>Ga0181579_10000295_pt1 | contig 38237 bp, 32 predicted proteins | sample 071ome_24_FD_132996 | JGI IMG/M metagenome (GOLD analysis project Ga0181579, IMG submission 132996) | Coastal salt marsh microbial communities from the Groves Creek Marsh, Skidaway Island, Georgia - 071402CT metaG (megahit assembly) | ecosystem: Environmental > Aquatic > Marine > Intertidal...
CCAGGTTCGATCGGAGTGGGAACGGGTCGGGGCGGTCGCCGGCTCCGGGCGGACCCGCCCGCTCGGTGGCCCTGGGGGGCGGTACGACTAGGATCGGTCCCATGGCTCGCTCCCGCTATGCTTCAAAGTCGCCCGACATTAGTCGACTCGCCGTTGATTCGCCTTGCTTGTCGAGGACTATCTGTAGCGCCTGCGTTAGGAAGCGATGGACCTCCTCCACGCTTTGGAAGGCCTGACTAACTTGATCTTTAAATGAAGCTGTTTCTGATTCCGGCAACACGGTTACCGCTTGATCGCCCATACTAATAAATCAAGCCACTAATCCAATAGAACAAGGGAACACCGATCGCCAAATTAAAAGGAAAGGTGATGCCCAAGGAGGCCGTAACGTAGATTCCAGGGTTCGCCTCGGGCAAAGCAGCCCGGCAGGCAGCGGGCGCCGCAATGTACGACGAGCTCGCCGTCAGGATCGCGAATACAATCGCTCCGCCTTGCGAGAGACCGATCAGGTAGGCCAAACCCAATCCCAGCAGCCCCTGAACGATGGGAGCCGCAATCGCGAAGGCAATCAATCGTTCGCCCAAGACTTTGGCCGTGCTCAAATGGCTGGCCGCCGATTGGCCCATATCCAAAAGGAAAAGAACCAGAATTCCGTAAAAAGGCGTTACCAAGAAGGGATGCATCAACTCCCGACCACTGTCGCCAGACAGACCCCCAATCAGCAATCCGCACAGCAAGAGCGTGAAGGTCTTGCCGGAGAGAGCTTCTTTGATGCAGTGACTCATGGAAGCATTCTGGTTCGAATCGAAACGCTTGGCCAAAAGCAGAGCCATAAGCAGGGCCGGCAACTCCATGACCGCCATTACCGCCGGCATGAAGCTTTCGTAGGGCATCGATTGGCGATCCAGAAACACCAGGCAGGCCATGAACGTGACCGCCGAGACCGATCCATAATGGGCCGCCAAGGCAGCGGCGTTGGATACACTGGATTTGAGAAACCAGCGGGTGACGGCAAACACGACCACCGGGATTAGCAAACCCACAAAAAGGGTCGCCATCATGGGCAGGATCAGACTACCTAGACCCGCGCTAGAGATGGCCACCCCTCCTTTGAAACCGATCGCGATGAGAAGGTAAATGGTCAGAGCCTGATAAATTTGCTCCGGGATCTTCAAATCGCTGCGAGCCCAAATCGAACAAGCGCCCGCCGCAAAAGCGACAATGGGTGGAGAAAGTAGATTGCTCCCCAGCAAGCTCAGCGACTCCATGCTGCCCCCCTTTCCAAGTAATCAAGTCCGAATCCATTCGATCGATTCGAAGCTATATCTGAGCCTTTAACGCGTGAGATAAGCCAATTTCCGTACATCGGGACCTATACACGGCAAATCGATATCCCAATTGCAAGAATAAATGCACTTCTAATCACGAAATATTTTTCGTGTTTAACGAAACGGCTAAATATTGGTGAATGGCGACCAACATTCGCATTACGATCTGGTAGGGAGGACTGAGCCAGTCCTCCCTACCTAAGCCAACCGATTGGCTTCATCAAAGAACCCTAAACCCGCGCCTTCAGAAGCTCTTCTTTGACTCGCATGGCAACCGTGCCCAAGCGTTCGGGTTGCAGCATCCAAGTTGTGATATTGAATCCGTCTTCGCGCGGCCTCGCTACCGCGACCGATGGGTCGCCATCGATTAGGGCTTTATTCACCTCGAACCCTGTTTTCGAGAAAGCTCCATTTTCGAACGTTAATACCAAGGTTGGCACTGTATTCGGACTTTGGGGAATGATGCTTTCGGCCTTCAAGCCATCGATAGGATCGAATTGGCTCTTCAGCCAATCGATCTGCATCTTCCAGCCCTCGTACTCCTTCTCATAGTCGATTTTCAAAAATCGCTCCACAGCGATCCACATAGCTACCATTTCCTCCTTGTTGACCTTCATTCCTCGACCAATGCGATCTGAAGAAGGCGGCCCATTGAATCGGGCCGCGGCAATCAAGTCTTTCCGTCCCATCAAGAGGCCCGCGCTTTGCGGCCCGCGAATGGCTTTGCCACCAGAAATGGCGATCAGATCGAAGCCCATTTTCGTGAAGCGCCACAGATTCTCCCGAGGCGGTATACCAGCCGCCGCGTCGATGAAGGTAGGAATCTCGTGTTCCTTGCCAATCTTCACGAACCTCTCGTATTGTACTTCGCCATCTAGATTATGCTCGTCGGTGAAATAGAGCATGGCCGTCTTGCGATTAATAGCTTTGATCAATTCGCGTTCGCTTTCTACGACGACGAGCTTCACGCCGCAGTTGATAATGGCATGCGTGTATCCAACGATATGCGACTTCTGCACGATCACTTCATTTTTCATGCCATGGAGGTCGACTGGGATGCGCTTCGCTTTCCCTTCATCCAATCCGGTGAGAACTCCGGCCGTGGCCAAGGTCATGGCCGAGGCAGCCCCCGCGGTAATCATGGCTGCTTCGCAGCCAACCATTTCGGCTATTTTCTGGCCCACCGCATCATGCAGCCCATTGAGGGATACATACTCTCCCGCCGTTTGCCGATAAGCATCCAGAACTTCCTCCGGCATCAGGCTGGCGGTCATAGTCGTATACGCGCCGGCCGCGTTGATGATAGGCTTTACCCCGAGCTCGGCAAAATAGTCGCGAGGAACCTTTTTCTCATCCACCTCTTGATCATCGGCTCTACTGGGAATAGAACTGCTGCCGGCAATGAAGCCGCCCACCAGGGGCAGGCCTGAAAAGCGTTTTAGAAGTTTCCGGCGGCTTAGCATGGCTACTCGTCGGCGATCTCCACGATCATTTCGATTTCCACCGCGATGTTGTTGGGCAAGGACCCCATACCCACCGCGGCCCGGGCCGGTTTGCCCATATCGCCGAAAATAGAGGTCAACACGGCCGTAGCCCCGTTCATCACTGCTGGTTGCTGGGTGAAATCGGGCGGGCAATTCACCATCCCATGGACTTTAACAATACGCGTCACGCGATCCAAACTGCCGATCTCGTTACGCAAGGATGACAGCAAAGCGATCATAGTTAATCCCGCCGCATGGTAGCCCTCGTCTATGCTCAGATCTTTTCCCACTTTACCTTGCACCGCTCCACCCTCAGGTCTGCGCGGCCCATGACCTGAAAGGAAAACCAGCTTTCCCGTCTGCACGGCTGGTACGAAGTGATCGTTTGGCTTGGCCGCCGTGTTGAACTCGATGCCGAGCTCCTTGGCCTTGGCCTCGTATCCTGGGTTCTGGGCTAGAGCGGATTGAGCAACTCCAGAAAGACAAAGGGCGGCGACAAAAAATCGTAGTATTAGACAAATTTTCGTATTCATTATTTTGGGGGATTAATAAATTGTTGCACTTCGGGGCGGCCTGGCGAGGGCGGCACATCAACTTCGTCCCAGGCAGGGCTGGCAATCCCATTGCGGTCCCACACTACTTCCCCGTCCAGAATGGTCAATTCGCATTCCAGCAGATACTTGCCATCGAGACGGGTGCGGGCGACATCGATGAAACCGAATTTTCCCTCCCGTCTCCGCAAAACAGCTACATCCGCCAGTGCTCCCACGCTCAAATGTCCGAGCTCGTCGTCGATTTTGATCACTTGAGCCGGTTTCCACGTCGAGGCCTTGACCACCTCATCTAAACTCATCCCCAAGTTGAGAAGCTTGGACATGACATTGAGCTGATTCTTCATGCCCGCATTTATGCTTCCCGTATGCAAATCCGTGCTAATCGTCTGGGGACGCATGCCCTGCTCCAAGGCGGCTGTAGCTACATTCCAACGAAAGCTTCCGCCCCCATGACCGACATCCATAATGATACCGCGATCAATGGCTTCCATAACGAAAGGCTTAAGCTTCCCCGACCGATCGACAATCGATTCCCGGCCCCAAGCATCAGCAAAGCAGTGGGTGAAAAGGTCGCCGGGATTCAGCTCTTCAAGGAAGAGGCGCTCGATGGACAAAGTTGGCTGAGCCCTACCAAAATCGATCATGACCGGAATATTTGCCCACCGTCCTGCCTCAACCGCTCGTTTGACAGGGGTCCAATCAGGCCCCTTGAAATGCGCCAATTTTATACCTACGATGTATTCGGGAAACTCGTACGCTTTCATCGCCGTCAGCCTGGCATCCATATCGTAGAGGTCCTGCTCCTCCGGATCGCCGGCCATGCCCGCGCCCACGATATTGAGGAAAGCCTTAATCCGAGTCTTCGAGGTGTCGATGGTCTGCTCTTTGAATAGCTCGAAGTTTCGCCAGCCCGGTCCACCCGCATCGACCGCTGTGGTCACCCCATGCTGGAGCGTGAACCCATCCGGGGGCAATGAATTGAAGCTGTTGGCTAAATAAGTCCCATCTCTCGTTCCCCAAAAAACATGAACGTGCAGGTCAATGAGGCCCGGAGTCACAAAAAGATCCGAAGCATCGACTACTCTCGACGCCCGACTGCTCGGAATCGATCTTTCCACCGCCGCGATGCGATCGTTCTTGATGGCTACATCGAAAAAACCGTCGCGCCCATTCTTGGCGTCAATCACATGACCGCCTTTGAGCAAGATGTCGTATTCTTGGGCTAACCCTACAAACGGCAGGGCGGTTAAAAACAACACGAAGTACCAGGGCTTGATTGGCTTCATAGGAGATTCAGGCAGTTCAGATTGCGAATAAAGGACGCTGATGCCTCCAATATCTTGGATCCAGCGAGGAGTTGCAAGCGGATAGAAGAGCTCATTTAACTGCGTTTCGAACAGGATGCTCTGCTCTGGCTTGGTGCCTCCAAAGTCGGCAGCTTGATGGACGAAGCACCGGTACTCCGCCAAGCTCGCGCGGACATCATGTAGATCCGCCGCCGCGGATCGAATCCTGTTAATTTCAAATCCAGGCAATTGACCTGCTTACCCTTTTATCGGTACCTTTCCACCCGAGCAGATGCATGTCTGCTTATCCCTACTTCTCCTCGTTTCGCTTCCAGTCCTCCACGGGCAGACCTACCCAAATCCTTACCGGGCTGTCGATGGCTGGGCCAAGCTTCCTGACGGCCGGCAGATGGGGGCCGTGGGTGATGTGCAAGTCGATCCAGACGGTGTCCATATCTGGGCCATCATACGATGCGACGCCTCGGCTCCCGAACGCTTCGGCAACGAATGCCTCGATTCCGATCTTGACTGCATTCTCAAGTTCGATGCTGAAGGAAATTTAGTGTAGAGTTTCGGAGGTGGGATGTTCATCTGGACCCACCGGCTCTTTGTCGATAAGGACGGCAACGTTTGGGTGACCGATGCCGTGAGACCGGATCGCACGCCCGAAGGGGAACACGGGTATGTTGTAGTAAAATTCAGCTCCGAGGGAGAAGTCCTCATGACCCTGGGAGTCCCCGGAAAGACCCGGCAAGGGAGACTATCAGTTCAACGCCCCCGCGGACGTAGTCGTCGCCGAAAATGGGAAAGTCTTTATTGCCGACGGGCATAATCCAGACGGAAACAATCGGGTAATGGTGTATACGGAAGATGGCGAATTCTTATGCTCATGGGGAGAGACCGGCTACTCTCCTGGCCAATTCCGATCACTGCATGCCCTGGCTATGGACGATGAAGGCCAGCTCTACGTAGTGGATCGGGCCAATAATCGCGTACAGATCTTCAGACCAAATGGGACCTTCGTCGCCCAATGGACGCAGTTCGGCCGCCCCAGCGGCATTTTCTTCGACGACCACGGGAAGATCTACGTGTCCGACTCGGAATCGGACAACATCCAAAATCCGGGCTACGAAATGGGCATCCGTAATTGGCGACGCCAAAACAGGATGGGTGCACTATTTTAACACGTTGCCTACCGGCGATCCTCGACTCACCCGAGGCAACGGAGCGGAATTCGTCACTGCGGATGCAGTCGGCAATCTCTACGGCGGCGAACCCAGCACTCGCAAGCTACAAAAATACATTCGCGTCACGCCGTAAGGCTAAACCAACATCGCTTACACCTCGCTGGATCCCTCCCGCAGCGGCTCGTGTCCTGTTAAGTTCTTCAAACACCGCGCTATTCTTGCTCAGCTGCGTTGAGGTGTCGCTTTGCTCAGTACTCTTCGTTCTCTGGTTGCTCCAGCGTCGCAAATAGGTGTCTCTTCCGTCTTCGCTGAGCTTCGCCTAGACAAGTCGAGACAATAGGGCTCTTTAGCTCGTGATTCGCCTGGCTCTTAACAGACATTCAGCGCTGCCGACAAGCGTTCGAACCTGTATTCGCGAAGCGAATCCTACTGGCCCTGGCGAAGGCAGGGACTCCCAGTCGCGCGATGGTGGGACGTTGTTGATAAAACAAAAGCGCCATTCTGGCCGAGCCATCCCCTGGCTCGGCGTAGCCAATCGCAGGAGGGATATAGACGGCTGTTCCGGCTAAAACCGGATTCTGTTTTCCACTAAGCCACGGAAATCAGGTCTCCTACCGGATGGAGGACCAAAGCCCGCGAAACGCGGGCGGGCAGTGTCGTTAGGATCACGCAGACGCGATCGTTCTCCGGATCCGCCCAAGCCACTGTTCCCGTCGAACCGCCATGGCCAAAGGTTCGCTCGAAGCAGCCTTGGCCAAATCCTCCAGGACCCACCGCGAATCCCAAGCCCCGCGGCGTATCCAAATCTTTATTATGATTACGAATCATTTGGCGGGCCGTTGATTCTTTGACCACACGCCCGTCAGGATGGAGGAAGCTTTCCAAAAACCGGGCCACATCGTCGGCCGAACTATAGCCCCCACCCCAAGGAGCACCCAAATTTCTCCAGTAAGGACTGTTCCAGTCCCAGTTTTTGGCTTCTTCGGATCCCGCTCCGGACTCCGGAGCAGCTCCTTCCATTTGACTGGGAACAATGTCCGATGTCTGAAACGAACCAAGACCCAGAGAGCTGCGCGTCATCCCTAGCGGACTGTATACGCGATCCGAAAGCAGGGCATGAATCGTCTTCCCTGTGATTCGCTGGGCGATCTCGGTAGCTAGAAGGATACCCATGCTTTGATAGTTGTAGCGAGTTCCCGGCATGAAAAGCAGGGGTGTACGCATGGCCCGGACAACGAATTCTGAGAGCGGGGCGTGCCGTTTGCGCAGGTCCGCATTCTCCGGTAACTGGTCCGGCAATCCGGATGTATGAGTGAGCAAATGCCGAACCGTAACCTCCTTGCGGTCACCTTCAGAAAATTCGGGGAGGTACTTCACCACCTTATCCGACAGGTGGATTTCCCCTTCATCAACCAAGGTCATAACTCCCGTAATCGCCATCGGTTTGGTGATCGAGCCCAAAAGAAACATGGCGTCCATCGATTGAGCCTGACCAAACCAGCGCTGCTCAACCCGATCGCCCAGGCGCAGATAGAAAGTCGCCGCATTGATGACGCCTGCGTCCACCTGTTCTTGTATCAAATTTCCAGCTACATTGATAGCATCCTCTTTACCTTGAATTGCTTTAATCAAATTGGGCATCGAAGCTGCAGCCAAAGTCGATCTAAGAAAATCTCTTCTTATCATGACTTAAGTTCATTTTTCCTTGAGTTTAGCGTCCTGCAAGAGCGACTGAATGCCGCGATTTAGTAGTTGTTGCGATCGCGTGCGTCGAGCCGCTCCCGCAAATAGATCCAACAATTCAACATCAACACCAATGCGCCCCCAGGGCTTCTGTGTAAACCGCGTAAAGGCTTCGACTCGCTGTCATGAAAAGCCGGTTACGCCGAGGACCACCAAAACAGACATTACTGCAAATTTCCGGCAGCACGATTTGCCCAATTCGCTGCCCTTCGGGCGAAAATATATGCACGCCATCGTAGCCTTCCCCTACCCAACCAGCGCTCGACCAGATATTTCCATCGCGATCGCAGCGAATTCCGTCTGCCAAACCGGCCACCGTCTCGCCGCTCAAGTCCATTTCCATGGAAGTGAACTCCCGGCCGTTTCGTAATCGGTCCCCAGCTACATCCCAAACCTTGATGTTCTTGGGGGCGTCAGGGTAATGAGATGCGCCCGTATCGGCGACGTAAACCTTCTTGTAGTCGGGCGAAAAGCACAGTCCGTTGGGCTTGTAGATTTCGTCCGTCACCATTTTCACCTTGCCACTCGGATCGATTCGATAAACGGCCTCTTTCAATTCCAGCTCGGCCTTGTTCCCCTCGTAGTTACCCAAGCTTCCATAGCCGGGATCAGTAAACCAAATGCTACCATCCGGATGTTCCACCCCATCGTTGGGAGCGTTGAATGGCTTCCCTTTGAACGTATCCGCCAATACCGTAATCGTCCCATCCGCTTCGTAGCGCACCACACGACGAGCCCCGTGCTCGAAAGAGATTTGCCGCCCTTGCCGATCAAAGGTGTTTCCATTGCTGTTGCGAGCAGGCTTGCGCAGCACCGTTACTTCATTGTCGTCCTGCAACCAGCGATGCTGAACATCCTTGGGAATATCGCTCCAAACGAGATAGCCACCCCAACCGCTCCAAGCCGGCCCTTCCGCCCAGTACATTCCCGTGTAAAGGCGCTCGATGGGCGTATTGCCGATCTTGTACTTGGCAAACGCGGGTTCTATAACCTTAACATCCGGTTCTGGATACCGGACCGGGGGTGCTCCTGGACCGTAGTCGCGGGCAAGCAAAGGAGCAGCGGCAGCGGCAGCTCCCAGAGTTGACAGGAAGGTTCTTCGATTGAGGGGCGGTTTTTTCATTTTCATTTTTCGGCTTTCGGCCTCGTCCTTTCGGGATAGTCCTTTCGGGATAGTCAATTAAGGGAGTCTCCCAAATTCTCCCGCGTACTTTCAAGCAAGGACTTCATAGCGGCGCAATATATTCATGCGGACCAGGTCCGAACGATCGCGGGTTAAAGATCACCAGGGCATTCTCAAAGGTAGAGAGGATCGTCTCGATTTTCCAAATTATGCTCGCACATGAGAGGGCCGCAAGCGTGGAAAACTCTCCGCTTTTCCAATACGCGCTTATGCCCACTCACTTGCCCCATACATTCGCCGTCCGGGAATTGCAGGACATTCAATTGCAAGAGCCTTTTTCCTTCGCCAAAGGGTGTAGGACAATGAAAATTTCATCAGGGGCGCTCCACCAATCTACCCAGCACGAATTCGGAACGCTGCTATTCGATCTCGCGGTGGACTACGAGCAAAAGGCTCTCATTGAAAACGAGGAGATCCATGCTTCGATGATGAAACGGCTTGTTCAAGAAATGGAAAGCGCTGACGCCCCATCCAAACAGTTCCAACGACTGGGATTGAGCTAACTTTGCCTATCTCTATTTTCTTGAACGAGCTTGTAGGGTCGGCGCTGGCCGCCGGACCGTGATGAATTGAATGGTTCTCCGCGGTTCGGCGGCCAGCGCCGACCCTACGAGGTGCCTATTTTCAATTATCTAGTGAACTAGAGGTAGCGCCAATAGTATTTGCCAATCCATTGATCCCTACCTATCAAGTTGTCGTTCATGAAGATTAAAGACATTCGCTTACTTCCTCTGCGGGGGGCGACACCCGACGGCGGGTGGGATGAACGCTTCCTCGACGAGGAAAACAATCTCCACACCTTAGTTGAGATTATCACCGATGAAGGAGTCACTGGCATCGGGAGCGTCTTTACATCGGCGACGCTCATTGAAGGGGCCATAAACGTGATCAAGCCGTTCTTGATCGGAGCATCTGCCTTAGATCCAGCCGCGACCAGCGAGCGACTTCACCAACAGAGCTTTTGGCAAGGGCGCGGTGGAGCGATCACCCACGCTGTATCCGGCATCGACATCGCCCTTTGGGATATTCTAGGCAAAGTTTGCCAGCAGCCGATCAGCCGGCTGCTCGGCGGGCGCTATCGCGAATCTATCAGACCGTACGGCTCCATTCTCATGGACGATTTGGATATTCTGCGGGCGCGACTGGAGAATGGCATGGCCAGAGGCTTCAGAGCCTTCAAGATCGGGTGGGGACCCTTTGGCCGCGTGGATCGGGAAACCGATGAAGCCCTAGTACGGACAGCCCGGGACACCGTCGGCCCCAATGCTAAACTCATGGTGGATGCCGGTGGCTCCGACGCGTTCTGGCCACATGGATACAAATGGGCTTTGCAAACAGCAAAAATGCTGGCCGATTACGATATCGTCTGGTTCGAGGAAGCTCTTAGGCCCGACGACATAGAGGGCTATGTAAAGCTCACGGAAAACGCACCCATTCCCATATCCGGGTGCGAAGTCCTTACGCGACGGCAATCTTTTATTGAATGGATCGAACGCCGGGCCGTCGACATCATCCAGCCGGACGTCACCAAAGTGGGCGGAATCAGCGAGGAGTACCGAATTGCTCAATACGCCAATGATCATTCTATCCAATTCATTCCTCATGGCTGGAACACCGCCATCGGCCTAGTTGCCGATCTGCAACTCGTGGGCGCTACTGCCAACGCCCAATGGGTGGAATACATCACGCCTGCCCCTTACATCGAAGAGCTTCTTGCCAATCGCATAAACCTCGACGACGACGGATGCATTGCCATTCCCGACGGCCCTGGACTCGGCATGGAATGGAATCCTGACGGGATCGCTAAATTCACGGGCGGCATGAAACTGACGCCATCGGATTTGTGAGGCCTCATTCACTTCGGGCAAATACTTCGAGGCTCGCGTCGTCGGTGGATTAGGTGGCGGCCGACCTCCGGGCGGCCAAAGAAATAGCACAGGCATCCTGCCTGTGTTCCAAACCTCTGCCAACACGCTGGAAGCCTGCTGTAAGTTAAAACTGGGCGCTCGGCTTGCCTCGACGTAGCTCCGTCGTAGTCGTGAAATCGCCTGCTACCTAAAATGCCTTGAGACTTGCCCAGAGGATCTTTACTGTAGCCATCGGCTCAACCAGTCGATGGCGTCGTTCTGCATTTTCACATTCAAGCTGTGGGGGGCGTCGTAGTACCGGCAAAGAAAACGATCCGCAGCGTTCATCTTTTCGTAGACGCTTTCCAATTTTGCCTCCGCCGCCTGCATCCCTTCCAAAGTAAACAAACGATCCTGTAGGCAATTAATTACCATCAAGGGGCGGGGGGCGTTTAAGGATACCACGTCGGGTAGATCGAGATATTTCAGCTGACCGGGAACGTAGATCATCCAGGTATGACTGCGGAGATGGTGTTTCAAGAGGCTGCCATAAGTGGTCATCCAGCCGGCTACGACAGCCGCCCTGATCCGCGGATCGAGACCGGCCAGGTGAGCGCTACGAAAACCGCCAATGGAAAGCCCAATGCACCCAATACGATCTGTGTCTACCTCCGGGCGGGTCAGTAGATAATCCACGCTCGCCCGATCCCCTTGAAACAAAATGCCCGGCCAGGTTGAGCCAGAGGTAAATATCGTCTTGGCCATCAGAGTCTCGTGAGAGCTGGCAAAGCGATTGAATTGCCTGATATAGGAATCCGTGGACGTATCCATATCACGGATCTCCTTGGCATAGCGCTCATCGACTTTGTCTATGTCGACTCGCTGCGAGCCGAAATAGAATCCGTCGGGAACCAATACCACGAATCCTCGCCTAGCCAATTCATCGGCATAGCTTCGCCCTCCGTAGTATTGTTCTTTGAACTCCTGTAGAATACCGTGCGGATCCTCCGTTTCCGTAATTTTCTCCTTACCGAAATAGTAAAAGCCACCGTGATCATGGATAGCAATCACAGCAGGAGCCTTCTCCTTCAGACCATTGGGAATCAAGAGAAACGCTTCGGTCGCTCGATTGGCGGTCACCGAATAGCGAACGTGGTAGCGGGTATAATCCTCTTTCGCGGTCACTTCTAGAACCTCGGCATTCAAGCCTCCAGCAGAGGACTCATAGGCCAAAAGCTCATGCATTTTCGCTCGCCCCGTATTCCTCCACTCTTCACGATCCACCCAATCGCTAGCCAAATACGAGAGGGACATCGGCTGGTTATTGGCCTGCTCCTGCAGCCAAGGATAAAACTGGCCGACATCCGCTGGGTCAACCGATTGGGCTCGCAGGCCCTCGCAGCCTAGAAAAATCGATACGAAGCTACAGGTCCATATCCAGAGCATCTTTAGCCCCTTCCATCGCGAACCGGTAATCCAAGTCCTCTTGAAAATGCAATTCCACTCAGCCATTTTTCCATTCCGTTTATTTCACTTCTGAATGATGTCGATCAAGCTCGTAGCATTTAGCTGTAGTATGACCTATTCATAAACGAACGTCGCCGTCGCCTCGCAGTTCCTGTTAGCCACCAATTTTACCCAATGAGCGCTGTAGCCTCTGGGGAACTCGTACTCAATTGTCTCGCCTGCCTTCAAATCCCAGCTTCGATAGGGATGATAGTTGTGATGATCGAAGTTCGCTTCCAACGAGATCTTTACCGCCCGATCGGCCACCAATCTAAGTCGCTTCTTGTCGTAACCAGTCATCAGATACGGATCGGAATATTCGCCAGCCGTGACTCGAGTATTTTTCCATGGGCCTCCCACTCCCACCGGCTTCCCGAACTTCCAAATGTCGTCGATCCCCCCAAACCAGAGGGCTTCGCTATCGTCCTCATTTCGGTAAACGCGGCGATCCGCTGTGGCTGACGCTTCAACTCCCGTCATAACCAGCAGCCCGTTCCACGAGGCGAAATCGCCGATCTGCTTGCGGTGACTACTTATAGGACGCAGTTTTTGAAACACTGGGGGCAAGTGATTTTTCTCGAGCGGGAGCTCGTAGAACGTTCCATGGATATTGGCTAGCTCCCGCTCGGATTGAACCTCGCGATAAGCCCTGGGCCAACCGAAAGCGAAGGGTTCATCGAAAGCGGCGTCCCCCTTGGGTAAACGCAGACGCTCGCCATGCGACTCCAGGATTACGGATGCCTCGTCGATGGTAAATTTCGGAGTTCGGTCGAGATGCTTCTGGATTTCCGAACTGAGTTCAGCGCTCGACTGAAAAGCGAATCGCTCCTTGCTGAATTCGAGAGTGGCACCCCTTGGATCGCTCACGGCAAGATTGCGGGATTCGCGCAGCGCGTAAAGATTCGACCCGCTGATCGCCGTTTCCCCGACATCGGCCAATCCAGAGAACAAAGCCTCCCCTTCCAACGGATTGCGATAGTTCCTATCCGACTGATGCAAGTAGCCCGTTGCTATACAATCTTTGCTCGCCCGAAGCCGAATCCAATGGGCCTGAAAGGATGCCGGAAAGATGAACGGCGCGTATCCAGATACGGCTATATCCTTGTATGTTTGCCAATTTCCGTTGCCTGAATAATCCACCTCGATTCGTAGGCTTACATCGTCTTGGTCGTGTATTGCCAAGTGAAGAACCCGCTCTTTAAATCCATTTGTCAGAAAGGGGTGGCTAGGGACATTGGCCGCCACCGCATCCTCGATCCAAGGGCCACCGTAGCCAGATCCCGGTCCCCACTCTTTCAGATCATCGCGGGTGCCGAACCAGAGATTGCTCTGCGGCTGGCCAGCCATCGGATTCTGTTGGATCGATGTTTCATCCGTAGCCAATACCAATCTTCCGTTCCACTCGCAAAAATCGGGGATGTAGCGCAGATGGCTGCCTATCGGCGAAAGGCCAGCTGTGTTGGAGACTGAGAACGTGGGCGGAAAGTCGAAAAACATTCCATGCATGTCCATCATCCAGTCATCGCCACTCAATCTCCGTATCCGCGGCCACTCCGTGTACCAGCCATGAATAGCATCATTGTTGAAAGAGGCTTTCGGCAGCAAGTAAGTATGCCACTCACCTCCATCCAGAACCTTCAGCCTCAAGGCCCGATTATCCCAACCAATGGACCATATGGGATCCTCGTCATTTGCGTTTCCATACAAGCCTCCGGGTCCCATGACGTCCGTAAATTGCTTGCGCTCAATGACCTCCCAATAGTCGCCATCCCATGAGGCCAGGACACCTCGTTCGCCAGGATGCTCCGCCTCGATACGCCTCAAGATTGCTTCGGCTTCCTCTTCCGAGATCCCCTTGCGGAAACTGCCCGCAACATGCTCACCATTATTGGCGATGACCAGCCGCCCCTGAGAAACATAAGCTCCTTTGGCATGCCATCCGGGAACGGATTTGTGGAAGAGTTTGTTTACCTCAAGGGAGTGAACATTGAGCTCGTAAATCATCCCTTCCATGTCGATGACATAGACCCAGTTTTCCGGATCCTTCAGGTGGCGGGTAAATGCCGTGATACGCCCAGGCATAACCTGGGGCGACACAGCCCGAACCCGACCCTCCCCATTTATAGCGTAGTGGGCAATGAGCAACTGATTCGACTCCCGGTGAATCATCCGACCCGCTGGCGTCCCCCCAACGCTTTCTGGATCGATAGCCAACTCAAGGTCTTCACCAATCGAATACAGTTTGTGATCGCTACCGTAAGGTTCGTGGGCGGCGTAGTTCACCATCCACAGCTTTCCGGCCCATGGCGCGACAACACCGATTCCGCATTCATTGAGACTCCCCCTCAGATTCCCGTTGTCGGCATAGGTGGTCAGATGGGGATAGATGCCGCTAATAAAAATCTGGTCCTCTTTTTCCTGCCCGATCGCAGAGGCGAGGGCCAGTAAACCTAATGTCGTAGCCAAGTATTGGCTAATATTCTTTTTCATCATTCAAAATAAGGCTAATTTTTTCCCTAAGATTTTGCCAGGATCGAAGACGTTCCTCGAGTCTTTCGCGCAAGGCAACCCTCCAATTCGGGATCTACGCATCATCAAATCGGTTCCGCAACATGCTTGCCCCGAACGGGATTCGTCCACTGAGTATACAGCACCACGCGTTAAACCCCCACCATGAAATCCCGCGCTGAAACTGAATACCGCTACGAAAAACTCACCTGGCCTGAGATTAACGACGCCATCGAATTGGGAAAAGTCTGCATCGTTCCCTGCGGGGCAATTGAACAGCACGGACCCCACCTGCCCCTTGATGTGGATGTGGTATGCTCTTCAGGCGTGGCCCGCGGGGCCGGCAAAGCCGAACCCGGCAATACGCTCGTGCTGCCTCCAGTGAATTATGGATACACGGGGCATGTCATGGACTTTCCAGGTACAATAAACAACGACTACCACCATTTTATCGATCACGTCCTCGATATCGTCAAATCCCTGGCTTACCACGGATTCAAGAAAATCATTCTTCTCAATGGCCACGGCTCCAATATGCCCAACCTCGACCTCGTGGCTCGTCGGGCTAATTTGGAGACCGACGCCGAGTGCATCCTCACCGCCTGGTGGAATCTCCTCAAGGTCGATCCGGAATTCATGCCCAGCTGGCGCGAAAGCGCCTATCCCGGAGGCTTGGCCCACGCTTGCGAGCTGGAGACCTCCGTCTATCTCTACCTCGATGAGGACAATGTGCGCAAAGACCAAATTATAAGCGGAACCGTTTCCTTCAACGAGGAGGGCAGCCCCTTCAACTACGTGGACCTCATGGGTCCCGGGCCGGCCACCATTGTCTCCTGGACTAGCAGCTATTCCGATTCCGGCGTGCTTGGGGCCGCTGAATTAGCCACTGTGGAAAAGGGCAAGCGGGCCTACGAGGAAGCGGTGAAACAGCTCGTAAGTCTCGTTTCCTGGTTCAAGGATCGGCCCAAAGACAAACGTAAAGACCGCCATCGCATTCCACTGACAATGCCCATGCCCTGGGGCCAGCAATCTTTGTGAACGAAAACAAATTAATTGCCCTGCATCAACAGACTTGCACATGTCATTCCTGATATACCCGAAGCCTAGGCAGGTAAGGAGGACCGGGACGGTCCTCCAATAGACCTTCAGGACGGAGGACTGAGGCAGTCCTTCCTTCCCTTTTTATTCCCGAGGACCAAAAAACGTACCCAACTGGCCAAATACAACTAGAGCTTGACTACCCTATGAAAATTTCCGTCGTCACTCCCTACGTCGCCTGGATAGGCTTCCGCAACCAATTACTGGTCAAAGTCGAAGCCGACAATGGCCAATACGGCTGGGGCGAATCTGGCCTCTCCGGCCGTGAGCGGGCTGTCGAAGGAGCCGTCAAACACTACCGGGAGTTTCTCATCGGCAAGGATCCGCGTCAAATCGGTGGCCTCTGGCAGGAGATGTACCGCAGCCAATATTTCGAAGGAGGACGCGTGCTGACGGCAGCCATCTCCGCCATCGATATCGCCTTGTACGATCTGGTAGGCAAGGAACTGGGCGTGCCCGTTCATCAACTACTGGGCGGCTCCCAACGCGATCGCATCGAATGCTTCGCCAGCTATCCCGGAGAAACGGAATTAAAGGACTATCCGGCTTTGACCCGAAAACTGATGGACGCAAACTGGAATTCCTTTCGCGTCAATATCGTCGCCCCACCTGAGGCCAGCTACCAGGGCAAGGAGGGCGGCATTTTTGAAACCCGTAAGGCTATCGAGAATACGACCCAATCTATCTTGGCCTGTCGGGAAACAGCCGGACCTACCGCAATGCTCGGCTGCGATGCTCACCACCGCCTTTCCGTGGCCGAAAGCGCCACCTTCTTGCAGCGGCTCCCCTCCGGAGCCCTAGACTACATAGAGGAGCCGATCCGCGACGAGTCGCCCGAAGCCTATGAGGCCCTCCGCAAACTGACCAATGTGCCCTTCGCCATCGGAGAAGAGTTCTCCAGCAAGTGGGCCTTCAAACCTTACATCGAGCGCAACATTTTGCAGTACGCCCGCGTCGATGTCTGCAATGTGGGTGGATTGACGGAATCGGTAAAAGTAGCGGCCATGGCCGAAACCAACTACATTGACCTACTGCTGCATAATCCCCTTGGACCCATCTGCGCCGCCGCCTCCGTCCACCTGGCCGCCGCCGTTCCCAATTTTTCCCACCTGGAGTCCCGGGAATCTCCGGTTGAAGAACTGCCCGTAGCTGATACTGACGTTTTCACGCGACGACTGCAAATGGAGGGCAACGCCTACCCAACGCCAGCCGAACCCGGCCTAGGGGTCGAAGTTGACGAAGCCGTCCTCAAAGAAATGTCCATCAAACTCTGGGAACCCCCTCGCCTATGGAAAACCGATGGCAGCTATCAAAACTGGTAAGTATGAAATTACTACAAATAGTAAACAAACGTTTTCTAACCGCGAAGGACGCAATGATCGGAACGGGCTATACTATCTATTTCAACCTTCTTCATTCTTAATTCCTCCTTCCCAATTTATTCAAATGCCCCTTCCTACGCGTAAACGCTACATCGTCCTCGCTCTCCTCTTTGGCTGCGTCTGGATCAACTATATGAATCGGACCAATATCTCTATTGCCGGAACCACTATGCGAGAGGATCTAGGGATCGACATGGTTAAGATGGGACTCGTCTATTCCGCCTTCAGCTGGACCTATGGCTGGTTGCAGATTCCTGGCGGAGCCCTAGTAGACATCTTCCGGACGCGGCGCTTTTACGCTATCATCATGTTCCTTTGGTCGGCGGTCACCGTGCTGCAAGGTTTCGCCAACTCCCTCTTCAGCCTCATCGGCCTCCGCCTTTCCTTGGGGCTTTTCCAAGCTCCGTCCTATCCGGCCCACAATAAGATGGTGACCCGGTGGTTTCCGACTGACGAGCGAGCCTCGGCTATCGCAGTATACACTTCAGCCCAATTCGTGGTTCTGGCTTTGATGCCTCCCATATTTGTTTACTTGCTCAACACGGTCACCTGGAGAGGGCTCTTCATTATCACCGGCGCCATCAGCATTCTGGGATCACTGGCAATGTATTTGATTTATCGCGACCCTAAAGACCACAAATCCGTGAGTCAGGAAGAGCTCGATCATATCCGCTCCGGAGGAGGACTAGTTGACGACGGAGCGAGCTCACATCCGGAAAATGGAATAACGAAGTTCAATTGGGCCGACCTTCTCGAAGCTTTTAAGTATAGAAAGCTTTGGGGCGTCTACATCGGACAGTTTTGCTTGGGATCGCTTTTCGTCTTCTTTCTTACCTGGTTCCCCTCCTACTTGAAAGACACGCGTGGATTGACCCTGCAATCCATGGGCTGGTGGGCCACCATCCCTCCCATCGGGGCCTTTTTCGGCGTACTACTATCTGGATACATTTCCGATAAACTCATCAAGCGTGGCGTTTCCGCGAGCGCTGCCCGTAAGCTACCTGTTCTTTGCGGCATGGTTCTGGGCTCCTCGATCATCGGAGCGAATTACACTGACAGCACTGGGGTGGTCATCGTCTTTATGACTATCGCCCTTTTCGGCAACGGTCTCGCCTCCATTGCCTGGGTCTTTATTTCCTCCATCGCCCCTATCCACTGTATGGGGCTGGTAGGGGGCGTATTCAATTTCATCGGCAACTTGGCCGGAATTAGTCTACCCATTATCATTGGTTACCTGGCCAGGAACGGCAACTTCGAGCCAGGCCTCATTTACATCGCCATCGTATCCATCATTGGATTCTGCAGCTACCTTTTCCTGGTCGGCAAGGTCGAGCGCATCGAGCCGAAGGGCTCGAAATAGTTGCCGCAAAGACTTGCGAACATGCTTCGTAGATGAGGTTTGCCCCCCTGAAAGTCGACCCGATATTTTCAAATATCAGTGACCTGCGGTCAAATCCGCTTCGCGGAGCAGAATGGCCCCAAGATCAACTGGTTTTAAGCAAAGTTATCTGAGATGGCGGGCGATCTCATGCCTTTGACCCGCCGTCGCGCATATAAGTCAATCTAAGCTCGCCCGGCTTGCGCCGCCGAAGCATTTCGTAGGCGTGAAGTCGAGCTCCACCATTCTCGACCTGCGACGCGACAGCCTGACTCGGCGAAGCTTGATGCGGAGACGGGTCCCGGCGCGTTTGGTCCATCGGCCAAGGAAGCGCTCCCGATTCAGCTTCGTCCACTACAAGGATCAACCAAAGCCTCGCAGGTTACAGCACCGTTTCAACGAGTCTAAGTTTTGGAAACGGGTTGGCTCACTAATTGACAGGGAAGCCCTCCCCTAGCGACAAGCGTCCTGGGAATCGAACGGAGCGCCACCGAACGCCGAGCGCGGTCTCCCATCGTGACAAACCCACTATGAGGACGCTATATGAACAATCGAATTTGCAGGGAAACCTCCTGACCAATGGAAGTCTGGGATTCGCTTTCACCGGGTTGATATTTTTTCCCTCTCCCCATGATGCACATCCTAGGACAACTGAACTTCAGCTCGCCCGGAGTCGTCGTCTCCGAAGTTGGCGAAACCGCTCCGGCACCGCCTCCTGAAGAGTTCCCTGCACCGCCAGAGCCTAAACAGGAGGTCGAGAAGCCGGAGGTCGACGAACCGCCGCCACTCCTGACTCTCAATCAACTGGAGATAGCCCTTAATCCGGGATCGGGGGATACCACCAACGATTTCAGTTTTGGCGATTTCGACCAGGAAAGCGATGTTATAGCTGATATGAAGATCTTCAATATCTCCGATCGGGACGAAGTGCCAGAATGCTGTGATCCCCCACTTGGACTTGGACGAAATTCGCATTGAGCCAAGTGGAGTCTTGAGTTCGAGCGAAGGTCCTCATTTTCATTGACCCTGATGAGAAAGTACAGCTTGGAAGGCTTCAATGACTCACCCATGACATTCTCGATAAAGAGATTCGGGATTGGGTCGAACAAGTTCGTTTCACCTCGCCTAAACGAAACGGGAAAGCCGTGAGAGCCGAATACTTGTTACCGCTAGAATTCGCTAAACCGTAGAGCGCGAAGCAGTAGCGGTTGCAGAGTTGCGTCCAATGCCAATGCTGATATCGATCCTTATTGAATGAAGTCAGTATTTGCCTCACTCGCCCTCTTCATAGCGACGATTAATACGCCCTTGCCCGGACACTACCCGGACGATTTCTCAGCACCGCTAACCAGGATCGCTTTTGGTTCCTGCAATCGCCAGAACCTGCCCCAGCCAATCTGGCCAGTTATCGCCAGCGCCCAACCGGACCTCTGGATCTGGGGAGGCGATTGCGTTTATGTGGATAGCCCCTTTGAGGATGTAATCATCCGCAAATTCGATCTACAGTATAATAATGCCAACTACAAAACGTTCCGAGAAAAGATCCCGATCGTTGGAGTCTGGGATGACCACGAATATGGCGAGAACAACTCAGGCAAGTGGTTTCAGAGTAAAACGATCACGCAATCCGAGTTTCTAGACTTTCTCGACGAACCGCCCACCAGCCCAAGACGGAAGCGAGAGGGCATATACGCAAGCTACGCATTTGGCCCCATCGGCAAGCAAGTCAAAGTTCTGTTCCTCGACAATCGCTACCATGCGGACATTCCGGGACCCGATGCGGATCTGCTTGGAGCAGCTCAGTGGCAATGGCTGCAATCCGAATTAGCCAACAGCCCAGCCCAGATCCACCTGATTGTATCGGGAACGCAAATATTGCAAGAGGAACATCGCTACGAGAAATGGGCCAATTTCCCTCGCTCCCGCAAACGGCTTCTAAAATTGATCAAGGAAAGCCTCGTTCCCGGCGCCATTCTTATCAGCGGCGACAGGCATATTCACGAGATCGCTGTCAGAGATGATGCCGAAACACCGTATCCGCTGTACGAAGTCACCAGTAGCGGCCTGACCCATTCCTATTCCTCCTTTCCTGGCGAACCAAATAAGTACCGTGTCGGAACGGCGTTCTCGGAAAAAGGCTTTGGAATGATGGAAATCGATTGGACCGGAAGGACCCCAAGCGTCCACCTGCAAATTCGCGACGAAAGGAACGAAGTTCAGAGAGAGGTGACTATATACCTCGAAAATCTTTAGGGGCCTTGATCTCTATCAAATCGAACATCTCAGCCGCTATATTCCTACTCATAAGCTTTTCTGCCTGGCCAGCCCTTCAGGTCGAAGGCGATTGGACTCTAGGGAAATCGCCAAAAGCCTGGGTCTTGACCGACACTTCCCCAGAGGTTGCCCGCAGGGCCATAGAGCGATTCGAAATCGTTGAGAAGTTCGTCGCCCACGAATTAGGCATCGACGTGCATGAAGACTCACGCGAGTTACGGCCTCAATACGTCCTCATTCCAAGATCTAGAGATCTGTTCGACAAACTAGCTCCCTTTCAATCAAAGCATCGCGTCTCCCGGGCTAGCGGGTTTTACATTCAATCCGACTTCAATCCCTTGGCACTGATTGGCGGCGATTCCCGTTCTGAAAATTGGGAAACGGTGTGCCACGAATTCACCCATCGTATTTTGAATGCCCATTTTGATGACTTGCCACTTTGGGCCGAAGAAGGATTGGCCGAACTCTTCTCTACTATTAAACTGAGAAAGACGGATGCCCAACTCACGCGTTCCCGAGACCGAACACAACGATATGAAGCCTCCAATTCCCTATTCATCGATTGGCACACCTTCTTCGCAACTTCTCGGGCTACGCTTGTCAATTGGATAGAGAATCATGGCGAAAAAGCTCAGGCTTACTATGCTCAAGCTGCTTTGCTAGCCGAGTGTACCCATTTCGGCGATCCGAAACTAAAAAGCGGCTACTGGGAGCTGGTGGAACGCAGCGCCTACAAGCCTATTACTGAGCTAGATTGCCAAATCCTCCTGGGACTCGAATATTCGCAGCTTCAAGATGCCATTGAAAAGCAACTACAAAATTCTTTCTCTCGCACCATCACCCGTACAACTGCCCATAGCCAGCCAAGTCGGCTTTTTGAAGGTAGGGAGAATCGGCCCGATCCTCCGAAGCTTGAAAGCGGAGAACTGAGCCAGTCCCCCCTCCCAAGAAACCGAGAAGAGGCTCGGGATCTCGAACCCGTAACGAATAGATCGAGCCCTATCATGATCCGTTCCGCTAGCCCGTCCGACGTTGCCGCAATAGTTGCCATCTCCCTTTCTCGTAGCGAACGGGCGAGGGAGTCCCAGTCGCTCTTGGAAGAAAATGACGAACAAGAGAACCCGCTTTGGCTGGCCGCTAGCTCTGAGGTGTCCATCAAACTAGGGAATACAGCTGCAGCCTTGGATTACGCGGACCAAGCCCTCCAGCGATCTCATCCCGATCCATTTCTGACAACCTTGTCGGTCATGCGCTATGTCAACGAAGAACGAGTTAATCCAGTTCGAGCCCTGGATTCCCTGACGCAGGCCTATCGGCAAGGCGATTCCTCGCGACCGCTATTCAATCTCTACTTCGAAATTGCGCGAAACGCTAGCATCCCCTTCGATGAATTCGCTCCCCTTGCCAAACAGGGCGTTTTGATTCATCCAGATATCGAATACGCTCAAGAGTTAAATCGCATAGAAACCGAGAGAGTTTTCAGGAATTAGCTTACCCATTTCATCAACAGATTCCTCTCATCATCAAGGATCTTCTCCCAGCTCAGGATCGCGGGTGGCTCGCCTGCTTTTCGAAAGACCTCCGAACATTTTGTGTAGGAAGCTCGCCCGCGAGCGATAGGTTTCCTGAGATGGATCCTCGTTGATTCGCTCGCGAGCTAGCATAAGTTGACACCCAATCTATGCGAGCGAGCCGCCCGCAATCCTTACGATCTACTGCCTTTCCAATTGACCCATTCGATTCTGACCCGGATACTTCAAGCCTACCAATTTAACACCCTGCAAACCCCAAACGGACCTTGCCTGGATGAACAATCCAATCTGAACTTCACCTGCATGTTTTTGCGTACGCTCTCATCCATTTTCGTATCCATCTTCGCCTGCCTAGGCCATGCCCAAAACACCGATTGGCCTGTCTATCGCGGGAACGCGGCCGCGACCCAGCATTCCCCGCTAACCCAGATCAATCGAGAGAACGTCGATCAATTGGAAGTCGCCTGGACCTACCGCACTGGCGATGCCGGAGACAAGACGATGATCCAATGCAACCCCTTGGTCATCGACGGCATTCTTTACGGCACCTCCCCAAAACTATCGGTCTTCGCCCTGGACGCAGCAACGGGAGAGGAAATCTGGCGGTACGATCCGGTAACCGGCAATTCCATTTCTGGCGTTAGCCGTGGCCTTAGCTACTGGTCGAACGGATCGGAATCGCGCGTACTCTTTACTTCGGAACATCACTTGGTGTGCCTGGACGCAGAAAACGGTCAACCCATCGCTTCCTTTGGCCAATTCGGCAAAGTGGACTTAAGACGCAATCTAAAGTATCCGCCTGAAACCCTCAGCCTCTCGGCGACCTCCCCTGGCATTGTTCACGAGAACCTCATTATTCTCGGGTCATCCACCGGGGAGGGCTACAATGCCTCGCCCGGCTACGTTCGAGCCTACGACGTAATAGACGGGCAGCTCGAATGGGTATTCTACACCATACCTCAACCTGGCCAACCTGGATACGAAACGTGGAACTGGCAAGAGGGCGAGCGCTACGGGGGAGCCAACGTTTGGGGCGGCTTGAGTATCGATGAATCCCGCGGCTGGGTCTTTCTCGCCGTCGGTTCCCCAACCTACGATTTCTACGGGGCCAATCGAATCGGCGAAAACCTTTACGGAAACTGCATCGTCGCTTTAGACGCCTCCACCGGAGAATACATCTGGCATTACCAGATGCTCCATCACGACCTTTGGGACTACGACCCGCCCTGCGCCCCTAGCCTCGCTACGATACCTATCGAAGGCGTCCCAACCGAGGCGGTGATTCAACCCACAAAAATGGGCTACCTCGTTGTACTCGATAGGGAAACCGGCAAGCCCCTGTGGCCGATGGAGGAGCGACGCGTACCCGCTTCGTATATTCCTGGAGAAGAGGCTTGGCCCACCCAGCCGTATCCAGTCAAGGGATTCTTCACGCGGCAATCATTGGGCGAAAGCGATTTGCGAACCTTCTCAACCGGGGCCAAAGAAGATGCCTACGAAGAGTATCGTAAATACAGATACTGGGGACGATTCACTCCGCCCAGCATTGAAGGCAGTCTCGCTTTTCCCAGCACTTGGGGCGGAGCGCTTTGGGGCGGGGCATCCGTTGATCCTATCAGAAACACGCTTTATGTAAATGCCAACGAGCTCGCTTCCATAAACCGATTGCGGCCGGTTATTCTTCACGAAGAAGTGGGACAGCTCTATGATGCCCCTTCAGCGGAACCTAACGCCATGCTCGGCCGCAGTCTTTACGCCCTCAACTGTACCGCCTGCCACGGAGCGGATCGCCAAGGCATTCCCCCTGCCTTTCCCGGACTAGCGGGCATAGAAGGCCGCCTAAGCCATGAGGATATTGGCAGCATTATCCGAAATGGAAAAGCGGCCATGCCCGCCTTTGCCCAATTTTCGGATACGCAGTTGAATTCACTTGTAGCCTATCTCGAGAACGCTGACGAATTGCCCGCCCTCGAAGACTCGAACCTAGAGGGAAAGAGCCGCTACGTTCTAGCTGGCTATGCCAAATTTATAGATTCCAAGGGCTTCCCCTTGACCGCTCCACCCTGGGGTAGCCTAACCGCAATCGACCTCGCCACCGGCGATCAGAAATGGCGTATTCCCCTCGGGGAAGTGGAGGAGCTTACCGCCAAAGGCATCCCGAAAACGGGCGACCGCAATTTCGGGGGATGCATTAGCACGGCCAGCGGACTGGTATTCATAGCCGCCAGCACCGACGAAAAATTTCGGGCCCTGGACAGCGACTCTGGCGTCGAACTCTGGCAAGCCAAGCTTCCAGCAGGCGGGTACGCAGTACCCTCCACTTACGAACTAGACGGACGCCAATACCTAGTCATAGCAGCCGGCGGCGGCGGTCGCGGCGCCACTCCCAGCGGCGATAGCTATGTATGCTTTGCTTTGCCCGAATAATACCATTTACTCATTCTTATTGGAAAATGGTATGATACGCCGCTAACGCGATCAATCCGGTCGAAGCTATGCAAAATTCTTGGGCAATATTCTTGATCACGTGATCAAAGATATTGCCCAAACTCGAATCAATCACACTATCCTGAATCGAACTAAAGGGTTCGTTTCAATTCGATTTCCTTCACTTCCAAGCTTTGATTACCAGGAATCTTCGTCAGGCGAATTCGGGCTACCGAATCCCCTTTCTTCAAACCAATTTCTCCAATCGGCAGGCGCTTCCAAGGTTTACTCTCATACTTGTTGGACTCGTTATCCAGCATGAACGGCTGGTGGAAGGGATCCGGATCGAAGGCTTCGTCTACGGAAAACGGCAATCGTTGTTCACCAATTTCAAGGTAGCCTTTCACCCCCAATCCATCTTCAGGCAGGCAACACCAGACCATTACCTCATAAACTCCCTCGCCAACAACATTTAAGCTCCAGCTGGGATAGGCATCGGTGTCGTTCCAATCGGATATCCAGTGACCGGTAAAGGCAGCCGGATAGTTGAAATCGATTCCTTGGCCTTTCTTCGGTGACAAAATGGCTTCGTGCCCCTTTAAAACCAACTGAGGGCTTGCTTTATGCCCAATTGGCACCGGAGCCAGCGTTCCCAATTCCGGCATGGTGGATAATGTAGTTTCAAAGTGATTGCTAAGTTCGCGGACCGTTTCCGGAAACCTGTCAGCCACATCGTGGAACTGGCGAAGATCCTTTTGCATATCGTAAAGTTGCCACGCGCCTTTCTGTTGCACCGCAGTCCATCTTTCAGTATGCACCGCTCCATCTTCCCGAATCCTTTTGGCATCACGATGGGAAAAGGAGATAAGCTTACGATCCAGCCATCCGGATTTCGGATCCCACAGCAAACCGACAAAACTCTTACCGTCTATGTTTTCTGGGACCGGATTCTCGAATCCGCATAGATCGGCTAATGTCGGAAGAATGTCGATATGGGCGAGCGGACGATCCACCAGATGCGGCTCCAGCACTCCCTTCCATCGAATAAAGCAGGGAACACGAATGCCGCCTTCGTACACGTGCCCCTTTCTTCCCCTAAGCCCCGCATTATACCTCCAGGTATTCGGGCCATTGTCCGTCATGAATATAACGATCGTATTTTCCTGTTGGCCACTGCGCTCTAAAAGGGATAAAACGCGGGCGATGCGGTCGTCAATCGACTTTACCATGCCATAGATAACGGATTCCCAACGGCCCACCCATTTATCGTAGTAAGGCTTCCAATACTCGTCAGGCACGAGTCCCGGCGTGTGCGGAGCATTGTAGGGCAGATAGCAGAAAAACGGTTTATCCTCCTCTATTTGCTCGGCCATCTAATCCAAAGCCGCATCCGTCAGTAGCTCAGTAATGTACCCTTCGTATTGACGCGTTTCGTCGTTATGCGTCAACTCAGGATCAAAATATCGTCGCGTCACGCCACCGAGTAAGCCAAAGAACTCGTCGAAACCTTGGCCGTTTGGAGTTTCTGGATACACGGCTCCATTGTGCCACTTGCCAAAACAGCCCGTCCCATAACCGTTTTCCTGGAATAGTTCCGCTAAAGTCGTTTCGGATGGGCTCATTACCTCCTGTCGGCTGGAGACTCCTGTAACTCCGGTTCGCAAATGGTATCTCCCGGTCAACAAACTTGCCCGAGTCGGAGCGCAAACAGGACTGACATAAAACCGATCCTAACGAACACCTCCCTCGCCGATAGAATCCATGGCCGGCGTTTTCAGATACGGATTTCCGTGCAGCGAGAGATCTCCATACCCCTGATCATCCGTAAGAATCAAAAGGACATTGGGCTTAACGGCCAGCGCTGCCAATGGCAACGCCACAGGCAAAAACAACCGTATAATAGTATTGATTCGCAGCATCCGGCTTTCAGTGTATCAAAAGCTCTAGACGCTCCTTCCTCCCGAATTCTCAATCGCGCATCGCTGTAGCCGGCTTGCGGTTCAAGTCCGGGAGCGAACGAGACAGGTCCTCGATGATCGATCGCTCCTTTTCCGAGTAGCCATCGGCAACCAGATTCATCCATTCATTCGGATCTTCCACCATATCGTAAAGCTCCTCGGAACCATCGTGGTAACGAATGTACCGATACCGATCCGATCGGACGGCATGGTTACCTAGCCCATGCGTGGTGAGCGCATTATCCTTCCAGCCCGAGTCAGCGTCTTTCAGCAAGGGCAGAAGCGAGCGACCCTCAACCTGCGGATTATCCTCAATCCCGCACAAAGCGGCTAGGGTGCGGTAGATCGACAGCAATTCCACAGGCTGATCGCATCGCTGACCCGAGGGCAACCCTGGGGCATCGATAATGAAGGGCACCCGGGTGGAACGCTCCCAAAGGGAAAATTTCGTCCAGCGGCTCTTCTCGCCCAAATGAAATCCATGATCCGAATACAAGATCACCACAGTGTTGTCCGCATGCCGCGACGCATCTAAAGCGTCCATCAAACGACCCACTTGCTCATCCGTCCAGCGCAGGCAGGCGAGATAGGCCTGGACCGCATCCTTCCAGGCCCCGCTCTCCACAAACCAGTCGTGCGACGGCGGGGCGCTATTGAAGGTAACCTCCTTGGCAACTGGAGGAATATCATCCCAATCGTCCTCTTTCACCATTGGCAAGTCGATCGCTTCCCGGTCCATGTCTTCGAATACTCTCGAAGGAGCGTAAAAAGGCACGTGGGGCCGGTAGAATCCGACGCCCAGGAAAAACGGGTTATCGCCAAACTCGTTCAATCGCTCGATGGCCCAGGTCGCATCGAGATGATCCTGAAACAAGGCTTCATCATAGGTTTGAGCACCGAAGTCCCAAAGACCATTGGCCCCGCCTGGCAGATCCGTACGCAGGCGTTCATCAAGGTCATTCAATCGTTGCCCCGGTCGCGGTCCGACGAGATCGAAATCGCCTATGGGCAATCCTGATCCATGATACAGTTTACCAGTCGCTGCCGTAACGTATCCATGTTTAGCGAACCAGCGGGGCAAAGTCAGGTGATCCAGCAAATGGGAAACGGTCCAAGGTCTTGGGGCATTCAGGTACACGCCGCTGGTCGACGGACGCAATCCGTACATGACCGAGGTTCGCGACGGATTGCATATCGGGGCCTGGCAGTGAGCATTGGTGAAAAGCGTTCCTCGCTCCGCTAGCCGATCAATATTTGGGGTCAGACCATTGGGATGCCCGCCCAAACAGCTAGCCCAGTCGTTCATATCATCGATAGCGATGAAAAGGACGTTTGGTTTTGATGAACCCGCGGCAAGCGAATTGCCGGAGTCAAGCATAGCTATAGTAAAAAAATGTATTGATACAATTGATGCGAGGAGTGGGCGAATTTTCATTTATGTCGTGCGCTTAGCGTTGCTCCGATCTATCAATGATCGGGAATACTACGATCCTACTCATAGTGTCTGAGAGCATTCTTGGATCGCGAGCAATAATTTCGCTTTCCGTTCTTGAAAAGCCCAAGCCTTGAATGATGCTCTAAAGAGATGAAGCGTTTCACCCTTTTCCTGGCTGTTCTGATACCGTCCATCCCTTTCCTCTCCTTCGCGGACAAACCGAATATTCTGCTCATCTGCGTAGACGACCTGCGACCGGAGCTGAATTGCTACGGAGTCGACTACATTCATTCGCCAAACATCGACCGGCTAGCCGCCGAAGGCCGTACCTTCTACAAACACTACGTTCAAGCCCCCACCTGCGGGGCTTCCCGTTATGCTTTATTGACCGGAAGGTATGGCGGCCCCTCGAACAACGCCCTTTTCGATCGAGCCAAGGAGCTGGAAACAAATCCAAATGCATCGCCTCCAAGCATGCCCGCCTGGTTTCGCCATAACGGATTCCGAACCGTTTCGGTAGGAAAAGTCTCCCATCATCCCGGTGGACGGGGAGGTCCCGATTGGAACGACGAGTCTATCATTGAAATGCCCAATTCCTGGGATCGCCATCTGCTCAACGCCGGCGCTTGGCAGCACCCGCGCGGCTGGATGCATGGCCAAGCCTATGGCGAAATACGCGGCGATGCCAGCCAGATGGATCTGCTGCAAGCCTATGAAGGTCCCGACAGCATCTACCCAGATGGCATCAATACAGATCAGGCCCTTAAGCAGCTCGATTCGCTAGCAAAGAAGGAAAACGACAAGCCCTTCTTCCTAGCATTTGGAATCCTACGTCCCCATCTGCCCTTCGGCGCCCCCAAAAAATATCTCGATCTCTACGCCGATGCTGAACTTCCTGCCGTGCCACATCCCAAACAGCCAAAAGGCCGCACCACCTGGCACGAATCCGGAGAATTCTACAAGTACAAGCGGGATGGAATGGACCCGAATACCAATGCCGACTACGCCCTGCAAGTACGTAAGCACTACGCAGCCTGTGTCAGTTACGCCGATGGTCAAGTAGGCCGCGTTTTGAACCGACTCGATGAACTTGATATCCGCGACAATACGATCGTCGTACTTTGGGGCGACCATGGCTGGCATCTCGGCGAACACGCCATCTGGGGCAAGCACTCGCTTTTCGAGGAATCCCTCCGGTCTCCGCTCATTATTAGCTATCCCGGAATGCCGAACCCAGGCAAACTGAGCCATTCCATGGTGGAAACCATCGATATCTTCCCGACATTGGTCGAACTTTCCGGCCTGCCAAAAGCCAAGCATGCTCACGGCGTATCGCTCAAGCCAATACTCGAATCGCCCAGTTCACCAGGACATGATGCTTTTGGCTACTTCAGCCGAGGCTACGGCCACACCATTCGCACGGGAACGCATCGCCTGATCGCCCACACCGACGGCTACGTCGAGCTCTACGATCACCGCACCTTGGAAGGCGAAACCCGCAACGTCGCCGATGAACAGCCAGACGTCGTCGCTCAGCTCAAAGCCAAAATCGAAAAGCGCTTCAGGTAGGGAGGATCGGCCCGGTCCTCCGAATCAACGGGTATCAAGTAGCGCGGCACTTAAGACCGCGAATAAGGCAAAACATCATTCCTTAATTCGTTCGTCACTGGTGTTCCCGCCCGCTAACGCCAGACGGCGACATCAGATATCCGCTTCGCGTCTATTAGGTTTGATTTCAGATTTGGGAGTGCAGGAGATTTAAACCTAGACGATTCATGTTGGGCGCAAACCATCCTGTTGCTGGAGGCATCCAGCGAGACCGAAAACGGGGTCGCGATGTTAAATAACACCATCTATTAACCTCCTTTAGGCTTGGGCAAATAGTCCACGAATTCCCCGTCTTTTTTGCGAACTTCATCAACCGCCTTCCGACGCAGATTTTGCAGAATACTCTTGTATTCAGGATTCACAGATAGATTCGTCAATTCCTTCGGGTCCGCTTCCAAATCGTACAGCTCCTCGATCGTGTCCTCTTGCATATGCCGAATATACTTGTACTTGCCATCCCGCATCATCAACCAAGCAGGCTTGGGATCCTGGCCCACCCATTCGCCTCGCTTTATCTGCCCCAAAAAGGTTTCGCCATAGACGCGAGCCGTATGGGTAAGGAGGAGGGGCTCGCTTAATTTAATGGTGGGGTCTTCCAGCAAAGGCATCATGTCCCTGCCATGCATCTCCATCGCCGGTTCAATGCCCGCTAGCTCGTGGAACATCCGCACGATATCGAGGCCATTGACAGGCTCTTCACAGACCTTCCCAGGGACCACGACTCCAGGATAGCTAACAATCAGCGGGGCAGCTATATTGGCATCATAGGCCATCCACTTCTCCCTCGATCCATGCTGTCCCCAGGCAAAGCCTTGATCGGAAGTGTAAACCACTAGTGTATTCTTCAACTGGCCTGTGTCTTTGAGCGCTTGGATCAAGGCGCCCACCCCGTCATCCAAAGAGGCCACAGCCCGGTTGTATTTTTTGACCGAGGAATCGAACTTAACCGGTTTCCCATCTTCGCCTCTTTCCCACCGAGTAAAGTTGACGAGATGCTTGGGCTTGGTTGGCCGGGGACCGAACACACCCTCGGGAATCTCCGTTTCCGGAGCATCGTTATAAAGCAGCTCGTGCCGCTCCGCTTCCGTGTAGGGGCCATGTACTCCCCCATAGCAAAGCCAAAGGAACCAGGGGTCAGCATCCTCTCGGGACTTGTTGCGAATGTAGTCGACCGCTAGCTCCGTGTAACGATCGGTTGAATACCCACCTAGCGGTACCCGCTCGCCCCCATTGTAGCGGACAAGCGTTCCGTAGTAGTAGGCGCTCCCGTTTTCCTTGGGACCGGCCCGATCCCAAATAACCGAGTAGTCCCAATCGCGACCATGTCCCACGTCCTCACCAAGATGCCACTTGCCAATGCAGGCTGTCTTGTAGCCGTTGGCCCTGAAATTCGCCGGCCAAAACGGCTGAATCTCAGGGTCGTAGTCGCATTTTGGATATCGTGAGGTGTCGAAGCTCTTGATTGCGTGCTGAAATCGTCCAGTCATCATCATGGACCGCGACATTTGGCAGGACGCTCCGGTGTAGCAGGTTCGAAAGCGCAGGCCGGAGTCAGCTAAGGCGTCTATATGCGGCGTATGCACCCAATCGTGCGCTTCCTCATAGGCGCTCACTGCTCGCCGCGATTGATCGTCCGTGAATATGTAAAGAATGTTGGGACGGATTGTTTCCGCCGAGAGGCTGCTGACCGACAGCAACATGCCTACCAACAAGAACGAGTAAAGGTTATGGTGAAACCGCATTTAATCGAAAGACACGTACTACCACTACTAGAGGGCGAGACTACAAGTCAAACCAATGGATAGCCGGCAGGACGGCGATTTAGATGGTAGGACTGACTATCCCCAGGCAGCACTACCGATTTCGAAACGAACAAGCAGTAGATTTTAGGCACTCGCTAAAAGGCGAATCGCCCCCACTCTAAATTCGAGCATTACGATCGCGGCGAAAACCGCTCCTGCAATTCCTATTCAAAGCGAATAATAATTGTCTCCGCCTCATCGATGCGCTCGAATCGTCGAACGCAAGAACTCTATTCCCATGCCCACATCCAGAAGATCTCGTCGACAGTTCATCCAAGCCGCGTCCGCTGCCATTGCGGCACCCATGATCGCCCCCTCCTCTATTCTCGGGCAGTCCCGTCCATCCCCCGGCAATCGAGTCACCCTGGGAGCTATTGGCATGGGCTCCAAAGGGATAGCTAATTTGCGTAACTTTCTTTACGAGCCCAATGTACAGGTGGTCGCAGTTTGCGACGTCCACGAGACGCATCACCGAGATTTGAATCCTGGAAACCGTCCGTCTATGGGACGCGAACCCGCTAAGCGAATCGTCGAGGAGCGCTACGCTAAAGACGCGGCCAAGGGCGCCTTTAAAGGCTGCGATGCCTATGCGGATTTCAGGGAGCTTTGCACCCGTGACGACATCGATGCCATCATGGTAGCCACACCTGATCACTGGCATGCTCTTTGCGCCCTGGAAGGAATTCGCAATGGCAAGGATGTCTACTGCGAGAAACCGGTCACCCACCTGTTTGGAGAAGGGCAAGCGATTTATCGGGAAGTCGAAAAACGGGGGGCCATCTTCCAGGTCGGATCACAGCAACGCTCGCAAACGCGTTTTCGCATTGGAGCGGAAATCGCTTTGAACGGACTCCTCGGGAAAATCACTTCCGTAGAAGTTGGGCTACCTACCGGCCATTTGCATCCAAGAGCTGAACCGTCGACCCCCACGGCTCCACCAGATGGACTAGACTACGATTTCTGGTGCGGGCCCAGCGAGAAACTGCCCTACATTTTCGCCCGCCACCACCGAAATTGGCGTTTTCACGACGCCTTTGGAGGCGGTCAAATTATGGACTGGATTGGCCATCACAATGACATCGCCCACTGGGGGCTAGACATGGACTATAGCGGCCCCGAGAGAGTCGAGGCCATTGGCTGGACGTTTCCCGAAACCGATATTTACAATACCGCTGTCGACTACGAAATTCGCTGCCAGTACAAAGGCGGCATCACCACATCGATTTCCAACAAACATCCGATAGGCATTAAGTGGATCGGCACGGACGGCTGGATGAGCGTGTCGAGGAACTCCATGGACGCATCCAACCGCGATTGGATACGCGAATCCTTTAATCGTGGTAAAATCATGGCAGCCGTATCGAACAACCATATACGCAACTTTCTCGATTGTATCCAATCGAGAAAGCCCTGCATCGCTCCCGCCGAGGTCGGACATCGTTCCATCACCCCTGGGCATCTGGGCATCGTCTCGCAAGCAGTCGGCCGGCCGCTAAATTGGGATCCGAAATCGGAATCGGTTATCGGCGACCAAGAAGCGGATCAGCTGCTAAAAGCGGTCCCCTATCGGAAACCTTGGAAGCTTGGTTGAAATCGAAGGAAACAATTTTGCTGGGCGCCTAGCCATGGGGCAGTAGGGTTTCGCGGTTAACCAGTATTATGAAATCCTGGATAGGCTACATAACCCTTATTCTCTCCACGGCCCAACTAGGTTTGGCTGACTCCAAACGGGCTCGCGATTGGGGCATCCCCCTAGAAGGCGCTCCTGGCGAGCTCAACGCTATTACCGACGTCGCTGGAGTCGAGGTTGGCCACAGCACTATCATCAGGGGCTCGGGTCGCCTGAGGATCGGCAACGGCCCCGTTCGCACGGGCGTAACCGCCATCTTGCCTACAGGTCGCGACTATCGGCCCGTCTTCGCCTCCCACGCGAGCCTAAACGGCAATGGGGAGCTGACCGGGACTGCTTGGATCGATGAGTCCGGCTTCTTGGAAGAGCCTATCCTCCTCACCAATACGCACAGCGTGGGAGCTGTATACGAGGCATCTATACAATGGCGAAGGGCTCGTAATTTCCATAATTCCTCAAGCGAGACTGGATGGGCCTCCCTGCCGGTGGTGGGGGAAACTTGGGACGGACGTCTCAACGATATCCACGGCCATCACGTCAAGCGAAAGCACGTCTTCGAAGCTCTCGACGGCGCCCAGAACGGACCGGTGGCCGAGGGCAATGTCGGCGGCGGAACAGGAATGGTCTGCCACCGCTTCAAAAGCGGCATTGGAACGGCTTCGCGTATCACCGATGGCGGATACACGCTCGGAGCGCTCGTTCAAGCCAACTACGGTCGACGAGAGGACCTGAATATCGCTGGTGTTCGCGTCGGGCTTCAATTGACAGACTTGATGCCAGAATACCCTCGTTCAACCACCTCTACAGAAGGGAATTCCATCTTGGTCGTCATTGCCACCGATGCCCCGCTCTTGCCCCATCAGCTTAAACGCTTGTGCCAGCGCGTTCCCTTGGGCATTGGACGTACTGGCGGATACGGGGCCAACTCTTCAGGCGACTTCTTTCTGGCCTTCAGCACCGCTGAGATCGCGGAGACCGAGGATGAAGAGCTTAAGCGCGTAACCATGCTGAGCAACGACTCCATCGATCGATTGTTTCTAGCCACTGTACAAGCAACCGAAGAAGCCATCCTCAACGCTCTCGTCGCAGCGGAAACCATGGAGGGAATCAATGGCAACGTCGTCCACGCCTTACCCATGGAACGGGTGATGGGAATGCTCGGAGGCGACGGCCGGTGAGCGCAGCAATCAAAGAGCCACCCATTCCCTTGCCACCGCTGTGGGTAGCCCTGATCCCCATCGCCTTCCTCCTAGTTTCGATGGGAGTGACCATTATCGTCTTCGGTAAAGACCCCCATATTCCACTCGCTCTGGCCGCAATCGTAACCGCGGTGGTCGCCCGTTGGCGAGGGGCTCCCTGGGCGGCCATAGAACAAGGGATGCTGCATGGCATCGCAGTCGGAACCAAGGCCATCATCATACTTATGGTGATCGGTATCCTAATTGCCGTGTGGATGATCGCCGGCGTCGTACCCTACCTCATATCGCTCGGACTCGAACTTCTCAATCCAAGAGCCTTTCTGCCGGCTGCCTGCGTCATTTGCGCCGTGATCTCATTGGCCACTGGCAGTTCATGGACGACCGCTAGTACCGTAGGCGTGGCCCTAATGGGCGTGGGCAATGGACTGGCCTTGCCCCCAGCCATGGTAGCCGGAGCCATCGTCTCGGGAGCCTACTTCGGGGACAAGATGTCGCCGCTTAGCGACTCCACCAATCTAGCCCCGGCCGTAACGGGCGTAGAACTTTTCGACCATATTCGCCATATGGTCTACACCACGGCTCCCGCTTTCGTCATTTCACTGATATTGTACTTAATTATAGGATACTCTTTCGATCCGTCCAGCACTTCGTCTGCGGAAGTGCAGCAAATGCAAGATACCCTCTCCAGCCAATTTGCTCTGAGCCCTCTGCTACTATTGGCCCCGGCCGTCGTTGTCGCCATGAGCATTATGCGCTTCAGCGCCCTTCCTGCACTAGCCGCCGCGGTCGGGGTCGGAGCAGTTCTCGCCCTCGCTCTTCAACAAACAAGCATCGACCAGCTAATCGGCGTCATGCATAATGGATACGATTCCGCAACGGGCTTGGAATCCATGGATGAACTGCTATCGGGCGGCGGTCTCGACAAGATGATGTGGACCGTTTCCCTGATCCTTTGCGCATTGAGCCTTGGGGGCATTATGGAAGGGGGTCGCATGCTGGAAAGCGTGGCCACCGCCATTTTAAAAAGAGTCCACGGAACCGGAAATCTGGTGGCCGCCACCGTGGGAACTTCCATCGCCACGAATATCGTAGCACCCGACCAGTATTTGTCTATTATCGTCCCTGGGCGCATGTACCGAGACGCCTACAAGCAACGCAATCTCAACCCGAAAAACTTGTCTCGAACCGTCGAAGACGCGGGTACCTTGAGTTCCCCGCTGGTTCCGTGGAACACTTGCGGGGCGACCATGATGAGCGTACTTATGGTCAATCCCCTCGCCTATCTCCCCTACGCTTTCTTCAATTTACTAACTCCCCTGATCGCCGTGCTTTGGGCTTACTCGAATATCGGGCAGGCAGCGTTGCCCGATGAGAGTGATGGTAAATTTCCGTCTACGACAACAACCTAAACTAGGACTACGATCGTATCCGTTTTTACGACATCGTTTACGTTCTCTTCAAGGGGAAGGCAAAATTGGTAGCATGACAATCTGAACGGAAATATGGCAGGAAGGAGCGAGCCCATCGACAAGGCTCAGGCCAAGACCGGTCTTCCTTACCAGTCGTACTTTACTAGCGATCTTCACCTCCCGCTGCCCCCAGACAAACTTTGCGATCCTGAGAGCGCGCGATCATAAAAAACCTTAAATCCGATCGAGAATGTCTCTTCTCTCAGCTTGATAAAGCGATATCGGCCCTCCAACATACCTTCGAATGGCAACTTCCCCCTCCACAAAATCCGGAATCGGCTTCGCTGACCGGCTACTTTCAAATGACGAGATCGCGTCCGTATTGGATGATGCCTTCGCCAATTGGGATCTTGATGGCAAGAAGCTGCTAATCGCGATCCCGGACGGAACGCGCACCTGTCCACTCGATATCCTGTTTCCCATCATTTACGACCGGCTCGCTGGGCGTGTCGAGCTTCTCGACTTCATTATTGCCCTCGGCACCCACCTTCCCATGAGCGAAGAGCAGATTTGCGAGCGAGTCGGCATTCGCCCTGAAGAACAGCAATCCGCATACTCGAAAGCCCGGTTCTTCAACCACGCCTGGGATGATCCCGATCAACTAACGGAAATCGGCGTCATGTCATCCGACGAGATTCGCGAGATCAGTGACGGACGCTTCGAGCAAACCTTGTCCGTTAAGTGCAATCGCAAGGTGCGAGAGTATGACCTGTTGCTCATCTGCGGCCCTGTCTTTCCCCACGAGATCGCCGGATTCTCTGGCGGCAATAAGTATATCTTTCCCGGCATCGCGGGCGCGGAGGCGATCGACTTTTCCCACTGGCTTGCCGGTCTGGCGACCTGCTACGAAACGATTGGACGCAAACGGACGCCGGCCCGAGCAGTCATCGACCGCTGCGCCTCCATGGTCCCCATCGAACGCAAAGCCATCTGCATGGTCGAGAAGCAAGGCGGCTTGGCTGGTCTGTATGCTGGAGTGGTCGAAGAAGCCTGGGCAGAAGCAGCCGATCTTTCAGCTCAGGTGCATATCGAGTATCGCGACAAGCTCTTCGATACAGTTTTCGCAGTGTGCCCAGAAATGTATGACGACATGTGGACGGGCGGCAAATGCATGTACAAAACCGAGCCGATTGTCGCCGAGGGCGGCCAGGTCATCATATATGCTCCGCATATTACTCAGATTTCGGCAGTCCATGGCGAGACCATCGCCAAGATCGGATTTCATTGTCGCGACTACATCCTCGCCCACTGGGACGAGCACAAAGACTACCCTTGGAGCGAGCTCACCTACGTCACAGTAGTGGCTGGACGCGGGACCTATGAGAACGGGGTGGAATCCATGCGAGCGAAAGTCTTTCTGGCCACTGGTATCCCCGAAGAGGAATGCCGTCGCATGAATATCGGCTATATCGATCCAGCAACGCTAAATCCCGCCGACTACGAGAACCGCGAAGACGAGGGCATCCTCTTCGTCGCCAAAGCCGGCGAGCGCCTCTATCGACTGCAAGAGGACTAGACTGCTCTACCAACGATATTTTTAACAGCCCTGTCGCTCGTTGCCACTTTGCGGCAAATGGGCAGACCTATGGACCAATAGTTTCGGTCGCAGATGAAAGGAAGCAAAGATTTCTACTGAAACATTCTAAGCTTCAATCTTACCTATTATCCGCAATGCGGATACCTATTGGCCTCCGGCAATTCGCAGAGGACACTAGCGACGCAAGTCGCGATGTTATAAACAACCCCTTTTCGCGTACCTACTTTTCTAGAAACGCTGCCAATGCCTCGCTGTCTCTCGCATCCACCACCCAGCCAAAAGGATCGTGAGCCCGGCACTCTTGAATGTCGAGCAAAGCATTTCTGAGAGTTGCTGCCATCTGATTAACCCGAGGGAACGAATACTCCTTTCCATCCGCCTCGCCAATGGCCGAAATCGGGCAAACGATGGCGCCCGTACCACAGGCAAAGGCCTCGGTGCAGCTTCCTGATTCGATAGCTTGCAGCAGTTCGTCGATCGGCATGACTGCCTCTTTCGCCTCTATGCTGTGATGGCTGGCGATCGCCAAAAGGGAATCTCGCGTAACGCCGTCCAATATCGAGCCGCTCAGCGAGGGCGTGCGCAAGGTTCCATCGACAACCGCCATGAAATTCATCGCTGAAAGCTCTTCGATGTTGCTGCGCGATTGCGGATCGAGCCAGAGCGATTGATGAAAGCCTTTGTGGATACATCGCTCAGTTGCTTGCAGCGAAGCCCCATAATTGCCCCCCACTTTCTCGGCCCCGGTCCCACCCACAGCAGCCCGACAGTCATCACGCTCCACCATGACCCGAATAGGATCAGCGTAATAAGCATCCGAGGGGCTGGCCAAAACCAGAAAAGCGAACCGCTCCGAGCTTTTGACAGCGAAGTGAGGATCGA
>Ga0181579_10000297_pt1 | contig 38187 bp, 25 predicted proteins | sample 071ome_24_FD_132996 | JGI IMG/M metagenome (GOLD analysis project Ga0181579, IMG submission 132996) | Coastal salt marsh microbial communities from the Groves Creek Marsh, Skidaway Island, Georgia - 071402CT metaG (megahit assembly) | ecosystem: Environmental > Aquatic > Marine > Intertidal...
ACGCCCAGTACGAAGGCGGAGAGACGGTAGTCGTCCTCCGCGGCTTCGCGGGTGATCTGGCGGATCGCTGGCTGATCGAAGTACTCGACCCGACGGCCCAGCGCGTACGCCATCATGTTTTCGGTGAAGATCCGGTAGAAGACCTCCGGACGGGACATGATCGCATCCCGCAGGCCTCCGACGCTGCTCACCTGAGATCCGTCGAAGAGTTCCGCCTCGGTATCGACGACGGTGCCGGCATCACGGTTCCGCCATGCACCGGTGACGTCGAAGTTCTCGAACGCGAGGCCGATCGGGTCGATCACGTTGTGGCAGGAGGCACACGCAGGATTTGCCCGGTGGATCTCCATCCGCTCGCGGACCGAGAGGAAACGACCGTCGGCCGCGTCCTCACCTTCTTCCAGCGTCGGTACGTTCGGCGGCGGTGGGGGCGGCGGCGACCCGAGAAGGACCTCCATGACCCACTTGCCGCGCAAGACGGGAGAGGTCCGGTTGGCGTGAGACGTCAGCGTGAGGACACTGCCGTGCCCCAGGATTCCGCGCCGGCGCTCATCCGGATACTCGACCATCTGGAAGTCACTGCCGACGACGCCCGGAATCCCGTAATGCCGGGCCAGGCGCTCGTTGACGAACGTGTAGTCGGCCGTGAGCAGGTCCGAGACCGGTAGGTCGGCGGTACGGATGTGATCGAACAGCAGCTCGGTCTCGCGGTGCATCGCGTCCGCGAGCGTCTGATCGTAGTAGGGGTAGCTCAACGCGTCCGGGCGGATCTTCTCGAGATCCTGCAGGCGCAGCCACTGAGCCCCAAAGCGCGACGCGAGCGCTTCGGCCTTCGGATCAGCGAGCATCCGGCGAACCTGCCGCTCGAGCTCGCGGTCCTTCGAGAGATCACCCTCTTCGGCCAGCCGGATGAGTTCTTCATCCGGGGGGGCGCCCCAGAGGAAGAAGGAGAGACGCGATGCGAGGTCGGCGTCGGCGATCTCGTAGATCTCACCAGGCTCGACCCCCTCAGGCGTCTCTTCCATGCGGAAGATGAAGTGCGGACTCGCCATAATCGCCTGCAGCGAGAGGCGAACCCCACCCTCGAAGCCCCGCGTCTCGGAGCCCTGGTCGTAGAACTGCATCAGCCCGTCGACGTCGTTCTGATCCACGTCTCGCCGGTATGCCCGCTGGGCGAGGCGCCGCACGATGCTCTCGGCGCACGGCCGTTCCTCGGAGGGGGCGGTCGGGCGGCAGGAGAACACGAAGCTGCGCGTCGGCGTGTCGGAGACACCGGTGACCTCGAACGGCCCGAGGACCGTCATCCGCTGCAGGTGCTGCTGCGTGGTCACTCCGTATCCGATTCCGATCTGACCATCGGCAAGGGTGTGCTCGATCGGGCGGATCAGGTCGTCGACCTCGCCTTCGAATTGTTTCACGAACGCCGCTGTGACGCGGTGCGGACCCGCAGACACCTGGATCGAATCCGTGCGAATGTTGAGGCCCGTCGGCTCCGATTCGTGCATCCAGCGGTCGATGTCGAGAAGGGCGACGCGCTCACCGTCGATCGAGATCTCGATCTGCTCGGTGCCCCAGGTGCGTCCGAACACCTCACCCTCGACCGCGTTGTACGGCATGATGTGGAAGACGTATTTGCCGTCGGCCGGGAAGTTGTGGACGACCGACATCCCACCACGCGTGCCGAAGGGAGCGCCTTCCACCTGGTCCTTCTGCCCTGCGATGCGTGGCATGCGGTAGATCGTGTTCGCGACCTCCGCCTCCGGGTCTCCGAGAGCGAGACGCGCGATCTGGCCGGCGGCTCGCAGGTAGCCCTCCACCACGGTCGTCGACGGCATCTGGACGTCGGCGATGTTGTCGAAGTTGTTCGACTTGGTGTCGAGCGGGAGGTACGACGAGACGTCGACCTGAATCCCGAGCAGATGTTCGACCGCAGCGGCGTACTCAGCACGGTTCAACCGCTGGAACACGCGCGTGCCCGGCTCCGGATTCCGCTCCCAGGCATCATCCAGTCGAGTCTCGAGTTCATCCGCGAGTTCGGTGAGCACGGCCTCTTCGGGACGGCGGGCCCCCGACGGTGGCATCATGCCCGCGCGGAGCTTCTTGATCATGCGCTCCGCGATGTCGGCGTGCTCCGAAGCGCTCTCGACGTCGAAGCCCTCGAGCACGAGGCCGCCGCGCTGCCGCTGCTCACTGTGACACCGGGTGCAGTACTGCTCGATCGTCTCGTTGGAGTCGGCTCGTCCGAGATCGGCGGTCGTGACCGCGTCGGACACGGCAAGCGTGTCCGGGGTGCTCAATCCCACGTCGCCGGACAGCCCGAGGAGCAGTAATCCGGCGAAAAGCATCGCCGCATTCGAAACGTTCATTCCCAGCCTCAGTGTTGCATCGACATGAATCTGCGCGGATACATCAACGACACCCGTACCCCCCCAATGTGCTGAGGTCCGCCGCTGCCGTTTTGCCGCCTCTTTAGTTTATCGGTCGATCTTCGTGGCGGCCAGTACGAAATCCGGGTGGCGAATCCACGGATGATCCCCATTTTCCGCGGATGATCGACGCTTCTCACGAGTCGGCCGGCGACTGGGTCGACGAGACCCTGCGGGTCTGGTTCGAAGTCGCCCCCGTGGACGCGACCTTCGTCGGCCTTCACGAGCATGACGCCGTGCTTCCGGACCCGAGTCCGACCGGTGTCGCGACGGCCCGCGACCGCCTCGCGGCGCAGCAGGACGTCTGTCCCGATCCTGACGCCTCGACGCCTATTCAGGCGCTCGACATCGAGTTGATGTCGGACGCCCTGCGTATCCGTCTGTGGGAGTACGACTCACGGTGGATGGGCGGGAACCCGGTCACCCATACGGGTGAGGCTGCGTTCGGGCTGATGTCTCTTCTTCTTCCCCAACATGCGGGCACCGAGTCGGATCGCCTGGATGCGCTGAGTGGGCGTTTGCGTGGCCTGCCAGCTTTCTTCGAGGGCGCGATCGAGTCGCTCGAATGCGCGCCAACCGCGTGGACCGAGCGTGCGCTGCGCGAGTGCCGCGGGCTTCGAGCCTTCCTGAAGCGGGGGCTGCCGCAAACAGCAGTCGATGACTCCGAGGGAGTCGAGGTCGCGATCGGCGCGGTCGCGTCATTCGAACGGTTTCTGTCAGTGGAACTGGCGAGTCGTCCGAGTGAGAGGGTCGGCTGCGGAGGGGACGGGCTGGATTTGCTCGTGCGTCGCGGTCACCGACTGGAGCGATCGCCCGCAGAGATTGCCGCGTACGCGCGGGAGGAGCTGGCGCGAACGGTGGACTGGGCGCGCAGGAACGCATCGCTCGTCGGTCTCGACAGTCCTGGCGATCTCGGCCCGACACTCCGCGCGCTTCATCCAGCGCGCGCCGGATACTACGACGCCTACCCCGCCATGTGGGGAAAGACGAAGACCCTGTCCGACGCGCGTAACCTGTTGACCTGGCCGGACTTTCCGATTCGGTACGAGCCTCGACCGGAATGGGCCCGGGCCGCGGCACCGGACCTCTACTTCCTCTTCTATCGGTCGCCGGCCGCATACGCTCGCCCCGCCGTCCACACGTACATGGTGGCCCCTCTTCCGGAGGAGGACACCGACATCGAGGCCTTTCTCGCCACGAACAACGACTCGGTGATCAAGCTCAACCACGTCGTCCATCACGGCGGCATCGGACACCACGTGCAGAACTGGCATGCCTTTCGATCCCCGTTGCGGGTGGGTCGTATCGCCGCGGTCGACTGCGCCTCCCGGATCGCGCTCTTCAGCGGAGGCACCATGGCCGAAGGGTGGGCATGCTACGCGACCGACCTGGTCGCCGAGGCGGGAGGGCTCACGGAGTTGGAGCAGTTCGCCGAGCACGTCGGCCGGATTCGCATGTGTGCGCGAGCGATTGTGGACGTCGGTCTCCATGTGGGCGAGATGGACCTCGCGCAGGCTGCGGCGTTTTACCGCGAGCACGCCGGGATGTCAGCGTCTGCCGCACACTCCGAGGCCGTGAAAAACAGCATGTTCCCCGGCGCGGCTCTGATATACCTCGTCGGATCGGACCTCGTTCACCGGCTGCGGGCGGACCTGATGAAGATCCAGGGCGATGCCTTCGACCTGTGCACCTTCCATGACGCCTTTCTGTCGTGGGGCTCGATACCGGTCACCGTCATCGCGGAGCAGATGAGGCGGCGAGCGACTCTAGGTGTACCGATGGGCGCACACGACACCGTAACCGAGTTCCCGGAGGAGGGGCTGTGAACACGACCGTATCTGCGCGCACCCTCGACCACGGCCTGGAGGCGGCTCAGGCGATCCTGGGTGTCGATGCTCTGTACAGGGCCGAGAGCGGCGACGAGACCGGGCTCGCCGTTCTCGACATGTCACGGGAGGGCGAGCTCGAGCCCGAATCCCTCGACTCCTACGCGACGGCTACCGCTCGCTGGCAGGATCTGGCAGCAGCTGCTGCGGGGCTTCCCGAGCCCGACCGGGCCGAGTACTACGCGCAGCTGGCTGCGTCCACGCTGGCGTTCATCGAATGGCGAACCCGCGGGCTCGAATTCCCCCACCAGCTCGCTGAGTTCCTCCAGCGACCGGCGAAGCCCGTGCCGGAGCAGACGCTCGACGCGATCCGCCGAGACATCTTCACGCTGCTCGGCGAGATGGGGTTCGACGGCGATCTCGCGACGCGGGCGTCCGCGTGGGAAGCTCGCTGTACGATCCCCCCCGGAGAGGTGGAGTCCGTGACGGCCGGGCTGATGTACGACGCGTGGGTCCGCACCAACGAGCGTGTCGTGGAGATCCCCGCGGACATCTCCGATGGGATGAACGTGTCAGCCGTAACGGGCGTCCCGTTCAATGCTCGGTGCAACTACCTGGGTCGAACGGTCGACCTCAACGTGGAGCCGACGCTCACGCTGCCGGCTCTGCGTCACCTCGCGGTCCACGAGGGTTATCCCGGACACTACGTCCAGTTCAAGCTGCGCGAGACGTGGTTTCGAGACGGCCTGGCTCCTGCGGACAATCTGCTTTCCGTGGTGAATACGGCGAGCTCATCGGTCTTCGAGGGAATCGCGGACACGGGAATGGCCATGATCGGCTGGGACGAGTCCGACGACGATCGACTTCAGGGACTGATGAACCGCTATCGCTCGGCGATCGGGACCGGTGCGGCGTGGCGTCTGCATGGGGTCGGCTGGACCCGTGAGGCCGCCATGGATTGGCTGCGGGATCAGGCGGTCACGGGCGGGGAGGGATGGGTCCGAAATCGCATGGCCTTCATCGAGGCTCCGAGCCGGGCCGTGCTCATCTGGTCCTACTGGTACGGCGAGCCAACGGTCCAGAAGGCGTGGAACGTCGCGCTACGGGCGGGGCGGAAGGACGACTTCGTGCGGTACCTGTACGGCCGCATGCACTCGAATCGAACTGTGGAGATGTTCTCCGAATGAGACAGACGTTAGCGCGCGTGACCGGGTTCGTGTCCCTGGGCTTCGTGGTGGCCGCGTGTGGTGGAGTCGATGAACGGGATCCACTCACATCGGCGGACGGTCGCTCGATTCTCCGGGTGGCGTACGAGCGGGAAGTCGATGTCCTGAATGCGTTTACGAGCCAGATGCTCGTCGACGTCCACTTCAGTATGGTCGAGGGGCTCGTCACGACCGACGAAAACAACACGTACATCCCGGTATTGGCTCGCGAGATCCCGACCGCGGACAACGGGCTGGTCACCGAGAACGCCGATGGGACCCTCGCGGTGACGTGGCAGCTCCACGAAGGAGTCCGGTGGCATGACGGTGAAGCGTTCACGAGCGAGGATGTCTGCTTCACGTGGCGGTTCGTCACCAGCGAGAATTCGCAGACGTATAACCGGGACTGGTACCTGGGGATCACCGACTGCCAGATGCCCGACGCCCACACCGTCGTCTTCACGTGGAGCGGTGCGTTCGGGTACTACGCGGGGCTGTTCGAGGCCATCCTGCCGGAGCATGTCCTCGGCGACATGACGACTGAGGAGATCGTCAACTACACCCCGTACAACCGGGGAGACGAGCTGGTCGGCACCGGTCCCTTCCGTTTCGCCGAGTGGCGGGCAGGCGAGTACATCCGGGTCGTGCGCAACGACGACTACTGGCGCGGCTCCGACCACCCGGGGATCGACGAGATCGTCTGGTCGTTCCTGCCGGATTCGAACACACGCCTCAATGCGATGAAGGCGGGGCAGTACCACTATGCGCGCCTGGAGCCCACGCACGTGGCCGAGGTCTCGTCTCTCGACGGATACGACACGCATCTCATCAGCTCCAACACCTTCATGCACTTCGACCTTTCGCTGAATTCGCCGCGTGCCGAGGCGTTGTTCTCCGACGCCGACGTCCGGCGCGCGCTCTTCCACGCGATCGATCGGGACGCCATCGCGGAGCAGTTGATGGAAGGCTCGGTCCGGGTCGCGGAGACTCCGATCAACCCGACCAGTCCGTATCACAACCCGGACGTCGTCGCCTCAACGTACGATCCGGAGCAGGCCGCGGCGCTGCTAGCCGAGGCGGGGTGGATCCCCGGCGCGGACGGGATCCGTGAGAAGGACGGAGCACGCTTCTCGTTCACGATGCTCAACCGGGCGGGTACAGCCGACCGCATCGCCATCGCCCAGGTCATCCAGGCCCAGCTGAAGGCGGTGGGGGTCGAGGTCGATTTCCGCACGCTGGAAAGTGCCGCGTGGACTCAGACGTGGCGAAGCTTCGACTGGGAGGCCGTGGTGAGTGCGTGGTTCCTGCCGGCCGACCCGAGCTTCACTGGTCTGTACCGCTGCGAAGGCCCCAACAACATGACAGGCTTCTGCGCACCCGAGCTGGATGATGTGATGCAGGCGTCGGATCGCTCGCTCGCCTTCGAGGTCCGGAAGCCGCTCCTGGATCGTGCTCAGGAGATGCTGGCCGAGGACGCTCGGATGCTGCCGATCTACTACAACGTGATCCCCGAGCTCGTGAGTGATCGAGTCCAGAACTACCGGGGCAGTGGGACGAATTTCGGCAGCTTCTGGAACTTGTGGGAGTGGCGACTCACGGGGTGAGTGAACGCCCTTCCTCGGCGAGTTCCTGGGCGAGTTTCTTCACGCGTCCCTCTTCGCTCACCGGTGCTCCGTCTCCCGGTGTCACTGGCCCCAGGTGTCGCGTAGCACGCGCACCCAGTTCCTGTACGCGATCCGATGCACATCCTCTTCACTGAAGCCTGCGTCCCGAAAGGCGTCGAGGAGAATGGGGAGCCGGGTCACATCCCCCAGCTCGTCGGGGATGATCGCACCATCGAAGTCCGATCCGAGCGCGAGATGCTCGACGCCGATCCGATCGGCGATATAGCGCCCGTGCGCAGCGATGCGGGCGAGCGGCGTCCCGGAGTCGGGGTGCCCGTCCTCCCGCAGGAAGCCGACCGCATAGTTGAGCCCAACGATTCCACCGCTGCGGGCGACGGCGTCGAGTTGCTGATCCGTCAGGTTACGCGGCGTTGCGCTGAGGGCGTGCGCGTTGGAGTGCGTCGCTACGATCGGCGCTTCCGAGAGCTCAGCGACGTCCCAGAACCCTCGCTCGTTGAGGTGAGAGACGTCGAGCATGATGCCGAGCTCATTGCATCGCTGGACGAGTCGGCGTCCGGCGTGGGTCAATCCCGGACCGGTGTCGGGCGACCGCGGGAAGTCGAACGGTACGCCATGCCCGAAGGCGTTCGGCCGGCTCCACACCGGCCCGAGGGAACGGAGGCCCGCGGCATGCAGTACGTCCAGCGACTCGAGACGGGTATCGATCGCCTCGGCGCCTTCGATGTGCAGGATCACGGCGAACGTACCCGAGTCGATCGCCTCCTGTAGCTCCGACGCCGTTCGTATCAGCGTCATCGCGCCATCGGACGCTTCGATCAGGCGCAGGAGGTCCGAGATGATCGCGGTGGTGAATGCATAAGACGTCCGCCGGTCCACTCGGGCGGGTAGCGGCACTGACCAGCCGCCAGGAACCACTTCGCCATCGACGTCGAGCAGGGGCTCCATCCGCTTCTGCCAGCCCCTGGTCTGCGTAAAGACGGCAAAGAAGCCACCACCCATGCCTCCCTCGCGAGCCCGGGGCAGATCGAGGTGGCCGAACTCTGCGCGTTCCAGGAAGCTTCGGCGCTCGCCGGGACGCGCGTGACGGATGCGCGTGAGCGTGTCGTTGTGGCCGTCGATGACAGGGATCATCACGACACGGTGGCCGCCGGAGGCGATTCGGTCTAGAGTGCCGCGCCATGACCAGCTACATCGCCCGGCGGCTGCTGCAGATGATTCCGCTTCTGTTCGGGATCAGCGTCGTCCTGTTCGCGGTGATCCAGGCGGCCCCCGGAGGACCGGAAGCGGCACTCCTAGAATCGGACCGGTTTATCGATCCTGAGGTGATCGAGGCCTACCGAGAGCGGTTGGGAGTCGATCAGCCGATTCCGGTCCAGTACGCGCGCTGGATCACCTCGGCGGTCCAGGGCGACCTGGGCGTCAGCTTTTCGACGACACGGCCGGTCACAGAGATGATCGCGGAGCGGCTCCCGGCGACGTTGGAGCTCATGGGAGCGGCATTCCTGCTTGCGGCGCTTCTGGCCTTCGGGCTCGGTGTGCTGAGCGCTGTGCGCCAGTACACCTGGTTCGACCACGTCGGGACAGGTCTTTCGTTCGTCGGGATTGCGATGCCGGTCTTCTGGTTCGCGCTGATTCTGCAGCTCGTCTTCGGCGTCTGGCTCGGCTGGCTTCCCGTCGCGGGGACGGGGACGGTGGGGGCGAGCTCACTTGGCGATCACCTCATGCACCTGGTTCTTCCTGCGACCGTGCTCTCCTTCCGGTACGTGGCTGGATGGTCCAGGTACCTGCGCTCGAGCATGCTCGACACCCTTCGGCTCGACTTCGTACGGACGGCCCGCGCGAAGGGGCTGGGCGAGGGGGTCGTGGTGTGGGGCCATGCACTCCGGAATGCCCTGATTCCGGTTGTTTCGGTCATGGCGCTGAACCTTGCCGGGCTCTTTTCCGGGGCGGTCATCACGGAGACGATCTTCGCGTGGCCGGGCATCGGTCGGATGTTCGTGCAGGCGATGTTCTCGCGGGACTATCCGCTTCTGATGGGGATCCTGATGCTCGGGTCCACGATGGTCGTCGTCTTCAATCTGGTCGCGGACATCGTCTACGGAGTGCTGGATCCGCGGGTGAGGATGGACGAGGCATGAGCGAATCCGGCTCCCGTGTGTGGGCTCGTCTCCGACGTCATCGCATGGCGACGTGGTCCATCGTCGTCGTCGCATGCGTGGGAGCGCTCTGCGTGGCCGCGCCCGTCATCGCCCCCTACGACTTCGATCAGATCGACCTCACGAGCATCCGTGAAGCTCCGTCCATTGCGCACGTGATGGGGACCGACGATCTCGGACGCGACCTCTTCAGCCGAGTGCTCTACGGCGGGCGGGTCTCGATCCTGATCGGTCTGCTCGCGGCACTGATCGCGACAGGGTTTGGCTCAATGCTGGGCGCCGTGTCCGGCTTTTACGGTGGACGCGTCGATGCGGTACTCATGCGGTTTACCGACGTCGTCTACTCGATTCCGACACTGCCGCTGCTGATCGTGCTCGCCTCCTACACGCAGGCCGGGGCGGTCTCGATGGCGATCGCGATCGGGGTGCTCTCATGGATGACCACGGCACGTGTGGTTCGGGGCGAGGTGCTCAAGATCCGCGCCATGGAGTACGTCGAGGCTGCCCGCGGTCTGGGGGCGACCAACGTCCGGATCATTCTTCGGCACGTGCTCCCGAACGCGGCGGGACCCATTGTGGTCGGTGCGACGCTGGCCGTCGGCAACGCGATCATTCTCGAGTCGTCACTCAGCTTCCTTGGGCTCGGCGTACAGCCGCCCACGCCGACGTGGGGCAACATGCTCATGGACGCCCAGGCTACGATGTCGACGCAACCGTGGCTCTCGATCTTTCCGGGGCTCGCGATTCTGGTCGTGGTGCTTGCGGTCAACTTTCTGGGTGACGGCCTCCAGGATGCACTCGATCCTCGGGCCGATCGGCACTGATCACGAAGCCCCCGGCGCCGCATCGACGCCGGGGGCTTCGTTCTTCTCACCGGCCGCCCATCCGGCCGGAACGTGCGCGGACCTCAGTGCCAGTCGTGTCCGTCGTCCCAGGTGCAGCTGACATCGGTCGCCTGCAGCCAGTCCAGGGCTGGCTGCCCGATACCTGTTCCAACCAGCCAATCCATGGCCGGTTGTCCGATTGGGGCTCCCGGAGGTGCGCTCGGGGTCCCCGGCATCTCGATCACGGTGGCCGGACGGTCCAGGAAGCGCTGGATCTCCATGGCCATCAGCCCCGCGTGCGCATCGGTATCCGCCACGGCCGTCAGGCTCTCGCTCAGATGACGGAGCACCATCGTCGTGACCGCTCGGACCTGCGGCATCGGCGCCGTGGCGGCCAGCATTTGAATGCGGTTGACCACCACCCCCTGGACGGCCTGTTGGATCGCCTGTTCGTACGCACCGTTCGCCGTCGTTCCGAACGACGTGTCGATCAGTCGCCGCAGCACGTCGTCGAGTCCAGGCAGGGACGAATCGAATATCTTCTGCTCCACCATGCGTGCCGTGCGTGCCGGTTCGAGCAGTGAGTTGACCGTGTGGCTCGCCGCCACGACCGCGGGGGTCACCGCATCGAACGCTGATCCGGTCCAGCGCGGGAAGAGTTCCCTCGACCGACTGTAACCCGGTGGTCGCGGCGGGATCATGGTGACCACGTCGATCGGGAGCGCGAGTTCCGCCGGGGAGATGGTGCGCATCAGCGCGTCGAGGGCGCGGTTCTGATCGTCGGCGGACGCGCGCGACATCGGGTTCAGGCCGTCACCACGCATCGCGTACGTATACTCGACACCCCCCACCACGGTCGCCGTGGACTCGGTCTGATAACGGTGGTGCATGTAGAGCGGCACCAGGACTTCCTCGATGGTTGCCATCGGGCGGCCGTTCCGAATCGCACGCTCGCCGAAGCGGGACAGCGCGGCCTCGCGCACGTCCATCATGCGCTGGAGTTCGTCGGCCATGTCCGTGCCGTTGGCCCACTGGTCGGCCTGGGGTGAGGCCGCCACGTCCTGTCCGGTCATGTAGCGCACGTCCTGTGCCCACGCGTCTTCCAGGATTCGATCGAGCTCGGCGGCCACGTCAGTGCCGGGAGGGAAGTCCTGGTACCCGTACGCCACCGCGGCGATGTCCCACTCGCCGATGTCCTCGTCGTAGACCTCGGAGTAGTCGAAGGATCCGTCTGCGTTGAGGTCGACCAAGGGGTGCGGGTAGTCCATGACCGAGATGCGTCCGGCCTGGCTGTTGTAGTAGTTGTGCCCGAGTCCGATGGTATGGCCGACCTCGTGCGCCGAGAGCTGGCGGATCCGGGAGACCGCCCATTCTTCGAGGTGGGGTGGGTTCTCGTTGCCGGTCTCGTACGGGCTGAGGAGCCCTTCGGCGATCATGTAGTCCTGGCGGATCCGGAGTGACCCGAGGGTGACGACACCCTTGATGATCTCACCGGTACGTGGGTCGGAGACCGAGCCGCCCGTGCTCCAGCCTCGTGTGGACCGGTGCACCCAGTTGATCACGTTGTACCGCGCATCGAGCGGGCTGATCGAGTCCGGGCGCATGACCACCTGGAACGCGTTCCGGTATCCCGCGGCCTCGAACGCCTGATCCCACCATCGCGCTCCGTCGAGGAGTGCGGAACGGACCGGCTCGGGCGTCCCGGGATCGAGGTAATAGACGATCGGTTCGACAGGGTCACTCACTCGGGCCGTCGGGTCCACCTTCTCCAGACGGTGTCGACGGATGAACCGCTGCGTCATGTCCTGCCCAAGAGGTGTCGCGTAGTCCTGGTAGGTGTTCGCACCGTACCCGGCCCGCGGGTCGTGGGCTCGAGGCTCGTACCCATCGTCCGGGAGTTCCACGAACGAGTGGTGCAGCCGGATCGTTGCAGCTTCACCGGACGCGGCCACACGGTTGACGCCCTCGAAGTCTCCGCCGCCGCCGCGGAAGCCTCCTCCTCCGCCCCCCGCCTGCTGGACGAATGTCAGTTCGACTTCCATCTCGGTATTCGCCGGGAATGCGTCGGTGAACTCCATGTAGATGGAGCTCCGCGAATTGTCGAGGCGATATTGCCCGGGACTCATCCGGCCACCCGCATTGATCGGGTCACGAAGGAGGAAACCCGTCATGTCGACGAGCACTCGCCCGTCTGTCTCGGCCTCGGCCGTGAAGCCCCACAGTACGGAGCGGGCAAACGCGTCGCGCACGGCGCGCACCTCGTCCGGGTTGTCACTGCTCGCACGGAATCGGTAGTTCGGCTGGACCATCATCACTTTCCGACCCACCCGCTCGAACTTCACGATTCGGGAGCCACGCAGCGCGCCACGATCCAGGCCGAGGTCGTTCGATCCCAGTCCGGCACCGTATCCTACGAAGTGGATCATCTCCACGCCCAATGCCGGAATCTCCATCCAGAGCTGGCCCTGAGCGGCGTCCCAGTAGAGCGGAAGCATGCCATCCATGCGCTCGAGGCCCTCCGTCTTCTCCTCGATCGACGGAAGTGTCGTGGTCGGACTTGCATTGCGTTGAGCTTGCGCGGGTTGCGCGAGCGTCAACGCCGTGAGCGCGATGATGCAGGGGCCGAAGGAGAATCGGGCTGCCTGACGGATCATGGTCCCTCCTGGGTCGATTCGAGGCCACCGCTCCGTGGCCCGTTCGGAGTACGAGGTCGGCAACTTGGGACGGATCCGTCGACTTGGCGACCGGCTCCGACTCACGCTTTACAGTCGGTCGGGTGGGAACGATGTTCGGCTCGTCGATCGCCACCCACCCTCCGTACCGCGATGCAGAGACTTCTGACGACGGAGCGTGTTCGGGAGGCGTTCTGGCCGGTCCGAGTCGCCCGGGGAGACAGCGAGCCCATGGTCGCACACGCTCGGATGGACTGGTTGGCGTCCGCTCCCTCGTCGGTCACCCCACTCGGCTGGGACTCATGTGGATGAGGCGGACCAGCCCATGACGGATCGACTGCGTGTCGGTGTGATCGGAGCGGGCCGGTGGTCGAAGACGGCCCATCTTCCCGGCTTCTTGCGTTCGCCGCTCTGCGAGCTCGTCGCGATTTGCGATCTCGACCGGCAGCTCGCCGATGAGGCTGCGGCCGAGTTCGGGATCGCCGATGTCTCGACCGACGCGGCGGAGCTGCTCGCGCGCGACGACCTCGACGTCATCGATGTCGTGACGCGGGGTGATCACCAGGATCTCGTCTTCGCGACCCTCGAGGCCGGCAAGCACTGTCTCGTCGAAAAACCGGTCTGCCACGACTTCCGGGACGTCTGGCGCGCTCACGAGCTGGCTGAGTCGAAGGGCCTGAAGACCAAGGTCGGGCTGACCTTCCGGTACGCGCCGGCCATCATGTACATGTTCGATCTGATCCGGGACGGATTCATCGGTAAGCCGTACATCTTCAACGGCTACGAGCAGAACTCTCAGTGGCTGAATCCAGATAACCCGATGGACAAGCGCATCCACAAGGTGAAGCCAGTGGGTGAGCCCGCGTGGGGCACCGATCCGACTCCGGAAGGCATCACGGTAAGCTCGCTCGAGGGGTACGGTGCTCCCACGATCGATATCGGCCTTGAGTGTGTCGGCGGTGGTCTGGCGGAGGTTGTCGGACGAATGGCGAATATGGTGCCGTTCCGCCGCAGGACGAACCTCGACGTGGAGCGTGAGCGCATCAACATCGACGATGCAGACATGTTCATGGGTCAGACGGCCGACGGTGCACTCTTCTCGATGCAGTCCAGCTATGTGACGGTGGGCAATTATCCCGGAATCGAGGCTCGCGTCTTCGGCTCGGACGGGGCGATCATCGTGAGACTCGTCGAAGAGTTCGGCGTCATTCAGACGATCCACACTGCGAGGCCCGACGCGGTCGAGTTTGTGCCTCGAGACATCCCCGAGCGCTATTTCTCACCCGGCTCACAGCCGGACGATCACTGGGGTACGGCCTTCTTCGGGAACCTCGTACACAATTTCTGTGAGGAGATCGTCGAGGGTGGGACGCGAAATCAGGGCAACTTCGCCCAGAGTGCGCGCGTTCAGGAGATCATCAATGCCGTGGCGCTCTCGCACCGCGAGCGCCGCTGGGTGCAGCTTCCGCTCGGCGACGAGGTGGATGGAGGTCAGCAAAGCCCGTACTGAGTTACGAGCGGCCGCGACCCCGCGTAGAGGAGAGAGCGTGAACGAGGACGGTGAAACCCAGGTGACGGAGCGGTTGCGCTGGGGCGTAATCAGCACTGCCAATATCGGACGCGCTGCCGTGAACCCCGCGATTCAGGCATCGCACAACGGCGTTCTGGACGCTGTCGCGTCCAGGGATTCCGATCGCGCACGGGCTTTCGCCAGAGAGCACGGGATCCCGCGTTCGCACGGCTCGTACGAGGCGCTGATCGAGGACCCGGAGATCGATGCCCTGTACGTCCCGCTGCCGAACAGCATGCACCGCGACTGGGTGATCCATGCATTGCGTGCCGGCAAGCACGTCCTGTGCGAGAAGCCGCTGGCGCTGGGTGCGTCCGATTGCATGGAGATGGACGCCGCTGCGACCGAGTCGGGGGTCAAGCTGATGGAAGCCTTCATGTATCGCTTTCACCCTCGTACGGAGCGGGTCATCGAGATGGTGCGGAACGGTCGGGTCGGCGACGTCGGAGCCGTGCGCAGCACCTTTACGTTCCGTCTCCGGTCGCCCGACAACATTCGACTGGATCCGTCCCTCGGTGGCGGCGCCCTGATGGATGTAGGCTGCTACTGCGTGAACGTTTCGCGCACGATGGTGGGCGAGGAACCGCACGCTGTGCAGGCCAATGCCCGCTGGACCGACCGAGGCGTGGACGAGGTCATGGTGGGGATACTCCACTTCCCGAGCGGAGCGGTCGCCCACTTCGACTGTGCTCTGACCATGGAGCGGTGTGAGCGCTATGAAGTGGCCGGATCCGATGGTTATCTGGAGGTGGACCGTGCGTTTCTGCCTGGTACCGATGACGTCGTCATTCAGGATGTCCACGGTCGCGACCGGACCAGTCACGCAATCGGAGGCGAGGACGAATACCGGCGAATGGTCGAGCACTTCGCTGACTGCGCGCTCCACGATCGACCGGTGCGGTACCCCGTGGCAGAGGCGGCCGCCAACCTCCGGACGATCGAGGCGCTGTACCGGTCTTCTCGGCGAGGGGGTGGAATCGAGCCTGTCGGATAGTGTTCGGTGGCTAAGAGACGTTGTCGGGAGCGTCCCAACCCGATCCAATCCCGGGACTTCGGTCGGTTCTGCGGAAGCTCATGCGACCGGCCACCGGCTCGCCGCAATCGGATACTGCGACCGGACCTTCGATTTGATCCCCTCGACCTGTGATGGAGAGGATTCCTTCGATCGTGCCATCGCAGCCGTCCGGGCTGCGCCACGTGACCGTGATCCGCAAGAGGTCGTCGATCACCACCCCTGACGCGACGCCTTCGATCTCGATGGGTCGAGACACCCGGAAGGCTCCGACGATCCTGCCCGGTCCGGAACTACGGAGCTGCAGGGTCGAACGGAATCGCTCGCTGTCGAACACGAACTGCCCGGTGTACGATCCAACCACCGCAGCTTCAGCGGTCGGGACTGTCGGGCGCCCCCGCGTGGTCGCACATGCGCCTATCGCCAGAACGAGGAAGGCTGCGTTGCAACCACCGGCAAGGCGGCGGGCGCCGCAGAATGAGCTGAGGAAAGGGGCCATGAGACGTGTGCGAAGCCAGAGTCCGATCCTCGAAGGATCGGAGGTCCATCCCCCATCCGGAACCCTGCGGCCTCCATGGCTCGTATAGCAGACATGGACATACGCACACTCCTTCGATCTCGCCTCTTCCTCGGTATCGCGCTGAGCGGCTCCCTGATCCTTCTCGCGGGCCCCGCGAATCCTTGGGCGTACTCGACGAAATCGTTCGCTGCTGCGCTGACGGTTCAGGAGACCATGACCGACGAATGGTTGGCGCTCGACGGCGTGGTCGGAACGGCGATCGGCTTCGACGGCCACGGCCACCATGTGGTGAAGGTCTATCTCACCCAGCCCGGTATCGTCACGATGCCCCGGGTGATGCAGGGGGTGGAGATCGTTCCGGAGGTTACAGGCCGCTTCACCGCGCTTCCCCTCGACGCCGAATCGGTCGACCCGACGGCGAGCTTCCCTCGACCGGTACCGATCGGTGTCAGCGCCGGACACGGGCAGGTCACTGCGGGAACGATCGGCGCGCGGGTCACGGACGGAACCCGGACATTCGCGTTGAGCAACAACCACGTCTTCGCGGCCAACAATGTCGGTAAGAAGGGCGATCATCTTCTGCAGCCGGGCGTCGTGGACGGGGGGCGCGACCCGAACGACGTGATCGGCACGCTCTACGACTTCGAGCCTCTTCACTTCTGCCGGGCGATGGTGTGCCCGCACAACACGATCGATGCGGCGATCGCGCTCACGACGACGAGCGATCTCGGCTCGGCGACGCCGGATGGAGGATACGGGTCCCCGCGGATCTGGAGCCAGGACGCGGCGCTGGGGATGGACGTCCAGAAGTACGGCCGCACAACCGGGCACACGCATGGGCAGGTCAGTGGCATCAATGCGACAATGGACGTCGCGTACCGAGATGGAACGGCCCGGTTCGAGGGTCAAATCGTCATCTCGGGCCGTGGCTTCAGCGCCGGTGGCGACTCGGGTTCCTTGATCGTATCGGAGGGACTCCTCATGTCCGATCGGCGCCCGGTCGGACTGCTCTTCGCCGGTACCCAGACCACCACGCTCGCCAACCCGATCGGACAGGTCCTCAATCGCTTTGATATCCGCATCGACGGAACGTGAGTGCACCGTGTCTGACGAGATCCGGAGCGCACAGTCCGTGCTGAACCAGCAGGTGATGGGCAAGGACGGTGTCGAAGGAACCGCCATCGGTCTCCATCGGGGGGCTCCGTGCCTGAAGGTCTATGTCAGCACTGAAGGAGTACGCAAGACGATTCCCAAGCGCCTGAAGGGATTTCCGGTGGTGGTGGAGGTCAGCGGAGGATTCCGCCGGTTTGGTCGGGGGCGAAGATGAACGCACCCCTATGTAGGAGTCGGCCTACAAGGATTCAGGCCAATAGACTCTTGCCTCGAGGTGTGGGGGTACCCCTATTTTCCGGGCTGTTTCAAGGGTGGAGAATGTGCCCAGTCCAGTAAGCAGCTTGGGGGGAAACGGTTGGTTGGAATCGAGTTGGAAGTCGTCGGATGCTCCATCGCACGAACATTCATTCTGCGGACTTGGTGATGAGCGTTACGCGCAGTGCGCTCGCATCGGAGGAGCGGCAGGGACCACGGGACCGTCTGACCCACGTCGAGGTCACCGCCCAGGTGTCCGCAGGGCTCGCCAACCGGTTCAACAACATGTTGGCGATTCTGACCGATCAACTCGAAATGTCGATCAAGCTGCTCGGTGAGGGCAAAACCCAGCCCGCGCTGGACAGTCTGAGGCAAGGTCTCCAGACGAGTGAAGCGGCGGCCGAATTGGTCAGAGAGCTTCAGAGTCTGAGTGAGTACCGACCGGGAGAGCCCGACGCGATCGATCTCGTGGACGCAGTGAAGAGTGCGCGCGCTATCCTGCTTCCGACCCTCGGCACGGGTATCCAATGGGACGTGATCGTTCCTGAAGACCAGGTCGCCCACGTCGTATGTGACGCGCGAGCGCTCACGGACGTCATTTCCTTGCTCGCGGTCAACGCGTCCGAGGCGATGGACGGATCCGGTCTTATCAAGACGACGATTCGGACGTGTCCGGGTGCAGAGGGGGGTGGACACGCTCGGCGAAACGACACCAATGAGCGACGGGTGTGTCTGCTCTTCGAGGACGAGGGCGATGGCTTCTCGGCCGAGGCGAAGGATCGTGCGTTCGAACCCTTCTACACGACCAAGGGGGAGGACCACTCGGGCCTGGGATTGACCACCGCCGAGAGACTCATCTCGCTCAACGGAGGTCGGATCAGCGTGTCCGGGAGGGCCTCGATCCAGATCGAGCTTCGTGCAGCTGAGGTGAAGGCGTCTCCCGCCGGTCGTCTGCGGGTCCTCCTCGTGGATGATGAGGAGAAGGTGCTCGAACTCTTTAGTGAGCTCTTGCGTTCGGAAGGCTTTGACGTCCTACCGTATCTCAAGCCCGAGCAGGCGCTCGGGGACGCGATCGAGCAAAGGAAATTCGACGTCATCGTGACGGATGTACGAATGCCAACGATGTCCGGACCGGACATGGTTCGGAGTATCGAAGAGCATTGCGGGGTGATCCCGACCGTGTTCGCGACGGGCTTCGCCGAGGGTGCGTTTGCCGAGGAGGACTCCCCGATCGACGCCCTCCACGCATTCGTGCAGAAGCCCTTCCCGATCCGGACCCTGGTGACAGCGATCAATCGGGTCGTGCAGGCCGCATCCGTCGCTGGGGCGTCGAAGGGCTGACGGCGATATCTCTGCCTTTGTCGACCGGTGCTACTGGTTGGCTACCGTAAAGCGTACGGTGTCGACCACCCACGGTTGAAGCGGCACATGGACGCCGTCCGCGACGACCGCGATCAAGCGGTATTCGCCGGGCTCTACGTCGGTGAAGGTGTACGTCGCCGAGGCGTCACCCATGTGGATGATGCTGCCGGGAACCGTCGGCACAGGCTGATCGGCTGGCGTCAGATCGGCGTTCAGGTACAGGTGATGGTGCCCCGTTCCAGGGGTCATGTCTCCTGCCGGAAGGATGTCGACCGTCGACGACAAGTTGACGCTGATCTCGTTGCCGTTGATCAGAACGCCATTCATCGGCGTCACGATCGTCACGCTTCCGGCGGTGGGGGTCGTGTCCATCTCGGGCATCGCCTCGGACTGGGTGTCGCCTCCACCGCATGCGGCGAGCGCGAGGGGCACGAGCAGGGAGAGAATCGCTTTCTTCATCGTCGAGCCGGGAAGGTCAAGGTAAGGTTCGGTCGAGTGTTCGAACTCGAGCGGAGAAAAGAAGAGTTTCACGGCGACCCCCGCAACCGCTGGCGGGTCTCCGCGTCGGAAGAGGCCTCGTCCAACTGCTCCGTCTCCGTTTCCGGCTCCTCGGGCGGTCTCGGCCGGTTCATCCGGAGCGAAACGCCGCCGAAGAAGGTCGATCCGGAGCGATTCACCTCGTGCGCGCCGTCGTAGAGATAGTCGGTGATCGCCTGGTCCCAGGAGAGGCCGGCTTTGCCCATCAACTCCATCCAGGGCCCGTAGGCCGTCTCGTCCGGCGCCTCGGTCGTGCCGCTCCAGATCGTCACGCGAGGATTGTATCCGCCCCCATTTCCGCTCGAGCCCTTCAACGGCATTTCGATCAGCACACTGTCCGTCATCGGAAGATTGTAGACGTCGGGATCGTAACGGGCCCCGTAACGCTGGTATCGCGCGTAGGCGCGCTGGTTCAGATCGAATACGTCCCGGTTCGAGTTGATTCCGCGCGTGATGTATTCACGAATCGTGAAGGCGGCATCCTTGTGACGGGGATACTCCGGGCTGTCCACGTAGCCGAATCCGGGCATGAACCACCCTTTGTTGAAGCCCCAGTTTCGCTCGGTGACGCGGCCTCTTCGGACGAGGCCTGTGTACTCGGAGAAGAGTTGAACTACCTGATGGGACGGGTACCCGTGCGGGTTGAGGAAGATGTCCGGCAGCCACGTCTCCCAGAGTCGTCCACGCACCGTGGATTCGGGATAAATCGGATGATCCGCGCCCCCGCCCGACGTTGCGTCCTGGCCAAGGGATCCGAGGTAGCCCGCGTGCAGGATGTAGTCCGGTGTGATCCGGTACAGATCGTAGGCTGTCTGCGCGCCGTCGGGATTCGTGAACGGATGGATGATCACGTTGACGTCGTTCAGCTTCGGGCGCTGCTCGGGATCCGTGAGCAGGAGTTCAGCATGGCGTAGGACATGACTCGTCGACGAGACCTCGTTCGCGTGCTGGCGCGCCGAGTAGATCACGGTCGGTTTGAACGTCGAGGCTTTTACGTGCGACCAGTGGCTCGCATCGACGGCGGGCATCAGGTCCATCGCCCAGATGTCCTTGCCGAGGTAGCTGCGCCCCACGCGATACATCGTCGCCTCGGGGAACGCCTCGGTCATCTTGGCGAGCATTTCGTGACCTTCCGGGGGCGGGATCGGCGTGTCCCACTGGACGATCCGGCCTCCGTCGTAGCTCCAGCCATCGGGGAGGAGCGCCCGCCAGTCCGGATGCGGCGCAGGCACTCCGTTCGGAGCAAGGACCACCGTCCGGCGAGATTCCGGATCCTGCTCGTGCGTCCACTCCGCCCAGAGCTCGAGCGAGCCGAGGCCCTGCCACGCGAGCTCGGAGGTGTACATGCCCGCCCCTCGGAGCGCTTCCATCTGTTCCATGACCCCCGCGACCATCTCAGCCGAGACCATCCGCTCGTCGACAGACTGCTCGCGAGCCACTTCGATCAGGCTATCCCTCATGTCGAACTCGGTGTCGACCCGTACGCGAAGCCCCATGTGAGCTACACCCCGTTCCCCGGCTTTCACCCGTGCGAGTCGCGCGGAGGGTCGCGCGATGCTCGTCTGGGGGATATCCAATCGCGATTGGCTCGTCTCACCGCTGGCGGTCTGGTACGAGACGACGACAGCTGGCCGTGACGTGGCGAAGCCGGTCACCCGGATATCGGCGGTCGGGGCTGTGCCGTCCGCCTTCGGGCGCATGACGGGAAGAATGCGACCGGGGAACTGGATGCCCTGCCCGCGAGAGTTCCGGCCCAGCACATCGAAGAATTCGATCGTACCGAAATAGATCTCCTCATGGAGTGCATCCATCGGCGCGTGGATCTCGTTATCCACGCCGAGTCGGAAGTCGGGCTCGCTCATGCCAAGTTCGACGATCAGCTCGCCAAAGAACGGAGCGTCGGCGCTGCCGCCGCGGGGAAGCCCGTCGTGCAGGTCCATGACGTGGTCGTACATCGTCGGAAGGACCGTCGCCTGGAAGTGGTCCCAGAATGTCTCGGGGTCCGTCGGGATCCGTTCGTCGACGATCGTACGTCCACCCGCTTCGGCCGTAAGCCAGCCAGTGGTGACCCGCACCTGTTCGTAGTCCGCGAAGCGATCGAAATACGGTCTCATCACGTAGTGAGGATCGAACGTCTCGTGGAGGATCTCCGCACCTGACCGGTCGGTGACACGGACGGTGTACGTCGGTCCCTCGGCGACCTCTTCGAATCGGATCTGCTCCAGCTCAAGATCGAGGTCACGTGCGAGGACCTCATCGATCGGGAAGATCTCGTGCAGCCAGCGAACGGGAGTATGGATCGCCTGCTGAGGCCACTCTTCCGGGGGCTCGTTGCGCAGGAATGAGATCTCGATCTCCCCGATGTCACGGCCTTCGATTCGTGGGCGGATGACGTCATAGAGCCAGGAATAGCCCTGCTTGAAGGCGGAGAGCACGACGACCTCGGTTCCGTCCGGATCGGCCCCTGCTTCGAGCAGTGCCGAGCGCGCCTCAGCTGCCAGTCGTTCGCGAACCGCCGGGGGCTCGCTCAGGCGTGCCTCGACCCGAACGGCCTGACCGACGACGCCCGGGTAGACCCGATCCGTCATGAGTGCGCGGAACCGCTCGACCTCGGAAGGAAGGGTGAGCGATTCCTCGTAGATCGTGGTGCTCGCGGCGAGAACGTCTCGGTTGTCGATGGTGACATCGACCTGAGACGTTCCAAGAAGGTCGACCGCGCGGGCCTGTACCCATGACGCCAGCCCTACATCGGCGCCTTCCAAAGACATCAGCACGGATGCAGAGGTGAGCTGTTCATCGCTCAGGCTCTGCGCGATCCGGCCGAGCTTGTACATACCGGTCCCGGCCTGGCCCAGGGGCGTGTGCCCCGCGAGTGCGTCCCATAGACCTCGCTCGACATCATCCACGGTCGGGCGGTCCTTGCCCCGCTCCGCGAGGTTGGGAAAGCCGACTGCGAGCTGCTGCAGCGCTCGCTCTGCGCCGGCTTCGTCGGCCCCGGTCACCACGAGCGCCGGTTTCGAGCCGAAGGCGTCGGGCACGAGCTCAATCAGCCCTTCACCTGGAGCGAGCTCATCGAGGTCGATTCTGCCGCTGTCCGCGAGCTGTTCGATCAGGCCGTTCCCGGTGCCTGCGAGGACCATCGTCGGCTCAGAGCCCGGTCGCTCGATCGACGCTGCCGGGTGGACGAGCGGGACGACGAGGCCGGTCGACTCCAGTCCGAGTCGTGCACCCAGGTCGGGCAGCCCCGATACACCGCCCGAACCCGGCACGAGAATCGCGTCGACACGGTTCGGGATCGGGCTGCCTCCGAGGAGGCCATCCGCGGTGTAGACGTTCGAAAGATCCAGGTCACCCTTGGCGCCGGAACCCGGCCTCCCCGGCACGGGGCCGGGGCGATCGGGTTCCGCTCGACCGGGAAGTCGCAGAATGCGTCCCCCGTCGATGCGGACTTCGACGCTCGCGAGTCCCGGGTACGCGAGCGGGTTCGCTCCCGGTGACGCGTCGTCTTCGTCTTCGACCTCAGCCTCAGTCGTGCCGGTCGGGGGCGTCCCGTCGGCGGTCGTCAGAAAGTCCAGCGCTTCGGCGGCGGCTGCGGGGTCGTCCGATGCGACGTCGACGATGAGTCTCGTGATCCCTGCATGCTCGTCGCGCGCGCGAGCCTGCCATATCCGGACCGAAGCCCCGCCGACACCCGCGGCCTCGAGGGCCTCGGTGAGGTCGTCTCCCACCCGTGACAGGGATGCGGTCGAGAGCGTCCGGGTGTGAGGCAGGATACCTGCAAAGAGCCGCGCGGCGGCGAGGAGGCCTTCATCGTCTCCACCCACGACCACGATCCAGCTCCGTTCGCCGGACTCCACGACCGCGACTGCTCCCTCACCCGAGTCCAGGGACGCAGGGTCGAGACCCGGTGCTCGGACGCTTGTCGCATCGAGGCCACCTCTGCCGATGACGATCGGAACCACCCCGCCGTCGCCCCGATCCATCGGTAGATCCATCGCCATCGTTTCGAAGCCGAGACGGGCAGAGATCTCCGCGGCCGCGGCCAGCTCCGCCGTCGATGGAGCGTCTCCGAGGAGGAGGGATGCCTGAACGGCGTCGGGCACGTTGTCGCCGTTGGTATCCGCGATGAGGCGCCCGACCTCGAAGATCGTCGCGAGGTCGGCGCTCGTGTCGGCTACCTGGGCGTTGAGGCTCGTCGGCGTGGTGACGAGTGCGACGACGGCGGCCATCAGCAGGACGCCGGGCACAGGAAGACGGAGGCGCGAGGCCGAAAGACACGGCGAACCCGTCATACGAAACATCCTTCCGAAGAGCTGCGGGACAGTGGGCGGTGAAGCTACGCGGGCTCCGACCGCCCTACAACGCACCGACGTGCGTACCGGGGCTCAGCTTTCGAAGTCGAGTGCCACGTCGAGCGACGGGGACGAATGCGTGAGGGCTCCTACCGATATCAGGTCCACGCCGGACTCGGCTACGGCCCTGATGGTCTGATGCGTAATCCCGCCGGAGGCCTCCAGAAGAACCCTCCCATTAGCCCGCTCCACGGCCTGACGCATGACGTCGGGTGCCATGTTGTCGAGCATCACGACGTCCGCGCCGGCCTCGATCACGGACTCGAGATCTTCGAGTCGTTCGATCTCGACCTCCACGGTCATGTCGTCTCCGACGTGGACACGCGCGCGACGTACTGCTTCGGCGGGCGACCCGACCGCCTCGATGTGGTTGTCCTTGATCAGGACCTGATCGTAGAGCCCCATGCGATGGTTGCCCCCCCCACCCGCCACGACGGCCATCTTCTGTAACTCACGCATCAGGGGCACGGTCTTGCGCGTGTCGATGATGCGGGCGGGGGTTCCATCGATCCGATCGACCAGGGCGCGCGTAGCTGATGCTACGCCGCTCAGCTGACCGAGGAGGTTCAGCGCGAGTCGCTCCACGGAAAGGATGCTCCGGGCATCGCCTCGAACCGTCGCCAGCCTGGTGCCGGCAGGCACGACGTCACCGTCCCGCGCGAGTGCGCCGATCTCGAGGTCCTCATCGAGCAGCTCGAAGCAGCGCAGAGCGACCGCGAGTCCCGCGATACAGCCGGCCTCTCGAGCGACGAGGTGTGCCGTGACCTCGGCGTCTTCGGGGATGGTCGCGTCAGAGGTGACGTCACCGCGTTCGCCGAGATCTTCGGTCAGCGCCGCGGAGAGGAAGCCGTCGAGGTCGATGGTCGTGTGCGGTTGGGGTCAGCGTCGACCGGGTGTCGGTCGAGTCAGACCTGGATCGCGAGCATGCGCTCGACGGACGTCCGTGCCCGTTCGGCAATCGTCGGATCGATCGTCACCTCGTGCTTCATGTCGCGCAGCGCGTCTCGGATGTTTTCGAGCGTGATGCGCTTCATGTGCGGGCAGAGGTTGCACGGGCGCACGAACTCGGTCGAGGGCGACTCGGCCGCGACGTTGTCGCTCATCGAGCATTCGGTGACCATCACGACCTGACGGGGACGTTCGGACTTGACCCAGTTGATCATGCCGGCCGTCGATCCGACGAAATCGGCCTCGTCGAGCACGTCGGGGGGGCACTCGGGATGCGCGATGATCTGGATGCCGGGATTGAGCGCACGGTATCCTCGCAGCTCCTCCGCGGTGAACCGCTCGTGAACCTCGCACGCACCCTCCCAGAGGATGATTTCGACGTCCGTCTGGGTGGCGACCCATCGTCCGAGGTACTGGTCCGGGAGGAAGATGACACGGTCGACGCCAAGGGACTCGACGACCTGGACTGCATTGCCGGAGGTGCAGCAGATGTCGGATTCGGCTTTCACCTCGGCGGACGTGTTCACATAGGTGACGACGGGGACGCCCGGGTACCGCTCCTTGAGAAGCCGCACGTCGGCGCCCGTGATCGCATCTGCGAGTGAGCAACCTGCCTTCAAATCGGGAATGAGAACCGTCTTCTCCTCATTCACGATCTTCGCCGTCTCTGCCATGAAATGGACGCCCGCCATCACAATGACCTCGGCCTCGGTTTCGGCAGCCATCCGGGCGAGCGCGAGAGAGTCACCCTTGAGGTCGGACACGCCGTGGAAGATGTCCGGCGTCATGTAGTTGTGTGCCAAAATGGCTGCCCTACGACGGACCTTCAGCTCCTCGATTTCCTCGATGATCGGGGCAATCGCCGCGATCTCGACGTCGGGGAGGATACCGCGCAGGCGCTCCGCTGGGCTGATCTGGATCGATGTCGGATTCAAAGCAGTCACGAATCGGTTACGTAGCCGGCACAACTCTATCAAAAGGCCGGTGCGAGGCAATACACCGCAGAGGCGTCGAAGATCGGTCCGGGCCGTGGACCACGCCATCTGATTCTTCGGAGGGCTCTGCGTACATCAACTCACGAGGCGATCGTCGTGCGTGCCCCACTTCTCCCACCATTTCCGCAAATACAGCTGTGTCCTCATGAAGTTCGAGGGCCTCGACCCCGTTCCGTGCCACTCTCCCTGGAAGCGGACCATGACCGTCGGTACGCCGACATACTGGAGCGCCTGGTAGTACTCCTCGGTCTGCCCCATCGGCGTGCGGAGATCCAGTTCGCCGGTCATGAGCATCGTCGGCGTCGTCACGTTACCCACGTAGAAGATCGACGACCGATCGATCCATTCGGCCGGATCTTCCCAGAAGGGGACCTCGAAGGTTCGTGTGTAGCTGATGGCGTCGGATGTACCCATGGCCGACATCCAGTTCACGATCGGGCAGTTCGCGGAAGCTGCGGTGAAGCGGTCGGTGTTGCCGACGATGTATGTGGTCAGGATTCCGCCTCCCGAGCAGCCGTAGACGAAAAGGTTCTCCCGGTCGATGTATCCCGTCTCCAGCATGTAGTCGACACCGCGCATCAGGTCCTGCATATCGACGCCGGGATAATCGTGCTGGATGGCATTGGCGAATTCGGTGCCGTATCCCGTCGATCCGCGGGGGTTCGTGTAGAGGACGACGTAGTCGTTCGCCGCGTGTTCCTGGAAGGCGAAGTTGAACCCCCCGTTGTACATGCTGTGCGGCCCACCATGGATGGCGAGCATCAGAGGGTACTGGCGCTCAGGGTCGAAGTCCGGGGGCTTCACGATCCAGCCCTGGATATCAAACGGATCAGAACGATACCAGACCTCTTCGACCTCGCCGAGCGTCACGTTGTGCATGATGTCCGCGTTGACGTTCGTGAGTCGCATCGGATCCTCAGGGTCGTCGAGGCTCCATCGGTACAGATCACCGGGCTCGTAGGCACTCGAGATCGTGCCGACTGCCATCCCATTCTCCGAAAGAGACGAGAGTGTGATGAGGCGCCTGCCCTCGGTGAGCTGCTGCACACCCCCGTTGACCGAAGCGAAATGGAGGCTCCGGTACCCCTCACGCGAGACACTGAAGTAGAGACCACCCCCGTCGGGCGCCCACACGAGTCCGCCCGACTGTCGATCGTAGTCGCCGGAGATGCTCCGCTGACCCGAGCCGTCCCGATTCATGACGTGGATGCGCGAGTTGCGGTATGTGTCATCGTGCTCGTCGCCCGAGATGTAGGCGATGAGCGAACCGTCGGGAGACGGTACGGGGGAGCCGTCAGCGCCGCGCTTGTCGGTCAGGCGCCGCACGGAACCACTCGTGACCTGCACCGAATAAACGTCGGATTCCTGCCAGTTCTCCGGGGCGTCCCAATCGTTGGTCCGGTATGACGTGAAGTAGATCTCGGTCCCGTCCGGGCTCCACGCGACCCCGTTGTGATTCCAGTCACCGGTGGTCAGTTGACGGGGGGTTCCGCCTTCGGCCGGGACGACGAAGAGATGGGTCCAGCCCGTGTCGACGTATCCGGAGCGGTCGCGCTTGTACCCGGCCCGTTCGACGATCTTGGGACCAGCGGTCCATTGAGCGCCGTCCGGTCGATCGGGCAGGATCACCCCTGCGAAGTCCGCACGATCGTCGACCCGGCTGGTGAAGGCGATCCAGTTGCCGTCGGGGGACCAGCGAACGTTGCCCGGACTGTTCGCGAGACGGGTGATCTGTGAGGTGGCGCCCTCCGCGTCCATCCAGCGAACGTGGATCTGAGATCCACCCGGCTCACCGGGGGCGGTGAAGAGAATGCGGGTTCCGTCCGGAGACCACTGTACGCTACCTCCGTCGAGCAGGTGGCGGTTCCGCGAGCCGTCGCTGTCCATGATCCAGACCGACGACTCCCGTCGGTCGTTCACCATGTCGAACCAGTTTCTCGTGTAGACGATCCGGGACCCGTCCGGAGCGATCTGCGGGCCGGCCACACTCTCCAGATCCATGTAGTGCTCCAGAGACAGCCGAACGGTCTCCTGGCCCGCGAGGAGAGCGGGATCGGCGAGCGACGAGAATGCGAGCGCCACGGCCAGGGACGCGACGGGAACCAATGCGTGGGATTTCATCGGGGCAGCCTCTGGAATCGCATGTCGTAGACCCGTCCGATGCTCAGCGAGAGCTCGGTCACGCGGCCTGCGCCGTCGCGCAGGAAGCGCACGATGCGCCCGCCGGACCGGAAGCCGTCGTCGTACACGGGACTCATATCGAACGTGTTGTTCGGGCGCTGCCAGAGTTCGAGGCCGCGCTCTGTCGCCGTGACCCGGTACGTGGTCTCCGCGTCCTCACTCCGGTACTCACCTTCGAAGGCACTCAGTTCGGTCGGGCTCGGGGCCCATGCGGTGACCCGCTCGTATCGCCGATCGGAGTACTGCCAATCTTCGACCCGAAAACCGATGACGGTGCTGCCGTAGCGATCGAACACGTACCGACGGTCGCCGTTGCCGACCTGAAATTCCGACCCGGAGAGGGGCAGGAGTGGTGTGGAGCGCTCGTAGAGCACGCCGTCACGGAGTGTGATCTCGAGAGGCCCACCGGTGAGCGGCTCACGGTACAGGCCGACGAACGGTTCGAGGTCGAACCCCTCGGATTCGGTTCGGTAATCCGGCGCCCCGTCCTCCCGAACCGCATCGCCGAGGAACGCGCGCGCGATCCGGTTGCCGTTTCCGCCCGTGGAGACGTTCGACGCGTTACACAGCATGGCGACCGAGATGCCCTGCTCGGGGAAGCGAGCCAGATAGGCGCGGTAGCCGGCGGTCGAACCCGTATGGGTCACGGCCTGCACGTTGTCGAGGGGAGACAGCATGAGCCCGCCCGCGTAGTTGATCTCGGAGCCGTCGTTCAAGACGCCGGGCTTGTGCATGAGTGCGAGAAACTCCGGCCCCCACGGCCCTCCCGTGGTGAGGACCTGATTCCACGTGCCCAGATCACGCACGGTGGTCAGGATTCCGCCGTTGCCGTGAACGTACTCGACGGGCCGGTTGATCTCCCATCCCTCCTCCGTGCGGTTGTATGCGGAGGAGCGTCCACGGATGATGCGCCGGTGGCTGTCACGCCACTGGGTGTCGGTCATGCCCGCCGGCTCGAAAAGCCGCGTCTTCGAGAAGTCCGCGAACGACTCACCGCTCGCCCGATCCACGACGACGGCGAGCAGATTGTATCCGGAATTGCTGTACGAGTATTCGAGTCCCGGTTCGAAGTTGAGCCGGGTCTGGCGGCTCAGGATATCCACGACGTCGTCGTGATCGTGGGCCCGGTTCTCGCGCCCCCAGCCCGAGATGGATGCCACGCTGCCCCAGTCGCGCAGTCCGCTGGTATGGGTCATCAGGTGGTGGAGCGTGATCGTGTGACCGTAGTCCGGGAGCTCGGGAACCCACCGTCGAACGTCATCGTCCAGGGAGAGTGTTCCGTCGAGCACGAGCAGGTTCACAGCCGCCGCGGTGAACTGCTTCGATACGGACCCCCCTTCGAAGATCGTCTCGGGCGTGTTCGGGATGCCCCATTCGAGGTCGGCCATTCCGTAGGCGCGCTCGAGAAGCGTCTCTCCGTTCTGTGTCACCCCCACCGCACAGCCCGGAGACGTGTCGGTGCTCCACTGCGCGAAGATGTCGTCGACGCGTGCAGCGATCGCCGGGTCGACCTGAGCGAAAGCCGATGTCGGCGAAGTGGCACAGGCGACGAGCACGAGCGCGGTCGGGGCGAAGCGATATGAGTGTCGGTGGGTCATGAGAGACTCGGGGCTGAACGCGGATTCAGACGCCATTCTGCGCGACCCGGCACCAAACGAAAACCCCACCCGGTAGACCGGGCGGGGCGTTACCTGCAGTGACGGGAGTCTCGGCTCAGCGTGAGAACTCGACTCGCACGAAGTCCCGCCAGTCGACTTCGAAGTCGCGGCCGTCGGTCCGAATCACGATCCCGCGGTTCCCGCGGTCCACGTCGTTTGAACCGGTGAGCTCGAATGCGCGGCCATCGCGCAGCGCGACAAGCGCGCCCCGGCTGGTCTTTTCGATCTGCTCGATGTTGCCGAACTCGACGTGGAACTCGATGTCCCGGATGTCACCGTTGAGGATCTCCCACGTGTGTGTCTCATCGGCGTCCCACGTGATCTGACCGTCGTAGGCCTCGCCGCCCTCGGTGTAGACCGTGCCGCGAATCGGGGCACCACCGTCGAACCGCGCGGCGGCAATCTCGTCCTCGGCTTCGAAGAAGCGGACGTGATCGAAGTCGTTCCAGCCCAGCTTCACCGCACCGAGCGTCGCGTCGGACACCTCGATGCCGCTGATGCTCGAGTCGACGTCGTTGGTGCCTTCGAGGACGACCTGCTCACCCGTCTTGAGTGTCACAAGAGAGCCCCCGGCGCTGTGGCGTTCGATGGACCGGAGGTCGCCGAACGGGATCCTAAGCCGTCGGCCGGCGAGGTCTCCGTCGAGGATGTCGGTCGAGTAGATCTCATCGACGTCCCACGTCACGTATCCGGTGAAGTCCATCCCGTCACGCGTCGTGACCGTCCCGTGCATCCGGACCTCGGATGGGGCGGTGGCGCCCGGTGCTTCGAAGTCGACGGATTGGAGGTCTCGCCACTCGAACTCAGCGACGTGGCCGTCACCTTCGTCCACCCGGAGCGCTCGAAGGCCGGTACCCAGGTCACTCGCGCTCGCCGTGAGTTCTACTTGCTCCCCGTTGCGGAGTGTCAGGAGTGCCGAGCTTCGACCAGTGACGTCGATGCGGTCGACATGGCCGAAGCGGATTCCCGAAACGCTCGAGCCACCCTGATCCCGAGGCTTGGTCGCATCGAGCAGATCGGTCCAGGAGCCCTCGTTCCGGTCCCACCGGATGTATCCGGTGAATGCTCCGCCGTGGACGGTCGTGACGGTCCCGTAGATTCGGTTGATCCCGCTCAGTGGGGCACGGGTTTCTTCAACGACGACCGGCCTGATCTCGCGAACGACCGTGGTTTCGGGCGCTACCATCGGCGCGTTGGCGAGCAACCCCACGGTGATGAGGCCTGCGAGGATCGCCGAACCCGTCACGACCGAAAGGTTCTTGGCATCCTCGTGAAACTCTGGTTCGTGCTCCATCATCCTCGCCCCCTGTTCGGTGATCGTCGCGGCTTCCCTAGGCCGCGCGAGCGAGCCCGCCGCGTGAGTCACGGGACGGCGACCTGCTCGTTACTCTGTATGACGAGACCGGCGCCGAAATGGTTGCGTCGGACCACGGAACGCACGAACGGGCGGAGCCCGAAGGCCCCGCCCGCGCGGTCGTGCGTTGAGCAGCTTCGATCGGGCGGATTACCGCCTCGATCGTGATCCAGCTACTCCGTGACCGGCGTGTCTCCACCATCCCTGAGATGGACATCAAGCCACGCCGTCCAGCGACCCCAGAGATCGAGAAGCGTCCGGCGGCTCGCCGGTCCATGATCCTCGTACGGGTAGAGGTACATGGATGCGTCCTTCCCGAGTCCGTTGAGGGCGTGGAACATGCGCGGCGCATGATCGAGCGCGGTGCCGACATTCTGATCCATCATGCCGTGATAGATGAGCAGGGCGCCCGTCATGTTGTTGGCGTGGAAGAAGGGTGACATCGAGGTGTACACGTCTTTCGCGTCCCAGAAGATGCGGCGCTCGCTCTGGAACATGAGCGGCGTAAGGGTGCGGTTGAAGTTGCCGTCTCCGGCGATGCCCGCTTTGAAGAAGGGCGTGTGGACCATGGCGTTGGCCGTGGAGAAGGAGCCGTACGAGTGGCCCCCGATCCCGAGCTTCTGACGGTCGATCAGCTCGCGCCGGTCGAGTTCGTCGATCACGGCCGCCAGGTTGTTGCGGAGGTCGTGCTCGTAGTTGTTGTTCATCTGGCCGGCCTTCCCGACGATCGGAGCATCGGGCTCGACCACGGCGTAGCCCAGCTGCACCAGATACTGCATGGAGCGGGTCCCGAAGTTCGGGAACGCGTCCTTGTTGTAGGTGCGCCCACGCTCGTCGTAGCTCTCCTGATCGGTGTACTCCCGCGGGTAGAACCAGAACATCGCCGGAAGACGCGTGCCCTCCTGGTAGCCGGGCGGCAGTGTGACGTTGACCAGGAAGCGGAAGCCGTCCGGGCGCTCGACGGTGAAGCGCTGCCGTGGGGCGTTCGTCATCTGCGGCGTGTAATCGACGTTGCTCGTGAGCTGTGTCATTCCACCGCTCTCGACTCGATACGACTGCGCGATCTCCGTCGGGGACTCGCGCGATACGACGAAGGACCCCTCATCGACATCGAGGACGGAGACGACCCGATTGTACTCACCGTCATTACCGGCCTCGTAGATCCGCGTCTTCTCTCCCGACCGGATGCCGACCCGATCGATGAAATTCTTCGGGCTCTCAAGCATCGGATCTTCGTTGTACTCGCTGCCGTACAGGAAGACTGCGGAGCCGTCCGCGGACGTCTCGACGACCTGGGCCTCGCTGCCTCCACCACCGAAACGGTTGTTCGCCGGGACCCGGCCTCCCTCGTTGATGAGCGACCCGGGGTTGCCGTAGAAGTCGTCTGACTCGTATTCGACGAGGGTGTACGACGTCCCGGTGTCGGAGAGGTCGACGGCGTATTCTCTGATGGTTCCACCCGCGCCGTTCCGGCCGTTGCCGTTCCTCGGCCGCTCGGTGACGAAGAGCATCGAGTGGTCGGCATTGAACCGGTGAGCGGACATCCGGGAGGATGTTTCGTACACGACGGACAGGGAAGCGTCGTTGAACGGTGGCGCCCACAGCATGACACGGTCGGGACGCCGGCCCCCGTCGTCGTCGTCTGCCTCCTCTTCGTCCTCGGCCTCAGGTGCGGGCTCCTCCTGAAGGAACGTCAGACCCGCGCCGTCGGCACGCCAGGCCAGATTTCGGCGATCGGGCTCGTCGGACTCACCGCCTACGCCCGGCGCAGTCGGCAGGTTTCCGTCGAGTCCGGTCTGCGTATCCTCGTCGGCCAGCTGGACGAGCATCGTACCGCTGCGGTCCCAGACCTGCTCGAGGTGGCCGAAGGATCGGACAGGGACGACGTAGCTGAACGGTTTCTTCATGGTCTCGACCCGGGCGTGCTGGCCCGTCGGCGAGAAGTCGAACGACGTGATCATCGCCGGGGTGCCGATCTCCGTGACATCTCGGTCCCCGACATCGATCACGGCGAGCTGACCGGTCGCGTGCCATTCGAGAAGCTCTTCATCGTACGGCGTCGCCATGAGGCTGGCGTACGTACGAAGCATGTTCTCGCCTTCCTCCGTCTGCTTGACCTGCGGACCCGTGGGGATCCGGGAAGGGAGGGGGCGCGCACTTCGATCGTCCGGGACGAGAATCGTGGCGATCTCCTGGCCGTCACTCGTCCATTCGAAGCCCTGAACCATCGTGGCCAGCACCGGTCGCCGCGTGACGCGGCGGCTGTCGCCATCCGCGGGATCCGCGACGTAGATGTGGGTCTCGTCGTCCGTGTGCACGTAGAAGGCGAGACGGCTTCCGTCCGGGGACCACGTCGTATTGGAGATGCGTGCGCCGTTCGGAATGTCGACAGCCGTGATCGATCCATCCGCCGCGGAGATCACGTGGATCCCCACGTTCGACCGGATCGTCAGGTTGCGGTGCCGGTTGGCCCCGTAGTCGATGAAGACACCGCCCAGCTCGTCGAAGTCCTTGGAGAACCGGTCCATCGTGACCGGGCCGTCGCCGATCTCGTGGATGAACCATTCCTTATTCGGGCTGATATCGGTCAGGGTCACGTTCAGGTACCGGGGCGCCAGCACCATGTCCGCGATGTCACCCGTGGGCGCGACGAAGTTCTTGTCCGCGAGGACCGCCTGCGGATCGGCCGTCTGGCCGAGCGCAACGGAGGGAAGGGCAGGAACGATCAGGCCGGCGACCAGGCCGACCCGCAGCAGCATCTTCAACATCGAGCACTCTCCGACGATTCGAACCGATGAGTCAGGTCGGACAACTTGCGGTGCGACTCCTCATCTGGACAGGCGTCGGCGTTGGGCTGAAGGGGCGGCTCGGGTTAGCTTCGTGGGCCTCAAGAATCGACCCTTCCAAGGATTTCCCGATGACCGTTCGTATGGGTGCGGCGCTGCTCGGCGTCTCCATCGCGCTGGGTGCGTGCTCGACGCCGGACAGCCGGTCCGCTTCGTTCGAGAACGCGGCGCTCGACTCCAACGACCAGAAGGCCAGCTACGGCATCGGCCTGAACGTTGGCCAGCAGCTGGCCGACGCGGCTGACCGGCTCGATCGGCCTGCGTTCATGCGGGGAATCGAAGACGCCCTGCAGGGCAGCGAGCCGGACCTCGACCGGGCCGAACTCCAGGCCGTGCTGCAGCAGTTCGGCCAGGAGATCGAAGCTGCCGCCATGGCGGAGCGGGCCCGTCAGGCGGAGGACAACCTCGCGGAAGGGGAGGCGTTCCTGGCCGAGAACGGCGCGCGTGAGGGTGTCATGACCTCCGAGAGCGGTCTTCAGTACGAGATGCTGCGCGAAGGTGACGGAGCATCTCCGGCCGGTGGCGAGGACGTCCGTCTGCACTACCGGGGCTCGCTGATCGACGGGACGGAGTTCGATTCCTCGTACGACGGCGAACCGGTGGTCTTCTCGAGCGCTCCGGGCCGACTCATTCCGGGGTTCACGGAGGCACTTCTGCTCCTGAGCGAGGGCGGCCACATCCGAGTCTGGATTCCGTCGGAGATCGCGTATGGTCCGAACGGGTCAGGCGGTGCGATCGGTCCGAACCAGACGCTCATCTTCGAGATCGAGCTCTTCGAAGTCATCGACTGACGACTCGATGTCGTTCCTCTCTCGCTTATTCGGGGGCTCGGACTCGGGGAACGCTCCGCACGACGTCGAGGTCGAACTCGCTCGGCTCGAGCAGGAGGCGGAACGTGCCAGCCCCGGGTACGTCGGCACGGCCTTCAACAAGGCGGGTGACCTGGCGCTCAAGGTTGGCCAGGGGGACCGAGCCGTCGCGTACTACGGCCAGGCGATCGACGCGTTCCTGGAGGAGGAGCAGCGGGAACTGGCCCGCGGGGTCGCGAACAAGATCATCCGGGTGCGGCCAGCGGCGATACGGACGCTCTGCACTCTCACGTGGCTGGACCTCGCGGCGCAGCATCAGGCGATGGCGCTCCTGCATCTGCGTGACTACGCGAGCGCGTCCAAGGAAGGGGGCTTCCATGCGCGGGCCGCGACCCAGGTCTTCGAGATGGCGCGTCTGAGTGCCCATTCGGAGTTCGTGGAGGCAGCAGCGGACGCCCTCGACATGCTCGGTTTTCCGAACCGGGCGGGGGACGTCCGGCGGTGGACGGGTGGTGAACCGTCACCGGACGCGATTACGGACCGAGAGGAGCTGAGCCACGCGTGCCTCGAGGCGGCGATCCGCTCGAACGATCGGGATGCGCAGCTGATCACGGATGAACCGAACGAGCGCGGGGACGAGGTCGACTCGTAGGAGGCCCGGCCTGACGCGAGGGGTCCGGTCGAGGTCGATCTAGCGCCCGATCGCCTCGTCGAGCCAATCGACCAGCTGGTCACCAAGCAGGTTCATGACGTGTCCCTGCGCGTCGGCGATGTCCACCGTGGGTACGATCCCGACGGACTCCAGCGCGTCCCGAGTCGCGAGCGTAGCCTCCACCCACGTCGTGTCGAACTCGCCGACGATCATCCGGATCGGGATCTCTGTCATGGGAGCGAGGTTTGCCGCGTCTCCAACGTACATCCCGGGCAGGACCAGCATTGCATCGAATCGGGTCGGGTCAGCCAGCGCGGCGAAGAACGCCCCCCGCCCGCCGTTCGATGCCCCGACGAGGGCAACGGTTTCCGTATCGGCGCCGAGGGTCGACCCGGCCCATTCGAGCAGAGCCGGCAGGATCTGCTTGGCATCGGCTTCCAGACTCGGTCCATAGACGGCGGGGGCCACCACGTAGTAGCCGCTGGCCGCGGGCGCCTCGGCCCAGTAACTGCGGACGAACGACTCGGTGAGGTCGGCAGCGCCCGAACCCCAGGGCAGTGCGAGAAGCACCGGATGACCCCTCGTCCCCAGCTCCGTCGGGGGGACGACGGCGACGTCGAGGACGCCGAGGGGCGTCGTGACCTCGTACCACTCTACGGGACTCGTCAGGCGGGTGACTTCGTCATCACACGTCGATGCGACGAGGACGGGGACCAGGGCGGCGACGGTGATCGAGCGGCGGATGCGAGTGCGCATGGCGGGATGGTGGGCGCGAGGCAGTTCAGGGGTCCGTGGAAACGTTTTGGCTCTGTTTCCCGTCAAGGATGATAGGGAAGTCTCGACGCACACGATGTGGGGAGGAAGAGAGAGGATGACAGGCATCCTGATTCACGTTGCGGTCAATGCGGTCCTGCTCTGGATCGTCGGTCAGCTGGTCAGCGGTATGGAAGTCCGCGACGCCAAGGCAGCGATCTTCGGGGCGATCGTGCTGGGGCTCGCTCAGATGACGCTTGGCAAGGTGCTGATGCTCATTTCGCTACCGATCACGTTCCTGACGTTCGGGCTCTTCCTTCTCGTCATCAACGCCGTCGTGTTGATGACCGCCGCGGCGTTCGTGGACGGCTTCGACGTGGACGGCTTCGGATCAGCGTTCTGGGGAAGCCTCGCGCTGAGCGCGATGAATCTCGTCATCGGGATGGTCATGGGCGCTGTGGGCCTCGCGTCGAGCGTCGTCTTCGGCACCCTGGGCGCGATCTTCGGCTGATGTGGGAAGGGCAGGGCCGTCGAACGCGGCCCTGCCCTCCGATCTTGTGACCGCCGGTCTCTGGTGGAGCCGGGTCGGTGGGTCAGGTGTCGCCGGTCACCGACCCTCCGCCTCGGCACGCCGGGTCCGGTACACGTCCCGCGCTTCATCGAATTGACCGTACACGTGCACCTTTTCGGCGTCCGACCTCCAGTACGGCCATTCTTCGGCCATCTCCTGAAGCTTGTCGATCCATGCGAGCGCGTAGTCGGCCGCCTCGACGGATCGCACCGGAGCACCGTCTACCTCCACCCAGACGGGGTTGGTTGCCGCCTGCACCCACGGGATGTCCATCGGGAAGCTCTCGCCCCGTGCCCCGTTCACTCGAACGTGGTACCAACCCGACTCGCTCGGGCGGAAGGAGCGCTCGAACGAGAGACTCGTCCGCTCGCCGGTGAAGGGGATCGACGCGATGACCTCACCGTTGAAGACCACCTCGGCCCGTTCGAGCGGTGTGATGGAGGTGACCTCGAGCGACGCGACGATGTTGTCACCGGCTGAGATCGGGACGGTCTCTCCCGGAATCCGGCCGTCGATGTCGAATTCGACGAGGGGCCCGTTCGACATGAACGCGTGTCCGTTCCTCATACCTTCGAGCCACCCGTGCATGGTGAGTTCGTCGTCGGGGATGTGTACGTACGTGCGGACCGAGCCCACGAGCGGGGTGATGTGCAGGTTGCTGATCGAGTCCTCTCCACCCACCAGCGCCGCTCTCAGTCCGTTCGACCACACGGCGTACAGCGGCGGCCATCCGTCCTGTGACGTCGACCACTCCACGGCGTCGGCCGTCATCAGTGCTGCGTCAACAATGAAGCCCTTGGCGGCGCCGAGATTGCCCTCCAGCGGGTCCCCATTGAAGAACGAATGGACGTAACCGGTCCAGGCACCCTGTCGCTTGGCCTTCCTGAACATGTCGGTGTTCGACGGATACAGGCTCTCGATCCCCGTGCCCTCGTATCCCGTGGTGAAGGGTGAGATGAGGTGCTCCTCCATGCCGAACATGAAGACGTGCCCATAGAACGGTGGGCGGTACTCCTGTCCCACGACCAGGACCATGTCGTCCGTCGACAGCGGGTGCTCGCCACCGCCGGGGACGAAGAACTGGTAGTCGAGAATGCGATTGTCCTTGTTCGCGATCTGTTCGAGCACGATGTCCTGATCCTCGGCCTCGGACATCATCATCATGTTCTCGAGGGAGTTGTGCAGGTTCCCTCCGTAGTTCGCGTGCACGTGGGTGGAGCCGTTGTACCAGCCCCTGGATGCCATGTCGATGACTTGTTCCATCTGCACGGTCAGCTCCGTCGTCGCGCCCTCCTCGATCGTCACGGTTCGTTCGACAGGGGCGTGCTCGAAGCCTTTCACGACGACCAGCCGTGCGTCCCCGATGGGGAGCTCGACCTCGAACGAGCCCTCGTGGTGAAATGCACTGACCCGTGCACGTTCCGGCATACGGGCGTACTGGTCGGCGGGTGCGTACGACTTCCCATCCGAGGCGATCAGGTGAACGCGCGTTCCGGTCGGGCGCCCATCCGAACCGAGGGTCGTCACGCTGAGCCGACCCGTCGGGTTCAGCCACCGGCGTCCTGTAATCTCCACGTCCATCAGGCGCCCCCCATACGTCTCGAGTAGACGCAGACGCGGCAGACCGTTGACTCCGTCGTTGTCGATGAACGCGATCCACTCGCCGTCCGGTGACCAGCGCGGGTGGAAGGCATCATGCTGAAAGAAGGTCATCTTGTACGGCTCACCACCGACCGTGGGCTGCACGTAGAGGTTGTTGAACTGGTCCGCGGTGCCCCGTGTCGAAGAGAAGATGAACCGCTGCCCGTCGATCGAGACGTCGGGCTGCGTTCGATAGAGGGTCTGCTCCGCGAGGACCTGGACCCGATCCTCGAATCCACCGGCTCGGGCCGGGACACGGAACACGTTTCCACTCCCGAGAGCCACGTCGCGATTCGACACGAGGAGGAGTTCCTCGCTGTTCGG
>Ga0181579_10000300_pt1 | contig 38028 bp, 41 predicted proteins | sample 071ome_24_FD_132996 | JGI IMG/M metagenome (GOLD analysis project Ga0181579, IMG submission 132996) | Coastal salt marsh microbial communities from the Groves Creek Marsh, Skidaway Island, Georgia - 071402CT metaG (megahit assembly) | ecosystem: Environmental > Aquatic > Marine > Intertidal...
CCGTCCTCGTCCGACACCAGTGCGAACGGCAGATCGTACTTGGCCTTGAAGTTGTTGTGTCGCTTCACGCTGTCGCGCGAGACCCCGACGATCTCTGCGTCGATCTTCGAGAAATCGGGGAGGGCGTCGCGGAACCCGCATGCCTCTGTCGTGCAGCCCGGCGTCGAGTCCTTGGGATAGAAATACAGGATCACCTTGCGGCCGCGCAGCTGCGACAGTTGCAACTCGCCGCCGTTATCTGTGGGCGCTGAGAAATTGGGCGCCTTGTCGCCAGTGTCCGGCATATTCGAGAACCTCCTCAGTCGCGTTCAGCCATGGGATACGCTCCGAGTATCGTCAAAAGCGATGCCGAGATAAAGTCAGGACGCCCGGGCTGGTGCCGCAAATTGATCGGTCGCCCCGGAATTCTGTAATTCTTGGAAAATGAACGTACTCTTCGACCGGCGCCCCTCCCGCCAGGGAACAGAGAACGGCTTCGGCTATCGAACCGATAGTCACGGCATCGTTGGCCAACACGCTCTTGGGAGATACCCGATAGCGATGGAATGACTCAGTGCTGTTTTTTTATGGTTTCTCGCCGGTGTCCTGCGGATTGAACCTGCTTTCGCCCACACGGCTGGAAGCGGCACGATCGCGGGCGGTCTGGGTCTTGTCCGTCGCCTTCCCTCTGGTCGTGGCAATTGGCATCCTGGGTTTTCCCTTGCCCGTGGCGGAACCGGTTATCGAGAGGTCTGTGGCCGTGCTGGGCGCCGCGGTCACCCTGGTAGTACAGAACTATCCGCGTCGACTGACCCGCTCGCTTATGAGCTCGGCTTCGTGGTTGCCACAGGCCTTGTACATGCTGTCGGGATCGGAATGATGACGTTGTTACCGCGCGAACTGGCCGTGCGCGCCCGGCCCCAGTGGGCGCGCATCGTCATTTGCGTCGCCGGCAGCGGGATCGCTGCGGCGGGCATCCTTCTGCTGGCGTTTACCCTCAGGCTCTCCCTGGGCCTGCCGGCGAGCGGCTAATACAAGCGGTCCGGTCAGTCGAGCGTGAAACTGCCGTCGGAAAACTTGACGTGCAGATTGAAGCCGCCCTCATTCACGTCCCAAGCCTGAATCCGGTATTTGCGATAGCCCTGCTTGTGAAACGGGTCGCCGTCAGCGATGCGCTTGGCCTCGGCCATGCTTTTCGCACGGACCACGATCATACCCGGCCCCTGCGGCTTGCCCTTTGCGTCAACGAAAGGTCCGGCCGCGAACAGGATGCCCTTCTTTTCGATTTCAAGCTGGTAGGCGATGTGCTTGGGGAAAATTTTCCGCCGGTCGCCGGTTTTCTCGGTCGGTTCGGAAAATATGATGTAAAGCCTCTTGTGCAGCATCTTGGCGTGCAGTTCTTCGACCTGTTTTGCGGTAAGCGCCATTCTTAACTCCTTTGGCAATCGATGGGTTTCAGATTCATTCCATGTTGTCGAACGTCAGATCTCGGCCTTCCAGTCAGATCGGCTGATGACCACCCCGGCAGACTTCATTGCCGACCGCCATCTTCACCCCTTGGGATGCGTTCGCCGGAGACCACGCGACGGCGCGTCTGTTACGCGGGGCCGACAGGTACAAAACGGCACTCGCTTTTGCCTCCGGCAGTGCAGCGGACATAGGCTGGTTCCCTGATCCGTACTGATGTTTTCCGGAAACTGAACTGGTTTCAGCATTGGAAGACGACTCGATGTTGTCACGTTCCTTCAACGGTTCGCAACGGTCGGTCATGTCTCTCTCGGTTCGAGTTTGGCGGCAGGCCCCTCTACGTTACGGCGGAAGATTTCATGACATTCCGCCGTTCTGTCCGCGATCGTCCGTTTCAGCTCATCGAAACTTTCCATGCCACAGCCTCGCGCCAGCATCGCACGCGTATCCTCGCCGGCACCCGCTTCGTCGAATTCGTCCCCTACGCTAAGACGCAATACGCCCTGGAGGTTGCGCCACAGATGCATCGATTGGATCAGCGTGTCTGCGACGAAGTCTTCCAGAAACCCGGCCGCTTTCAGCCGGCGCAGCGCATCCGTTGTATTGGATGACAGGATTTCCGGGGCGTCCGCGCCGTGTCGGAGCTGGAGATACTGGGCAAAGAATTCAATATCGATCAGCCCGCCGCGCCGGTTCTTGATGTCCCAGTCGCCGCCCGTTTTCCTGTCGCGCTCGATCCGGGCCCTCATATCGGCGACATCGCGCAGCAGGGAATCCGGTTCTCGTCGCGCCGTCAGGATATCCTGAATGGCGCGCTGCAGCTCGTCCTCGAAACCTTTTTCGGCGAATACGATCCGGGCGCGCGTCAGCGCCATATGCTCCCACGTCCAGGCGGACTCGGTGTGATATTTTACGAAGGCCTCGAACGAAGAGGCGAGAGGTCCGGCGTTGCCGGACGGGCGCAGACGCATATCCACCTCGTACAGTATGCCCTCCGCAGTCGGCGCTGTCAGGGCGCTCAGATACCGTTGACCGAGCCGCGTAAAATACGGGATGGGCATCAATGGCCGCTTACCGTCGGACTGTTCGCCTTCGTCCCGATAAATAAACAGGAGGTCGAGGTCGGAGCCCACGGTCAGCTCTCGTCCGCCGAGCTTTCCGAGCGCGATGACCGCCATGAGCCCCCCCGGTAAACGGCCGTGCGATTCCGCGAACTCCTGCAGGACCGCCGGGTACATCGTGCGCAGCGCGGTATCGGCAATATCGGATAGCGCGCGCCCCGATTCTTCCGGCGTTGTACGGCCGCGCAGGATGTGAACGCCAACCTGGAACACCCGGTCGTTGGTCTGACGTCTGACGATGTCGAGGACGTCCTGAAAATCCCGGGCCTTGTAGTCGATGGCCTGATTTACCTCTGCTGTCAGCTGTTCGGCGGGTGGGACCGGCTCGAAGAAATCGGATTCCAGCACCGCGTCGAACAGGATCGGGTGACGACGCAGCGTGTCGGCGATACGAGGCGCGCTCCCCATGATTTCCGCCAGCAGTTCCAGGTAGGCCGGGTTTGAATGAAAAAGCGAAAACAGCTGTACGCCGGCCGGCAGTCCGGAGAGAAAATCGTTGAAACCCAGTAGCGCTCTGTCGGGATTGAGAGTCTTTGAAAATGCTTCCAGCAATCCCGGCATCAGCTCCGTCAGCAATTCACGCGCCCGGTTGCTGCGCGTCGCGTTGAAACGACCGCGATGCCAGTTCTGTATCGTTCCGGACGTTGCGGAAGGATCCTTGAAACCCAGTGATTCAAGCGTTCTGAGCGTGTCCGGGTGATCCTCACCGCCGGTGAAGACAAGGGTTCCCGGTCCGCCGAGGCTGGGAGAATCGCCGAACAGTCGTCCGAAATGGTCCTCGACGCGGTGCAGAACGGCGCTGATCCGTTCGGGAAACCCGTTGTCGCCGTCTGCAGGCAATCCCATGAAAGCCGCGAATTTTTTCAGCCTGTCCGAGTCATCCGGCAACTCGTGCGTCTGCTGGTCATCGATCATTTGCAGGCGGTGCTCCGTCTTGCGGAGGAACCAGTAATCCTCGATCAGCGATTCGGCGGTTTCTGACTCGACATGGCCTGCCGCGACCAGTGAGCGGAGCGCTTCGCGGGTCATGCGCTGGCGCAGCGTCGGGTCGCGACCGCCCCAGATCAGCTGCTGTGTCTGGGTGAAAAACTCGATCTCCCGTATGCCGCCGCGGCCCAGCTTGACGTTGTGACCCGGCACGGCGATCCGATCGCTGCCCCGATGGGCGTTTATCTGGCGTTTGATCGAATGGATATCCTCGATCGCCGCGAAATCAAGGCTGCGACGCCAGACGAAAGGCGTCAGCGTGTTCAGAAACGCTTCACCGGCTTCGATATCGCCCGCCACCGGCAGCGCCTTGATCATGGCGGCGCGTTCCCAGTTCTGGCCGATGCTCTCATAATAGGTTTCGGCCGCCACAACCGAGATGGCCGGCGGAGTCGATCCAGGGTCGGGCCTGAGACGAAGATCAGTGCGAAAGACATAGCCGTCGCCGGTCCGTTCCTCGAGCAGACGGCACAGGCGTCGAGCGGTCCGGGTAAAATACTCCTGAGGCGACTTCGATCCCGTGTACGGGGTTTTCTCGCCGTCGAACAGCAGGATCAGGTCGACATCGCTCGAATAGTTGAGCTCGCCGGCCCCGAGTTTCCCCATGCCGAGGACTATGAACCCGCTGTCCCTATGCGGCTCTTCCGGCTCAGGCAGGCTCAGATCGCCGCCGTCATGCCCTTCGCTCAATAAAGTAGCCACCGCAGCGCCGAGCGCCGCGCAGGCGAAACGACTCAGCGCGTCAGTAACTGAATCATCCGTCCATACCCCGGCGATATCCGCAAGAGCCGTGGTGAGAGCCGCGCGGCGGCGGCTCCGCCTGAGAGCCGGTCCGCTACTCGCCGCGCCGCCCGCGATCAGCGCGGGATTCTCGACCTCTGCCAGAATGTTCTCGAAAGCGTGATCCGGCCCCTGCTCGAGGAGCGCTGCTGTATGAACCGGATCGACGACCGCGCATTGGGTGAGAAACGGACTATGGCCGAACACCGAGCCGAGAAGCGCCTTCCATTCCCGGTCCTCGGCCGTTCCTCGGGCGAATGCAGCAACTGTCGTATCCCCGGAACGGTCGGCGGCGTCGATCCAGCGCTGGAACCCCGTTTCCAGAGCGTTCGGGTCGCCTGGATCTGGCAATTGTTCGACGTCAAACCACATATCTTACCCAGCGATTCAAAATGGTGCGTTCCATCCGGCGCTTGTTTGCCGCAGACTGCGGAACGCTGGACGGATGGTAATGCAGCGTTGCCGACAGAACAAAGTATGACGCCATGAGGCTCAGACGAACACGCACGGCGATCGAAATCTTCGGGATGTCGATGCTTGGGCTCCTGCTGCTGGGCGGCATAACAGCGTGGCGGTTATCCGAAGGACCGGTGCGGCTCGATTTTCTCGCACCTCATATCGAGGACGCTGTCAACAGCTCCGGCGGCGCCCTGAGATTCCAGATCGGCGGTGCGCGCCTAGCCTGGGGCGGGTGGGAAAGAACGCTCGATATCCTGGTGAACGACGTCCGTGCCGTCGGCAAGGACGACAGGCTGGTCGCCGGAATCCCGGAGATGTCCGTGACCTTCAGTCTGAGAGCGCTGATCCGCGGCGTTGTCGCGCCGACCAGTTTTGACATCATTGGTCCAAAGATCCGTCTTGTTCGAAACGAATCCGGCCGCATTGCGATAGCGATGGAAGAGCAGGATTCGATAGATCCGGACCTGTTTGCCGGAATTGTCGCATCCCTCGACGGGCGCAACGACCCTCTAAAGCCGTTAACTTATCTGACGCGATTCTCGATCCTGGACGCGCGTGTCCGCGTCGAGGATCGCTTTAGCGGTATTTCCTGGACTGCTCCTTCTCTCGACCTGGTTCTTTTGCGCGAGAAAGGCGAGATAAGGGGAACGGTCTTCGGCGCTGTCGATGTCGGATCCACGCCTGTACGGTTCGATGCCAAAGCGGCATGGAAGCCGGGAGACAGCTCCATCGACGTGTCAGTCGGACTCTATCCTGTCAGGCTCGACCGGTTCGCCCTGCTTGCTCCCCGGTTCGAGGTCCTCTCCGGGATTCAGCTCCCTGTCGAAGGCCACGCATCCCTTCTCGTCGGTGTCGATGGCAGAATCTATGACGGCAGCTTCTCGCTTCAAGCGGGCGCCGGCCAGCTGGTCGCGGGCGAACTTTGGAGAAAACCCGTCCAGGTTTCCGGTGCGACGATGAAAGGACGGTTCAACACCGATCCCGGGCTGGTTGAAATCGAGCGGCTTGCCGTGTCGCTGGGCGAAACGACAGCGACCCTTTCCGCCACCGCGCTCAAGCTCGACGAAACGGGCTCGATCAATGGAGAGGTAACGCTCGACAGGCTGGCGCTCAACGATTTGAGACGTTACTGGCCCGCTGATGCCGGGGTGTCCGCCCGAACCTGGATACTCGGCCATATGTCGAACGGCCAGGTGCAGGACGCCGCGGCCAAGTTCGTGGTGGACATACCGAAGATCGGTGAGCCGGAATTCCGGCTCGGCCCGATATCGGGACGGATGCGCATGAAGGGCGTTTCGATCGATTATCTGCCTGGTCTGCCGCCGCTCGAAAAAGTCGATGCGACAGCTGTTTTCAGGAACGACAGATATATCGCCAGTGTAACGGCCGGCACGGCGGGCGGGCTGGACCTCGACCGCGGAACCGTAAGGCTTACGGGCCTCGACTCCGACAGGGGGATGGCCGATATCGATGTGTCGATCGCCGGGTCTCTGGGAGCGGCCCTTGGGTTGATCGACAACAAGCCTCTCGGGTACGCAAAGGCTTTCGGGATCGACCCCCTGAAGGTAGAAGGACGCGCGAGGACGCAGCTCAAACTGAGAATGCCGATGATCAATGATCTCAGGCTGGATCAGATCGACATAGCGGCTGCAGCCGAAATCAAAGACGCCGGCCTGCCGTCCTTTGCCTTTGGGCAGCCCATTGAGGGCGGTGATTTCAAGCTGAATGTCAGTGCCGAAAGACTGACGCTGCAGGGAACGGCGAAGCTGGCCGGCATTCCGACGCGGCTTCGGTGGCAGGAAAACTTTCGGTCCGATGCTCCAGTGGCGCGTCATTACGAAGCATCGGGGAAAATTCCTGTCGCCGAGCTGGAGAAGTTCGGGGTGTCCGGCCTTTCTCCTTACGTCGATGGAACGCTGGCGACCGATATCGCCTATATGAAGACCTCCGCGGGGCCCGTGGATATTGTCGTCAAGGCGGACCTCGGGGAGGCGAGCCTGTTCGTGCCAGGTTTCGACTGGCGCAAGCAACCGGGCGAGAAAGGCGTTGCCTGGTTTGCCGTATCGGTTGCCGAGGATGGCGCTGCGGAAGTCAGAAAATTCGACGTTCAGGCGCGTGATCTTCGGGCTCGCGGCCATGCGAAGCTTTCAGCGAAAGGCAGTTTGCAAACGCTGAAGCTGGACCAGTTCGATCTCGGGAGGACGCGAACCGTCGCCACCATCGCGGTCGACCGTAACGGTCTTTACGATATTGCGCTCAAAGGGCCGGTGTTCGATGCGACGAAATTCATCGAACGCGCGGGGGAAGGCGAAGACACCGAACTCCCGCCGCTTCGTCTGAACATGGAATTCGACCGCGTCTGGTTCGACCCCGATACGCCAGTCGAGACGCTAAAGGCGGATTTGTCGTATGACGGAAAGAGCTGGCGTAGGGGGGCGGTCACCGGGACTCTTGGTAAGGACAGGTCGCTATCGATTTCGATGGAAACAGAGGGGGATCGGCGCAAAGCGCGGCTCACCTCGAATAACGCCGGGGCAGCGCTGAGGGCGCTTGATTTTGTCGACACCATGCAGGGCGGCGAACTGCTGCTGGAAGCCGGTCGACCCCTTTCCGATTCAAACGCTGCCTGGGATGGTACCCTGACGATTTCCAATTTCTCGCTTGTGAAGGCGCCAATCATGGCACGCATTCTCACGCTGGCTTCGCTAACCGGAATTACCAACGCCCTCGCAGGCAAGGGGATCCAGTTTGCCACGCTGAATGTACCGTTCACCTGGCGTGACGGCGTAATAACGGTCACGACGGCACGCGCGGTCGGGTCCGAACTGGGCCTTACCTCCGACGGCACGATAAGCGTCCGGAATAAGAAATTCGGCCTCAACGGGACGATCATTCCCGCCTACACCTTTAATTCGGCGCTCGGCAATATCCCTGTCGTCGGGAGAATTTTCTCGGGCGGGAAGGGGGGGGGGATTTTTGCCGCTACCTACAAGGTTTCCGGCGAATTCGAGAAACCGGATGTAAGCGTAAATGCGCTGGCCGCGCTGGCACCGGGGTTTTTGCGTAACTTTCTCAGCGTTTTCGATGGGGTGGGGGGCAAGATCGTTCCATCGAAATCGTCGAAGATTCCAGACCAGGATTAGGGAGAAACCCTGTCCGGCCGTACGCGTCCGACCGATTTTGACCCCGAACGGAAATCCTCCGGGTAAATCAATGGATCAGACCGGCTGAACCAGCGAATGGTTCTTGCGGCCAGCGGACAGCTTGATGACGCCTTCGGTGTTGATGTCGGTTGCCGTAACGGTCTGCGTTTCGTCGCCGACCACGGCGTCATTGATGCGGCCGCCGCCGCCTCGAATCAGACGCCGTGCTTCGCCGTTGCTCTTCGACAGGCCGGCCTGAACGAACAGCTGAAATACCGGGATGCCCGATTCAAGGTCGCCGCGCGCAATTTCAACTGTCGGCAAGGCCGAACCCTGCGCCCCGTCCTCGAACGTTGCCCGGGCGGTTTCCGCCGCTGCTTCCGCTTCAGCGCGGCCATGACACATGGCTGTCGCTTCGATTGCGAGAATTTTTTTCGCTTCGTTGATATCGGCGTCCTTAAGCGTTTCCAGACGCGCGATCTCGTCGAGCGGCAGTTCCGTAAACAGGCGCAGGAATCGTCCGACATCAGGATCGGCGGTGTTGCGCCAGAACTGGAAATATTCGTAGGGCGAGAGGCGTTCTTTGTTTAACCAGACCGCACCCGCTGCCGTCTTGCCCATCTTTTCGCCTGAGGCGGTCGTGATCAGTGGCGACGTCAGGCCGAACACGGTGTCGCCGTCGACACGGCGCGTCAGTTCGACACCGTTGACGATATTCCCCCACTGGTCGGAGCCGCCCATCTGCAACACGCAGTTACTGCGGCGCGACAGTTCAAGGAAATCGTATGCCTGCAGGATCATGTAGTTGAATTCGAGGAAGCTGAGCGGCTGCTCGCGTTCGAGCCGCAGTTTCACCGATTCGAATGAGAGCATCCGGTTGACCGAAAAATGCCGGCCGTACTCGCGCAGGAACGGGATGTATTCCAGCTCGTCCAGCCAGGCGGCGTTGTCGACCATGACGGCGTCGGTCGGTCCGTCGCCGAAGGTCAGAAACTTTTCGAAGACCCCCCTGATACCCGCCATGTTGCGCGCGATGTCGTCTTCGGTGAGGATTTTCCGGCTTTCATCCTTCCCGGACGGGTCGCCGACTTTTGTCGTGCCGCCGCCCATCAGGACGATCGGCTTGTGTCCCGTTTTCTGCAACCAGCGAAGCAGCAGGATCGGCACCAGAGAGCCGACATGCAGGCTGTCAGCGGTGCAGTCGAAGCCGATATAGGCGCATTGAGGAGCTGGGCCGGCCAGAAGCGTGTCGAGCGCGCCGTCGTCGGTGCACTGATGGATGAAACCGCGCTCGGCGATACTGGACAGAAATTCCGACTTGAAACGGGTCATGATAGGTCTACGGTTCGTTGGTGCCGACGCTGTTTAGCATAGTGGCTTTCGGCATGGCGAGCCCTCAGTAATGAACGGGGCGCGTGGGTGCAGTCGGGGTGGAAGGCATGAACGATCCGGTGCTGACGATCGGGATGATGAGCGGAACGTCGATGGACGGTATCGACGCGGCGCTGGTTCGGAGCGATGGCCTCGACACCGTGGAACCGGTCGCAAGCCTCTCGGTCCCCTACGACAGCTCCATGCGCAACGGACTCCGCTCCGTCCTTGGCGGGAACGGCCCGGTCGCATCCGTCGAGCGCGCCTTGACCGAATGTCATGCGGAAACTGTCCGTACGCTGCTTGCAAAGGCGGGTGCCGAGGCGTCCGACATCGCTGTTATCGGTTTTCACGGCCATACCATCCTGCATCGGCCCGAAGAGCGCAGGACCTGGCAGATCGGCGAATGCGCTCTGCTGGCGGCGATGACAGGAATCGATGTCGTAGGCGATATGCGTCTCGCCGATGTTGAAGCCGGAGGACAGGGTGCCCCGCTCGTACCGCTCTATCATGCCGCGCTGGCGGCGACTCTCGAAAAGCCGCTGGCGGTTCTCAATATCGGCGGTGTCGCGAACGTGACCTGGCTCGGAGAGGGCGGGAATTCCGTTCTGGCGTTTGACACCGGACCGGGCGGCGCCCTGCTGGACGAATGGGCCATGAGGATGGCAGGGAAACCGTTCGACGAAGACGGCCGACTCGCAAAGGCGGGGAGTGTCGATATTGTCGCGCTATCGAAGCTGCTCGACGATCCCTATTTTGCCCTGTCCCCTCCAAAATCCCTGGATCGGCTCGACTTCGACGGGGCGCCGGCCGCCTTGCTTTCGCCCGAGGACGGCGCAGCGACACTGGTAGCCTTTACCTGCGAAGCCGTCGCAGCGTCGGCGCGTCATTTTCCTGCGCCCGTCTGCCGATGGCTCGTTACCGGTGGGGGACGGAGGAACCCGGAAATCATGGCGGGGCTGAGTGAAAGGGTCGGAGTTCCTGTCGAGCCGGTCGAAGCCGTCGGATGGGACGGCGACATGCTGGAAGCGCAGGCGTTCGCCTATCTCGCCGTACGAAGCCGGCGCGGACTGCCGCTGACCCTACCTGAGACGACAGGTGTTCGCGAACCGCTCACTGGCGGTCGGTTCTATCCCGCCGCCTGACTGTTCCTGGAAGCGGTCTACTCGGATATCTCCGCTGCAGCAGCGGCAAGCGCCGCGACCTCTCTTTCGAGATAGACGTCAACCAGCGTGGTCAATTCGTCGACGCGGTCGTGGAAGAAATGATTGGCGCCATCAATGACCTGATAGTCGATGGTGATCCGCTTCTGGGCGCTCAGTTTCTTCGCCAGCGTCGAAACGGAGTCTTCGGGAACGATGTTGTCCTCCGAGCCATGAATCAGCAGTCCGGATGACGGGCACGGCGCCAGAAAGGTGAAATCGTACTTGTTCGCGGGCGGGGCCAGCGAAATGAAGCTGTTGATCTCGGGCCGGCGCATCAGAAGCTGCATGCAGATCCAGGCGCCGAACGAAAACCCGCTCACCCAGCATTGCTCGGCGTCGGGATTGGCCGCCTGCAGCCAGTCGAGCGCCGCAGCGGCGTCGCTCAGTTCCCCGAGGCCTTCGTCGTAATCCCCCTGGGACCGTCCGACACCCCGGAAATTAAACCGAAGAGTGGAAAACCCGCGTCGCGCAAACGTCTGGTAAACCTCAAAGACGACGCGGTTGTTCATCGTACCGCCCTGTTGCGGGTGAGGGTGAAGTATAAGGGCGATGGGCGCGTTTTCGCGCCGCGAATGGTGATACCGGCCTTCGAGCCGGCCGTCGGGTCCATTGAAAATGACCTCGGGCATAACCGATCGCTTCTCCTGACTGATATTTGTTAGGGCCGTCTATACCTTGCCGTGCATTCCGTAAAAACGGCGTATTGACGCGAACCCCGCGGATACATAAATTCCGGCGCGCAACTATAGAGAGGTGGATTGGTAAAATTCAAGGATTTCAGGACGTTTTCGTATCGGCGTTCTGTAAAATTCGATTGAAGCCGCCCGATTCCACAGTCCCTCCCCCCGAATTGACTAATTAGATCAGGAAGGTTCCCAGTATGAAGTTGAGCACCAAGGGTCGCTACGCAGTCATGGCGATCGTTGATTTGTCACGCGAAACCGGTCCGGCTCCCGTCCCGTTGGCTGAAATCGCCAAACGTCAGGATATTTCCCTGTCCTACCTCGAGCAGATTTTCGCGAAGTTGCGGCGTGGCGGGCTGGTGCGAAGCGTCCGCGGCCCGGGGGGCGGCTACATGCTGGCGCGTTCCGCCGACCAGATTCAGGTGTCCGACGTCATGCTGGCGGTCGATCCGCCGCCTCGTAATACGGCGTGCAATCCTGCCGATCCGAAGGGGTGCTGCAACCTGGCGGAAACCTGCGGTACGCACGATCTCTGGGCGGCGCTGGCCGACCAGATGTACGGGTTTCTGAACTCGATCAGCATCGCCGAGGTTCGCGACCGGCGCGTCCGGTCCGCGATGACCGACGACCCTGTTCCGCAAAGCGACAGAGCGGTCGCCAGCTAACGGCAAACTTACTATACGGGCGGGCGGTGAGCGGACAGCGCTATCTCGATTTCAATGCGACCGCCCCGACGCGCCCTGAAGTCATAGACGCGGTCGCGGATGCGATGCGCGCCGGTGGCAACGCCTCTTCGGTGCACGCGACTGGAAGGCAGGCGCGTGGCGCGGTGGAGGAGGCGCGCCGGAGGGTCGCTGCTCTTGTCGGGGCTGATCCCTCACGCATTATTTTCACCGGCAGCGGCACCGAAGCCAATAACCAGGCGCTCCGCGCCAGTGGACGCCGTTCGATAATCGTAACCGCGATTGAGCACGAATCCGTTCTTCAGGCGCGGTCGGATGCCGTTGTCTGTCCGGTTCTGCCCAACGGAACCATCGATCTGGATGCGCTCGACCGGCTGCTTTCCGAAGCGGGGGAGCCTTCCCTTGTCGCTGTCATGGCGGCGAACAACGAGACCGGCATTCTCCAGCCCGTTGGTGAGGTTGCACGGATCGCTGCGCGACACGGCGCGCTGCTGCATTGCGACGCCGTTCAGGCCGCCGGTAAGGTCTCGGTGAACTTGGAGAGCCTCGGCGCAGATTTTCTGGCTCTGTCCGCTCACAAGATCGGTGGGCCACAGGGTGTTGGAGCGCTCATCTGCCGGAATCGCGATACGATCGAAAGATTCGTCCATGGCGGCGGTCAGGAAAGCGGTCTTCGGGCGGGGACCGAAAACGTGCCCGGAATCGTCGGATTCGGGGTCGCTGCGGAATGCGCGCGCGCAGGGCTTTCCGATTTTGCGGCATTGGCCGAACTGCGCGACGGTCTCGAAGTCCGGGTCCGGCAGGTTGAACCTGGCGTAACCGTGTTCGGCGCGGATTTGCCGAGGCTGCCCAATACGAGCAAGTTTTCGACGCCGGGCCTCTCCAGCGAGATACAGGTCATGGGTCTCGATCTTGCGGGCGCTGCGATCAGCGCCGGTTCAGCCTGTTCGGCGGGCCGCGTCGAGATGCCTTACGTCCTGGACGCCATGGGGGTTCCGGAAGAGATCGCACTATGTGCCGTGCGGGTCAGCCTTGGCTGGACGACTACGTCGGACGATATCGACGCATTCATCGAAGGCTGGTCCGCATTGCGGGACCGTCACCGGGCCAGAACCGGCATAAAGGCTGCGCAGTAATGCCGCGTGTCACATTCGTGCTGCCCGATGGCGCGCGGCAGGAAATCGATGCGGAGGCGGGCCAGTCGCTGCTCGATATCGCCCTGGAAAACCGGGTCGACATCGAAGGCGCCTGCGGCGGCGTCATGGCCTGTTCGACCTGCCATGTAATCGTCGACCCTGACTGGGCCGACAGGCTCGATCCGCCGGATGAGGAAGAGGACCAGATGCTTGATCTTGCCTGGGGGCTGACGCCGACCTCGCGGCTCGGCTGTCAGATAACGCTGACCGAGGCGCTCGACGGGCTGGTGGTTTCGTTGCCGGATGAGACCCGCAACATGCTGGATGTCTGATCAGGGCGATCTCGGCGGCGGTACGATCCACAGATATATGGGCTGACCGCCGACAAACACGGTTTTCGCAGGTTGCCAGTCGCCGACAGGAAACCGGTAGGACACCACGCGCGACCCCGGCCGCATCTGCGCCCGGATGCGCGGTTCCAGTTCCCGATTGATGCGCGGCGACATGAAGAGCGCCAGCACCGATGCGGTGCCGAAATCGGTCTTGAACGCGTCGCCCTGGGAGAAATTCGTTCGGTCCTGCACGCCAGCCCTGCGGGCGGCGTCCGTCGCTTCCCTGACGCGTCGGGAATCCAGATCGATACCGATGCCCATTCGCGCGCCGAAATTCAGGACCGCTGCGATCACGATCCGCCCATCGCCGGCGCCGGGGTCCATCACGACATCGTCGGGGCCTGTGCCGGCCAGTTTCAGCATGGCGTTAACCGCTGCCGGCGGAGTCGTCGCGAAGGGTACGTCCAGCGGTTTCATGCGGCCACGCCCCTGCGCCTCCGCTGTATGGGGTGGAAGGGATAGGGCGCCGGCGAACAGCAGGAAAAGAAGAAACCTGCTTCCGGAGCGTCCGATTTCGCTCAAATGTGACATCCAGCGTTGTCAGTCCGGTTCGCTTTTCGACTATTATCCTGCACCGATTCATCCATTTGAACAGAGACGGACTGATAATGAATGCAAAACGCTCCCGGCGTTCCGCCCAGAAGTCGAAACCGGACCGGTCAGGACTGGCCTGTCCGTCCTGCGGTGCGGAGACCGTCGCAGGGGCAGCCTACTGCCATGCCTGCGGCGCCTCCCTGACAGGCGGTGCGGCGAGAGGAGGTCTGTCGCAACGGGCGCTGATCGGGCTGGCGGTGATTGCGCTTGTCGTCGCCGGCGGGGTGTTTTTTCTTTCGACCAGTACCCCCCAGAAGCAGGTCCTGATTCCCGGACCGGGCCCGATGACCCCGGCGCTGCCGCAGGTCGCGCCGACGCCTGGCGGAGTTGCAACCGGTGCAACCGGTACGCCCCCGGATCTCTCGACGATGACGCCGCGGGAGGCCGCCGACCGGCTGTTCAACCGGATCATGCGGAACAGCGAGCAGGGACGGCTGGAGCAGGCAAGGGGCTTTGTACCCATGGCGGTGCAGGCCTACGGCAATCTGCAAAGTCTGGACCGGGATGCGCATTACCATCTTGGCCTTATTCACGGCATAGCCGGAGACAGGGAGGCCGGCGAACGGCATATCGCGGCTCTGAAGAACGGTGCGCCCGACCATTTGCTGGCGATCGTTCTCGAACACGCCATCGCCAGGAAAGGAGGCGACGGCGCTGCGCAAGAAGCCCTGGTCGAGCGCTTCAACGCGGCTTTTTCGTCCGAAATGGCGTTGCAGCGGCCCGAATACCTGGCGCACCGCAACGAGATCGAACGGTTTCGCGCCGAAAACGGCGGAAAAGACGTTCGCTAGCAGGCTTTTGAGGTTCAGAGTTCGTATAACTTGGGCGGGTCTTCCGGCGGTTCGCCCTCCGGCAGGAGCTCGGACGGCGGCGTCGGTCCAAGTATTTTAGCTGCGGTCTCCTGGATACGCTTGAGCGCGGCCTGGCTTTCGCCCAGCGCGCCCTCGAGCTCGACCAGCTGGTGTTCAAGCGTGAAAATATAGGCCTGAACCGGCGCAGGCAATGCTGCGAGCTCAGCGGGTGACGGGCGAATCTGCATGTTCATTGGGAGAAACCCCTTCCTAGGACCGTGCTTCCGGACGGCATTGAGAAGGGAAGGTACTCTTCCCGGCGGCATCTGTCTCCAGCGCCGCCGGTCGTGCGCCTGAGGCAGCTCAGGCGAAGGTCATGCCGTGTTCGGTGATCGTATAAGCCGGCTCGGGTGACCCGTTCCAGTGCGACTGAGCGACAACCAGACCGAGACCCGTGAGCGCGTTGAGGTGGTTGGCAATGATCTCCGGCGCTTCGCCGATCTTGCGACCGATTTCGTGGGCGGAGAGCCCTTGGTACCTGTCCAGCGTCGCCAGAATTCGGGTCGCGTCGGTGTGGGTGTTCGTCATGTCACTTTCCTTGGTCTCGATATTCGTCCCGGAGCGGCCGCCCGCTCTGTTGTTAATGGAATAAATATATGGTCTAAAATGTAACGACAAGTAAAAATTAAAAAAAAAATTGTAATTTTCTTTCGTTTATGACGTTCGCGCCTGTCGGGGTGATTTTTTCGGCTTCCGCTGCAAACTCCTACAGATTTGCAGCCGTTCGGCCTATAGTCCGCGCCATGTCGGACATTCCGGAACATTCTGTCGTACGCCAAGATGTAGATCTGCCGGACAAGCATGCGCGGGTCGTGGTGGCGATGTCGGGCGGCGTCGATTCGTCGGTCACTGCCGCGCTATTGGCGGAGCAGGGTTATGACGTCGTCGGCGTCACGCTGCAGCTTTACGATCACGGCGCCGCGGTAGAGCGCAAGGGCGCCTGCTGCGCCGGGCAGGACATCGCCGACGCCGGTCGTGTGGCGCAGCAGATCGGCATTCCGCATTACGTGCTCAATTACGAAAGCCGGTTCCGGCAGGACGTGATCGACCGGTTTGCCGATTCCTATGTACGGGGCGAAACGCCGGTACCCTGTGTGCTGTGCAACCAGACGGTCAAGTTTCGGGACCTGCTGGACGCCGCCAGGGATCTCGGTGCGGAGGCGCTGGCGACCGGCCATTATATCCGCCGTATCGCGGGGCCGGACGGGCCGGAACTGCACCGCGCCGCGGATGACACGAAGGACCAGAGCTATTTCCTGTTCGCCACGACGCGCGAACAGCTCGATTTTCTGCGCTTCCCGCTCGGTGGCTTGACCAAGGACGACACAAGGGAGCTCGCCGCGCGCTATGACCTTCCCGTCGCCGCCAAGCCGGACAGCCAGGATATCTGCTTCGTACCCGGCGGGCGCTACGCCGACGTGGTGCGGAAGATCCGTCCCGACGCGGCGGAGCCAGGCGATATCGTCGACCTGTCGGGCACGGTTATCGGCGCGCATGACGGCGTGATCGATTTTACCGTCGGTCAGCGCCGCGGCCTCGGAATCGAACAGTCGATGGATCCGCTCTACGTGGTGCGGATCGAGCCCGATGCGCGCCGCATTGTCGTCGGCCCGCGCGACGCGCTGGCGACCGCGACGATCGCCGTCTCCGACGTCAACTGGCTTGGGCCCGCGCTCGCGCCGGAAACGCCGTTCGACTGCGAGGTCAAGGTGCGTTCCATGCGCCCGCCGGTCGCCGCCACGATGACGCTGGACGAGGAAGGCGGCGCAACGGTGACGCTGGCCGCCCCAGAACACGGAGTCGCACCGGGACAGGCCTGCGTGATGTACGATGGGGAGCGGGTCCTTGGCGGCGGCTGGATCGCACGCCGGAATGCAGTTGGAAAATCGGGCGAAAAGGCCGCGTAACGCTTGACTTCGGGCCCTTGCAGGTCCTATACGGCTCGCTCGCGCAATTTCAATGCGGCGGAGTAGCTCAGCTGGTTAGAGCAGCGGAATCATAATCCGCGTGTCGGGGGTTCGAGTCCCTCCTCCGCTACCAATTATCTGACCCGGTAGATCGAGGATTTACCGGGTCTTTTCATTGGCGCACAATTTCGTCCTATCCGCTCTTACCGGACAGGTACCCCCATGAAAATCATCTCCATCGAGCCCGTCACCATCGGCATTCCCTATACCCATGATGCCCCGCGAACGCCGTCCGGCGACGGCAACGTGCGGGAGCTGATGGATGCGGTTTATCTGAAGGTCGAAACCGATGCCGGTATCACCGGCTGGGGCGAAGTGTTCGCTTTCGGCTCATATCCGATCATGCAGGCAGCGTGCGAGCTGGTGGTGAAGCCGCTGGCGACAGGCATGGATGCAGGCGATATCGATGCGACCATGACGAACCTGTTCCGGCGGACGCAGGGGACATCGGGCAAGGGGCCGATCCGGCACGCGCTGTCCGGGCTCGATATCGCGCTGTGGGACATCAGGGGCAAGGCGGAAGGAAAGCCGATATGGCGCCTGCTCGGCGGCGACGGTTCGCGCAGGACGCTGCCGGCCTATGCGAGCCTGATCCGCACCGGCGCGCCGGAACATGTTGTGACGCTATGCCGGTCGGCCGTGGAGCGCGGCTATCGTGAAATCAAGCTGCATGAGCGCAATGAGCTGACGGTCGAGTCGGTGAAGCTGGCGCGCGAAGCGGTCGGAGGCGATATCGAGCTGATGCTGGACACCAACTGCGCCTGGCTGCCGGACGAGGTCATGCCGATGGCGCGGGCGCTGGCGCCGTTCGGCCTCAAATGGCTGGAGGAACCGGTCTACCCGACCGACGATTTCAGAACCATGGCGCGGGTCCGGGCGGAGACCGGCGTCCCGGTCGCGGCGGGCGAGAATCTCGGCACGGTTCAGGAATTCGGCTGCATGATCGACGCCGATGCGGTCGATTTCATTCAGCCCGATGTTTCCAAGTTCGGCGGCATCTGCGAAATGATGAAGGCGGTCGATGTCGCGGAGGCGGCGGGCGTTTCGTTCACGCCGCATTCTCCGGTCTATGGGCCCGGCCTGATCGCGACGCTGCATATCGCAGCGGCGATGAAGCAGGATACGATCTGCGAGTATTACTATGCCGATCTGGCCGAAAGCCCGATGGGCTCCTGGGCGGTCCCGCAAGACGGGATGTTCGCGGTTCCGGACGGCCCCGGTCTGGGTGCAGAGGTTGACGAAGACGCCATCGCGCGCTTCCGGCTGAATTAAAAACGGCGGCTCCCGGGCAGGAGCCGCCTTTTCCGTTTCCGGTCGGGAAACCGTTACTGGGTAACGGAAACCTCGACCCGACGGTTGAGCGCCTGTTTGGCGCCGTCCTTCGTGGCGACCGCCGGGCGTTCCTCGCCCGAGACGATCACACCGATATCTCCCTCGACCTTGCTGGCGTCGATCGCCGCAGAGACGGTCTTGGCCCGCTTGGTCGCGAGGATGTAGTTGTACTCGACAGAACCAGCGCGGTCGGTAAAGGACTCGATCGAAACCTTCGCGCCCTTCTTGATTTCGCTGTTCATGAAGTCCACTGCCGCCTTGCCGGCCTTGTTCAGTTTCGAACTGTTGAAGTCGAAATAGACGACGTACTTGAAGGTCTGGGGCTTGCGTGCGGCTTTTTTCTTGGCGGGCTTCTTTACGCCCATAGCCGCGTTGACCTTCTTCATCGCATCCTCGAAGCCCTTGCGGCAGGCAGCGATATCCGGCGGCTGAATGTTCTCTTCCGCCTGTTCGACCCAGCAGTCGAACATGACCTGTGCCTTGGCGGCGTCCGCCGGCGCTTTCTTCGTCGCGCTCGCCTTCAGGGCGGCGACGAGGTCGGCGCGAGCCTTGACGAGTTGCCCCTTATGCGGCTCAACCAGCTTGTGATTCCATGTCTCTACCGGCGCGGTCGGTTTCCCCATGGCGGCGGCCTTGGCGCGTTCGACATAATCGTCGCCCGAGTTCCAGTCGATCTGGTCGTATTCTTCGTCGGCGAGTTTGACGTAACCGTCGCGCAGGCCGGTCTCGAACGCGCCGCCGTTGACCTTCATCTGGGATACGAGGCTCGTGTCGGCGCATGCGGCCGCAAGGACCGCGGCCAGCGAGACCGCCATCAGTCGTTTGAGTGTCTTCATGGTACTCTCTGATTTGTTGGATTCGATTGTTAAATGCGAAAGCGGTGTTCGGCTGTTAAATGCGAAAGCGGTGTTCGGCCCTGTCACCGTATTGTTTGAAAATCGGCAACACCCCCCTTGACCGGCCTAAAACCTAACCAAAGTGCCCGTTCGGGCAAGGGCCTTCGGCACCGAAGGCAAAAAAAGGGCGGCGCAGGCCGCGCCGCCCTTGCGTTCTTATATTCGGAACAGCGGCTATTTTCCGCACTCTACCCGGCCGGGCGTGGTCTTCGGACCCTCCCACCAGATATTGCAGTTCATGCCGACCTTGACGTCCTTCGACTTGGCTTTCTGTCCGTCCACCTTGACCTTGGTGTAGCTGCCCCGCATGCGGGCCTTGTGCTCCTTGTCGCCGGATTTGAAAGAGAAACGACCGCGCTTTCCGGTCTTTGTCACAACGCCCGATATCTTGATCCAGTTAACCTCGCGCAGCTTCGATTTCGGGTTCTTGAGGATATCGGCGTAGCGTTTGAACAGATGTTTCGGCGTCTTCGCGAGATCCTTGACGAGTTGCTCCACTTCCTCGCCGCTGGCAGCACTGATCAGAAGCTTCAGTTTCTTCGCTTCCGCCAGGTATCTTTCGTCATTATGCGTCGCCATGAAGGCCGCGCGGAGCGCCTGGAGCCGTTCCTTCGGCAGTCCCGGCGGAGCGGCGAACGGACGCGCCATGAAGAAGGGAGCCTCCATCATCTTGATCAGCGCGAGATCCTCGTCGTTCTTGACCAGTTCGCGCGCTGTCGGCACATCCGGAAAATCCGGCAGCCGCTTGACCGTAGCGAACTGCATAAGGATGCTGACCGGTGAATCCGGTCTGAGCCAGGCCGGGTTCGAGGTCTTGATCGACGAATAGCCGACCATGCGGGCATCCATTTCGCCGCGTTCGACGGCAAGATAAAGCGTGTTGCCACCGGGATAGCCCCGCACCACCTGAGCGTTTATATTGTAAACCGCACGTAGGACGACCGGTACGTCATGCCCGTCCGAGCCCGGACCTGTCGCCGCGAAGTTGAGCAGCTTGCCGGTTTTCTGCAGGTCGGAGAAGGTTTTTGCGCCCGCATCCTTGCGGATCGCCAGCAAGTAGGCTTCGCCCTTGTAGCTCGAAGACGTTCCGAGCCAGCCAAGTTTCAGCGGATCGTAGCGGATCGCCTTGTGATCGCTCGAAAAAGCATAGAGTGCTGCGCTGCGCGCAAAGGTGCCGAACTCGATGCCGGTCTTGGGCGAGACATTGTACAGGGTATTGACGACTTTGAGCCCGCCGGCGCCGGGCTGGTTGACCGCCACGACGTTGGGCTTGCCCGGCAGATACTTGCCGATATGACGGGCGAGCTGACGTCCATATCGGTCATAGCCGCCGCCGGCGCCATAGCCGATCAGGACGCGAATGGTTTCGCCCTCGAACATTTCCTTTGCGGTCGCTTTCTGGGACAGCATCGCCGACGTTCCGGCCGCGATGAGCGCGCACATGCCGGTAATTCCCAACAGTTTCTTCATGAAGTCCTCCTGAATTTTCTGAACGCTGGCTTCTTGTGTGCCACGCGCCGCCTGACAGGCGGGAGAGCATATAACCCTTTCAGGATTGGGAAAAACACAAAATTGCGGCGGTGGTCGGGGCCAGTCCCGCTTTCGCCCGCGTGCCCGTTAGGGCTACACTCGCTACAGGAAAACAGAACGGTCCGTTTCGATGTTTAGCTGCATTCCAGATGTCCTGACGAAGGAAGAAGTCGCCAGGCTGCGCGCCTTGTCGCGACATGTAGAGTATGAAGACGGCACCCGATCCGCTGGAAAGCGCATTCATGACATCAAACAGAACCTCCAGATGTCGAACGAATCCCCAGGGCAGGAGGAAGTTCGCCAGATCGTTCTCGAAGCGCTGAACAGGAACCAGGCGTTCCAGAGTGTAGCCATGCCCGTCAGGATCGTTCCGCCGACGCTCAGCCGTTACCGCGACGGGATGACCTACGGTAGCCACGTAGACGCGTCGACCATGTACGGTATTCGCGCCGATGTTTCGTTTACCCTGTTTCTCAACGATCCCGGGACCTATGACGGCGGCGAACTCACGGTCGATCATGGGGCCGGCGTCAACACCTTCAAGCTGGAGCCCGGCCAGGCGGTGGTTTACCCGACGAGCGCCTTTCACTGGGTTACCCCGGTGACGCGTGGGGAAAGGCTGGCGGTCGTGTCATGGGTGCAAAGCGCGGTGCGGCGCGGCGACCGGCGTGAGCTTTTGCAGGATCTTAAGACAGCCATTGATGCGTTGAGCGCAGCACAGGCCCCCGACGCCGAAACAATCCAGCGACTGGTGAAGACGCGCACCAACCTGCTGCGAATGTGGATGGAGCTTTGAACAGCCTTTTCCGGTTTGCAGCAACTGCCGTTTCGGCGGCGGCAATCGGAGCGGTCGGCGTTTCCACCGTGTATGCCGACGATCTCCCGCCGGCTAATGCGGAACCGCTGTTTGAGTCCCCCGGGATGACCGACGCGGACGGCATGCACCGGCAGATGAAGGCGTTCCCGGCGGGCGACATCGATACCGAACTCCGCAAACAGATCGAAAAACTGCAGGGTGAACTCGATACGCTTCGGCGGACGCGCGCCCGTCTCGATTTGCAGCAGCGGCGGTGCGGCAGCGCGCCCGTCGGCGAATGCCGGGCCGGATACGATTTCCTGAAACAGCGATACGAAACGCAGGCCGGCCGGGTGCGGATGGGGCGCATGAAATTGCAGGCCCTATACAGGGAGCGTCAAGAACATCTGAAGGCACGTCCTCGGTGAGCATGCCGATGTCTCCCGCCTCCAAAAATTGATTCTTAACGAATTTCCGGTCCCATGCTGGCGCAATCGCCGACTGGAGGACCTGATGTACAAGCTTATCTATGTCAGCAACGCCCGAAAACTCATGTCCGCCGACGAACTCCACGATATCCTGGAGGTGGCGCGCGCCAACAATCGGGCATCGAGCGTTACGGGCATGCTGCTCTACTGCGACGGAAATTTCCTTCAGGTTCTGGAAGGAGAAGAGCAGTCTGTCCGGACCACCTTCGACCGGATCGCGCACGACACGCGGCATGACGATATCAGCCGTATTCTGTCGGCCGACCTTCCCGGGCGCTGGACCGCGGACTGGTCGATGGCGTTTTCCCACTGCGAGTCGTCCGAGGATTTCGAAGAGGTCCTGAATCTTGCTTCGGGTCTGGCCGGAATTGACGACAAGGTCTATGGCAGCGCAATGGCACGGCGAATCCTGACGGGCTTCGTCGAACATAATCTCCGGTAAATCCGTTTCGCTGCCTGTTAAATCCAGCCGGTAAACCCAGCCGGTAAAACCAGCCGACCGGTATTCTCCCGCTGGCAGTCGCGCTACTCCGGCCGGCGCGCTACTATTGCCCATCGTTGACGGAGAGATGAGGCAGAAAGTGGAATCGGCGACACCATGGCGGATCAGGGGAAAACGTGTTTATCGCGAATTTTCCCAGGCGGAACTCGACGTTCAGTACGACGCGCGCGCCACAGCGCCCGACGGGCAGAAATATCGCGATTTCATTTCCGAAAACAGTGCGCGAGTCAGGGCGGAACGCGACTGTCGGCAGAATGTTCGGTACGGACCGAGCGAAGCGGAAGTGGTAAATATCTTCCCCGCTGACAGACCCGGCTCGCCTGTCGTCTATTTCATTCACGGCGGCTACTGGCGGTCGTCCAGCCAGAACGACGTGGACCTTTACGCGGATGTCTTCGTTCCCGCTGGCTGTGCCTATGTGACCGTCAATTATGCGCTGGCGCCTGGCGTTTCGATCGACGAGATCGTCCGGCAATGCCGCAGCGCGCTTGCCTGGACCTATAACAACGCCGAGAGCTTCAACGGCGACCCCGATCGCGTGCATGTTATTGGCCGGTCTGCGGGCGGGCATCTGACCGGAATGATGCTGGCGGATGGGTGGCGGAAAGATTTCAACCTGCCCGATAACCTGATAAAGGGCGCGACGGCGTTGAGCGGCCTGTTCGATCTGGAGCCGGTGCGTCTGTCGAGCGTCAACGACTGGGCGAAGCTCGACAAGGAGGCGGCCTGGCGCAACAGCCCGGTTCATCACATGCCCAGGGTCGGATTTCCGCTTATTCTTGGCTGGGGCGAGAACGAAACCGGCGAGTTCAAGCGGCAGTCGGACCTGTACCGGGTCGCCTGGCAGTCGCGCGGCTGGCCGTGCCAGACGATGGAGTTCCCCGGCAAGCATCATTTCGCCTCGATGCCTGACCTGATGTATCCCGATGAGCCCTGCACCAAGGCGGTGCTGGCGCAGATCGGGATTTGAATGTCGGGCGGTTTCGCGATTTACCTATCGAAACTGGGGCGATTCCGTTTTTCTTTGAAGAGAATTTGTCGCATTATCGTCTGTAAAGTGTTTCCGGTCGCTTCGCGGTCGGGAGCATTGACGGTGCAACAGGAAGGATCATGGCCATGGAAATGAAAAAACTCGTTCTCGAAAATACATCGCCCTTTCAGGGGCTGGCGGAACTTGTCGCGGACAGGGAAGGTCTGTTCGAGAAGGAAGGCCTGATCGTCGAATGGGCCGATCGCCATGCCGGCGTCGACAAGTCCACGCAGACCGATATCACCGATCCCAAGGGACTAGATCCGCATGTCAGCCACGGCAAGCTGTTCGAGGAAGGCAAGGCGGACATGTACAACGCCTGCGAATGGGGCAATTACTGCCGCGTGCAGGACACCAAGGTCTCGTCCGGCCGCCAGGTGGGCCGCCGTGCGATCGTCACCTATGCCGGTATCGTCGTGCGTCCGGAATCGGAGGTCTATACCACGCAGCAGCTCGCCGGAAAGCTGATCGGCGTGCCGTTCTACTTCGGCACGCACTATCTGACCCTGCACCTGCTCGAAGGCTTCATGCCGCGCGACCAGATCAGGCTGTGCAAGGCGGGGAACGGCTCGAAGGAACGCTATCAGTCGATGATGTCGGGCGAGGTCGAGGCGACCACCCTGACCGAACCGTATCTGTCGCTGGCCGAGAAGAACGGCTGCCGGGTGATCTGCAGCGCTTTCTATCACGGCACCGAGGTCGCTTCCGACAAGGTCGATGCCGACACCTACGCCAAGTTCAACCGGGCGGTTCGCGAAGCGGTCAAGCGGATCAATGCCGACAAGACCAAGTACCTCCAGTATTTCATCGACTGTCACAAGGACGAGGATCCGGAAATAGCCGGGCTCACCGTCGCCGACATGACGCCGAGCCGCATCGTCGTCGTCGATCCGGCGCCGATTCCCGATCATGAGCTCAAGGCGACCGCCGACTGGCTCAAGACCTGGGACATGCTGACGGAGACCGACGATCACATGGATCTGGTCAACGTGGACGTCCAGGTCGGCGGGCACGCTGCAGCCGAATAGATCCGGCTGCAAACCGGTTTTGAAATCGGGGCGGGGGCTCAGGCTCCCGTCCCCTGTTTTTTGCTTCCGCATGAGTATTGAAAAGATTCGCAATTTTTCGTTAGAAAGGTTGCGGGGATGATCGGTTCGCGACGCGTCGAAGGCGTGCCCCGCGGCCGCGATTTAGGAGGGGTGAGACGATTTTCAGGAACCTCACCAGAGAGCAGAAGCGCGATATCGCGAAGAAGACGCTGCGCGTCGGCCTGATGGTTGTTCTTCTGCCGATTCTGATCGTTGTGCTGTCGATCGGGCTCGCCTTCGTCTTCGTACTCTTCACAGCCGGGCGATAGGCGGAATTTTCGCGTTCGGAGCAGAACTTTTCTCCTGTAACCGACGCCGGAATTCGCCTATGTAATTCGCTATGCAGGACACAGCGACATTCATCAGAAGACGCCGCAGCGTGCCGGTGAAAATCGGCTCGGTCACGGTCGGCGGCGACGCGCCTATCGTGGTCCAGTCGATGACCAACACCGATACGGCGGATGTGGACTCCACAGTTGCGCAGGTCGCGGATCTGGCGCGGGCCGGTTCCGAACTGGTGCGCATCACGGTCGATCGCGAGGATTCCGCGAAGGCGGTCGCGCCTATACGGGACAAGCTCGCGAAGCAGGGCGTCGAGGTGCCGCTGGTCGGCGATTTTCACTATATCGGCCACCAGCTTCTGACCAAGTATCCGGACTGCGCTGAGGCGCTGGCGAAATACCGCATCAATCCCGGCAATGTCGGGTTCCGCGAGAAGCGCGACCTCCAGTTCTCGACCATGATCGAGGTCGCGCTGAAATATGATCGGCCCGTCCGCATCGGCGTCAACTGGGGCAGTCTCGACCAGGAGCTGCTGACCCATCTGATGGACGAGAATGCAACGGCCGAAAAGCCGCGCGAGGCGTTCGAGATAACGCGCGAATCCATGATCCAGTCGGCCCTGCTGTCCTGCGAGCGCGCCCATGAGATCGGCATGGGGCCGGATAAGATCGTGATCTCCTGCAAGGTCTCCGAGGTGCAGGATTTGATCGCGGTTTATAGCGACCTGGCAGTGCGCTGCGACTACGCGCTGCATCTCGGCCTGACCGAGGCCGGCATGGGCTCGAAGGGCATTGTCGCGTCCACCGCGGGGATGGCGGTGCTGCTGCAGCAGGGGATCGGCGACACGATCCGTGTCTCGCTCACGCCCGAACCTGGCGGCGATCGCACGCGCGAGGTCATCGTCGCGCAGGAAATGCTGCAGACCATGGGGCTGCGCTCCTTCGTGCCTCTGGTGACGTCCTGCCCCGGCTGCGGGCGCACCACCAGCACGGTGTTTCAGGAACTTGCCGACAAGATCCAGACCCATATCCGCACCAAGATGCCGGAATGGCGCGAACGCTATGACGGGGTCGAGGAGATGAACGTCGCGGTGATGGGCTGCATCGTCAACGGGCCGGGCGAAAGCAAGCACGCCAATATCGGCATCTCGCTGCCCGGCACCGGCGAGGAACCGGCGGCGCCCGTCTTCATCGACGGCAAAAAGGAAATGACGCTGCGCGGCCCGGGCATCGCCGAGGAATTCCACAGGATCGTCGACGATTACGTCGAGACGCATTACGCGAAGAAGGAAGCGGGGGACGCTTAATCGGTTTTTCGGCGTTCCTTCAGGTTCACCGTCTTGTCGTCTGACTCTTTTCGCGTCAGCAGGATCGACGAACACACGATCACCGCGCCGCCGACCCACACCCAGATGACCGGCCATTCGTTGAACAGGACCAGCCCCATCAGCGCGGCGATGGGCAGGCGCAGGAAATCGAGCACCGTCACCACGGTAGCATCCGCTGCGGCGAAGGACCGCGCCAGCGTCCTTTGCGTCATCGCGCCGAGAAAGCCGAGCAGGGCGAGCCAGGCAATCTGTTCGAGCGACGGCGTCTTCCAGAAGATAATCGCGCCGATCAGCGCCAGCGGCATCACGAACAGCCCCTGATATAGCGCGATCGTGTCGGGGTGCTCGGTGTAGGACAGGTACTTGATGAAGATCGTGTTGCAGACGGTGAAGGACACGGCGGCGAAGGCGTAGAACACGCCTTCGTTGACCTCGGCGAAGCCGGGCCGGACGATGATCATCGCACCCGCGAACCCGATTGCCATCGCCAGCCATCTGCGTCCGCGCGCCAGCTCGCCGAGAAACAGGATCGCGGCGATACAGGCGAAGGCGGGCCGGGTGAAGCCGATCGCAGCGATATCGGCCAGCGGAATATGCGATGCGGCGAGAAAGTAAAATATCAGGCTCAGATAGGCTGACACGCTGCGGATCGCGAAGATCCGGGTCTTGGAGGTTCGCAGGATGGAAATGCCGCGCTTCGCCACGATGGGCGTCAGGAACATCACGCCGAACAGCGCCCGGAAGAACACGATCACGAAAACGGTCAGCTCGGGCGACAGATGCCGCGCCACTGACATCATGCCGGTGAAGGTCGCGCCCGTCAGCGATATCCAGAACCCCGCGCGCACCGGTCCCGGCAGGGCGTTGAAGCGGTCGGCGATCGACTGCGTCGGGATCATGTCTGTGTCTGGTACGGCAAGGGCGGGTTTTCCTGCGCCTATTGTGCGCCCATATTGCCCCCATGGGAAAGGCAGACGACATAGAATTCCGCAACGGCTCCGTGCCGCTGTCCGCGCTGGAGTTCAGCTATATCAGGAGTTCCGGCCCCGGCGGGCAGAACGTCAACAAGCTGGCGACGGCGGTGCAGCTGCGTTTCGACGCCGCCGCCTGCGCCGATATCGGACCGGCGATGATGAACCGGCTGCGCAATATCGCCGGGCGGCGCATGACGGCGGTCGGCGTTATCGTGATTACCGCGCGGCGTCATCGCCGCCAGGAACTCAACCAGGCCGACGCCATCGCGCGTCTCACCGCAATGCTTGTGGAGGCTGCGGAGCCGCCACGCTATCGCCGCCCGACCAAGCCGTCGAAAGGAGCGAAGGAACGGCGGCTTAAATCCAAGCGTGGAAGGGCCGATATCAAGAAGAACCGCAGGCCGGTCGGCGGCGGGGATCTCTGAGACGGGACTCGACAGCGCCCCAGCCAGTACGGCAGCATGCGCGAAACCATATTTCAGGGTGAGACATGACCGACAAGATCGAAAAATCAGAAGAGGAATGGCAGAAAGAGCTGTCGCCGGAGCAGTTCCATGTCTGTCGGCAGGGCGGCACCGAGCGGCCTTTCACCGGCAAGTACAACGAATTCAAGGGAGCAGGCCTGTTCGTCTGTTCGTGCTGCGGCAATCCGCTGTTCGATTCGAACACCAAGTTCAACTCGGGCACCGGCTGGCCGAGCTTTTTCGCGCCGGTATCGAAGGACGCGGTCGATCTGCATGACGACTGGTCGATGTTCATGCGCCGTACCGAGGTCAAATGCGCGAAATGCGACGCGCATCTCGGTCACGTCTTCCCCGACGGACCGCAGCCGACGGGCCAGCGCTTCTGCATGAACTCGGTCTCGCTCGATTTCCAGGAAGCTGCCGACGGCGAAGGGGAAGGGGCCTGACCCGATGATCCTCGTCACCTGCGCCGGCGGCAAGACCGGCCGGGCTGTCATCCCCGCCTTTGCCGAAGCCGGGCTTCGCGTCCGCGCTATGGTCAGCCGGCCCGAATCCGAAGCCGCCATAAAAGGTCTCGGTGCGGCGGAAACCGATTCCGGCCAACTGAACGATCCGGATGCCGTTGCCGCTGCGATGGCGGGCGTGGACGCCGTTTACTATATCGCGCCCAACATGACGCCCTACGAGCGCGCTATCGGCGACATCGTGATCGCGGCGGCGGAGGCCGCTGGCGTAAAACGGTTCGTGTTTCATTCCACGCTCCATACCCAGCTTGAGGCGCTGCCGCATCACTGGGCGCGTCATTTCGTGGAGCAGGCGCTGATCGAGTCGGGGCTCGATTTCACCATCCTGCAATGCGGCTCCTACATGCAGAACATGCTGCCCGGCTGGAAGAAGATGACGGAGACCGGCGTGCATGCGATGGCCTACGACATCGATGCGCCGATGAGCCTGGTCGATCTCGATGACATCGCCGCTGCGGCGACGAAAATCCTGACCGAGGACGGGTATGAAAACGGCATCTTCGAGCTGTGCGGCCCGGCGATTACCTTGCGCGGAAAGGCGGAAATCCTGTCCCGGGTTCTTGGAAAGCCGGTGCGGGCGGAGAAGGAACCGCTGGACGCGTTCCTCGATCACGCGCGCGCGATCGGGCTCAGCGATTTCACGATCGACGTGATGGCGAAGATGTTCCCCTATTACGACGCGCACGGGCTGGTCGGGAACCCGAAAATCCTGGGCTGGATTCTGGGACGAGAACCGACGGATTTCGAGGCGTTTGCGCGGCGTATCGCCTCCTGACGCTGAAAGGCCCCCTCCCTATCCCTCCCCCGCGAGCGGGGGAGGGGACTTCCTCAGAGCAGCGGCAAGGGATGAGACTCCCTCCCCCAATTCTGGGCGAGGGCGGGGGTGGGGGTTAACCCCGCCGCAACAAGACTCTAAGCCTCGTAAATCATCGCCTGGATCGGCTGGCCGAATTCCGGTGCGGCCAAATCGGGGCAGGCACTGGCGGCTACGGCGAGGTCCATCTCGGCGCGGAAATCGACATAGATCGGGTCTTTCGGCCGGTTCGGTGTGTGTTTGATCTCGCCGGATTTCGTGTCGATATCGACATGCTGGAATACGTTGAGCGGCGACGGAATCAGCTCCGGCGGGATGTTCCATTCGCTGAATCCGTCGATCAGGTTTTCCCAACAGCCGTGATCCGGGATCGGGATGTCGTCGCCGTGGTGATACTGGTTCAGACGCCCTTCCTCCTTCGCGCGGGCGTAGCGCGGGCCGGAACAGGTGCCGTACTGCAGGTCGTGATAGCCCATCCCGGCGAACTGGTCCTCGATGATGGTCATCATCGGGTTGTTGAGCTTGCTGTAGAGCACGTCGCCGGTCGTGATCCAGAGCTTCATGTTGTAGACCTTGGTTCGCGCCTGGTCGAACCGTTCGTTGACGTTGTGCAGGTTCACGCAGGCGAAATCGATAATGGTTTTGGCGGTCAGCCGAAGGATCTGCCCCTTCTCCATCGGGCGGCCCCAGCCGCTGTTGGCGGGGACGAATTCGTCGCTGATGATTTTCATGTTTTTGCTCCCGCCTTTCAGGGGTTCAGGATCGTAACGGTGCAGGGCGCGCCAGCGGCGGACGTCTCGGCAGCCGGACAGTTCACGAGCGCGCAGACCAGGTCAATCTCGGCCTCGAGGTCGATCGCCACAGGCTCGGGCGGCCCCTTCGGGCGGGGGCGGATGCGCCCGTCCTGCGCAATGTCGAGATTGCGGAACAGCCCCATCGGGTCGGGCAGGTCCTCGAACGTCATGTTCAGCGGCGCGAGCACCTCCAGCATCGCGTCGGCGCAGCCATGACCGGATTGCAGATCGTGCAGCCCGGTACCGGCGAACCCGTCGGCGAGAAGGCGCATCATCGGGTTGTTCTGCTTGCTGAACAGCCGGTGCCCCGCCGTCGGATACATGTTGAGGTTATAGATGCGGGTCCGTGCCGTATCGAAATATTCCTTTATGTCGTCGCGCTTGAAGGCGTTGAAATCGATCACGCTCCTTCCCGTGATTCGCAGCACCTGTCCCTTGTCGACATTGCCCATCCACCCCTTGTTCGGGGCGATGGTTTCCTCGGCGATGACATTCATGTTCGGTTCCTTCTGAAACGCTTAAATCAGGGCTGGTAGATACGGGCCCGGACCTCCAGCCCCTTGGTTTTCGAAGCCTTGTCGGGGCAGGCGCTGAACGCCACCAGCAGATCCCGCTCCGCAAGCAGATCCAGATCGACCGGCGCGTCGGGGCGAATCTGGGTCCGCGCCATGCAACCGGTCTCCTGGTCGATATCCATGTTCTGGAACAGGTTCACCGGGCTTGGGATGTTCTCGTACGGAATGCCGTAGGGTTCCAGCGCCCAGGTCAGGTTTTCGGCGCAGCCGTGATCGGGCAGTTCCATGTCGTGCCCGTGCAGATACTCGTCGAGCCGTCCTTCTTCCGCCGCCCGACGGTGCCGGTCGCGCCCGCACATGCCGAACTGCAGATCGTGCGTACCCAGCCCCTCGAACCCGTCTTCGATCATTGTGATCAGCGGCGCGCCCGAGCGCGACAGCAGCGTGTCGCCGCGCCGGAAATAGATACAGTTGCTGCGCTCCTTGGTCGGCGCCTGGTCGAACGCTTCGGCGTAGTCGTGCCGATCGAAGGCGACGAAATCGATAATGGTCCGCGCGGTAAGCCGCAGGATCTGCCCGGCTTCCATTTCCGCCGCCCAGCCGGTATTGCGCGGCGCGGTTTCGTCGCTGAGGATTTTCATGGCGAGAGAATAGCAATGAGTTGAGGCGGCGGGAACCTCCCCCTCCTCAATTCCGGGGCCTCCCCCTCCTCAATTCCGGGGAAGGGGCAGGGAGGGGGGTAACCCCGACTGTTCCTCAATGCGTCTAAACCCTTTATGGTTCGCCGCGGTTCGAACAGGAGTGGATTCATGCGCATATTTTTGTTCTCGGCGTCGATGCGGAAGGCATCCTTCAACAAGAAGCTGGCGTCTCTGATTAACCGGAAACTCGAAGCCCTCGGTTGCGAGGTCGATTTCGAAAACGATTTTCACGCTTTCGACATGCCGCTCTATGACGGCGATCTCGATGCGGCGGAAGGCATGCCGCCCGGCGCCCGGAAATTCATCGGCCATATCGAGGCGGCGGACGGGATTGTCATGGTCTATCCCGAATACAACCACTCAATTCCCGGCCCGCTGAAGAACGCGATTGACTGGATTTCGCGTCAGCGGCCCTACCCGACCATCGGCAAGACGGTCATGCTGGCATCCGCCGCGCCCAGCCCGGTCGGCGGTTATCGCGGGCTGATGGCGATGCTTGAGCCGATGGCCCTGTTGGAGGCCTGGGTGTCGCCCGGCAAGTTCGGGCTCGCGCTCGCCAACAAGGCGTTCGACGACGACGGCAACCTGGTTAATCCGGACATCGACAAGCTGCTCGACGGGATGATCGCCGAATTTATCGAAAACACCCGTATCCGCAGCGGGAACTGACAGGCCGAAAGATGGACATCGCCGGCGTCTTCGACTCCGCCGTTGCCCGCGACCCCGACGCGCTGGCCTTCGTAGACGGCGATCGCCGCCGCGCCTATCGCGGCTGGGACGGCGATATCGGCCGCGCCGCCGGCGGGCTGGCGTGGCTGGGGCTCAAGCGCGGCGACCGGCTGATGTGCGTCATGCCGAACTCCTACGAAATGGCGACGCTCTACTGGGCGTCGCAGCGGCTCGGCGCGATCTTTACCCCGTTCAACTGGCGCGCCACGCCGGAGGAAATCGCCTACGCCGTGGGCGACGCCGAGCCTGCATTGCTCGCCTGGGACGAGCGGGTGGTGGAGCGGCCCGACCTCGACGGCACGCGTCTGATCTCGGTCGGCTCGCGCCGCGACGGGCCGGGCTTCGGCGATCTGATGGCGTCCACCCGGATCGCGCCCGATCCGCCGCTTGCCGACACCGATATCTGCCTGATGCTCTACACCTCCGGCACGACGGGAAAGCCCAAGGGCGTGCCGCGCCCGGTGGCGGCGGAGCGAATCGCGGCGGCCTCGGTGATCGCCCATCTGCGCTACCGGTTCGGCGAGCGCATCCTTGGCGCGATGCCGATGTTCCACACGATGGGCATTCGCAACATGCTGACCTGCGCGATGCTGAACGGCGCCTTCGTCAATATGCGCGGTTTCGATGCGGGCGAGGCGCTGAAGCTGATAGAGGCGGAAAAAGTCAGCGCCGCGTTTCTTGTGCCGACCATGTTCCACGACATGCTGGGTCATGACGGGTTTTCGTCCCGCGATACGGGGTCGGTCCGCAATGTCGCCTATGCCGGCATGTCGATGACCGGCGCGCTGGAACAACGCTGCGTCGAGGCCTTCAAACCCGAGGTCTTCGCCAATTATTACGGCTCCAGCGAGATTTTCACCTTTTCGTTCTGCGACCGGCTCGATGACAAGCCGGGAGCGGCCGGCCGCGCCGGCATCAACCAGCAGCTCCGCGTGGTGCGCGCCGACCCGGACGAACCTGTCGGCCCCGGAGAGACGCTTCCGCCCGGCGAGATCGGCGAGGTCATCGCCTCGATGCGGAGCCCGGAGGCTTTCGCAGGCTACTGGAAACGCCCCGACGCCGATGAGAAGGCCATCCGCGACGGATGGTATTTCACCGGCGATCTCGGCTATGTCGACGAGGACGGCGATCTGTTCCTATGCGGGCGGATCGACGACATGATTATTTCCGGCGGCGAAAACATTCACCCGGAAGAGGTCGAAGACACGCTCGCCGATCATCCTTCGGTCGGCGCGGTCGCCGTGGTCGGGCTGCCCGACGAGCGTTGGGGACAGGTCGTCACGGCCTTTATCGAGCCCGCCACGGACGAGGCGACCGCCGAGGCGCTCGACGAGCATTGCACCGCGTCGAGCCTCGCCCGGTTCAAACGCCCGCGCGCCTATATCTTCGTCGAGTCCCTGCCGCGCTCGGCCTCCGGCAAGCTGCTGCGGCGCCTGCTGCGCGAAGGGGACTATAAAATGAAGGACGGATTCGAGAGTTCGGTTTAAAGAGAGGACATGATGAAAAAGGATTACGCCGCCGAGCGCGGTGCGCTGCTGGCGGAGCTGGACGGGCTCCGGGTCGAGGTGGATGCTGACAGGAAGATTGGGTACCTGATCCTCGACCGGCCGCCGCTCAATATCGTTTCCTATACGGGCCGGTCGCAGATTCGCGCGATTATCGAGGCGATGGACGAGGACGATGATGTCGGCGTCATCGTGATAAGGGGTGAGGGCGGCACCTACACCTCCGGCGGCGACGTGAAGAGCTTCCCCGATATTCCGTTCGACGGCATGTCGGATCTCGCCTGGAACATCGCCGCGCCGGAGCGCTGCACTAAGCCGGTGATCGCGGCGCTCGAGAAATACGCGTTCGGCGTCGGGTTCGAGCTCGCCATGGCGTGCGATTTCCGGCTTGCCACGAAGGAAACGCTGGTGGCCCTGCCCGAGATCAATCTGGGCGAGATGCCGGGCTCGGGCGGCAGCGTCCGGGTGGTGAAGATCGCCGGTCTTACCCGCGCCAAGGACATGGTGATGCTGGGCAAACGCATTCCCGCCGAGCAGGCAAAGGAATGGGGGCTGATCACCGAGGTGGCCGAGGATTCGGACGCGCTGACCGCGCTGATCGAACAGTACTGCGCCGATCTCAACGCCAAGGCGCCGCTGGCGCTGCGCGCGCTGAAACGGGTTTTAAACTCTGTCTATGATACAAGTCTCAAGGTGGCGCTCGATATTGAGGGCCATTCCTATGAGAAACTCCGGTCGACGGCGGATTACAAAGAGGGAATCGATGCTTTCGCCGAGCGGCGTAAGCCGGAATACAAGGGGCGCTGAGCGCCCGGCGTTCTGACGTGCCGGCGATAGAGCGTATACCGGGAAGCGGAACATGCCAGGAATTCGAACATGAAAGGCAAGGTCCATTCCTTCGATGTCAGTTCCGATATCGGGCTGATCACGAGCGAGGACGCCGACCGGTACGAGTTCTATCTCGACGACTGGCGGAGCGCCGGCGCGCCGCTTTCCGGCACGTTCGTCGATTTCTTCGTCGACGAACGGGCGGTCGCACGCGAAGTCCGCCAGATCGAACTCGAACCCAGAAAGAAAATGGCCGAAGCGGAGGCCGTTGCCGAGGAGGTTGCGGCCGCGCAGATGGATGTCAGTGAGCCCGCCAGGGTCGGCAAGAGCCGGTTCGTGGCGGCTGCGCTGGCGTTTTTCTTCGGCGGGCTTGGCGTGCACAAATTCTATATCGGCGCGTACGTGCCTGGCGCGATCATGCTGGCCGTGTCTCTGGTCGGGATGCTGCTGGTTTTTATTCCCACGATCGCCATCGGCATCATCGCCCTGGCGGAAAGCGTGATCTACCTGATCACCCCGTCCGAGAAATTCCACCGCGTCTATATCCACGGCCAGCGGGCCTGGTTCTAGAAGGCGGATTTCCACACTTCGATTAAGGTAGCCCCCCTCCCTGACCCTCCCCCGATTTCTTAAGATCCGGGCGGGGGAGCGAATTCGGTATGTGTTTGTCATTGACGAAGTAAACTCCTCCCCCCGCTTGCGGGGGGAGGTCGGGAGGGGGGACCCCAAAACTTCAGTGCCAGTGGCCTTAAAGCAGCGGCAGATCCGCTACGGAACCGATGCCGTCATCAAGCAGCTGCGTGACGGCGGAGGGTTCGGAACGCTGTTGAGCCGGCGTGCCCTCGATCCCGGTGAAGCTCACCGCGGAGAGGTCGGGCGCCAGCGCGATTTCCGCCAGAAGAGTCCCACCCGCGAGCGGCGCTTCGAGCTCGGCGGTGAGCATGCCCGGTTCGGGGATAGCCGAGGCGAGCAACGCGCTGTCATCGCCCGGCGACAGCGCCAGTTCGGCGAACAGGATGCCGACGGCGATGCCAACCAGCGCAGTCGCTGCGATTCGCTGCCAGCTCGCGCCGACCTTCCGGGCGGCCTGCCACAGCGGAATCGACGGCGCGGCCGTTCGAGCGGGCGCCAGCCTGGCGATCCTGTCGCGCAGATCGTCCGAAACATCACCGTTCGGCCGGGCTGCATCGAGCAGCCCGTCCAGCGCCCCGGCGCGTTCCGCCGCAGCCTGCGCCGCCAATGATCCGTCGCGGAAGGCGATGGCGGCCGTGCGTTCTTCATCGGGCCAGCGGTCGGGGTTTGCTCCGTAGGCATCGACTAGCGCCGAGAAACGCTCTTCGGTCATTCTGCTGTCGCCTGTCATGTCAGTGTTCTCCCAGAAGATCGGGGGCCAGTCCTGCGAGATCGCGCCGCAGCGTGCGCCGGGCGCGGGCCAGAAGCGATTCCAGAGCCTCGACCGAGATCTCGAGCGCAGCGCCGGCTTCCTCGCCCGACAGCCCCTCGAAATGGACCAGATGGATTGCGGTGCGCTGCCGCTCCGGCAGCCCGTCGAGAGCCGCTGTGACCGTTTGTTTCAGATCGAGCTCGCGGTCCAGAACGCCTGCGTCGCGCGGGTCGGGCAGCGTGTCGGCGTATTCGATCGGTGTCGTCCGCCGCGTCCGCAAGTGGTCGATGCAGAGATTGCGCGCCACCCGAAACAGCCAGCTTCGGACGCCCGGCCCGCCTTCGATCCAGCTTTCGGCCTTGGCGGCGAGCCGGACGAAACTGTCCTGCGCTATGTCTTCTCCCATCGCCTCGTCCCGCAGCACGTAGCCAGCATAGCGGACGACAGCGCCGAGATGACGGTCGACCAGCGCCCCCCAGGCTGCGCGGTCACCCTGCGCGGTGCGGGCAATCAGGGCGTCGTCGTTTGACGCCCCGATCGCCGCCGCCTGCGTCCGGTTGTCATCGCCCGGAAGGGGGGGCGGGCGACGCGCCGGACCCGGCGTTCTGCGGGATGCGCGCTCCATGCTTCTAGCGGTGTCCGCGTTCTCGGCCACGCCCGCCCCGTCCGCGCCGGCTCGGCAGTTCGTCCGCGCTGAGAATGCCGTCCTTGTTGGCGTCATGGCGCGCAAACCAGCGCCTGGTCGGGCCCTGGATTTCATCGACCGAGATCCTGCCGTCGCCGTTGACATCCAGCAGGTCGAACATCGACACCGTCCGCCAGAGCTGGAGCGACCGGCCGCGGCGGCGCATCTCCTCAATCGACAACGCCTTGTCGCCGTCGAGGTCCATCGCGCCGAACATCCGCGCCTGGTCGCCGTTTATTTCATCGACCGTTACCTTGCCGTCGCCGTTCAGGTCATACAGCCGGGTAAACCGTTCGGCCCGCCGAGACATGCGGGGGGACCGGTCCTCGTTCTGCATCATGGCGCCGCCATGGGGCATGCCCTGGCCTTGCGCATGCGGCATGTTCTGAGCGTTCGGCATACCCTGCGCCAGGGCGCCGCCCGAAATGCTGGCGGCGAGCCCGCCCGCGATTAGAAGTCTGATGATCGTCTTTGTCATAACCGTCGCTCTTTTCTCAATGAAACCCGACATTTGTAAGGCGCAGCCCGTTTCGGGAATGCGGGCGGCCCGCCTAACCTTGTTATGACCGTTCCACGGACCAGCCTCCCCGAATCCGTCGCATGCTTATCTGTTGCAATTTTTCGGCGGTGCGCTTGAAACGGCGCACGCGATGTTCCAGAGTCCCGACTGTACTCGCCGTAGAGCCGCATGTCCCGAACCGTCCTCCATTCCTTCGAGAATTTCGATCATGATCGCTGCGTCGATGTTTTCCGACGCGAAGACGGGTCGTTCGGTTTCGAGAGCTTTCGGCGCGATCCGGAAGGTGGTGGACGGTGGTTCGCCATAGGAAATTTCGGCGAGGAGACGTTCGAGGACCGCGAAGCGGCGGTGCTGTCCGCGCGCCGGCGTGTATCCTGGTTCGACGAGCTGACTTAAGGCTGAGGAGCGATTTATGGCTAAAAAAGCTGCCGCCTGGCACTGGTCCCAGGACGTGCACAAGATATTCCGCAGGATCGGCATCAAACAGGTGGCATATGTACCGGACGGAGGTCTGGCGAAACTGATAGATCTCTGCAACGGAGACACGACCATGCGGTCGGTTGTTCTGACGACCGAGGAAGAGGGTGTCGCTCAGGTTGCCGGCGCGTGGCTCGGGGGGCAACGCGCGGCTTTCCTGACCCAGTCCGGCGGAGTCGGCAACTGCATCAATATGCTGTCGATGATGGAGGAATGCCGCATTCCGATGTTCTCGATGGTCTCGATGAGGGGCGAATGGGGCGAGACTTACCCGTGGCAGATTCCCATGGGGCAGGCGACGGTCGGCGCGCTCGAGAACGCGGGCGTGATCGTCCACCATGTCGATGAAGCCGAACGCGTGCCCGAAACGGTCGAGGCGGCGGCAAAGCTTGCCTTCGACGGAATGCGGGCGGTCGCGGTCATTGTCGGCCAGCGGATCAGTCAGAGCGGAGGGCGTGGCTGATGGCGGCGAAGAATAAAACAGCAGCGCTGCAGCGGCGTTCGGTGGTGAAGAAGATTCTTGCCAATCGCGGTGACGCCGCCGTGGTGACCGGCATCGGCAACGCGATCCATGACGTATTCGCAGCGGGTGACGACGACAGGAACATGTACCTGTCGGGCATCATGGGTGGCGCGTCGATGGTCGCGTTCGGTGTCGCGCTGGCCCAGCCGAAGCGGCGCGTGATCGTCATTACCGGCGATGGCGAACTGCTTGCCGGTATCGGCAGCCTCGCCACTATCGGCGTTGAGAGGCCAAAGAACCTGTCGATCGTCGTGATCGACAACCAGGCCTACGGCGCGACCGGCAACCAGCAGACCCATACCGCGCGCGGCGTCGACCTGGTCGGAATCGCGAAAGCGTCGGGGTTCCCGCGCGCCCAGCAGATCGAGCAGGCCAGTGAACTGGATGGCATGATAGAGACGATCTATGCGGGCGACGGTCCTTATCTGGCCGTGGTCAAGGTTTCCACAAAATCCGGTCCGCGCGGCGACGCGCCCAAGGACGGGACGCTGCTCGCCCGCCG
>Ga0181579_10000302_pt1 | contig 37924 bp, 33 predicted proteins | sample 071ome_24_FD_132996 | JGI IMG/M metagenome (GOLD analysis project Ga0181579, IMG submission 132996) | Coastal salt marsh microbial communities from the Groves Creek Marsh, Skidaway Island, Georgia - 071402CT metaG (megahit assembly) | ecosystem: Environmental > Aquatic > Marine > Intertidal...
GGTGGATGCCCCGGAGGAGGCCAGCAGCACTTTCCAGTTCTGGACAGATCTGGCCCACCGTATGGGGTTTGGCGATGAGTTTCCTTGGAAGACGCTAGAAGAGATGTTGGACTATCGGCTGTCACGCAGCGGCCGCACCTTCGCGGACTTTGAAAATGCCACCTACATGGAGCTTGAGCCACCGGTCTTTCGCAAGTACCGAAAGAAGGGGTTTGCTACGCCATCCGGGAAGGTGGAATTGGCCTCCAGCATTCTGGCTGACATGGGTTTCGACCCGGTTCCTTATTACCGGGAGCTGCCAGACCGTCCGGAGGACTACCCCTATCTAATTTTCACCGGCGTGCGGGAAGATCCGTTTTTCCAGACAGGTCAACGCAACATTGAATCGCTGCGGCGCAGAACGCCGGCGCCCAAGCTATTTTTGCACCCCGCCGACGCCGAAAAAGAGGGCCTTGCCGAGGGTGACTGGGCTAAGCTCAGCACCCCGAAAGGTTCGGTGCTGGCTCAAGTAGCCGTTCGCGAAACCATGAAGGAGGGCCACGTCCGGGTGCCTCATGGCTGGTGGTATCCGGAAACTCGGGGACAGGCAGAGTTGGGCGGTGCGTTTATATCTTCGGATGCGGTGCTGTGCTCGGACGACGACGAATGGCTCGATCATGAGCAAGGGGTGCCGCACTTCAAAGGTTTCCCGGGCAAGCTGGAAAAGGCCAGTCAACCGGAGCATGTGACCCGTACTCAGCCAGAGGACTGGAAGTTAGATGCGGCGGTCGAGGCGCATGCCGGCCAATGACAAGCCGATCTTCCATCAAGCACCGCCTCTTGGAACTGCGCGCCTATGTCCTGACTTATGCCGCCAATACAATGTTTCGCCGCGGTATGAAAAAGCACAATGACGCCAATGCCGCACAAACCCCCAAAACAGATTGATGTTCGCTAACTCAGACCACAGCACGGGGGTTACAGATGAAGCTTAGGATTTTGAATAGCACGCTGCGTTTGCGGTTAGATCGGGCCGAAGTGGAGGCGCTTGGACGAGGGCAAACTCAGGAGGCGGCCACACAATTTCCCGGAGGCGAAATCTTTGGCTATCGGTTAGAGCCGACCGCTGGGGAAATCTGTGCCACCTTTGACAGGCGCGGCATTACGCTTTGCGTTCCAAGCCAACAGCTGCGGGCTTGGGCGAAGGATGACCAGCAGGTTGGCATACGCGAATCATTGTCGCTGTCCGATGGTGCTTTGGAGCTGCTGATTGAAAAAGACTTTGAGTGTTTGGAACCGCGGGCTGGCGAAGATCAAAGCAATCGATTCGTCAATCCGAAAGCCGTCTAGGGCATCTTAGCGCAGAGGCCTAAAAAAACTGCAGCAGGAGGGGAGCATGAACAGACCATCACTACGGGTAGGAGTCTCCTACGATTTTCGTAACCCACCGGATTCCGGAGTCAGCGATCAGCACCTATACGCAGAGATCCTTGAGCAAGTGCAGTGGCTCGATCAGATTGGCGCGGACTTGGTCTGGTTTACCGAGCATCATTTCGTTGAGGACGGCTACTTGCCAAGCTGGGTGCCCGTGGCAGCGGCCATGGCCAGCGTGACCCACCATGTGCGCTTCGGCACAGACATTTGCCTGATGCCGTTCAATCACCCGATTCGCTTGGCTGAGGATTTGGCGGTGCTGGACAATCTGTCCGGCGGTCGCGTGGATCTGGGGCTGGGCATGGGTTATGCGCCCCATGAATTCCGTGGTTTCGGACTTCCGGTCGCGCGACGGGTGTCGCTAATGGACGAAGGCATCGAAGTGCTGCAGCGATGTTTTACCGGCGAGCGTTTCAGCTATCACGGCAAGCGCTATCAGTTTGAGGACGTCAAAATAACCCCGGGTTATGTACAGGAAGGCGGGCCTCCGCTGTGGATAGCCGCGATGTCCGAGGCCGGAGCCTTACGCGCTGCGCGCTACAACACGAATTTCTTGCCCCAAGGCGTTAAAGCGGAATCCTATGACCCATGGGTGAAGGCATTAACCGACAGTGGCAGAGACCCGGGCAATTATCGCATCGGCATTATCCGCAGTATTTTAGTCACCGACGACAAAGCCAATGAATGGGAGCCGGTTCGCGCCTCCGAGCGCTATCGCATGCAGCTGTATCGTCAGTTTTTCGAGGAAAGCGGTGAAGGCTACGGGCGTAAGGGAGAGCAGGTGCCGCAGACGTGGATTGTTGGCAATGTGGATCATTGCGTGGCGGAGTTAAAGCACTTTGTGCGCACCTTTGGTATCACCGATATCGTCTCTATGGCGGTGCCGCCGGGTTTGCGAGCTGGCGATATGAGCGCATCGCTAGAGCGTTTGTTTACCGAGGTTGTACCTCGGGTAAAGCGGGAGTTGCAGGCCGATGAATAGCTCCTGCTGTCGGCGCCTTGTGGTGGTGGGGCATTTGGCAAGACGCGATCTTTGGCGAAGGAAAACCGCAAAAAGGGGTAGGCGATGGACGGTATTCACGATTTAGGCGGTATGCAGGGCTTTGGGGAAATTTCGGTGGAAGCCGACGAGCCGATCTTTCACGAGCCTTGGCAGGCCACAGCATTTGCTCTGATGTTTGCGTCTCAGGTGGTGGTACGCAGCCATAATGTTGACGAATACCGGCACTCCATTGAACGCATGAATCCCGCTCACTATTTGCAGGCTGATTACTACGAGCGAGTGTTAACAGGTACCGCAAGCTTGCTCGTGGAAAAAGGCCACTTATCCGCTGAGGATCTGGCGGCGCGGGCCGGCGGCGCTTTTCCGCTGTCTCGGCCGGTTGCGTCATCGCCAATGGCCGATCTGCCTCCCCAGCCTGAGCCTCGGTTTGACGTTGGCGACCGGGTTCGGGTCCTGACCATCAAACCGGCCGGCCACGTGCGGGCCCCGCAGTTTTGCCGGGGTCACGAGGGTACGGTACTGCATCGTGCGCCCAAATTTGGTTTTCCCGATGCGGCCGCCCACGGTGGCCCTCGACGCAAAGAGCATACCTATCACGTTGAATTTGCTTCCCGGGATTTATGGCCCGGTGAGGGCGGCGCCAAGGATTCTGTGGTCGTGGACTTATGGGACAGTTATTTGGAGGCGGTCAAGAAATGAAAAAGCAAAACGCGGCTTCGATCGAACAACGTACTCAGGCGGTCCGGGACGCACTGGTTGAGCAGGGGCTAGTGACCGAGTCTGACCTTGCGACATTCGCCCACATGCCAGAAGACTGGAAGCCGGAAAATGGCGCAGCAGTGGTGGCTCGTGCTTGGACCGACCCGGAGTTTCGCCAGCGGCTGTTGGCGGACGCGACGGCGGCCTGCGCCGAGCTCGGTTATAAAGGTCCCCAAGGTGAATACATTGTTGCGCTGGAAGATACACCGGCGCAACATAACGTGATTGTTTGCACCCAGTGTTCTTGTACCGCATGGCCGGTGCTTGGGTTGCCGCCCGACTGGTATAAAAGCCCCGAGTACCGCGCTCGGGTAGTGCGGGAGCCTCGTCGCGTGCTGAAAGAGATGGGCTTGGATCTCAGTCCCGACATAGCGGTCAGGGTTTGGGAAACCAGTGCGGAAACACGGTACATGGTGATTCCTTTACGACCCGCCGGTACCGAAGGATTTTCCGAAGAGGCTTTGGCCGCGCTCGTTAGCCGTGAAGCTCTGATCGGTGTGGCAATGGCATCGCAGCCAACAGGGCAGCGGGTAATCTAGATCCTCGCCCAAATCTGGCATGAGTCCGACACCGGCGAATCCGCGTATTTAACTCACGGAGCGAGATATGGGTTTGCAAAACCTGATTTTGAACGTGTTAAGAAACACCCCGAAACCCATTCTCCGAAAAATCGCTGGTCCACCCTTGGTCATCGACGGTGCTCAGCTGGATGTAAATGTGCAGATTCTCGCCAACTTGGCTGCCAAGGGCGGACCTGTTCAGCGCACAACCCCGGCAGAGTATCGGCAAATGGCCAGTTCCTTTGATGCACTCGCCTTACCCGATTTGCCCGGTGTGGTAACCAAGGATTTCGAGTTCCAAAGCCCTGCAGGTGCGCTGCAAGTTCGCAGCCACACGCCAGCAGGCGCAGCGGATCAATGTCCTGCCATTTTGTTCTTTCACCAGGGCGGTTTGGTGATTATGGATCACCTGACGGATAACCATTTTTGCTCCCTGTTAGCCCAGCGATGCGGTGCAAAGGTATTTTCGCTGGACTATCGGTTGTGTCCTGAGAACGACTTCCCTGCGCCGATTGAAGACGGCTTTGCGTTATGGACATACGCGCAGCAAAACGCTGAGAGCTTGGGAGTAGATCCCACTCGCGTAGCCCTAGCCGGGGACAGCGCCGGCGGTATGATTTCGGCTGTAATGAGTCATGAACTGCGCGATCAGGGCGGCATGCAGCCTGTGGCCTTGTGCTTGGTATATCCCTGGGTGAGTCCGAACATGGACGGTCAGGAGTCAGCAAAAAGCTATGGCGATGTCTTCCCCATGAGCACGGATACCATGGAGTTCTTCAATGCCACGGTGTTTCCCGGGGATAAAAATATCGACCATCCTTGGGCCAATCCCCTGCACCAAAGCAATTTGGCGAATCTACCGCCCACGGTTGTTGCGACCGCAGGCTTGGATCCCATTCGCGATCAGGGCAATGCCTACGCTCAAGCACTGCAAAGTGCCGGCGGCACCGTGATCCACCATTGTTACGAAACTCTGCCCCACAGCTTTCTCGTGCTCGGTCGAGTCACTCGTGCCGCGCAGCAGGCCTGCGTTGAGATAGCTGACGACTTTGCGCGCTTGTTATGAGCCCTCGCTTTTTGCTTCGCTAATCATCTGCCGCAACGCTCGCACGCCGATTTCAATGAGGGCATCCTCATCGTAGGCGGGGAAAGGCTTTTTGGAGAGGAGGGCCGTGCTGCGCTGGGACGGGCCTGCCGGAATTCGTTGCTGACGATGAAAGCATCACGAAAGCTGGCGTGGTTGCTTGGCCAACCATGGGCTTTCACCATGTTTCTGTGGCGCAGGACTGGCCGATAATGCCGTCTGAGGTTGATGAGATAGTGCTGAAGCCGCGTAACTTCTTTGCTCGAAATCCGTCTATTGACCTGCCGAACTCGTGGCGCAAATCTGCGCTTGGATAACAGGCCGCTGCGTTGATGTTGAACCTGGGTTTTCGGCGATCAGCCTTTTCCTTGTAAGTGCGTTTCGCCGAACACCTTCATGGCAGTCAGCAACGGGCGCACCTCTTGGCCAAGGGGTGTGGGCAGGTACTCAAATCGGACTGGGCGCTCGTGGTATTGCCGCTTTTGCAGCAGGCCGAGTTTCACCAGCTTCTTCAGGCGGCTGGACAGCAGGTTCGTTGGTATGCTCTCGAGGCTGCCGGCGAAATCTGCGAAGGTTCTGCAGTCCAAAACCAGCGCGTCTCGCATAATCAAGAGCGTCCACTTGTCGCCGATGAGGTCCAAAGATCTTGCAACTGGGCAATGGGATCGAAACTCTAAATCAGCAATGTTTACTTGGGATTTCACGTATTTCAGTCCTGAATGTTTAGCATGGTATTGCACCAAGCCCTGAGTTTAATCGCAGAAAATATGATAACGCCATAGGGGAGTATCCACGGGATAATGGCGTGACAGGCGCGCGGTGGCCGGTCGACGGCGCTCTAACCACTGCGGTGTTCTGCCCATATAAGGGGTTCTGATCGCCTGAGGCGCTTAGGCGGTCTGAAGGCCGAGACAGACGCCGAAAATCGCCACAAAGGCGGCCAGCAAAAGCGGGGGAAAACTTCGTGGCGGGGAGGGCCGTGGGAATAGACTGACGCCGCCGGGCGGATCGGCAGGCATGGTGCCCAGTTTTGCGGCCATGGCGGCGGTCAGGAGCGTGATGACAAATCCCACGACATTCCACCAAAGCCATGACACAGCAGGCAGATAAAGAGCTACGAACAGATTGGCGATCAAGCCAAGGGCAAAGGCGAGCAGCGCATAGCGCTGAGCTAGGCCGCGCAGAAACATGGCGGATCCGATCAAGGCTAGCAACGGCCCATTAACCATGGACCCGACCTTGTTCACGGTTTCCAGAACCGTTGGCGCAATGCGCTCAACCTGGAAAGCGAAGACCACGGCGAACAGCCCCCACATTAACGTGCACGTACGACCGATCGACAACAGCGTTTGCGGATTCATGTCAGGATTCAGGTGAGGGCGAACGAAGTCTTCTACGGTTACTGCAGACAAGCTGTTCAGAGCCGAGTCGATAGACGACATGGACGCAGCTATCAGCCCGACCATCACCAGTCCGATGAAGCCCGGCTCGAAGTATCGCAACACAAATACCGGAAACACCAAGTTTAGATTCTTTTCACCCGCAGATGTGTCCGGCAATGCATCGACGATGAGTGCGTCTTGGGTTGCGAGAACTGCTAGTCCCAGCCCAAGGAAACAGTAGAGCAGGACGATGGGAAATCGGAAGATGCCGTTGTAAAGCAAGACCTTTGCTGTATCCGTCTCGCTCCGAGCAGCCAGAATACGCTGCGCTTGGCTTTGGTCGCAGCCATAGTAGGCGGCGTAAAGAAAGATGCCGCCAATGAGCATGGGCCAGAAGCCATAGTCTTGGCCGGAGAACCCCCAGTCGTTGATCAGAGTCTGCTTTCGATCTACGGCCAAAAACTGCCAGTCGATCAGACCGCCGATGAAGAACAACGAGAACAATACAGCTCCCAGCAGCAAGGCAAGTTGAATCACGTCGCTGATCACCACGGCAGTCATGCCAGCGAGGTAATCGTATAGCAGCGTTCCGGTCATGATTAGCAGTACGGCAGTAAACAGATCTAGTTCAAGGATAAGCGCAATGACTAAGGCGCTTGCGTAAATGGTGACGCCGGTAGCCACACCGCGAAACAGCAGAAAGCAGGCGGCTGCAGTCAGTCGGGTCTTGCGCCCAAGGCGAATTTCCAAAATCTCGTAAATCGAGGTAACGCCGTAACGTCGGGCGGGCAACATCAGCCACAGTAAGGCCAGCATCGCCAGCGGCACCGCTAACTCATACTGCAGCCAGATCATGCCGCCACCCGCGACGAAGCCCACAAAGGCCGGGGCACCCAAAAGGCTGTTGGTAGAACATTGTGTGGCGATGGTCGAGGCCGCTAGGGCGCCGGGTGGCATTTTTCTTCCGCCAAGGAAGTAGTCTGCGGCTGAATTTTGCTTGCGGCTTAAATAAAACGACAACGCCAGCAGGCCGAGCAGATAGGCGCAGATAACGATCCAATCAAGCGCTAACAAAACGCACCTATTTGTGAGACAAAACTTGCCCAACCGCTGCCGTTTGAGCGATGATTTTTGGCGCACGTTCTCGCTTTTTGAGCGTGCAAATAAGGCGGCGGTACCTGACTTTCATCACATTTCGATGACATGGTAATGCGTAATTTTGAGGCTCGGAGGTCAGCGTAGGTTGCGTAAAACACAGCGTCAGGCGGTCGCGCTGCTGAACTATTTCCGATATCAGTAGAGGAGCTACTTTGAACGGGCACGTCACACTCGCAGTTGAACATGTTGAACCAGTTGAGAACTTCGACAAAGGATCGATCGACTACGATGTGCTTGCCTATCTGATTCAACTGTACGGATCCGCGCAAGGGCAGCGACTTCATCAAGATCTGCGCCAAAAAGCGCTGGATACCGCAGCATCGATTAACTCTGTGGACAGGCGTAGTGCTTGCGAAGCGCTGCTGATTTGCTACGGCGACAGTTTGCAGCGAAGCGGACACCGGCCGCTGCAAGTGCTGGGCGAGTTTGCCAAGGAGTACTTGGAAGGCGCTGTCAGCGGTATTCACATCCTGCCTTTTTTTCCGTCCTCGTCGGACGACGGCTTTGCAGTAGTGGACTATCGGCAGGTGCGGTCGGATCTGGGCGATTGGAGCGACATCAAAGATCTTTCTCGGCAGTTTGATTTGATGGTCGATTTGGTAATCAACCATTGTTCTCGTGAAAACCTTTGGTTCATGGACTACGTTACCAATCAGGCTCCCGGCAAAGACTATTTTCATGAGCTGACTGGCGCCCCCGATCTTACCGAGGTGCTGAGGCCGCGAAACTCTCCCCTGCATACTGAAATTCACACCCGCCGGGGCATTAAGAAAGTCTGGACTACCTTCAGTGACGACCAGATCGACTTGAATTTTGCCAACCCGCAGGTGCTCCTCGAGTTCGCTGATATTCTCTTTTTCTATGCGCGTATGGGCGCGCGCTACATTCGGCTGGATGCCGTCGCCTACCTGTGGAAGCGTTCGGGAACGACCTGCATGAGCCTTCCCGAAACCCACATGGTCGTGCGCATTCTGCGGGGCTTGATCGAGGTGGCAGAGTTGCCGTTGGTGCTGATTACGGAAACCAACGTACCCCACGAGGAAAACATCAGCTACTTTGGTGCGGGCAACGAAGCTCATTTGGTTTATCAATTCAGCTTGGCACCGCTGTTGCTGTTCAGCTATCTGTTTAGTGATGCCCGAGCGCTGGTGGATTGGACCCGTCAATTGCAGCCGCCCCCGCCGGGCTGTAGCTACTTCAACTTCATTTCTTCTCACGACGGTATCGGTCTGAGACCCTTGGAAGGGCTGATGTCCGAGTCGAATATCCAGCGCTTGATCGATGCGGTGCATGCACAGGGCGGTCTGGCCTCCATGCGCAGCGCCGAGAACGGCGAAGAGCGTGCCTATGAGTTGAACATCGCCCTGTTTTCCGCCTTTGAGGGCCTGACCAACAGTGTTGCGGCGTTTATCGGCGCGCATCAGTTGATGTTGGCGTATCAGGGTGTGCCGGGTATCTACCTCAATGCGCTCGTCGGCACCCTGAACGACTACCGCGAGATGGAAAGTACCGGACGTACCCGGTCCATAAATCGTGGTCATTGGGATGTCGATGAGTTGGCGGCAGCCGTGGCAAATGCCGAGAGTCACCACGCACAGGTATTTAGCGCGTTGGCATCGAGTTTGCGGTTGCGCACGGATCAAGAGGCTTTCGGCGCCGATTCGGGACAGCGGTTTTTGACCGGTGGAAGCGATCACTTGATGTTGCTTCGAGAGGCAGAGCGCCAGCGGATTCTCGTTGTCGCATCCTTCACCGACGGCGATCAATCTCTGCCATGGCCGAGCGAACTGGAGTCCATGCAAGTGCCTGTCGTTGACCTGTTGACCGGTCGCCAATTTCCACCCGATCAACCAATTTCGCTGCACGCTTTTCAAGTGTTGTGGCTGGAGTTAACCGAGGGCAGCTACGCCTGAGCGTCGAGCACCGCGGAACTCGTCGCCATCACTCTCCACGATTTGAGCCAAGTCCGCCGGCGCCGACGGATAAACGCTGAGCACGCGATTCCAGGAGGGCACGTAAGGCAACTCCTGTCCGGTACGCAAAAATTCCTGGCCGGCGGTTAAGACGTTGTTGGCAAAGGTTTCCACTGCCCGCTCCTCGGCATCGCGATCGAAATCTAAGCCGTTAACCACGGCATCGTTGTAGTACGACTCAATCAGGTCAAGGGCGATGCGCAAATAGGCGGCCTTTACCGTGCGCACGGTTCCGGTGTCAAAGACCGTGCCGAAGGTAGCCATGATGCGGTAAAGGGCCATACCGATGTCCGCGCTCATCCGCGACAAGCCTCGAGTCCGGTCGTCGGCAGACAGGTCCTGATGCTTGTGATCGTAGTTATCGGCGACTTCGATTTGGCATACCTGTTTGGTGGAGTAGTTGCGAAAGACTTCGGTAAGAATGCCAATCTCCAGCGCCCAGTCCGCCGGAATGCGCAGGGTTTTGAGCAGATCTACCCGCATGGCGAACTCACCGGCCAGCGGATACCGAAAACTGTCCAGGTAATCCAAGAAATCCTGATTGGGAAAAATACGCTTCATGGCCCTAACCAAGGGTGATACCAGCAGACGGCTGACTCTGCCGTTGAGTTTGCCGTCCGCGACGCGGGCATAAAAACCTTTGCAAAACTGATAGTTAAATTGAGGGTTGGCAACGGGGTAAAGCAGTCTGGCGAGCAGCGACCGGTTGTAGGTAGTGATATCGCAATCGTGGAGGGCGACCACCTTGATATTGGGCAGTGACTGAACGTAGCCAAAGCAATACCAGACGTTACAGCCTTTTCCGAGATCCGTGGGGGCAACGCCGTGATCCTGCAGTTTATTCTGCAGTGCCTTAGCGCGCGGGCCGTCGTTCCAAATCACGGTATGCGGCAAGCGAAGGGCGCTAAAATATTCCAAAGCGTGCTGATACTCGTCTTGGGTCGCTCGATCCAGACCAATGACCACGTGGTCGAGGTAGGTTGCCCCGTTCAATACGTCAATGATGTTGGCCAAGGCGTCATGGGCCAGCTCCGAATACAGGCAAGGCAGAATCAGAGCCATCGGATTGTGGCGGCTGAACTGATGAAGTTCATCTTCTAAGGACGCCAAGCTGCGCGTCTTTAAATTATGCAGTGTGGTGACAGTACCGTTTTGAAAGAAGTCGCTCACAGTTCTCTTGCCCCCGTTGCAGACCTTGTTAGCTCGCCGGCAACGTCCGGAAGCCCCAGTAAATGTTGAAGCGTCGCCAGCCACGATTCGTGGCCGCTGGCTTCACAGTAGTGCAAGGCCGAGTGCTGGAACGAAAGGTATTCGCCGTTATTACTAGGAAAGAGAACGGCGATATCGGCCATCGTTAGCATTTCGAGGTCGTTGCCCGCATCACCGCAGGCGATAATCGTTGGTTGTCCGGTCTCGAAATGAAAGTGCTGGAGGACCTTCTGCATGGCCGTGGCCTTAGTGCAGGCAGCGTCCAACACCGTTTGAAAGCGCCCGCCGTGAACCACTTGCAGTCCAATGAAACCCAAAATTTCACTGAATTTATCCAGCGTCGCTGGGTCGTCTTCCCACACTAACGGCACGCTGGCGGCGCGTTGTTTGGCATCAATCGCCCCGGACTCATCCAGCCCGGTAATGGCCTGCAACTCTTCGCAGCTGATGTCTCGGAAGGTTCGATACCGAAGCTTGTGCTCCTCGCGGATGTGGTCCAGGAGGTCGTAGATTTCCGCAGCTTGACGCCCGAACAGCTCAGGTTCCGTGGCCGATGGCCAGCATAGACCTGCGCCGTTTTCCAGAATATACGGAGAGGGGAACTTGCGTACTTTGTTTAGCTCTGACATTTCCCGGTGGGTTTTACTGGAGGCTGGGATACACACGCATCCGTATTCGTGCAAGGTGTCCATGGCGCTGCCAGCAGATCTCATATCGTATCGCTCGTCTAGCAAGGTGCCGTCTAAATCTGTAAACACCAGCCAGCGTGCAGCGAAACGCTTCATCTGACTTTGGATATTGTTCAACGTATTTGACCGTTAATTTGCTCCAGTTGAATAGAGCAAATTGCGTGCCAGATTTGGGTACCGGTCTTTGGGCGCTCAAGGCCCGGTGAGGTGGGGATTTGCACTGTTAAGCGACTGATTCGGCGCGTCCCGCACTGATATGGTGCGTTTTCAGTGTTTTTGTTCCTCGCTCTATGCAGCGCCTCATAAAGAGGCGCCGGTGGCGCTCTTTGCAACGTCTAAGATTAGGTGGTGCGTATTAGATCAATAATCACTTGAGCCACTTGATCTGGGGCGCCCTCCTGCACGAAGTGACCGCCACCTTTAATGGTGGTGTGCGCGAGTCCCTTGGTGCCTGGTACCTGCTCCAGAAACGCCGCATCTCCGCCTCGAGTGACCGGATCGTTGTCGGCGAAAGCACACAAAAAGGGTTTCTCGAACGATCTGAAAAACTCCCAAGCCTTGGCCTGCTGCTCTAGCGAAGGGGACGTTGGCAGCGTTGGCACCTGACTGGGCATCGCCCTTGGCCCCATTTTATAGCTGGGGTCCGGGAACGGGGCCTCGTAGGCTTTGGCAATATCCGTCGGCAAGGGCGATGTGACGCCTGCGCGGTTGAGCAGAAATTTGATCAACTGCATGGGTATCGACGGCGGCTGGAGCATCATTGACATCAACATGCCAATGGGCAAGTCCGGGGTTTCCCAGCACCACTTTTGCCAGTAGGCGAACTTTTTGGCCGGATGAGAGCCATCACCCATGCCACCAATGGCCTTCTGCATTTGCAGTAGATTGGGGGTGGGTTGGTTGGCCCGAAAGTCTTCAACCTCTGCAACAAGCCCGTCAGGGACAACGGGATTGTATGGAAGGCCGGTGTTGGAAATCACCACGCGCTCGAAGCGTTCGCTGTGATTGACCACGAGGCGTAGGCCTACCAAACCGCCCCAGTCTTGGCCGAAAAAAGTGATGCCTGTTAAGTCGTTGGCTTCCAACCAGCTACCCATCCACTGGACCTGATACTCATAGCTGTAGTCCTCGCGCGCTGCCGGCTTGTCGGATTTTCCGTAACCCACCAAATCCGGGGCAATGACTCGCATGCCTGCGTCTGTCAGATAAGGAATGACATGCCGATACAAATAACTCCACACCGGCTGGCCATGCATCAACAGTACGACGGGGCCGTTCTTAGGACCCTCATCTAGGTGGTGAATGCGTAGGTCGCTGCCGTCCTCAGTTCGGATCGTTGTATAGCAGGGGGCAAAGGGGTAGTCCTTTAAGCCCTCGAAGCGATGGTCTGGTGTGCGCAGTATTTTCATAGCCTTGCCTGTACAAAATAATGACACGCATTATATGCGAATGAGGTTAGTCGTGCACAGAGGCGGGGATCAGTTTTGCATGGCGATGTCGTCATCCCACCGAAAACCAAGCCCGCCTGCTTGCCACACCCCTTCGCCTAACGGGCTTGGGCCGTAAATATTTAGCTGTGCGGGTAGGCCGAAGCTGGGTCTGAGCCGGTGTACGCCTTTTACTGTGCTGCGGTGCATGATGCGTAAACCTTGTTGCTGCGGTGGCAGATGAGCCTCGGGCGCGGCCCGGTGGGCGACGCTCAAATTGTCGATAAATACGCAGTCGTTTTCTTCGTACTCAAACGCAACGGCGTAGCCGCGGTTCAAGCCGGCGTTTAAAACGTCGTTGTACTCGCGGCATAGTTGGCGAAGCTCAGCTTCATCAAGCAGACAAAAGATGTCGGCATCCGGCGCTCTTTCAATCACTGCGCCGGTCATGCCCAGATGCAGCCAAACGCATTCGCGTTTGGTGATGGGGTGTTTGTGCACGAGGGGGTGCACAACCCCAGAGGTGGCGTTGACCGAGGACAAACGTCTCCAGTAGCTCTGCTGCGCGGGGGTCAGAGCGTCGAAGGCTGCTGCTTGGTGGGCAAAGTAGGTGCCGCCGCCGTGCTCGGGCCGGCGCACCATGTGATAACCGGCATGAGAAAATGTATCCAGATTGAAGCTGCCGTCGTTGTGCCACTGTGGCCCAACCCCGAGAATCCCGTGGGCCGTGTCGTTAGACAACCTGAACAGGTGTTGGTTGCCGCCCGGCGTGGCCGGGTGCACGCTGTGGGTGCTGTGCAGCATTTTGCCGCCCCACCAGCAGCTGGCCTGCAGAAAGTCGCGAGCGGCCAAGGCTTGATGGCTGCGAAAAACCACAAAGCCCCGTTCCGCCATCACGTGTTCCAGTGCCTCCACCACTGGCTCAGGTGGTGGTGTCGAGGCTGCTAGATCCAAACCCTCCACCACTGCGCCCACTGGACTGAGTGCTTGAATGCTCGCCCCGACCCCTTCGATCGCGGCGACCGAGGCCAGATTCAAGGGCGGAACTGTGGACGCAGGTTGGGCCATGATACGTTTGCCAGAGGAGTTGCTCGGGCCGGCTTCAGCAAAGCCAGCCAAATTGTGTTAAATCGCGATGCATATTTTGCCAAAGTGTTTTTGAGATTCTTGGTGACGGAAGGCATCCACCAGTTCGTCCAGCGCAAATGTGCTGTCGATAACCGGTTTGATGCCACTGGCATCGATGGCCGCGATCATATCTTGCTGCTGAGCGCGGCTGCCGACGGTAATACCTTTAAGTGCAGCGTTTTTGGAAAACAACGCGGCTGTGGGCACATTGCCTTCAAAACCCGCAAGAACCCCAATCAGAGAAATGTGCCCGCCCACGCGCACTGCGTTAATGGACTGGGGTAGCGTGCCGGCTCCGCCAATCTCAACCACCACATCGACGCCTCGATTATCGGTGTGCCGTAATGCTTCGGCGGACCAGTCCGGCGTGCTCTTGTAGTTGATCAATTCGTCTGCGCCCAAGGACTTGAGTTTTTCGAGCTTTTCATCCGAGGAGGATGTGGCAATAACCCGGCAGCCTGCGGCCTTGGCAAATTGCAGGGCAAAGATGGAAACGCCGCCAGTGCCCTGGGTCAACACCGTATCGCCGGGTTTGATCTGCGCCTCTACCATTAGGCCGCGCCATGCGGTTAACGCCGCGCAGGGTAGAGTGGCGGCCTCTTCGTGACTGTACCCTTGCGGCAAGCCGGTAAAGGCAGAAGCGGGCATAGTGACCTGCTGGGCGGCGAAGCCGTTGGCGTGATCGCCCGGAACGCCAAGCAGTTTTTGATTGGCGGCATCGCCGTCTTGCCAATTTGGAAAGAAGCAGCCAAGAACCGAATCGCCCACGGCGAACTCGCTGACCCCAGAACCAACCGCGGTCACAACACCGGAACCGTCCGACATGGGAATTCGACCTGCTGCTACGGGAATCAAGCCAGCGACAACGGCATAGTCATGGAAGTTAAGACTGTTGGCTTTTACGGCGACCTGTATTTCGCCGCGCTCAGGGTCTGTTGGAGCATCATCTGTTAGGGAGAGGTTTTCCAATCCTCCGGGTCGTGCCAGTGTCATTGCCTGCATGGGGTGTTCCCTTGTTTCTTCTTGGTGATAAATCCTGATTAAGCAGCAGCCTAGCAAGGGGTTCGTCATTCACCAACCACCTGACCGGGAGGTTTGCGTTGCTCGGAATCTGTGCGTTGACCCAGGGTCGCGCACTACAACCGTGCGGCCTAGGCCGCAAACAAGGGTTTAACGCAGATTATGAGGCTAAAAAGCTGGCCCACTTTTTGAATGACACAGTGCAGGCGCCGTGTTCTCCGACTAGCCAGTTGTTGAACCCGGCGTGATCGAAAAAATTTGGAAATCAAGGCACAGAAGCCCAAGCGACAATTCGTCGCTTGGGTTTTTTTTTGGAGATAAGTATGTCAACACTCTCGCGTATACGAGCGTACCCTCAACGTCTTTTTACCCTAGCTCTGGCTTCGGGCACCCTCGTGCTTTCGCCGCCGGTTAACGCCTCGTTGCTTGATGATGTCAGTGCCGCAATTGGCGAAGGCAAATCATCGATGAATTTTCGCTACCGATTTGAGGGCGTCGACCAAGACGGCATCGAAGAAGAGGCGGCAGCATCTACCCTGCGTTCAAGATACACCTTCGTCTCTGGCGCGACCTCGGGCCTTTCTCTCGGTTTGGAGGCTGACTATGTCACGGTAATCGGATCCGAGCAGTACAACTCCACGGCGAACGGAAAAGGTATCTATCCAGTTGTCGCCGACCCAGACGGTTTTGACCTCAACCAAGCCTATGTGAAATATGCGGCCGGAGATACAACGGCGACATTTAGCGTGCAGCGCACAAAATATCGATACGTCGGCACAGATTTGCAGTTGTTATGCAGTGTCTGAAGCACGCATTCGCAAGGGTATCGATGAGGGTTGCCAGACAGTTGAGGCATTGGGCCAGGCCCTGAAGTGTGGGACTAATTGCGGTTCCTGCGTGCCGGAGTTGAAACGGCTATTGCAGAGCAGCGCCCGAGTCCAAGCGAGGTCGGAAGGTGCGGTGCCCGCCGGCGGCAGCGGCTAACAAAAGACAACAAAAAACAACAGAGCGAGACATATGAGCGGACAGGTGATATTCGTTGGCGCGGGTCCGGGGGATCCAGATTTAGTCACAGTAAAGGGCCTGCGTGCCCTGCAGCAGGCAGAGGTGTTGGTATACGACCGTCTCGCCAGTAGCGAACTGATTGAAGAAGTTAAGGAAGATTGTCTGCGGATTTATGTAGGTAAACGCAAACACCTGCATGTGATGTCGCAAAACCAAATCAATGATGTGTTAATCAAGCATGCACGGCTAGGCCGAAGCGTTGTCCGACTCAAAGGCGGTGATGGTTTCGTCTTTGGCCGTGGCGGTGAGGAGATCGATGCCTTGGAAGCAGCAGACGTCCCATGGAAGGTGGTCCCCGGCATTACTGCTGCCACTGGTGCAGCAGCAGCTCTTAGCATGGCGCTTACCCACCGGGAATACAGTCAGGCTTTGACGTTAATTACCGCACAAAGGCGAGAAAACGGCTTTGAGATCGACTGGGAACTCGCCATGCATCCGCGTCAAACGGTGGTGTTTTACATGGGGCTGTCGTTACTGTCTAAGATCACCGACCAACTGCTGGCGCGGGGGATGCCTCCACGCACGCCGTTTGCCGTGGTGGCGAAAGCGACCCAAGTGGATCAGCAAGTTGTGACCGGAACATAGTCGATTGCCAAGCGCGGCTTTTGGCGAACGCTTAGCGTGATCTGATTTCTCAGGTTTCCGAGCGTTTTGCGTAAGCCCGCGGCAGGGGACGCGGGCGTGTGTCGATTTATCAGGGTGCGAGGAGTAAGCTCCGCCCATGAAAATGCTGATCTTAAACGGACCGGGTTTGGCAGACTTGAGCGGCTGCGAGGCAGATCCTGACATCTCTCTCAAGGTGATTGAGGCAGCCTGCACCCAGCTGTGCGCCACTTTGGGTGTTGATTTGGATTTTCGGTACACCCAGGACACGCAGCAGCTAACGACGTGGCTTGAGGAAAACCCAGAGGGTTATGATGCCTTAGTCCTCAACCCTCAAGGTGCTCAGAGCGCCGTCTCTCAAGCGGATCGGCAGGCCATTGCAAACGCCTTGGATAATGAAGTCCCGGCTGTTGAAGTTCATTTGGATCATATCTTGGCCGCCGGCAAGGAAGCGACAGGGCCCCTTCGTCCCAGTAAGGGTAATCTTGGATTCATTTGCGGCCTCGGAATGCAGAGCTACATGCTGGCCATCAAGGCACTGCACCGACAACTTCAAGCGCAGGCGCTCCAATCGTGAGTCTTCGTCTGTTGGTGCTAAATGGTCCTAACCTAAACCTGCTGGGTACCCGAGAGCCTGAAATTTACGGCGATGACACCTTGGCGGATATTGAGGCCCGCTGCCATGCTCTGCTGCAAAAGATCGGCGGTGGTCATGAAGTGGTCTTTCGTCAGTCCAATCATGAAGGCGAATTGGTGACGTGGATTCAACAGGCCATCGGCGCCGTAGACGGCATTATTATTAACGCCGGCGCCTACACTCATACCTCTGTAGCCATTCACGATGCCCTGCGCGCTTATCAGGGCAAGATTTTTGAGCTGCACATTTCGAACCCGCACCAGCGCGAGGCCTTTCGTCACGTGTCCTTTGTTGCCCTGGCAGCGGACGCCGTTATCGCCGGTCTTGGCGTTGCCGGTTACGAGCACGCGCTGGAAAGTCTGCTCAGCGCGCTGGGCGAAAAAACCTAACGCGGTAGGCAGATTACGGGTCAATAGCGCCCCGACGACCAATCGATTTAGCCTCGTTATTTCGCTATGGTCGGGTGCTGGCCCGATTCTTTGTGTCTTGTTCTTTCGTTGTTTCGGGCCGAAGGAGCAGCCCTATGACAGCAAGCCCGAAGGCTTTAACCGCAAACATGTACTTGTCAGATAACTTCGCGCCGGTAGCGGATGAGATCACTGTCGAAGATCTGCCCGTCGAGGGTGCTCTGCCGCAAGAGCTTAACGGCCGATACTTGCGTAACGGCCCGAACCCCTTTGATGAGGTTGATCCCGCAACTCATCACTGGTTCATCGGAGCCGGCATGGTGCACGGTATTCGGCTAAAGGAAGGCCGCGCCGAGTGGTACCGAAACCGCTACGTGGGGTCGACGAGCCTGAGCCAATTCCGTGGTCAGCCCGATATTCCCGGCCCCAACTGGAACAACAGCGAGCTAGGTCCTAACACCAACGTAGGCGGCTTCGCCGGCAAAACGTGGGCCATGGTGGAAGCCGGTGGATGTCCTGTTGAGCTGTCATATGAGTTAGAAACCATCGGACGAAATGCGTTTGAAGATACATTGCCCGGTGCGTTTACTGCCCACCCCAAGGTAGATCCGTTGACCGGTGAGATGCACGCCATGGTGTATGCATGGCCGGAGTGGATGGACCACGTGCAGTACGTTGTGGTGGGCAAAGACGGAAAAGTGCGAAAAACACTGGATATTCCGCTTCCCGGCATGACGATGATGCACGACATGTCGCTGACCCAGCGCTACGTGGTTATTTACGATCAGCCAGTGACCGTCGATTTTGCGCTGCTGGAAACTCATGGCCTGCCCTTTGGCTGGAATCCTGATTACGGCAATCGCGTGGGCCTGTTGCCGCGAGAGGGTGGGGTACAGGATATTATCTGGACCGATATTCCGCTGGGGTACGCCTTTCACCCCATGAACGCCTTCGATAACGATGACGGCTCTGTGACCATCGACATCTGTAACTACAAGGTAATCGCAGACAAGGACAAGCTTGGGCCTTTTGGCGATTGTCTGCCGCGACTGGAACGCTGGACAGTAAATCCCAGCACCCGTACGTCGAATATTCAGGTGATCGACGAAGCTCCCAACGAGTTCCCCCGACACAATCATCAGTTCGGCTGCCAAACGTATCGCTACGGCTATTGCGCATCGCCTTCTGCTGTCAAGGGTGAAGCGTGGCCGACACTCAAGCACGATTTACACACTGGCGCGCGTCAGGTGTTTGACCATGGTGCGGGTCGGGCTGCGGGCGAACCGGTGTTTATTGCGCGAGAAAATGCCACCGCCGAAGACGACGGCTATTTAATGACCCTAGTACACGACCTTGGCCAAGGCAGTGCTGAGCTGGTGATAATGGATGCGCAGGATTTTGAGCGTGGCTACGTAGCTAAGGTGAAGTTACCTCAGCGGGTACCCTTCGGTTTTCATGGCAACTGGGTCAGCGACGCCAGCGTCGCGCCGTAATAAGAACAACAGATATCGGCAATACAGGGGAGCAGTGATATGCACGATTTAACCATTCGCAACGCGACCATCATGGATGGTTCAGGCAAAGCCCGCTTTCAGGGTGATGTGGCGGTAGACGGCGATAAGATCACAGCGGTAGAGCCTGCGGGCACCTTGGCGCCTGGAAAAGAAGATATCGACGCCAACGGCTTGGTGGTAACGCCGGGTTTCGTCGACATACATACCCACTATGACGGGCAAGTGTGCTGGGATAAAGAAGTGACCCCCAGCTCTTGGCATGGCGTCACGACGGTGGTGATGGGTAACTGCGGCGTGGGTTTTGCGCCGGTGCATCCGGGATCCGAGGGCGAACTGGTATCGCTGATGGAAAGCGTCGAGGATATTCCGGGAACCGCCCTCCACGACGGTATCCCTTGGGGCTGGGAGACCTTTCCCGAATACATGGATGCCATTGATACGCCTTACGCCGTAGACATCGGCACCCAAGTACCTCACGTGGCGGTTCGCCACTACGTGATGGGTGACCGCTGCTATGACGACGCCACCGAGCAAGATATGAGCGCCATGCGGGATATTACCCGTGACGCTTTGCGCCAAGGGGCTTTGGGTTTTTCCACCTCCCGTTTTTACGGTCATCTGGATAAGGCGGGCAATTTGATTCCGGGCACCAATGCATCCGCCGACGAAATGCTGGCCATCGGTGAAGCCTTTGCCGATGTCGATCACGGCACCATCGAGATTATTTCAGATTGGCTTGAAGACGCCGACGAGCTGAAATGGATCGAGCATATTGTGCGCACCACGGGCCGCCCGATTACCACGCTCACGACGGTGGGTTCAGAAAAAATATGGTCTTTGGCGAGTGACCTTGAAAAAAGTGATCTGACCTTGCGCCCGCAGGTAGGTGCTCGACCAGCCTCTATTTTAATGACCTTGGAAGGCACCATTAATCCAATGCGCCAGCATCCGGCCTATCGTGAAATTGAGAACCTGCCGTTGGCAGAGCGGCAGGCCAAGCTTCGAGACCCCGCATTCCGTCAGCGTATTTTGAGTGAAGAAAAAATACTGCCTCGCAGCAAAGACGCTGTTCGCATGATGAACAACTACGACACCATTTGGGTGATGGACGAGTCCCTGAGCTATGAGCCTGCTGACGCCGATAGCGTGACCTCGATTGCTGCGGCGCGAAATCAAGATCCCTTGGAAGTAATAATGGACACCATGGCCGAGGGCACGCCGTTATTGGTGCTCTTTGGTCGGTACGCCGGCGACCTCGAAGGACAGCGAGAACTCATTGAAGATCCCCGCAGTGTATTCGGCTTGTCTGATGGCGGTGCCCACTGCGGTGTGCTGGTTGACGCCAGCGTGCCCACATACATGCTCACGTACTTCTCTCGGGACCGTCAGCGCGGTCCGACGATGAGTCCAGAATTTATCGTGCATAAAATGACCCGGGATACCGCGGAACTTTATGGGTTGCACGACCGAGGTTTGATTCAGCCCGGCTTCAAAGCAGATCTGAACGTCATCGATTACGACAACCTGCAGCTGCATAAACCGGAAATGGTCTACGACCTGCCCGGCGGCGGTAAGCGCTTGGTGCAGGGAGCCGACGGCTACCGTGCCACCATTTGCAGTGGTGTGGTGACCTACCGTGATGGCGCCCACACCGGTGAGCTGCCTGGTCGTTTAATTCGCGGCGGACAAAGCGCGGCTCAAGGCTAAGCTCAGCGGCGCGATGAAAGGGCGTGCCTGGGCCCGTGCTTGGGCCCGGGTTAGCTCGTAGGCAAGTCCCATGCTTCGTTGGCGCCGCCGCCGTCGTGATCCAGTGGATAGACCGGACGTCGAACCTTCTCAAAAGTCAGCTGGCTATAGTCCGAAGTGCATACCCCCCGGCCAGCGCACTCGATCACTTCCTTGGCCAAGTCCCTGAAACCAACCCGGTAGTGGATGCGGCTTTTCAGCATCACGTAATCATAGGCCAACGGCTCCATGCCCAAGCTGCGAAAGCACTCGGGATCGTAGGGTTCGATGTGGCGCGAGATAATGGCGATGTCCACCGAGCCAACGGAAAGCACCGCCGACATACCCATGTTCATGGTCAGTCCACGAGCCATGGCGACCTGGGCCTCAAATTTTCCGTTGGAGATTAGCTTGACCTCACCGGTGAGGGTGATGGGCGTGCTCTGTTCGGTAAGGGCGGGCATGGGGAGTTTGCCGCCCAAGGTGACAGTAACCGTTGTGCCGACGCCAGCGCTCGCCATTTGCGCCACAACCTCAGGATCGTAAAAACCGAAAACAGCCACTCGCTTTAGATCCGCATCCAGCACTGCGCTGAGCACTTCGGTGGTATCCATCGTGCCGCCGGAGGCGGTATTGTCGTAGTGGTCGAGGACGATGACCGGCCCCTCGCCTGCAGCGGCAGCCGCGGCTTTTGCCCGCGCCATAGACTGCGGCAGCGGCTCTATCTCGTAGACAAAGTCCTCCCGTGCCTCCCAAGCGCTGGTAAGCAAGTCGTTAACGTGGGTCTGGGCGGATTCCGTGTCTGCGTCCGTCATGACTACGACACTGAAACCCGCGTCGTAAATGTCAGCGTGGGGAAAGCCGGTAAACACGCTAACTCCTAAGCAGCCAGCCTGCTCTAGGGCGATGGCTCTGGCCTGTAGGCTGGCGTTGGGTTCATCGTCGGTGCCTTGGCGCATAATATGGGGCAGCATGGGTGCGTTGCCCCAGCACAGCACTGGCTTAGCGGTGCCGTTGAGCATGGCAAAGAAGGCCTCAGCGCCTCGGCGTGCGGTGCTGTCCATGTCGATGTGGGGGTAGGTATGGTAGCCGGTCAGCACATCGCAGTTGCTCACCATTAACTGGGTAATGTTGGCGTGCATGTCCAAAGATATGGCAATCGGCAGCTCTGGACTCAGGGCGCGAATGCGCTGGAGCAGTTCGCCCTCACCATCGTCATAACTTTTGGTGGTCATAGCCCCGTGCAAATCCAGCAGTAAGGCATCTACCCGCTGAGATAGCTCGACAATGGCAGCGCACATGTATTCGTAGGCATCGTCCTCCACTGGACCACTGGGTGGCGCCGACGCGGCAATGCCCATGTCGATGGTGACGTTCTGGGCTTCGGCCACCTCGATGTACCCCCCAAGACACGATGCGGTACCCCGATAGACGTTCAAGGCTTCGGCTCCGCGTAAGGGTACGCCGTGGCCGCCAGAGAAGCGGTCTAGGTCTGTTAGCACCGGTGAAAAGGTATTGGTTTCGTGACTCATCATGGCGATGCCGATTTTCACGTTGTTCTCCTCCCGTTTTTTGCGGATATTAGAGCGCATGTTGCCCAGCATGCCATCTCTTTCGCGGGAGTTCCCGCACGTGTTGGGCAGTGGAGGGAACCCTACATGAGCAGCATGCCAAAAGAATTTGACCCTCAGTTTATTGCTGAGCAGTCGGCGAAAGAACGGCGCATTTATCACGAAGAAAATACGACTAAAGAACCCATGGCCTCTGTGCTGGCCAATAACCCGGAAATATACTTCGTTCCTCCCCAGCGGCGCAGCGAATGGGGCGAGTGGACGTTCAAGCCCGGCTCCTATTACGACACCACTGTCGGTGCCAAGCATCCCTATTGGCAGGACTTTGATCTGCCTCAACCTACTAAGGACATTGATCGCCTGCGGGACGACCTAGTGCGGTGGGGTTACTGCAAAGTCGAGGACGCCATGTCTGATGAGCAGGTGGCTACAATGCGACAGCGCGTGCTGGAGCAGGCAGAAGGTGAATCCTTAGCAGGCATAGCCCAGCGCACCCCCAGCGGTCAGAACATCAATAGTTGTGTAAACAAGGGCAGATGTTTCGAGCTGTTTATTGAACAGCATCCGGAAGCCGCTCAAGGCGGCCCCTTGGTAGAGCAACTGGTAACAGAGGCGTTAGGGGATGGATGGATATGTAATTCTTTGATCGCCGCTATCTCGTTACAGGGCGGTGTGCCACAGGCGCTGCATCAGGATCAGAGTTACGCTCTGGAAGCTACCAGTCCCGTGTTGGTCAACGTGCTGACCGCGATTACAGATTTGGATGAAACAACCGGCGGTACGCTGGTCATACCCGGTAGCCATACGGTACTGGCGGAAGCCGTGCGCCAAGGCAAGCCCGTTGGCAAGCTGCCACCAGCTATCAATCTGGATGCCAAGGCCGGCACCATGGTCATTATCGATGGTCGGGTACTCCATGGCACAGGCATCAATCACACCGGTGCCCCGAGAATCGTCATGCTTAACGCCATGCACAAGCCATGGCTTCGCCAGCAAGAGAACTGGATGCTGTCGGTTAGGCCAGAGGTGCTGGAGCGTGCCAGTGCCAAGCTCTTGCATCGCATGGGCTATCAGGCGACAACCGGCACACAAACCAACGAAGGCCACGGATTCGGTGCGCGAGGTCTGCCCGATGAAGCTGCGGGCGCCCTCGTGGAATTTCGTCTAGCGGCAGATCGTGGTGACTACGCGCGCGTGGGTCAGCTAGGCCCGCAGTCCGATGCTGAAACGCTGAATGCTCCGTACACCCTGCGAGAGGTTGTCGGCAAGGCCAGAGCTGGCGGCATAAGCGCACCAGTGGGCATCGGCGGTCGGGGTTTGGTGTCTGGGGATGAAGGCTAGCTGTCGTATCGGGGCTAACCAACTCGGCTCCTCGAGGTTTGTGCAAGGGGTATCGACGATTTGCAGCCCAGATGTTTATGCCTTCAGATATCGTCGGCAGTGTTCGGGCTGCCATAGCGTTAACGGATGGAGAGATGTGTGGGACTGAAAATAGCAATCTGTCGAAGAGCGGCTTTACGGGCGGGTACCGAGGCGGGCGGGATACCTCTGCCAGAGTCATTTACCCAATACACGGTTGAGCACCTGTTTGGGGATGTTTGGCAGGGTGACGATCTGAGTTTGCAAGACCGTTCGTTTGTAACCTGCGTGACGCTTATCGCGCTGAATCGAGAAGCGGAAATGCGTTTGCACTTTGTGGGCGCAAAGAATGTCGGGGTGCCCAGAGAAAAGCTGGAAGCTGCGATTACACACATTTTTCATTATGCGGGCTGGCCTGTGGGTATGAAGGCTTTCAAGGTGCTGAACGAAGTTTGGCCGGTGGAGATTGCCCCGGCGCCATAGCCGCCAGATAACCGGCGCACTGCCCGGTAGGCAGCGGCAGGTATTCGCGGACCGCTTTGATGACCGTTCCGGCTCAGGCTGTCTGCTGTCTCTTAGCCGCCAAGCGCGCATTGCGTCTGGCGAGCCTTTCCTGCAGCCGCCTGTGGCGCTCAGGCGTCAGCGGGTACGACCAGATCAGCTTCATGGCCAGACCGTAGAAAAAGATGGGACCCAAACAGTAAACCATCCGCAGGGCGAAGACGCCGGCTTCAGTACTGCCGGCAACGCCGCCAGCAGGATCGAAGCCCAACAGGCCAACAATGTTCAGCGACACCCCGGTGCCGAAGGCGATGGCGATTTTTTCCGAGAAACCCAAAAACGCGAAGTAAGCCCCGGCCCGCTGCCCGCCGCTGCGAGCGGAATCCACATCCACTACGTCCGCCAGCATGGCAATGGGTAGAAATTGCAGGCCACCAAAGCAAAAGCCTTTGACGATAAACAGCAAAAAGAAAGTGGAGTAGTCGCCATAGTCAAGAAACAGGTTCGCACCGCTCACCGACGCGACAGTGATCAGGGTCCACATGAACGCCTTGTGCTTGCCAATCTTTCGGCCCAACCACAGCCAGAAGGGAATGGCTCCTAAGCCTGCGATGAAATAAAAGAAATAAGCGGCCCCAATGGTAGGCACGCCAACAATGTCGCGAATGAAAAATAAAGACACGGCGTTGCGGAAAGACTCGCCAAAGTGCACCAGCAGAACGATGGCCAGCACCCGGAGCATGGGGCCATTCTTCATAACCAACTTTAGGCCGTCGCTGATTTTCGGCCGGGTCTCCCCGGCAATTGGCGGCGGCTCTTTGACCATGAGCAAAACGATTAATGCGCAAATCGGCAGAATGCCGATAATGGCCCAAGCCAATCCTGCTAACACGGGGCCGGTAAGGGTCGCACGGTCGACGATTTTCTTGTCCCGAAAGTCTCCGGCAAAGGCGCCGACCGCATCACTCCACAGTGTCTTAAAGACCTGTCCCACACTGCTGCCGCCATCGGCCAGAATCTCAATGATCATGGGAATAGACGCGGCGAGCATCAGCCCCACCAACACGTAAATCTCCCGAGCCGCGGTCACCCGGCTACGCTGGTGATAGTCCGTTGACAGTTCGGCTCCCCAAGCACGATGAGGTAGCGCGATCATGGTGCTGCCGACAAAAAAGATGGTCAGCCAAAACAGGAAGTAGGCGATGCCCACCCCCTCAGAGGGCATAAATAAATTGTAAACACCCACCATCATCACGGGTGGTCCGATAATCAGCCAAGGCCGGCGGCGGCCGATGGGGGTGCGCCAGCGATCCGACAATTCGCCCATGAGAGGATCGGTAATCACGTCGGTCAGACGCGCCAGCATCAATATGGTGCCCACGGTGGCCAAACTGATGCCGAGGCCGCCGGAGTAATGGGCGGGAATCCAAATGGACAGCGGATAACCGATGACCGCCAAGGGCATGCCCAGGGTGCCATGGGCGTAAAGTGTTCGCTTGGATAGTACTTCTGTGGTCACGCCGGCCCTCCTAACCTGCATGAAAGGCTCAAAATAGCACGTATCAGTGACGCGCACCTATCTTGCGCAGCGGTAAAAATTCGAGGCATCTACGAAGCTGGTGATCCTTGGGTATTCGCAGTTAGGGTACCCCGCAAGGAGCGCTGCGAAAACCCGATCGGTGGCGTGGTTTTGTTGGTTTGCGATTACGCCGAATCCCGTTATGTCCGCAACCTATTGAGCGCAGGCAGCGTTAGAACAAAAGTACCGTCCGATCGATCGTCCAGTAAGTGGCCAAGCACCCCATGCCCCAAGCGGTGGTAGCGAAAAACTGTTGTCGCAAGCCTGCGCGAGATAAAAGCCAAGCGAAGCCGGCGAGGGTCAGAAGCACGGCAACTTGCCCGGCTTCGATCCCGACATTAAACAGCAAAAGCGAAATCCAAAGGTCGTCTTTTGGTAGTCCGATATCTGCGAGAGCGCCAGCGAATCCCAGACCATGGAGCAACCCGAAAACGAAGGCCATAACCCACGGGCGGCCGCGAGTGAGGCGCGATCGCTCCGCCTCCGGTCTTACCAATTCGCGTGCTAAAAAAAAGATCGACAGGGCGATCACGGCCTCGGTGGCGGATTGATCCAACTTGACCAACTCCAATACCGAGAGCGCAAGTGTGATGCTATGCGATAGCGTAAACGCCGTTATCGTCTTGATCAGTGCGATTGGGTCGCGGATAAAAAGGAACAGCCCGATGACGAAAAGTACGTGGTCAATGCCAAAAACCAAATGTTCCACGCCAATGACAAAGTAACTAAATGCGGTAATAGTTTGGTTTCGTAGATCCAGCGTCGGGGCGTCGGGCCGCAGCACGTAATTTGCCTTTTCGCCATCCAGCGTGGTTAACGACACGAGAACGTCGGTATGACTAAAAGGCAGGTCTTTAACTTCGACAGTGGATTGGGACAAGTCGCAATCGGTTCGCCAGTGATAGATTAGCGCCACATTGCCCACCTTCGGTGGTGCGACATCGGTCAATGTGCACTCTTGCGCAAAAATCGGGTCCAGCTCGACGCTTGTGTTCAGCAGAATCGGCTTTTTCCAGATCACGTGAAATTTTGAGGACGGCTCCTCAACCTCTAGGATTTGCAGGTGCCCCGGGCGGAATTCGTGGGCGCTGGCTAAACTCGGAAGCCAAGAAAAGAAAAGGACGCCTAGCCCCAGGAGCGCTGAAACGCTGCGCCTCATGGAAGCGGCAACGTCAATGAATCTGGGTAGACGATCTTGTAACGACTTTTTAACTCGTCGTAGTACGCCTCATTTGCCGAGCTGCGAGTAGCCACTGCCGCGTCACTGGCGACCCTTTTGGCGACGGATGCGTAGTCTGGAATGTAGGAATTTGTGACTTCATTCAGCCTGACAATGTGCCATCCGTAGGCAGATTTAATCGGGCCTTGCCAGGTAGTGGGGCTAGCGGCAAGCTGGTCGAGTGACCCCGCAAACTCGTCACCTAGAAAGCTGCGAATCTGACTCAAGGACTGCCGGCGATATTCCATTTGCAGCATGAAGGTGTCGCCTTCATCACCGGTATTGAGTGCACGCTCGGCGTCGCGCTTAGGGCTTGAGCGAAGCTCGTGGGAAAAATATCGGTGCGTGAATGAAAATTGCTTCGGTACCGCATAGTCCGCCTGATTTTCGACAAAAAATGCTCGCAGGGCGGTTTCATTCAGGGGCTGAATACTTGCGATATCTTCCGTTAGAAAGGTCAACTTCTGCACCAATCGGCGCCTGACGATGGAGTCGTTAACGTCTAGACCCAGACGCTGAGATTCTCGGAAGTAGATTTCGTCCTTCACGAATTGATCGACAATGTCGGCCAAATCTTCGGGCGTAGGATCAGAATTTTTTTGCATGCGCCAGACACCCGTGAGACGCGCAATATCCGAATCCGTGAGTTCCACCACGTTAGAAATCTCGGAATCTGAGAACATTCCCGACAGAACAAAAATTAACGTCCCAGCAATGACAAAAGATGTCACTGGATCCCTAAGCCAACTGCTCACTCGATGCTACTCCAGATAAGAAAGAGTTCTGATCGCCGTAAAACTGGGTACAAGTTAAACCCGCTTTAATCCTATGAACGCCCCGACTGATTGGGCGCTAGGTTGAGTATTACCATAAGTGAAGATATCTTCACATATGGGATTGGGGCTCGAGCACAGGCGTTTGGTTGCCCTTGCTACATATGCTTCGCTGAGGCTTGCTTGGCTTTGTTTTGAAAAAAACGGAGCAGAGGGTTGGTCACAATGGCTGATTGGGGAATAACTATGAATTTGATTAACGAACTGCGCATTACCAAGACAATGGCCTTTGCAGCTGCCATCTTTTTGGTGGTTGGATGTGGTGAGAGTGCTTCTGTAAAAGATAGCAGCGCAGCAGACGGAACTGATCAGCAGGCGCCAGCACCTCGTTTCGCTGGTGTGGAACTGCAAATACCATCTGGCACGCTGAACGCAAATCCTGAGGCAAACGCCGAGCGAAATGCCTATTTTGGCGATTTGCATGTACACACAAATTACTCCTTTGATGCGTTCGCTTTTGGCACCGTGGCCTCTCCTTACGACGCATACAGATTTGCCCTTGGCGAAGCGATACAGCACCCAGCCGGTTTTGATGTTCAGCTTCGCGAGCCTTTAGATTTTTACGCGGTAACGGACCATGCAATGTTCTTGGGAGCGGTAAAAGAAGCCGCCGATCCCACCACGCAGTTTGGTCGATTGGAATACGTGCAAGCCCTCCATAATCTAAATGCTCCGGAAAATCAGAATTTCGATAGCCTGCCTCAGCGCGTTGCTGCGTTTAGTAATTTCTTACCTGATTCCATGACTTTGATCGGTGAGGGAAGCCTTGATCCCGAGCTAGTGCATCAGATCGCAAGAGACGCATGGTCGGACACGATTCGCGCTGCGGAAGCGTTTAATAAGCCGGGTGAGTTCACAACCTTCGTCGCTTATGAATACACGTCATCAACCGATGACAGGGGCAACCTACACAGAAACGTCATATTTCAGGGCGCTGACCGTTTGCCAGCCGTACCGTTTTCGCGATTCCACAGCCAAAACCCCGAGGGGCTGTGGGACTGGATGGACGGTTTGCGTCAAAATGGCATAGAGGCCTTAGCGATTCCGCACAATTCAAACGGATCAAACGGCCAAATGTTCAAATTGGTCGATTGGGCTAACAACCCTGTCGACGACGAATGGGGGCGTAAGCGAATACGAAACGAGCCTCTGGTCGAGATTACCCAAGTCAAGGGTACGTCAGAAACACACCCACTCCTCTCCGACACTGATGAATGGGCTGATTTCGAGATCATGCCTTATCGCGTCGCGACAACTTGGGAAAGTGAGCCAAAGGGGTCGTATGCGCGAGAGGCGCTGCTTGACGGGTTAGCCATGGCCGAGGCCGGATTGCCGAATGCTTATCAGTTCGGTTTTGTGGGAGCTACGGATACTCACGTCGGCGCATCTTCCTTGGATGAATCGAATTTCTTTTCAAAGGTTGGGTTGTTAGATGCCGATGGCGCTCGGCGCGGTTCTGTCCCAATGGATAAGGGGGTAGCGGAAGTTGTTCGCGCCGCAGGTCGGGTTAATGTTCAAGAGATCAATGGCAGAGAATATGCAACTGGGGCCTATGAAACCTGGAGCGCGTCCGGGTTGACCGGCGTATGGGCAGAGGAGAACACCCGGGAGTCGCTCTATTCGGCGTTGCGCAGAAAAGAAGTCTTCGCAACCTCGGGTCCAAGGATAAAGATTCGTTTATTTGCCGGCTACGACTACGAGGACAATGAAGCAATTGCCGCTCGCTACGCCAAGGGTGTGCCGATGGGCGCCGAACTGCATGGCGGTAAAGGCGAGGCGCCAAAGCTGGTAACGAGCGCCTTGAAAGATCCCAACTCTGCGTCTTTGCAGCGACTTCAAATAGTCAAAGGCTGGGTAGAGAATGGCGAAACGTTTGAGCGCGTATATGACGTCGCGTGCTCCGATGGCGGTAGCGTTGACAGCGAAACACATCGTTGCCCCGACAATGGTGCTGCAGTAGATCTGTCTAACTGTGCCATTACGGAAGGAGTTGGAGCGTCTGCTCTGCAGGCGGTTTGGCAGGATCCGGATCATAACCCCGAACATCGAGCGTTTTATTATGCGAGAGTCCTAGAAAACCCAACGTGTAGATGGTCCACATGGGATGCGGTTAAAGCGGGGGTACCGCCCCGGCCTGATCTCAAGAAAACGCTGCAGGAGCGGGCTTGGACCTCGCCGATTTGGGTAATGCCTCAGACGTAACATTGGTATTTTCTGAATGTCTTAGGGGCGAATGGTTACGTCCAGTGAAGTCCATTCCGGCGCGATAGTTTTTTGTTCGGCTATTGGACTCGTGGGCGTAAACCCTAGATTTCGGGGTGGCGTGGGAGAGAGACTAGGGTAACGGCATACTTTTGCTGTCGTTTGATCCAGCCCCAGTTCGTGGCATCTCATTGCTTCTTCAGGGCCGCCTGTCGGACACCTATATATATTTAGCCATAGGATAGTTACGCATTCTCACGACGCAAAGCAGGTCTGGGCTTTCCGAGGAATCGCGTGGGGTGATGGTGGGGTAAACAAATAGCCGCATCAATACCACTCCTAAATGCGGTGTTGCGATTTCTATTGCAGAGAATCAGGTCACAGCGACTAAAGGCTGCCCGAGGGGTCGAAGCGACGAGGGAGAGGGGGAGGGGATCGACACCAAGACCCTTCGGACTCGAACACGATGCGCCGCTGGGCGTGATTTACTGGTGAGCATTGGGTAATAGTTTTATTACAGGCAGGTCTGTGGGTGCGGGGACTTTTTAGTGGAATTGATTGCGCTGCAGGAAATAATTCATATTTGCTCGAGAGGTCAAAGAAAGTGGCGAAGCTTCGATCCCTTGAGCGATTCAATCGTCGGCTTTGACGGTCGGTCGTGGGGTAAGAGTCTCATAGCATGATGGTTTCAGATCTGTGAACGAATAGCGATCAAGTGGCTGGTGCTCCATGCCCGAAGCTCGGTTAGAGGTTGAAGTTTTCCTGGACTTTCTCGCTCACCTCGCTAATTCGAGTCTAAGAAAGTTGCCACGCGTGTATGTCGGTCTACGAAGCGATACCCCACTGCGAAGAGCACGGCAATCTTTGTTACAAATTTGTCATTTCTTATCGTCACTATTGAGAGGCATCCAAAATAACAAGGAAAATATAATGGCTGTAATGGTAACTAACATTTGGACCCCAAACTCTTCCGGAGCTGTGCCACAACTGACTGAGAACTTAGTCATCTCACGTGACGCTATGAGAAAAGACGGCTTTACGGCCGACGTAATGGCTCTGCTGCCCGGAGGTGGCGGCGTCCAAGGAGAAATGGCCTTAGTCATGGAATTTGACGATTGGGCCGCATACGCCGCAGGCGTGACAAACGGCCCTAGCCCCGCTTTCTCAGAGGCTCAAGCAAGTCTGAAATATTCTGACTCGACCCCGGTAAGAAGCACTTCATGGATGGAACTACCCGGCATGGAAACTCCTTATTCCGTACTCCCCAAGGGGGTTGCGATGACAAGCTACAGCAAAATTGCCGCGGGCAAAGCCGCCGAGGCCATCGCCAGAGTGTCCAAGAGTAAGGACATCATGGAGCGGTTGGGAGGCACAATCCGACTCATGGTATCGAACATGAGTAACCCAGCCGGAATGATCATCTTTGGTATGTACTATGAGGATGCAGCCGCAATGGCAGCTTTCGGCGACAAGCTCAACAATGATGCCGAATGGCAGGAGCATTGGAACGATGCATCGAGCTTCGGCGTCAATGAAATCGTTCGTCAATCAGGATGGCAAATCGTCGATTAGGACTTTTACAAAAAATAAGGAGCACATGTGAAGTCAATACTACTATCTCTTTTACTGGTCTCGGCGACTGGCGCGTACGCTGGTCATCATGAAAACGAGGGCACCACAGATGGAGCTTTCATCACAATGATGGTGCAGAGCGACGACCCTATGGCATACATCGATGCGTTGAAATCTAACAGCTCAGCATTCGAGGCTACGGGCAGCACGAATGCCGGCTTTTGTTTAACACGCAGCGGTCATGAGCATCCGGGTCAAATGTTTATTTGGAATGCCTTCAATAGCTTAGAGGAAGCAATGCAGGCGCCGCTGAAGTACGATCCAATGCTCTCGCCAGACGCCGCGCTTTCGAGCCTGCGGCGAGTCAAATACGCTGTCACCTGGAAGCCGATAAAGCCATTCAAGTTGGCTCCAGGGTATGAGCGAATGATTCGGGTTGAAGTAGCGCCAGACAATGTCGCCAAGTTCGTCGCTGGTATGGAAGCGACAGAAAGGGCGGTTGAAAAAGCCGGCCACGATTTGAACATTGGCGTGTTTGTGGGTATCGGCGGCGGAAAGCACGAAGCGAGTACGCTGCACATGCGAGCTGTATTTCGAACCGCAGCCGACTTTGGCAAAGTCCTGGACGAGTATTATGGAGGAGCTAGTTTTGGCGCTCCATGGGACGAAGCATTTGGCTACGTTACGCGCATCGCCAGCGACTACATACAGGAGTGCGAGCAGGTATACGCTGCTCAATAGCATCGTTGAGTCGCAGCCCTCATGCTGTACACGAGGCGGTGTGAGGGCTTTTTTTGTTTTGACGCTGCAGTAACTGTGGAACACTGAGGGCAAAGACTGTGAAGAACCCCAATATTGTCTTCGCGTTCGCTGATGACTGGGGTCGCTACGCAAGGGTTTACGCGAAGCACCAAAAAGCGAACAACCTCAATGGGTTACTAGACACACCGCCTCGTGTACGCCGTGCCGCAGCTCCATACTCGCTGGTCAGTACTTTTGGCAAACGGGTTTGGGTGCAATTTTAATGGGCGCTTAATGGGACGAGTCGATACCCACCTTCCCCTTGGCTTTAGAGGAAGAAGCAGACTATTTCATTGGTCAAACATACAAGGTGTGGAATCCGGGGATGATTATGAACGCTCCTATGGGGGGCGCCGGAACGGCCTTCAATCCCGCTGGTTACAATTTCAATTAATTTTAGCACCGGGCCAGTGATCAGGCTGGTGAATTTGGCGCAGGCGAGGAGGGTAACCAAGTGATCCAAGGGGCGCGGTTTTTTTGCCGTAGCCCAGCTAGGTCGTTAAGAAGCCGGAACACTAAGAAGGTTTAGTAATTGATTATTCACAAACGCATCATCGTCGGTATTGAAGCCGGGTAGACCCGCCATGTGCCCACTATACGATTCAATAACCTTGATTGCACCGTTGCTCATATAGGGCAATTCGGCTTCATTATCGGCCACGCGAAAGTAAATATCGGTGTTGCAGGGCATCATCAAAAATGGAATTTTGATAGCCGCTAACGCTGCGGCAAGGTCCCCATTGAATGTAGCGTTATTTGATACATCTGCTGCCATCCAGGTCAGTGTTTGCGCATAGAGGTCAGCAGGTACCCAAGAAATAAACAACGACTTTAGATTTTCGATAGCGCCAGCAACGTCAGTCACCTCGTCGCTCAAATGCTGTCCTTCGCGATACCAGTCCTGTGACATGGCCATTGTAGCGCCGATACTTGAAACGATGGTTAGAATTTTTGGGTCCCACTCGCTGCATGCCGAATCTGACCATTCGGGCGAGGCTTCGAAAGTCGACTTATAAGCGTGGAGCATGGCCAAGTTATGTGGTGATGTTTTAGCCGAGCCACAAATGGAACAAGCGCGTTTGACTAGGTCGGAATGAAGCGCCGCCCAGTGATAAGCTTGCTGCCCACTCATGGAAAAGCCCGCCATCAACTCTATGCTGTTAACGTTGAAATGTTCCTCGAGCAAACGGCGCTGCGCAATCACATTGTCGAACGGAGTGACGAGCGGGAAGTTTAGGCCCTGATGAGGAGCTGCAGCGTTACTAGGTGAAGTTGAGTTACCGTTGGTGAACATGTCAGGGACCACAATGAAGTATTTGTCAGGATCAAGCGCTTTGCCTTTGCCGACATAGGGGGTCACCTGATCATGAGTCCCCGTGTACCAGGTAGGGAAGACGATGACATTGTCTTTCCGCGAATTCAGTGCGCCGAAGGTTTGATAGCCCATAAACGCATCTGAAAGAACAATGCCCGATTGCAAAACAAAATCTCCTAAGGCGTAACTACCAACGGTTGCCTGAGTCATAGAACGCTTTCTCCAAAAGTTAAAAAATCAAGCTGGATTAGTGATTGAACGTAGCCCCGCTCTTTCGGCCAAGTACCGAAGGGTAGTCGACGGCGTAATCATCTGTGACTTCTGTCTTTTTGACGTCAAACCAAGTCAAAGCAATCTGCTGAAATGTTTGCTCAAGGGCTATACGCGCTGTAGCCGACGCCTGTTCGCGATGTTTTTGTGGATCAACGCCGATCGCCAAGAGTGCTCGCGCCTCAGCTCGATAGTCCCTTGCCGCTTTCAGGCTCACCTCGGGATATAAGCCGAGGCTTAAGTTGTTGCGCCGATGAGTGAAAGGCCGCTGATAGTTAAAGAGCCAAGATTTCCGGCCATTAGGCTTAATTCGCAGTAAAAGCCCGAAGCCGTCAGCGAGGGTGTACTCCTTCGCTTTTGGCGAGGCGCGCTCTATTTGCGTATGAGTAAGTGGGGTTGTGGTCTTCGCCAAAGCGTCGTTAACTCCAGTGCTGTGTTACAACCTGTGTAACAATAAGCACCAGACAATACAGGTCATCGAAGTACAAGTGAAGACTAGAATCTTTCTAACTTGCTGTTTTGTAAACTAAAAGTGTAAATCTCTGTATTGCACACTATATGAAAATGGTGGAGGCGGCGGGAGTTGAACCCGCGTCCGCTGGTTCGCCATTATTGGCTCTACATGCTTAGACTCCGTCTATTAATTTAGCTTCCTGCGACCCGACGGTCAGGGTGCGTTCAGCGATCCCGATTGGTTTTAACGGTTCAGCCCCGGGCGAGACATCCGCGCGATCTTGCTGTTTTGCCGTCCATTTCTCCTAGCAAGAAACGAATCATGGACGTAAGCGGGTTTTTTAGGCCGCTAGTGCGTAGTTTTCGTCGTTGGCAACTATAAAAAGTTACAGCGATTGTTTAACGAGAGTCACTACCCTCTCGGCATGCACCGCAAACTTTGATACCCGCGTCGAAACCAAGTCGCCCCCATGTGATGGTCGGAGCCGAAAGCCTACAAGCTGCGTTAACGTCAAAAGCAACACTTTCGACGCGGACGCGTCCTGAAACCAAGTCGTCCCCCGAAGTTCAAGATCTTGGTGATGGTCGGAGCCGAAGGCCTAATAGCCAGGCCTAGGTCCAAGCACCGCCGTGATGATCACATCGGTCATTGTTCGTTTGGGTTGTTCGCTGTTTTTCAGCTGTGTCTTTTAATCTCCTAGGGTTGATCTTCTATGCATCGAGGTCGCGAGCATAACATGTTCTTGCCCTGCACTATGATCCGTGCCGCCGGTGTCTTATGCCGGTTTCGTGGTGTGCGGCAAGTTTTCTGGCGGCCCCGGATAGTTTCTGGTAAAAACTGGCGCAGCTTCAATAATGGACGTGCGCATGAGTATCGATTCCAGACGTATCGAAAAAGTTTTTTCTGTGATGCAAACCGTTGCTGAAAGCGGAGACGGCCTTGTGCATGTAGGTGCCATTGCCGATGCGTTGCGAGCTGAAAACTCGCCTATCCCTGCGTGGCAGTTGCGTGCCGACTGCACAACGCTCTCAGACGCCGGGCGTATTAGCCTCGATGCCGCATCCGGCGCTTGGCAAATTACCAAAAGTCAGCAGGAGCAGGGTGCCGCCTAGGGCGGGTTCTATATAGAGCTGTCTGAATAGAGCTGTCCGAATAGAGCTATCTGAAGGGCCAGCGGTTTCGCCCAGTACTTGTTCGCCAAGAATGCTTTGCTAAGACCTTTGCCGCCTGCGCTGGGTTGGAGGAAAAACACTGATGAAAACCGTAGTTGATACTTCCAGTTTGCCGGCAATCGAAAACCCCGGTCGTATTTGTATTTTACAGTCCAAGTGGTATCCCGAATTGGTGCACAGCATGACCGAGGCCTGCCGACAGGTATTGGGTCAGGCGGGCTACGCTGATATTGAGGTGCACACTTTGCCTGGTTCCCTTGAAATTCCCCTAGCCGCCAGAGACTTGCTGGCCGAAGACGCGAATGACGAAATCGATGCAGTCATTTGTTTCGGCGTCATTATCAAAGGGGACACCCTGCACTTTGAGATGATCAGCGAAGAGTCTATGCGCGGTTTGGGTTCGGTGATGCATGATTTCCGGCGACCGGTGGTGGTGGAAATTCTGCCGGTGTTCAATATGCAGCAAGCCATTGATCGTGCTTCCGACGATGAATTCAACAAGGGAATCGAGGCAGCTGTGGCTGCCGTTGAGATGGTGGCTTGGCGCCGCTCTATTGTCGGCTGACTTTAAACAGACGCTGCTTGTCTCGCGCCCAATCCTTTTCGCGGCTGGCGTCGCGCTTGTCGTGCTGTTTCTTACCCTTACCTAGGGCGATCTCGCACTTCACCTTGTTGCCCTTCCAATACATGGACATGGGCACAATTGTGTAACCTTTTTGCTGGCTGGCAATAAACAGTCGCGACAGCTCTTTGGCGTGCAGCAGCAGCTTACGCATGCGCTGAGGTTCGGCGATGACGTGGGTGGACGCGCTCAGCAGCGGGGTGATGGTGCAACCCGCCAGATAAGCCTCACCCTTATGAATTTGCACGAATGCTTCCGCCAACTGCACTTTACCGTCGCGAATGCTTTTGACTTCCCAACCCATCAGCATCAGTCCGGCCTCGAAGCGATCCTCGATAAAGTAGTCGTGTCGGGCCCGGCGATTTTGGGCAATGCTGCCCGGGCTGGTTTTCTTTCCTGACTTTGCCATGGGTCGTTTGTCTGGGATTTAACGGTCGGAGGAGTCGCAGTGTATATCACTACGGGGCATTCGGCTGGCAAAAGTCGCACCTGTTCGCCACGGTGCCGGTTTTCGGTAGTACAATCGGAGCAGTTTTGGGTGAGAGGTTTGCATGGCTGATACACACACGTCGGGTTCCGGGCAGCGGTGGTCAAATCGCTGGCTGTTTGTTTTAGCCGCTGCGGGTTCTGCCGTTGGTCTAGGCAACATCTGGAAGTTTCCCTACATAGCCGGTGAAAACGGCGGCGGCGCTTTCGTTCTTATTTATCTTGTCTGCATCGCCGCAGTTGGCATTCCGATCATGGTCAGCGAGGTGCTGATGGGTCGCCAAGGCCGGTCGAGCCCCATTCACACCATGCGCAAACTGGCGAAGCAATCTGGTCGCAGTGGTCGTTGGTCCATCCTCGGCTGGATGGGCGTTCTGGCTGGCTTTTTGATTCTGTCTTATTACGCGGTGATTGCCGGTTGGGCTGTGAACTACATTTGGGCTAGCGGCAGCGGCACCTTTACCGGCGCGTCGGCCGAAGCGGTTGGTCAGAGTTTTAACGAGTTTTTGGCCAGTCCCTTAGAGTTGATCGCCTACCAAACCGGTTTTCTGGCCCTGACCATTTGGATCGTTGGCCGAGGTGTGACCGAGGGCTTGGAAGCCGCCATTCGCTGGTTTATGCCGCTGCTGTTTGCGCTGCTGATCGCCTTGTTGGTCTATGCATTTAACTCCGGCGGTTTTGATCAGGGATTTGCTTTTATGTTTGACATGAAGTGGGAGGCGGTAACGCCGGAGTCATGGCTTATTGCGATGGGTCAGGCGTTTTTTACCCTCAGTTTGGGGATGGGTACCATGATGGCCTACGGTGCCTATGTGCCGGACGACGCCCACTTGGGCTCGACGGTGGTCAGCATCGCCTTGATCGACACCTTTATTGCCATTGCGGCTGGTTTGGCGATTTTCCCCATTGTCTTTGCCAACGGTCTTGAAGTGGCTCAAGGCCCCGGATTGACCTTTGTCACCCTGCCCTTGGCCTTTGGTCAAATGCCCTTCGGCAGTGTCTTCGGCGCTTTGTTCTTTTTGTTGTTGAGCTTTGCGGCCATCACCTCTGCGATTTCCTTAACCGAGCCTGCTCTGTCTTATCTGATAGAAGAGTACAACGCCAAGCGTCAGCGGGTGGCCGTGAGTCTTGGGGTAATCTGCTGGGTGCTGGGACTGGGCACAGTCTTCTCATTCAACCTGTGGAGTGATGTGACCTTTGTGGGCGGGCTGA
>Ga0181579_10000303_pt1 | contig 37919 bp, 27 predicted proteins | sample 071ome_24_FD_132996 | JGI IMG/M metagenome (GOLD analysis project Ga0181579, IMG submission 132996) | Coastal salt marsh microbial communities from the Groves Creek Marsh, Skidaway Island, Georgia - 071402CT metaG (megahit assembly) | ecosystem: Environmental > Aquatic > Marine > Intertidal...
AGACCCGATGGCTGAACGTAAGATCCCCGACCCCAACCCCAACCCCGAGACCGAGGCGTTCTGGGAGGCTGCCAAGCAGGGCAAGTTCCTGCTGCGCTATTGCGGTGATTGCGGCAAGACGCATTGGTATCCTCGGGCCATATGCCCGCACTGCTTCAGCGATAACACGGAATGGCGCGAGGCCTCGGGCCGGGGCACGATCTATACCTACAGCGTAGTCCGCCGAACCGATCCGCAATACGCGATCGCCTATGTGACGCTAGAGGAGGGGCCGACGATGATTTCCAACATCGTTGACTGCTCCCACGATGATCTCGCGGTCGGGCAATCCGTCGAGGTGACCTTCAAACAGAGCGAGGGTGGCTTCGCCGTGCCGATGTTCACGCCGACCGGGTGACCGGTCGTCGCGACGGATCGCTGGATCGTGAAGCCGCGGACCCCTAAGATCGCCCGGGTATGACGGAAGATCTCGATACTCCAGCCGCCGTCCGATCCGCCGCTCAAACCGCCGGAGCCAACGGGGCGACGCAATCGAACCCTACCGAGCCGGGTGATGCCGAGCTCGAGGCGCGGGTGGACCATGGGTGCGCGCGCATATTGCGGCGCAACGGTATCCCGTCGATCGTCACCAACATGGTGCTCTCCGCCCTGGTGGCGGTCGTGGCCTGGGTCCATGACCACGAGACCATGGCGGTTGGGTGGTTTGCCCTGAGCATGGTGGTGAACGTGGTGCGGGTGGTCGTCACGCTCGGCTTCGACGCGGGGGGCGACGCGGCGTCGGAAAAGATCCAGAATTGGCCGCGCCGCTATGCGCTTTCCGCCGGCTTGAGCGGTTGTGTCTGGGGAAGTATCGGTTTTCTGTTCATCTTGCCCGATCAACCCAACGCCGCGATGTTCTTCATCGTTATCGTGGCGGGCATCACCGCCGGTTCGGTCTCCAGCTCCTCGCCGCATTTTCCCGCCTTGGCCAAGTTTCTGATCCCGGTGTTGTTGCCGCTGTCGCTGGCTCTCGCGCTGCGTCAGGAGCCGTTGTTTTATGTGATCGCCGGCACGCTGGTGATGTATCTGCTGATGCTCTTGTACACGGGCAGAAACATCAACCACACGCTGCGGCAGTCGCTGGAGGCCCGGTTTCGCCAGGAATCGCTGGTCGATGATCTGGTGCGCGCGCGTGACGAGGCGAACGTCGCCAACCGCGCCAAGTCCGAGTTCCTCTCTTTGATGAGCCACGAAATTCGCACACCGCTTAACGGCATTCTCGGGATGGTCCACCTGCTGCGCGAGACCGACCTGGATGACGGGCAGCGCGGCCGGCTCACCAATGTCTGAAACTCATGTATCGCGTTGCGGGCGCTGATCGACGATATCCTCGATATGAGCAAGATCGAGGCGGGCACGGTCGAGAACGAGGTTGTCCCCTTCGACCTTCAAGAGTTAGTCGGCAACTCGCGGATGCTGTTCTCCGATCTCGCCGACGAAAAGGGGCTTGGCTTCACCCTGGATGCCACATTGGCGGAGGTGGAGGCGGTCGAGGGTGATCCGACGCGTATACGCCAGGTGCTTTGGAACCTGTTGAGCAACGCGATCAAGTTCACGCCGAACGGCTCGGTCGCGCTGACCATGGAATGGCTCGGGCCCGACAGTCGGGCGGAAGCCGACGGCGAGCCAAGGATGCTGCGGATTCCAGTGAAGGATTCCGGTATCGGCATCGGACCCGAGAGCTTGGAAACCTTGTTTGATCCCTTTGTTCAGGCCGATGTTTCGACGACACGTAAGTTCGGTGGGACCGGTTTGGGCCTCTCCATTGTCAATTATCTGCTTGATCTGATGGGGGGAGAGATCGAGGTGACGAGCGAGGTCGGCCGGGGCAGCACCTTTACCGTGCATCTACCCCTGCCGCGGATTGCCGAGGATCGCCTGCCGAGCGGTGGCGAGACTCGCGATACCGTGCGTTGGCGCACGACACGCCCGCTTCGCATCCTGCTGGCCGAGGATCAGCCGTTGAACGCCTTGGTCGCCACCGAGCTGATTGAGCGCCATGGACATCGGGTTGATCATGTCGCCGACGGCGTGCAGGCGGTGGAGGCCGCGACGGCGCTGAACTATGACCTGATCCTGATGGATGCCCATATGCCCTTCATGGATGGCGCCGCGGCAACGGAGGAAATCCGCGCGTCGGCCGGCGGGGGAGAGGTCGCGATCGTGGCCGTGACCGCGGATGCCTTGACCAGCCAATCCAAGAAATTGAGAAATGCCGGCGTCGACGCGATCTTGACCAAACCCTATACCGACAGCGAGCTCATGTCGGTGGTGACCAAGTTCGGCGCGCGATCGGAATCCGCTGGGGACGGGACGAGGGGCCGGGATGTCCAAACCGCCGAGAGCGACGAAGCGGGAACCGGGGAGGCCGCGGTCAATATTGATTGGCGGGCCCGCGACGAAGAGAATTATCAGGCATTCGCGACCAATCGGGCCCCGGAAGTGGTGCGAAGCCTGTTAAGCATGGCTCGGGAGTCCACGGTCGATCAGGTCGCCAAGCTTCGAGAGGCGATAGAGGGCGGAGATTCCGAGGAGATCTTTTTCGCGGCCCATCGAATCAAGGGCTCCGCGGGGAGTGTTTTCGCGAGTGAACTCGCCTCGCTGGTCGCCGAATTGGAAGCCGCGGACGGTGATCGCGCCAAGATAGCTGAACTACTCCCGCGTATCGAAGCCGCCGCCGCGGACGCGATCGAATGGTGGGCCGAGCGCGAACGCGGCCTGGACTAAGACTTGTTTGTATCGTGGGGCCTACGTCCCTCTCAGGGTGGCGGTTGCCTCGGCGTCCACGCCCCTCCCATCGCCGGTGATCGCAACGCCGTAGTCCCGCTTGGCGCCTTCCGCCGAGACGACACCGTCGCGGACGTCTCTCAGCACCAACTCCGGATCGCGTTCGAAAGGGTTACCCCATCCGCCGCCTCCGGGTGTGTGGGCGGTGAACCGCGCCGGCCCGAGCTTGCGGACGCCGTATTTCGGCGGAATGAATTCCTCGCCATCCACGGGCCGGACCCATTGCTCGCCGACGCGTCCGTCGCCGCCGCCGAGGACCCCGTAACCAGAGGGCGTGTCCAGCCCCTCGGCGCGGAACGACCAGGTGGTTGGCGCCAGGATATCGGCCTCGTAGCACACGCCGGAGCCACCGCGCCGGATCCCCGGCCCGCCGGCGTCGGCGCGGAACTCCCAGCGCTGATAGCGCACGTCGAAGAGTTGCTCGTGGAACTCCATATTGGGGATGTCCAGTCCACCGAGCGAGATCAGGTGCCCCATCTGGGGAAACCCGTCACGTTCGCCGGTGGCCCCCGGAGAGCCCATGGCGTGCCACTGATACATGATCCAGGAACTTCCGTCGTCGTTCTTCGCCGTGACATGATTGTGGGTGGTCTTGGACCAGCCGGCGCAGGCCCTCGTCGGGTCGGCTTCGGCGAGCGCCCGCCAGACCGCGTGGGTAATCTCATGCGCCACGAAAACCGTGTTCATGGTCATCGGGGCCGGCGGGCGGGCGTTTACGATACTGCCCTCCGGCGCGATCACCGTGACACAGCGATAGGTCCCCTCGTTGCGCGGGATATCGGTGTCGAAGAAAGAGGACAGCGCCAGAAACGCCGCCGAATAGGTGTTGGCGAGCGACGAGTTCTTGAAACCCACCATCTGCGGATCGCTGTCCGAGAAGTCCAATGTGAGAGCATTTCCAGAGACAGTCATCTTGACCCGGATCGCCACGTCGACTTTCTGGAAGCAGTCATTGTCGGTGTGATCCTCACCCAGATAAACCCCGTCGGGCAGCGCTGAAATGGCGCCCCGCATGCGGGTGTCGGCGTGGTCGAGGACACCAGCCAGATGCTCGAAATAGGAGTCGAGACCCAACTCGCCGGCGAGGGCGGAGACGCGTTCCTCGCCGACCCGGGTGGAGCCGAGCATGGCGCGAAGATCGCCGTCCAGCATTTCCGACGTGCGCGAATTGATCAGCAGCAGCTTCCAGATGTCGTCGCGCACCTCGCCGCGATCGATCAGTTTCATGACCGGCAACCGGATGCCTTCTTGCCAGATCTCGGTTGCCTCCGGATTGTAGGTCCCGGCTAGTCCGCCGCCGATATCCGACTGGTGCGCGCGGTTACAGCAGAACCCGGCGAGCCGGGCGGGCTGCCCGACGAAGATCGGACGCGCGATCACCCAGTCGGGCAAATGGTTGCCGCCGGCGACATAGGGGTCGGAGAGGATGAACACGTCCTCGGGATTGATCCGCCCGGCAAAGTCGCGGAGCAGGGCGCGAACCGCGAAGCCACCGCCGCCGGTATGAATGGGGATGCCGTCGGCATTGGCGACAAGCGTGCCCTCGGGATCGGTGATGTAGCAGGAGAAGTCGTGGCTCTGGCTGAAGATCGGACTTCGCGCCGTGCGGGTCATGACCCAGCCCATATGCTTGCTGATCTGATCTAGCCGGTTCTGCATGAGCGCGAGGATCACCGGGTCCCGCGTGGGGGCCGCGCGGGTCTCGGTGACGCTGGTCTCGGCCACCGCGTCGACTTGGATCATGAAATTACCGGTCGGATCGACTTTCAGCTGATCGCCGGGGCCGAGCAAGACGGTGGTCGTGTGCTCCTCGATCAGCGCCGGACCGGTGATCTCGTGACCAACGGCGAGCGTGGAGCCCGCGTAAACCTCGGTCTCCAGCCAGTCGGCTCCGTCATGCCAGACCCAGCGGGTCTCGCGCGGGCTCGGCGTGCCGCCGACGGGTGGGCTGGTCTTGGTGCCGGGCGTTCCCGTCGCGGCGCTGGCGACTACCCGAAGCGAGGAGATCATGATGGTGCCGTCGGGCTGAACATGGCCGTAGAGGCGCTCGTACTCGGCCTCGAAGGCTTCGCGCACCGCGTCCGCGTCGAAACCACCGTCGGGGACCGGCACTCGGATCGACCAGAGTTGGCCGGGGTAATGCAGATCGATCTCTCGGTGCAAATGAACCGCCGACGCCTCAAATCCCTCTGCCCGCATGGCGTCGAGCGCCTGGTTATCGAGCGCGCCGAGATCCTTGTTCACCCGTTCAGCGTCGACCTTGTCGATGGCGCCCAGAAGGAAGCGCATGAAGTCCTGGCGCACATCGGCGTGCAGCATGCCGATGGCACAGAGCGCGCCGGCGTCGCGCGGGACGTAGACCCTCCGGCAACCGAGCCCGCGCGCGACCATGGTGCCGTGCATTGGCCCAGCACCACCTGCCGCCACCAGCGTGAAACGCCTCGGCGCGTGGCCCCGCTCGATCGAGATATACTCGACCGCGTGCAAGAGGTTCTGCTCCAACAGCGCGATGATGCCCGCCGCCGCCTCCTCGATGTCGAGGCCAAGGGGTTCGGCCACCTTGCTCGCGATGGCCTGGCGCGCGGCATCCAGGTCCAGGGTGAGGCCGCTGCCCTCATAGGCGCCGGCGCGTAGGCGACCGAGAACCAGCTGGGCGTCGGTTATGGTCGGCTCGGTCCCACCAAGGCCGTAGCAAGCCGGCCCTGGGTCGGCGCCCGCTCCCTCCGGTCCGACGAAAAGCATGCCGGCGGCATCGACGCCGGCGATGGTCCCGCCGCCCGCGCCGATCGTGTGAATATCGACCGACGGGGTCGAGACATGATACCCGGCGATCATCAGGTCATCCTTGGTGGCCACCGCGCCGTTCGACATGAGCAACACGTCGCAGGACGTGCCGCCAATCTCCATCGATATCAGGTTGCCCGCGTCGGTTTCGTTGCCGACCTCAAGGTCAATGGCTCGGCGATAGTGATGCAGCGCGCCCACCGCCGCCGCCGGTCCGCTGAGCAGCAGATTGACCGGGCGCGGCGCCACCTGATCAACGGAAATCGCGCCGCCGTTCGACTGTACCAAAAGGATCGGGCGCGGCAGGCCGCGTCCCCGCAGCTCGTCGTCGAGTTTCCGCAGATAGGCGACGATACGTGGCGACAGGGTCGCGTTGACGACCGCCGTGGAGGTCCGCTCATACTCACCCATCATCGGCGAGAGCGCGGCGGAGCGTGATACCCACTCGCCGTGCCAGCGCTCGCGGATGGCGGCCTCGACCGCGGCCTCGTGATCGGGGTTCACGAAACTGTTGAACAGCGCGACCGCGATCGCCTCGACACCCTCGGATTTGAAGGTTTCCAGCGCGCCGTCGATATCACCCATTTCAAGCGGCGCGTGCTCGCTGCCGTCGCTGTCGATCCTGCCGGAAACACCGAGCCGCAGATGGCGCGGGACCAGCACCGGCGCGTAGGGTGCCCGGTGGTTCCACTGATCCTCCCGTAGTCCTCGGCGGATTTCCAGCGCGTCGCGAAACCCGGCGGTGGTCAGCAGGCCCACCTTGGCGCCCTTGCCCTCGAGCATGGTGTTGGTGGCCACCGTGGAGCCGTGCACGAAAAGCGCGCAACCCGAGAGAATTTCCTCAACCGAGGTCGAGAGATCATCGGCCAGGCGCTCCAACGCCGCCACGACGCCTCGGCTCGGATCGCTGGGCACCGAGGGAACCTTGGCGACATGGGTCGCGCCGGCGTCATCGGCGAGCATCAGATCGGTGAAGGTACCGCCGACATCGATCCCGATGCGCCAGGGTGATTTGAGGTCGGAGAGGAACGGTTGGTTGGCTGACATCGGGCATCCAAGCTGGTGGAACGCGGGATCGGGAACGCCCACTCTAGCGAAGCAAGCGCGATGGTGGAATTCACCGGCGTCCGGTTGCTAAGATCACGGCGATTGCATCATGAATGAAGGAAGATTTCGCGGTTTCGGCATGCCGGACGACGCGCAAGGACGCGGCGCGGATCTCGATTATCGCGTCTAAGGAGACAACCACCGCCGCGATCCTCGCGCCGGAAACTGGAGGAAAGACATGCAGAAGGTTCGTATCGGCCTGATCGGCGCCGGCGGCAACACGCGCTCGCGGCACATCCCGGGCTTCAAGGCGATAGACGGCGTGGAATTGGTGACCGTCGCCAACCGGACGCCGGAAAGCAGCCAGAAAGTCGCCGATGAATTCGGCATCCCCAAGATCGCCAATGACTGGATGGAGGTCCTGGAGGACGAGACCGTTGACGCGGTCTGCATCGGCACCTGGCCCTACATGCACGCGCCGCTCACCATTTCGGCCTTGGAGCACGGCAAGCACGTGCTATGCGAGGCGCGGATGGCGATGAATTCCGACGAGGCGCACGAGATGCTGGCGACCTCGAAACTGTCGCCCGGCCTGGTGGCGCAGATCGTCCCAGCGCCGCATACGCTCGCTTTCGATCAAACGATTATCGACATCATCGCCTCGGGAGGTATCGGCGAGGTGATCGCCGTCGATAACCGGGTCACCGTCGGTAGCGATTTCCCCAATCCCAAATCGCCGCTGCATTGGCGGCAGGACCTGGCCCTTTCGGGCAACAACGTGATGAGCATGGGGATCTGGTATGAGGCGATGATGCGCTGGGTCGGCCCGATGGCCAATGTCTACGCGGTCGGTCAGGCCGTGGTGCCGCACCGGGTCGCGCCGAACGGGCGGCGGGTGGCGACGCCGATCCCGGATCATATCGAGGTGATCGGCGGCCTGGCCCAGGGCGGCCAGATGCGGTTCAACGTTTCCACGGTGGTCGGACACGCGCCGGCCGAGGCGGATGTCCATATCTTCGGCACCGAGGGCACCTTGCGGCTCCACCAGGCCAAGGGCGCGGCGATGAGCCTGTCTTACGGCGCGCGCGGCGATGACGGGCTCAAGGAAGTCGATATCGAACCGGCCAAGCGTGGCGGCTGGCGCGTCGAGGAAGAGTTCATCAAGGCGGTTCGCGGCACCGAGGAGGTTACCCACACCGACTTCCAGACCGGTGTCGCCTATATGGAATGGACCGACGCGGTGGCCCACTCGTTGAGGAACGGAGAGCGGGTTAACCTACCGCTTTCGTAAGACCCGAGGCGGTGGGGCGACATAGGGCCGTCACCCCGCGGCAACGCGGGGTCCATTCGTCCGGCGGCGCGACGCCTCGTCGTTCGATACCAAGGGATAGTCTTGGCTTCGGAACGGAGGCCAAGCCGACGGCATGGATCCCGCCTTTCGGCGGGATGACGGTGGATGGGAATGGCACGGCGCAAGGAATAGCGAGATAGAGCCGACGTGAAGTGTCAGCGTAATCCATCTCGATTTCGCTACATTTTCAGCCGTCGCCCTGGCGAAAGGCAGGGCCAAGAATCGGAATGGTCGGCGTGAAAAACCGTGACGGTGCGCGCAACTAGGCAGGCGGCACGTCGGGACTAGGCCCTGCCTTTCGGCAGGGCGACGGCTAACTTGAGGTGGCAAAAAGGATCGAGGGCTCTGACCAACCCAAGTTGGTGTAACGCTTGTCCAGCGTCAAGAAGTCACCGGTTCTTCCCTTTCGATCGTCAGAACAACCGTTTGCCGGCGATATCGGCGCCGTCTCGCATGGCGCGCAGCTTGGCCCAGACCACGTCGGATGAAACCCGGCCCATCCCCGCCGAGGTATCGAAACCGCAATCGGTGCCGGCCAGGACGCGGGAGGCATCGCCGACCGCTTCGACCGCCTGTTCGATTCGTCGGGCGACGACTTCGGGATGCTCGACGAAATTGGTGAGCGTGTCGACAACGCCGGCGATGAGATACTGGTCCGGCGCCAGGGGGAGGTCGCGAAACACGTCGATCTCGTGCTGATGGCGCGGATTGGCGAAGGGCATCATGAAGGCGCCGACATTCGCTTCCAGCAGTACCGGCAGGATTTCCCGGAGCGCCACGTCATGGGTGTGCGGGCCCTCGTAGTTTCCCCAGCAGACATGCAGGCGCACGCGCTCGCGCGGCACGCCTTCGAGGGCTCGATTGATCCTGGTGATCACCCGGCGCATAAAGTCGAGAAACGCGTCCAGCGGCTGGTCGGCATGGGAGATATGCCGCTCCATCGCCAGATCCGGCGCGTCGATCTGCAATATCAGACCGCTTTCCACGGCGGCGCGATACTCGACCGAAAGCGCATCGGAGAGCGCGTCGAGATAGGCGTCGTCATCCGGGTAGTAGCGATTATGCATCGCCGAGGCGACCATGCCGGGAGACGGCGCGGTCATGAAGGCGTCCGCGAAGCCGCCGTCAATGTCTTCCAGCGCGGCCTTGAATTGGTTGATTTCGGCGAGGTTTTCCTCGGGCGCGATATGCTTGACCGGGCCTTGGGCAAGCGGCGGCTGACGATTGCTGACCATTTTCTTGTTCGCGAAATACTGGCCGCTCATCTCGGCGAATTCCGGAAAGTCCAGGAGATCCGCCCAGGGTTTGCGCGCGCCGTGGCCGCCAAAGCCGGTCATGCGCCGCCGGACATAGAGGAAAAAGGACTCGCGACCTTGCTCGCCGTTATTGGGAATATCGATCCCGGCGTCGCGTTGGCGCTCGATGACCCAACGCGTGGCGTTCTCGATGGCGTCGTTGAACGCCGCCTCGTCCAGCGGCTTGCCGGACACGCGATCGGTGAACATCGAGATCAGGCCGGCGGGCCGCGGCAGGCTGCCGGCATGAGTGGTGAGAATGCGGTTCGGCTTGGCCATCACGGTCTCCGTTTCAATCCCGGCGCTCTATATAACGAGCCAGCGCCTCGGATAGGCCCTGGGTCGGTTTCGCCGGTGGTCTTGCCTGGCTGCCGGCGCGCGCCTTGGTCGGTGCTAGATCAATCAGCATCTCGGCCATCCGCACCGCGCAAGAGACGCCATCCAGGACCGGGACCGGTATCTCATGAGCAACCTCGCGCGCCAGGCCGGCGATCGGCCCGCCGCCCATGATCACCACCTCGGCGCCGTCTTCCTCGATGGTCCGATGGCACAGATCGACCAGCAGGCGTCCGGTCTCCGCCCGAGCGTTCGAGATATGGCTAACCGGGACATCCAGCGCTCGGACCGCCGCCAGGCGACCGTCGAGGCCATGCTCCTGGGCGCATTCGCCGAACCAGATGCCCAGCCGCTTGGTCACCGCCAGGATGGAATACCGCCGGCCAAGCGCGTGGGCGGTCAGAAAAGCGGACTCGGCGATGCCGACGACCGGGATCTCCATCATCTCCTTGGCGCCGGAAAGGCCGGGATCGCCGAAGGCGGCGACAATGGCGGCGTCGTATCGCCCGGCATTGCGGGCCAGCACATCGAGAACCGCGTGGCCAGCGATCGCGGCCTCCGCACGGTTCTCGATATACTCGGCACCGAAGCGCGCGGTCTCGGGATGAATCGCCGTTCCTTCCCGCGCCGACAGCCGAGCCTCGGTGACCATGAGATCCGTCACGGCCTGGGTGATGTTCGGATTGATCAGCAGGATCGCGCGGGCCATCGCCTTATCCTCGTGGTTTCTCAGTCTCCGGGACCTGTCTTATCCCTGGGTGTCCTATCCTTGGGCGTCTTGGGTTGTCCTTTCGGAGCCATCGCCGCCTTCAGTTTACGCAGCTTGGCCTTCTTGTTGAGCTTCTTTTTCTTTGGTTTCTCAGAGCCAGTCGCGGTCCGGCGTTTCTTCGTGAAGGTTTTTCGAGCCCTGGGCGTGGTCTCTTCACCGGTCTCGGACCGGGCTCCGTCCTCGGCAGCGGGGGCGGCCAGGCCCAGGGCCCTTTCCTTGACGATTGCCGGTTGGCCGGGCATCGCGTCCGACGGAGAAGGCACTGAGGTCACCGCCGCGGCGCGTTCCGCGGCCATGGCCTGACGACGTTGCTTGCGGGTTGGCGCCGCCGCCGGTCCCGTCGCGGGTTTGGGCGGTTGTTTCGGCCTTCTGGCCGGTTTGCCGCCGGGCTCCGGGATCTCGGCGTCCGTTCGCGAAGGCGAGGGCGGCGTGTCGGGCGTCGGCGCGGCGGGAATCTCGGTAGGGGGCCCGGCGGGGCGGGGCGGTGTTGCCCGCGCCGCCGGTGCTTCCGGGACCGATTCTTCCGCGCGTGGCGTTTCGGCCCTCGGTTTCTCGTATCTCGGTTCTTCGTGCCGGAGCTTGTCGGCGCGGGCGCGCGGCGGCCAGCGATCGGCTTCCGGCGGCGGGCCGTCGAGCCGGGTTACGGTGATCGAGTTCTCCAGTTTCCGGCTCGGCCCGATGGTTTCCAGAAAGCGGTCCGCGCTGGCGGCGGAAAGTTCCACGAAGGATTCGTTGCGCTGGATGCGAATGGCGCCGATCTCGTTTTTGGTCAACTTGCCGAACCGGCACATCATGGGCAGCAGCCAGCGCGGCTCGGCGTTGCGTTCCCGCCCCACGGATAGGCGAAACCAGACGCCGTCCTTGAAATCCTCGCGCCGGTTCCGTTTCGCCGGCTCGGGCGCTGAATCGAGCAATTCCTCCGGCGCGGTAAGGCCGGCCATGTGTTGTCGCAGGAAGGCCGCGGCAATCCGCTCCGGCGCGTGCCGGGCGAGGAGTTCGACGGCGAAGGCCATCTCTTCCTCTGTCATCTCTCCGGTTAGCGCCTCGGATTCCAGAACCCGTTCCCGATCGCGCTGGATGATCTCTTCCGCGGAAGGCGGCTTGCCCCAATGGGCGTTGATATTGGCGCCGGCGAGCATGCGCTCCATGTGCCGCCGCCGGTGGTATGGCACGATCAGGGTGCTGACCCCCTTGCGCCCGGCCCGACCGGTGCGGCCACTTCGATGCAAGAGCGATTCCGGGTTCTTCGGCAGGTCCGCGTGGATCACCAGTTCCAGATTGGGAAGATCGATCCCCCGCGCGGCGACATCGGTGGCGATGCAGATCCGGGCGCGGCCGTCACGAAGCGCTTGAAGTGCGTGGGTACGCTCGTTCTGGCTTAGCTCCCCGGACAGCGCGACCACCGAGAAACCCCGGTTGGTGAAGCGGCTGGTCATATGGTTGACCGTCGCCCTGGTGGCGCAGAAAACGATGGCGGAGCGCGCGTCGGCGTGACGCAGGACATTGATGATCGCGTTCTCGCGGTCATTCGGCGCGGCCAGAAGCGCGCGATATTCGATATCGTGATGCTGTTCGCGTTCCTGGTTGGTGGTGATCCGCTCCGCGTCTTTCTGATAGCGCTTGGCGAGGTTGGCGATCTGCCTTGGCACCGTCGCGGAGAACATCAGGGTCCGGCGTTCCGTCGGCGCGGCGTCGAGAATGAACTCCAGATCCTCGCGAAAGCCGAGATCCAACATCTCATCCGCCTCGTCCAGAACCACGGCCTTGAGGGCGCTGGTATCCAGCGATCCGCGCTCGATATGGTCACGCAGGCGCCCGGGCGTCCCTACGACGATATTGGCGCCGCGCTCCAGCGCCCGCCGTTCGGTTCGCATATCCATGCCGCCGACACAGGACGCCAGCGAGGCGCCGGTCATCTCGTACAGCCATTCGAGCTCGCGTTTCACCTGGAGCGCCAACTCGCGGGTCGGCGCCACGGCGAGCGCCGTCGGGGCACCCAAGCGCTCGAACCGGCCGTCATCGTTCAACAGGGTCGGGGCCAACGCGATCCCGAAGGCCACGGTCTTGCCCGAACCGGTCTGGGCGGAAACCAGCAAGTCCCGATCCATCAGGCCGGGGACGAGCACGGCTTGTTGCACGGGAGTCAAAAAGCTGTATTCGCGTTTGTTCAACGCCTGCCCAAGCGCGGGAACCACGCCTTCGAATTCTGTCATTGGATCGCTTTCGGAAACCTTTTCCAGCGCCTGGGTGTCCAGCGCTATTCGACACCGCCGAGCTCGCGCCGCGTCGGCTTGTATCGCGGCGCAACATATTGCTTTTCATCGATGATGTACAGGCCGGCGATGGGCTGTCCGCGACACGCGGGGACCCTCCCGTGGCGATGCGATGAAGATCGCTTCGTAACGGTGGTTTTAAGGAGTAGGTTGAAGACCCATATTGATATCGACCATGCCGAGTGCATTCAAACATCGGGAGCATGCGTGAGCCAACCGCCGACAGAAAAGCCGAGACAGCGTCATCGCCGCCGGATGAAAGCGAGTCTGACCGATCGAATTCTCGACTATCCCTATGGCCGCCTGTTCGGCTGGAAGGGCCGGTTGGTGATCGCGTCGGTGGTGCTGATCGGTCTGGCCGTGAAGTTCGTGGTCGGTATCAACACCGTCACGCTCGACCCGATGAGCTGCAAGCTCGCTTGGAGCGACGGGGTCTACAAGATCTTTCACAAGGAGCGCATTCTCGCGAACACGCGGCGAGACCTGAACGCGCTCATGCGGGAAAAGCAGACCCTGATCTATCAGGTGAATTCCGGGCGCAACCCCTATGCCTCGTCCACCGACGGCAACGTGGTGAACGCGCGGAAGATCAACAAGGACAAGTTCTTCTGGAAGTCGTTCCTAGAGAACCTCAAGAAAGAGCGCCTCGCGATCGGCAACTGCCTGAGACAGCTGCCGAATTACAAGTTCGATTGAGCTGGTCCCAGGGGCTCTCCACTAGTTCGAGAGTTTTGGCGCCGTTGCCCCGGCGGCTTCCACCGCGGCCTCCGCGAGCCGGCCGACCAGGGCGGCGTGCAAGTCAAGGACCTGTTCGATCTTGCTCGCGGTTTCCTTGTTGAGATCTTCCCGGTCGGATTCGGCGATCGCAAGCTCACCCTTCGCGTCGGACAAGGCCTTTTCAACTTTTTCCAGATCCTTGCGCTTGGTCGCGACGTCTTCCTTCTTTTTCGTAAGTTTACCGGCTAGTTCCTTCTCGGTTTTTCGAAGGCCAGTGAATTTCTTTACTTCATCATCGAGCGCCTTGTCGGTCTTCTTGATTTCCTCGATGTGTGGCCCGTAGGCGGGATTGTCCGTCTCAACCGTCCGTGCCGTCCCGTCAGAGTCCGTGACGGTCTCTATGATTTTTGGTGGAATCGGAGGATTAGGCGCGGCTAGTTTCGCTAGTTTGTCGTTTAACTCCGCGATTTTCTTCTCGCTTGTATCCAGCTTTTCCCCGGTGTCCTTGAGTTGCCCTTCGATTTTTCCGACCGCCTCATTTTCATTTTTGAGAGCCTCGCGTTGATCGTCTCGCTCCTTCTGGAGGCCCGACTTGCCGTCGGCGCCGTTGATTTTTTCCTTGAGTTCCGTGATGTCCTTGTCGAGGTCGTTCCCGACTTCCTCCATGTCATCGCCGATCGCGGCGATCTTGCGGGCGGTTTCCTCGCGTAGGGTTGCGAGGCGATCCGCGGTTTCCGCGGCGCGACCGCCGCTGGTTGAGCCCAGCGCGATCTGGTTGGCGAAATTGAGCGCGTTCTTCGCGCGCGGAAGCGTGCCGCCCGATCCGGCGAGTTCCACCGCGCTTTTAACGGCGGCGAGCCCGGCGTCCTTATAGGCGTTCAGAAGCTCACCGGGGCTGTTGTCGAAGCTTTTAAGATTCCAGTTGCCGACATCATCCTTGATCAGAGCCATGGAAACGTCGCCTTGGCCCGCGGCGAAAACCGTGTTTACCTTCGACCAATAGGTATCGGCGACCAGTTGATCCACCATCCGGGTGCGGTCCTCGACGGTCACGCCGTCCTCCTCGCGGTCGACCGCCGCCTTGTTCCAGCGATAGAGATTGAGATAGCCGGTGGGCGAGCTGTCGCGCAAAAAGACGCTATTGGCGAGTTGCTGCCGCGCGATGCCGACCCCTCGGGCTCCGGCGACCTGTTTGACCAGCGCGTCGGCGCGCGAGACCAGTTGGTTGCCGTAGTTCTTAACGAATTGAGCGAAATTGGCCATCTCAATTCGGAGACGAGTGTTGTCCGGCATGGTCGCGACATGTTCCGTCGCCCAGTACTCGGCGCGTTGGGCCAGGCGGGCACCAAACTCGGCGATATCTTGAAGTCCCCGGACACATTGGCCGTGATTGGTGCCGGGCGTGCTCGGCGCATGAATTTTCGGACAGTTGGTTTGGAAACTATTGTAATTTTTTGGAAAGGCGCTGAAGGTATCTTCTGTATCGATCAAAATTTGGGCCAACGTGTTACAAAAAATATAGCCGTTTCGATCCGGTACTCCCTCATCTTTTAGGATGTCCACCAGATACTCCCCGCTGCCTCCCGGCAGTTTAACCGCGTTCTCGTAGTTGAGGACGGTTCTGTCTTTTGGCTTAGGCTTGAACAGGGTGCTCCAAAGCGTCATGTCTCCCTGGGAAGTTAGTTCTCGCGTTGATCTCGCGGGTTGGTTGCTCAGCATTCCTTTGTTACCGCCGCTAGTGCTTCCATCTCCGATCGCACATCCCAAGCGCGCCGCGGAGACCGTCATATTGGCGTGCAGGATTTCCAGGCCGCGCTTCGAATCGTCGAGGACGCCGGCGAGTTCCGCGAACTGGATCGACATTTCCTTGGATAGCGGGCCTTTGTAGACCTCGACCTCGACCCGCATGGATGCCGAGGCGTCGAGAACACTGATCTGACTGTTTCTCGATGAGCCCGTGGAATCCGCGGCGCAGCCGGCGAGGGCGCTGAGCGCGAGAACGGAGAGGGCGAGGCGCATTGGGCGCGGGGTTCTAATTCTCTTCATCGCCGCAGACCTCCTTGCGCTTGGCATTGGTGGCGGCCAGGGTCTCGGCCCGGCCCACGAGTTTGTCGCAAATGGCCTTGGCGAGCTGCCGCGGGCTTTTTTTGTCGTCGCGCTTTTCCCGATCCAGGGTCCGTCCGGCCTCGGATAGGCGTTTCTGCTCAATCGCGATCGCAATAGTTCCGCTTCCGGGTTGTCCCGGGCGTTCAGCACCCTCCCGGATAAGTCCTTAAGGGTCGATACGATTGGCGCGGCGCTGGAGGACATGGCTACGAGCAGGCGTTCGTCCTGGTTGAAGGTGCGCCAGCCCTCTGGGCCGAGAACCTGAAAGCCCCGCTGAACCGGCGCGTCCGCCGGGCATTGGATGGAAGGCGCTAGGCCTCCAGCGCTCCAAAGGGCCGAAACGTTCTTTTCCACGAGATCCAGAAGAGTGGATTTCTGTTTGGCTAGAGTGGTGACGGCGGCTTGTGCCGTGTTCTCCTTGGCGCCACCCATGGCGGTTTGAATGGCGGTTCTTGTTGCGGGGGTTTCATAGGCTTTATCAAAAACTTCTCGCACCACGCGTTCCACGTAACCCGGGCGGGTCGGGTCGCCGGTTAGCAACATGGCTTCCGGGTCGCCGTAATTGGCCATGATCGTGGCGACGTCTCCCGATGACGCTTTCGGCAACATCGCGGTAATGACTCGAGCGACCTCGGTTTTGAGGATCTCCGCCCTTTGCGCCGTTGTAAGGGGGGGGGCTGGTTGGGCCCATCGTGAAATCCGCTTCGTCCGGGCCGCTGGCGACGCTCGCGAGTTCGTCGATCTTTCCTTGCAAGGCGGTGCTGAGTTTTCCGAGCACGGCGTTATCGTTTTCTTGCCGTTTCGTCCTGTTTGCCGCGGCGAGAGCGCCTTGGTCATTGGGATCGGCGTTACGCTCCGCGATCCGGTCATACATCTCCAGCATCTCGTTCAGATCGCGCTTGATCGCGGCGCGGCGGGCGTCGGCATCGGCCTCGCGCGGGGAGATCACCCGGTGGCGCCTCAGTTCCGGGTCGTATTCAACCCTGGCCCCGAAAGGGTCGATCTCCCAGGCCCGTAGGGTCCCGGACTCGAATTTAACATCCGAGAGCAAGGAGTTGGACTTGCCGGTCATGCGAAACCGGTAGAGGGAGTCGGTAAGCGGAACCACGACGTTCTTGAACTTGCCGTTCTTCAGCTCCCGGGCCACGCAATAGTCGAAGGTGCGAAAGTAGTAGGTCGTGCGAAACACGACGTCTTTGTCGACCTGAAAGGGATCGGCGCCTTCACCGACGGTTGTGCTCGGTGGTTGAGCGCAGGCGGTCAAAATCGTGGTCAACGCGATGAATGATGATAGGTATTTGACCCATTTCCATAAAATAAAGGCATTTTACTCCCCCAGTACTTCGAAAAGTATGGAGGTTCGATAGATTACGAGTCAAAACAGTTCTCTTGATGCCGATATTTTCATCAATCGGGGCAATTGAGAATCTATTACCCTAAATGGGAGAATGAGTGTGTGCGGATCGGCTAGATTCTATGATCTCGCCCTGAGCCGCTCCTTCAGCAGCTCCATCCGTTCGGTCCCCCAGAACAGCTCATCGTCCAGGAGCATCGAGGGCACGCCGAAGACGCCACGGAGATGGGCATCCTTCACCAGACTCCTGAAGGCTTCCGCGCCTTCCCCCGCGAGATAATCGCGGAACGCCGCGCCGCTGGCGCCGCATTCCTCCAGCACCGCCGTGACCGCGCTTGTGTCCTCGATATCCAGTTCGCGCTTGAAGAAACGCTCAAAGACGATGTCGATATAGCGGTCCGTGACACCCTCATGCTTGGCGAAAAGCAAGCCGATGGATGAGGTCGTCGAGTCGAACAACTTGCGGGGGCCAAGGACCGTCACACCGCGTTGATTGGCGAGGCGGCGGACATCCATGTACGAGTAGCGAACCCGCCGCCACTGGTGGTCGTTCCGGGTCTCGACCTCGCCGAGGTAATCGCCGATGGGCAGGTTGTAGGGCCGCCAGTCGAGGGTGAGATCATACTCCACCGCCATTGCCCGAAGCGGCTTGACCGCCAGATAGGCATAGGGGCTCTTGAAGTCGATATAGACCGGGATCTCGATATTCGTCACGTGTCACTCCATCGTCGCGCCGCCGCGCGGTCCCGTTAGGACAGCTTTTCGGCTCTCAGTTTTCCTCCATGGGCCTCGCGGTCCCAGGTGTCGGGGGTCACGCCGGCGTCGCGCAGGCCGGCTTTCTGGATCTTCGTCGTCGGCGTCTTGGGCAGCGCATCAACCACGCGGACATAGCGCGGAACCATGAAATGCGCCATGCGCGGGGTTACGAACGCGATCAGGTCGGCGGGATCGACCGTCTGACCGGGTTTGGGCGCGAGGACGACCATGACCTCGTCCTCGCCGTGCTCGCTCGGCACCGGGATGGCGGCGCATTCCTGGACCGCCGGGTGGTCATTGACCACCACCTCGACCTCGAAGGAGGAGATGTTCTCGCCCCGGCGGCGGATCGCGTCCTTCAGGCGGTCGACGAAGAAGTAGTTGCCCTCGGCGTCGCGGCGGAAGGCATCGCCGGTGTGAAACCAGCCGTTGCGCCAGGCCCGGGCCGTGGCCTCCGGGTTCTTGTAGTATCCATGATTGATCGCCCAGGGCAGGTCGGGGCGGATGATCAGCTCTCCGACCTCGCCCTCGGGGACCTCGATATCGTTCTCGTCGACGATCCGGAGTTCGTTCACCGGGCGCGCCTTGCCGGCAAGTCCGGGAACTCTGGGATTGGCCTCGGAGATGATGGGCGTGTTGATCTCGGTCATGTTGAAGATGGTGTAGAGATCCGTTCCAAAGCGCTCGCGAAAGAGTACCGACTCTTCCGTAAGCGGGACCGAGAAGACCATTCGCAGGGGGTGATCGCGGTCGTCGTCGCGGGGCGGCTGCTTGATGAGGAAACTACACATCACGCCGAGCAGAAAGACCATGGTGCTCTCGGTTTCGCGGACCACGTCCCAAAAGGTTTCGGTGCGAAAGCCCGGGCTCATGGTGATCGAACCGCCCCGGCACAGCATGGCGTAAGTGATGAAGCATCCGGCGATATGGAACATCGGCAGATTGATCAGCGCCCGGTCGTCATCGCGCAGGCAATACCAGGCATCATGGTCCATGCCGTTATAGGCGTGAAAATACGATGACATGGCCCCCTTGGACGGCCCGGTGGTGCCTGACGTGTAGACGATGGATTGCAAGTCCCAGGGCTGTATCGGCCGGACAAGATCGGCGGGTTCTCCCGCCGCGTCGACAAGGGCGTGATAATCATGGACCGCGAGACCGGCGATATCGAAAGAGGCGCCACGGGTTATCAAGACCGTCGTCAAGCGGGCGTGGGCGATCTCCGACAATCGGGGCGCCAATTCGTGATGGGCGATGATGACTTCCGCATCGGAATTCTCGATCACATGGGCGAGCAGGTCGCCGCGATATCCGGTGTTGATCGGGATGTAGACCGCGCCGATATAGTTGACCGCGAGATAGGTCTCCAACGCCTCGGGGCCGTTCGGTAGCCAGATCACGACATGATCACCCTGCGCCACGCCCTGGTCCTGCAACGCGGCGGCGACTTTTCGGACCCGCGCGAGGGTTGCGGCGTAGCTCCAGGCCCCGCCACCCTCGAACATCGCGAAAACCGCGTCGGGCTTATCTCGGGCGTGGCGTTCCAGGACATATCGCGACACACAGATCTCGGGAGCGGGTTGGGCTCGGGGCACGATGGGATCTCCAGAATCGTCTCGAAAGTCTGCCGAAATGACGGCATGGCGGCAAGCCGGACGCATTCCCGCTTGCCCGGGTCTCGCCGGTGTCTATAAAGCCAGGGGATTTTCAACGGATTGATGGATTGTGGGAGCCGGTAGTCGATGACCCAGGACCAGGGGAAAGTTCATGACCTCCGGGCATCGGACCCCTCGGATATGTGGCGGGTTTTCAGCTTCGAGAACCTACAACGTCTGGCGAATGCCGTGCGACCGCATCTTGTCGATGGTCAAAGAACGCTGGTCTACGTGCTCTCCATGCCGAGCCGGATTGGGCACCTGGCGCTGGAACCGCATGCCCTGTTCAATCATTACGGCGAGGACTATGACCGTTTGGTGATCGTGCATCGCGAGAATCCGAGCTTTCCGCTTAGCGAGGGGGTCAAGGAACTCGCCAGTGGCTATGTCACCTTCGCGACGACCGAGTTTTCCGAGGTTGCCGAAATGGGGCACCACGACGGGAACATCCAGGATTTCGGCATATTCAGCTTCGCGATCGCTTCGCCACAGACCTTGATCGGTCGCTTCGTCGACGCGCAAGCCGATGGTCATCAACCCCGGTACTTTTCCATCTCGCCGGAGATGCGCGCCCGGGGCGAGCCGATGCTTCGGCGCTTGGGCATAACGCCGGGTGACAAGGTCGTCGGCTTTCACGCCCGCACCGCCGGGACCCACGCGCAAGCCGCCTATCATGACTATCGCAACGCCAGTCTCGAGAATTATGAGCCCTTGCTGTGTCGTCTTCTGGAGCAAGGCTATTGGATCATCCGTCTCGGCGACCGGCACACGCCGGACATGGGGGTCGCTCATCCGCGGCTCGTGGACCTTCCGAAACAGCCGGATTATCGCGACTTCATGGATGTCGTGGTGGCGGACCGATCGGTGTTCGGGCTGGTTGGTGATTCCGGTCCCGAGGCGATTTTCCGCATCATGGGCAAGCCGATCCTGCGGCTGAACTGCGCCGCGACGCATCATGTCTGGCTGCGTCCGGACGACTTGCTGTTGTTGAAGAACTATCGGGACGGGAAAACCGGTCGCGCTCTTGGCTATCGCGAGTTGTTGGAGCGGGGGCTTTCCACGGTTGTCGCCGCGCGGGATCTTGACCGGCACCAGGTCGATATCGTCGAAAACACCGCCGACGAGCTGCTGGCGGCGGGGATGGAGATGCTGGACCGGTTGAACGGGAAGGGGCCGGATGACTCGGTCACGCAGGCTCGCTTTCGCGCGATCGGCGCCGATTTCGCCGAGCGTTTCAAGATCCTGCCTCCTGACAGGCGGCTACCGGGGAGCCCGCTGGTTACCTGTTATGGATACGCGTTGCCATGGACCCGGCACGCACATTCCTATTTCGAGGCTCATCCAGGCTTTCTCGATTGATCCGGATCAGGCTAGAAGTTCCCGCAAGTCAGTGACGATACGGTCCGGCTTGACCGAGGTGCCGGGCGGTAGTTCCCCGATCTCGCGGGGACAACGCCAGATCGCGTGAAAGCCAAGGCGTTGTGGCGCGGCGACCTCCCATTCCAGATTGTCGCCGACGATCCAGGTCTCGGCGGCGGTCGCCTCCAATCCGGCGAGCGCCTTGTGATAGGCGTCCGGCTCCGGCTTGCCGATACCCGCTTCGCCCTCGATCTGGACATGAATGAAATGCGGTTCCAACTCGAAACGATCGATCTTCGCCCGTTGCGCCTCGGAGGTGCCGTTGGTGATCAGGCCGAGCTTGATGCCCTCGTCCTTCAGGGTCTCCAGGGTTTCGATCGCGCCCTCGTATAGGGTGGTCCGGTCGAACATCAGCGCGCCGACCCTTTCGGCAACTTCCCAGCGTAGCGGCTCGGGGAAACGCTCCGGCAGCTCCAGGCCGCCGTTGAGAATCTCGAACCGCGCCCAGGACAAATCAAGCCGCCCGGTCCGGTGCCGGGTCGGGTCCGACCAGAAGTGCTTGGCGGAGGCGTCGATCGTGGCGAGCAGTTCATCCAAGTCATCGGGCAAGGCGGCGTCAACACCGAGCTGTTCCGCCCAAACCTCGGTAAAGGCGTCGCGCCAAAACGTCGTGCGGTGATGTCTGGGAGAAATCAGGGTGTCGTCGAGGTCGAACAGAATGGCCTTGGGCCGCATGATGGATCCGTCAGATATGGAGGTCGGAAGTTGGACTGTCTTGGTACCCGTGAAGTTCCTCGATGGGAAGCGTGGGAAAGGTTTTTTGGGTGCGAAAAGCCAATTGCCCCTCGATCCCGGTACGCGCCAGGGTGGAGGTGAAGATCTCACGAATCTCTCGGCGCATGTGTTCTGGAAGCGTGTCGCGGGTTCGTATCAGCAGGTCGACGCTTCGCGGCTGAACCGCGCCGTCGATCTGCAAGTCGCCGAGTTGGCTGAGCGACAAGTCAACCACGAATCGGGTCCTGTCCGCTTCCTCACGGTCGCCGTCATCCCCGCCGTTGTTTTCCTGGTGGAGGAAGAAACGCACCTGGTTGAGCTGACCGTCATCAATGAAGGGAATGAAGAAACCACGCCAGCCGCCGTCATTGGGCTCGCTGGCCCGCTGCATGGTGCCGAATTCCTCGCTCAGGGTCGCGCCGATCCCGCCGCGGGCGAGTTCCAGGGCGCGGGCGTTGCTCTCGCCGAGCCAGGCGCGAAAATCGCCACCACGCACCGCCGTGATGAACAGGGCGATGGCGGCGGTGAGCTGGGGGCCGGGTCGCGCCACGTGATTCTGGGTGATCTGGATGGCGGCGGAGGGATTGGCGGTCTCCAAAAGCCGGATCGCCTCGTCCAAGGTCTCCCAATGTCGCGCGAGATGGGCGAGGGGGGCGGGTGCCGGCGCCGACGCCTGTCCGCCTGGGTTTCGCGTGGATTGCGGTAGGATTTCGATCTCCACCCGGCTACCGGGCGGGAAGTCGGCCCGCCCGGCGATGGTCATCAGTCCCTGTGGCGTGCCGAGGATCACCTGCCCCGAACGCGACAGGCCGATCACGGTACCGGCGACCACCGGCCCTTGGGGTGCATTGGTCAAGGCGGCGGCATTGGTTGTCGAGGCGCCGGGATGCTGAACCGAGATAATGCGCAGATCCACGCGTTGTATCTGGCTAAAGCGCTCAATCAGGTTGGCGGCGGGATTCACGCCGGGCGTTGGTGCGCCGACATTGGAACTTCCGGGCGGGCTCGCCGACCCGGCCACGGCCGCGCTGGGGGTGGTATTGGCGGTCGCGGAGCCCGGCGTCGCGCTCGTTCCGGATGGCGTTCCTCCGGGGTGACCGCCGGAAGCTGGGTTTGTCGCTGGATTGACCGTGCCTTGTGGGCCGGCGGCCCCCTGGGACGGTTGGGATTGAGGCGTGGCGGCGGGGCTTGCGGATGTCGCGGTGGTTGCGCGGGATGTTTCAGATTGTTGTGCCGTGGATTGGGGTACGGATTGTGGTGTCGGCGCGGCACCTGGAATCGGTCGCGTGGCCGTGTTTGGCGGCCCGTATTGTCCGACGGGGGCGGAGGTTGGTGGTCGAACGCCGGAGGGAGACCCGGCGGTCGCCGTGGTCGCGGCGCGGCTCGTCGCGGCGTTTGACGCGTTTTCGGGGCTGGGCGTTGGGATTTGCCGGGTCGCCCCGTCAGTGATCGCGCGCGCCGCGTCGAGCGCCGTGCGCAGGAGCGAGCTGGTTCCGGCGCGGGCAAGGACCGCCAGATTTGGGATGGAGTTCCCGGTGGGGGCCGGCGGAGGAGTGTTGGCGCGCGCCGCCGCGCTCTGATCGGCTTGTGGCGCTGGTGGTGTTTGCGGGCTCGATCCCCCAGGCGCTGGGGGGATTTGCGGTTGCGGTTGGGTCTGCGATGCGGCAGGCGCTTGCCCCGTGGGCGTTTGAGCCGTGGGCGGTTGCGTTTGGGATCCCGGTGGCGGCTGTGATCCGGGCGCGGGCGAGTCGCCCGGGCGTGGAATGATCGTCGCGGTGGTGATGGCGCCCGGTACCAGACGGGCGGGAACCGATCCCTCGGCGCGGGGTTGCGGCGCGCTCGCCGGATCGGCGGCGGGTGGTGGCGGCGCGGCGCGCTGAGGCGTGAGGGATACCGTGTCGGAGCCCCGTGGTCCGGCTCTCAGGGTATAAACATCGCCTGGCTTGAGGGTCGCCGGCCCACGTGTTTGGGGTTGCTCGCCGGATTGCTCGTTACCTCGTCCTCCCGCTTGACCGTTCCCTTGGACGGGGGCCTGGTTGGTGTTGGGAGGTCTGGTCTGGACGGTAATCTCGCCGTCCGGTGCCGCGAAGGTCACCTGCCCACCGGGAGCGACGGATGTCACTTGGACTTGGACGGTTCCGCCTGGCCGGGTGTTGGCGAGCGCATGCGCGCCGGAAGTGATCCGCGCGGTGGTTATGGCGGGGCCTTGCGCCGTCGCTCCGGACGGCGGCTTTGGTTGGATTGTGCTCACCTGCCCTCAAGCAGGTTGTCGAGGACACCACCGACATCATCGGCGGCGTTGCAATTGGGAAACCGCGTCAGAAGCGGGATCTGATTGCGGATCGATTCCAGAACCTTCGGATCGCGCCGGATAACGCCGAGCAGGGGCGGGGCGTATTTCAGGAAGCTGTCGCATGCCTTGCGCAGGGTCTCGTAAGTGCGGCGCCCCTCGGCATGGGTGGCACAGGAATTGATCACCACGCGTACATCCGCCGACGGGTTGGCTTGCATTGTTACCTTGATGAAGGCGTAGGCATCGGTAAGCGATGTCGGCTCGGTCGTGGTCACCACGATGATCTTGCCGGCCCGGCTGGACAGCCCGCGCACCGTGCGGTCGATCCCCGCGCCGAGATCCATGGTCACCCGGTCATAGCGGTCGGCCATATGCACGAGGTCGGTGCCCAGCGTCGCCAATCGGTTCGGGGGCAGCGCGGCGAGGCTTCCGGAGCCGGAGCGGCCGGCCAATACGTCGAAATTGCCGTCGGCGTAGTGAATTTTCGCTTGCTCGAGCGAGAGGCGTCCGGAAATCACACCGCCCAGATCGCGCTGGGGCATCAGCCCCAATAGTATATCCACATTGGCGAGGCCAAGATCCGCGTCGAACAGCAGCGCGCGATGACCATGTTGCGCGAAGGCATGGGTCAGAGTGACCGAAAACCACGTCTTGCCGACGCCTCCCTTGCCGGACGCCACCGCGATGATATTGCGTCCCTTTTCCAGCTTCCGGCTTGCGCCTTGAGGAGATTGGGCCTTGGGAGATGCGTTCATTTCAGAGCATCCTTGGTTAGGGCCGCGCGGCGCGCGACCCGGGCTTGCGGCTGGCCATCCAGTCCGCGAATGAATGTCTCGGCTCTACACATACGAGCCACGCGAAGCGGCGGCGCCGGATTCGGACGCCGCGTCCTCCGTATCGGGGAGCAATAGTCGTGCCAACGCCACCGGATTGAGCGGTTTCAGGCCGTCGGTAACACTGGGACCCATTCCGCCGCCGCGTATCACTAGTTCGCCGGCGCTGGCGGCGCTCAGCAACGCGCCGTGACGGCGCGCCACGTCGATCCGAGTGGTGATCAACCCACCGGCGCCGAGATCGCTGTAGATTTCCGCGATATCCGCCGCTTCCAGAGGGTCCGTCCCGTCGGCGAGCAGCAGGATCACCTCGGCTTCCACGGCTTGGATCAGGTCTCGCTGGCGCTTGAGGTCATTTTTGTCGAAAGGGTTGCCCCCGGCGCAGTCGATGATCGTCCCGGCCTCGGGGATGCCCGCGATCATCGCATCCTTAAGCTCCGACGGATTGGCGGCGCTCATCAGATCGATTTCCAGGATCTTGGTGAATGCCTCGAGTTGCTTAAAACCGCCGGCACGGATCGTGTCGGTGGTGATCACGTTCACGCTTCCCCTGCCGAGCACCGCTTGGGTGGCGAGCTTGGCGGTGGTGACGGTCTTGCCGGCGCCGGGCAAGCCGATGAGCATGATCGTGCCTCCGCCCTTCATGTCCGGAAGTGGGGCGAAATCGAAGGCTTGGTCGAGCGCCCCGGCGAGACTTAGATGGCTATCGTCCAGGGACAGGTCACCCGCCAGGTTAAGTATCTTGTCCGTTACGCTTGCCGGCGCTCCGTGATGGGCCAGCGCGTCGCCGATCGCGTCAATCGGATCGGGGAAATCATCAAACCCCATTTCCTCGTCGAAGGCGTGGTCTTCCTCGACATGGTCGACCGCGGCCGTGATACGCACGCCGAGGCCGTTTTCGCCCTTCTGGGAGGAAACGATGATGGCGTCTCCTCCGAAATGCTCCTTGACCATAAGCATGGCCTCGGACATCGACGGCGCGGAAAAGGTTTTCAACCGCATCGATCAAACACTCGCCTTAAGCGGGCTAGCCGCGGAGTTGGATAAAGGATCGGGGAGTCCGTCATCAGACTTGCCCCAGGGTTCTGATCTTGGCCTTGGGATGGATTTCGTTCTGCGACATCACCACGGTCTGCGGGCGGAACCGCTCAATGATCGAGCGCACGAAGGGACGCGCGGCGGGAGAGGTCAGCATGACCGGCGCTTCTCCCGCCTGGCCGAACTGATCCATGACGGTGCGAACGTTCGAGATGAACTGCTGAAGCTGGCTCGGCGGCATCGACAATTGGCGTTCGTCGCCTTGACCGATGATCGACTCCGCGAAGACTTGCTCCCAATCCGGCGACATGGTGACCAGCGGGATAAATCCGTCGAGGCTGGAATTCTGTTCGCTGATCTGACGCGCCAGACGGGTGCGCACATGTTCGGTGATCTGGGTCACGTTCCGGGTGAAGGCGCAGGCCTCCGAGATACCTTCCAGGTTAGTCTGGAGATCCCGGATCGAGACCCGCTCGCCGAGCAGATTTTGCAGAACACGCTGCACGCCACCGACCGCGATCAACGCCGGGACCACGTCGCCGACGAGTTTCTGATGCTGGGCCGGCAGCTCGTCCAGCAGTTTCTGGGTTTCGGTATAGGACAACAATTCGGGCATGTTGTCCCGGATGACCTCGGTTATATGGGTGGTGACCACCGTCGAGGGGTCGACGACGGTATAGCCCTTGAACATCGCTTCCTCGCGATTGTCCGGGTCGACCCACATGGCCGGCAGACCGAAGGTCGGCTCCACCGTTTTGGTACCCGGCAAGTCGATGGGCTGGCCGCTCGGATCCATCACCAGGAGCCGGTTCGGGCGGATATCGCCGCGCCCGACCTCGATCTCCTTGATCCGGATCACGTAGGTATTGGCCGGCAGCTGCAGATTATCCTGAATGCGCACCTGGGGCATGATGAAGCCGCTCTCGGCGGCGAGCTGACGGCGCAGAGACTTGATCTGATCGGTAAGCCTTTGACCCTCTGTTTCCGTGCTCACCAGGGGTAGCAAGCCGTAGCCGAGTTCCAGCCGCACGAGATCGATATGGAGGGCCGAGGAAATCGGCTCCTCGGGCAAGGGGGCGTGCTGATCCTCTAGCGCCAGCATCTCCGCCTGGGCCTCGGCTTCCTCGCGGCTGCGGTACAGCAGGAAGCCACCACCCGCGATCACCGCCGCCAGCGCCAGGAACGGGATCATCGGAATGCCTGGGAGCAACGAGAGGATGACCATTAGGAAGGCGCTGAGCGCCAGAGCCTTGGGATAGCCGCCAAGCTGGCTGAACACCGCCTTGTCGGTGGAGCCGGAGGTGCTGCTCTTGGTAACCAGCATGCCGGCGGCGGTGGAGACGATCAGCGCGGGGATCTGGCTTACCAACCCATCTCCGACGGTCAGCAGCGTGTAGGTTGACGTCGCCTGGCTGAAGTCCAGGTCTTGCTGGGCAACACCGATGATGATGCCGCCGAGCACGTTGATCAAGGTGATCAGCAGGCCGGCGATGGCGTCGCCGCGGACGAATTTCGAGGCGCCGTCCATGGCGCCGAAGAAGGTGCTCTCGGCATTCAGATCCTCGCGGCGCTTGCGGGCCTCGTCCTCGTTGATCAGACCGGAGGAAAGATCGGCGTCGATGGCCATCTGCTTGCCGGGCATGGCGTCCAGGCTAAACCGCGCGGAAACTTCGGCGATCCGACCGGAACCCTTGGTGATCACGATGAAATTCACGATCACCAGAATGGCGAAGACAATGACGCCGATGACCGGGTTTCCGGCCATCATGAACTCGCCGAATGCCTCGATCACCTGTCCCGCGGCGTCGGTGCCGGTATGGCCGTCGGCGAGGATGAGACGGGTCGACGCCAGATTCAGCGACAATCGCATCATCGTCGCGATCAGCAGGATCATTGGAAAGGCGTTGAAATCCAGGGGCCTTTCGATGAACAGCACGGTCATCAAGATCAGCACGGAGAACGCGATGGACACGCCGAGCGTCAGATCCAGAAGCCATGTCGGCATCGGCAGGATCAGGACGGACAGGATGGCGACAACCCCTAGCGCGAGCGCGATGTCGCCCCGCTTGGAGATCTGTCGGAGGATATCGGTGCCGGAGAATCCTCCGCCGCCGGCTTCCTCTTGCCCTTGGTTGGATGTGTCCGTCATCCCGACCTATCGATCATGCCTGGAGTTGCGATGCATCAAACCAGCGCCCGTTCCGACTCGCCCGCGGGCGGTACCTGAAGACCGACCTCGGAATAGGCCTTGAGTTTGTTGCGCAGGGTGCGGATCGAAATGCCGAGGATCGTCGCGGCATGGGTTCGATTGCCCAGGCAATGTTCCAAGGTATTGATGATGAGTTGGCGCTCAACATCCGCGACCGTGCGGCCGACCATGGACGAGGCGTCCTCGGTTTCCGCTTCCGGCGCGGGGTTGCTCATCCTCGGCGGCGGCGCGGCGGCGGACGCGGTGGCCCCGCCGAGTGGCGGCAGGGAGGAGGCGGATAGCGCGGGAGCGGGAGCAACCTCCTCGAGCTGTGCCTCGCCCGTTAGCATGATCGCGTCACCGTCGATCTCGTCGCCGGCGGCCAGAAGAACCGCGCGGTGCATGGTGTTCTCCAACTCCCGGACATTGCCTCGCCAGTGATGACCTTCCAGGCGCTTCATGGCGTCCTCGGCGATCGGGCGTGACGGCAGGCCGTTGGCCTCGGCGTATTTATCGCCGAAATGCTCGGCAAGAACGCGAACATCCGCCGGCCTGGCGCGAAGCGGGGGGAGTTGCAGGTTGAAAACATTCAGTCGGAAATACAGATCCTCTCGGAACTTTTCCTCGGTAACATGACGCTCGAGATCGCGGTTGGAAGTCGCGATCACGCGGATGTCGACCTTGACCGGCTGCGAGCCGCCGACCCGGTCGATCTCGCGTTCCTGGATGGCCCGCAGCAGCTTGGCTTGCAGCCGGATGTCCATCTCACTGATCTCATCGAGCAGCAAGGTACCGCCGTCCGCCTCCTCGAACTTGCCGACACGGCGCGCCACGGCGCCGGTGAAGGCGCCCTTCTCGTGGCCGAACAACTCCGATTCCAAAAGGTTGTCGGGAATCGCCGCGCAGTTGACCGACACGAATTTCTCGCCCGCGCGTTTGCTCTTGGTGTGAATGTAGCGGGCTAGAACCTCCTTACCGGTTCCGGACTCACCGGTGATCAGCACACTGGCGTCCGATGGCGCGATTTGGTTCGCGAGCTTCAGGGTTCCGGCCATGACCGGGTCCTTGAAGATCACCGAGGTCTGCTCCTCGGAGACGGCTTGCAGAACCGCGGCGATCATCTCCGGGTTCGGCGGCAGCGGGATATATTCCTTGGCGCCGGCCTTGATGGCGGCGACCGCGGCGTCCGGATCGTTGCTGACGCCGCACGCGACAACCGGGGTGTTGATCCGCTCGTCCTTCATGCTGCGCATGAATTTCGCGACCGATAGTTTGATGTCGATCATCACGAGATCGGCGCCCTGACCCCCGCGCAGGGCGTGGAGACCGGCTTCGATACTGTCGACCTGGCTGACCTTGGCGCCACGCGAAATCGCGATCTGCCCGGCAGTGCTGATATGCCCCTCGAGCATTCCAACAATCAGCAACCGCATGGCACTCTCCCTTGTTTGTCTTGTTCCGGCATCATCCGAAATAATCCAGGCGCTCGGACAACGGCAGTTTGGTGTTCAAGTAAGTTTCCAGCAGGCGCGGTTTCTCTTGTCGGCACACCGACAGCGCGCCCGCCAGATAGATCTCGTAGACCAGGATTTCCTCGGCCGTGTTGCGGTCGAGTTTCGCGGCGATCGGCGCGAAGACCATGTAGGCCATGACCGCGCCGTAGAACGTCGTCAGCAGGGCCACCGCCATGGCCGGGCCGATCTGCGAGGGATCGTCCAGATTGCCGAGCAATTGGATGAGACCCACGAGGGTACCGATCAGGCCCATGGCCGGCGCCACTTCCGCCGCCCGGCGCAGCACGCTGGCCATGCGCTCCTGGCGGTCGGCGATGGTTTCGATCTCGCGTTTAAGGACCCGCGCGACTTGTTCCTGATCGCTTCCGTCGACGGTCAACGCGATCGCGCGTTGTAGGAAGGGCTCCCCGCGGAGTTGGGGCAGGGCGGATTCCAGCGCCAACACCCCGTGCTCGCGGCTGATCGAGGCGAGATGGAGAATGCGCTCGCAAGCCGGGCGGGCCGCGTGGCTCTTGGGAAACATGACCGTGGCGATCCGCGCCATGGCGGCCAACACCTCGCGTAGGGTGAAGGAAACGGTGGTGACGGCGAAGGTTCCGAGAAGGACGATCAGCAGGGCGGGCGTGTTGTAGAACGAGCTGACCGATCCGCCGATCACCAGCGCCGCGGCAACCAGCGCGAAGGCGAAGATCAACCCGAATACCAGCGCGCCATCAAAGCCGCGCCGCGACGGGGGAAGCTCGACGCGCCGGCTCGCGCGGCGCCCGCCCTGATCGGTGGTGGCGGTGTCAGCCATGGAACCTGCTCTTTCGGTGCCGAGGGTCAGTCAAGATTCGCTCCCGAGCGGGATCAGCCGGCGCGATCGGATTTGATGATCTCCGTCATCGTCACGCCGAGGCGCTCGTCGACGATCACCACCTCGCCGCGCGCGACCAGCCGGTTGTTCACATAGATGTCGATCGCCTCGCCGACCTTGCGATCCAATTCGACGACGGCGCCGCGTCCAAGTTTCAGGAGTTGGCTGACCTGCATGGTCTGCTTGCCGAGGACCGCGGAAACCTGGACCGGGATGTCGTAGACCGCTTCCAACTCGCGCGCGGTGATCTGATTGCTCGCGTCGTCGGCGAACATTTCCTCGACATCTTCGTCCTCTTCAACCTCCAAGGGCTCGTCGCCATCGAGATCGGCCAAATTCAGATCATTGTCGTCAGCCATGGTCTACTCCTCGGATGCGAGCGCCCGACGGGCCTCGGGTTGATCGATTTCTCGGGTGTTGGATTGAGGCGCGAGGATCTCGGCATCGCCTTGTTCGGTAGGGGCTTCCAGCGAGGCATCCGGCGTCGCGTCGGATAAATCAGCCGCGCCTATCTCGGTTTCCGTCACGATCGGATCAGCGCCATCATCGGCCCGTGCTGCGGTTTCGGTGGATTCCTCGGTCGCGGCCTCCGCGGCGCCATCGGTCTCCTCACCCTTGGATTCGGCCGCGCCGCTAGCTTCGGCGTCATCCTCGCCTTCGGTCTCTTCGTCTCCGGTTTCCGTCTCGTCCTCGACTGGAATCGGCTCGGGATGATCGCGTGCCGGCAATCCGCGCAGAACCCGGTCGACCATTTCGTCGATCAACATCCAGGTTTCGTCCAGGGAGCGCTCCACCGCGCCGGCGTGCCAGGAAATGCGGCAATCCGTGAGTTCCAATTCGGGATCGCCGGTCAGAACGACCTGGCCCTCGTAGCCGACGCGCGAGGCCATGAGATGGACTTTCTCGCTTAGCGGAGCCTCCAGATCGCTGGCCACGCGGATCATGACCTTCGGCTGGTCCGTCAGGAATTGAAAGGCTTCGTTCACGATATGCTCGACTTGCGGGAGCTCCGAGCCGCGCAGCAATTCCGGGGCGAGCTTGCGCATGATGGCGACCGCCATGCTGATGGAGTCGTGGTGAACCTCCTGGGTCCAGTTCTTGTATTGGGTCAGAAGGTCGCCGATCTGCCGGAGCACGAGATCAAGCGTCAGATTGGCCTGCTGTTCAATCGAGGCCATCGCCTCGACCTTGCCCTCTTGCATGCCCTGTTGATGCGCCACCAGCTTGGCGGCTTCCATTTCCTCTACGGTGAAGGTCGGCGGCGCGTTTTCCTCGGCGATGCGCTCCGCCTCGAGCCGCTCCGCCTCTTCCTGGCGTTGGCGCTCGATGATCTCCTCGTCGAACATCTGGTTGAACATGAACTTTTGCATGGGAGCGGGTGAGTCTCCGAAGGTTGCGCGACGAATGCGGGGTCAGTCGGACTTAAAGGCGGTGTGAGCGATCATCATGGCGCGCCGCCACCGGCTCCCTGGTACATCCAGTTGCGGATGATCGCCACGGCTTCCTCCGGGTGTTTGTCCACGATCTCGCCGATCTTCTTGAGCGAGCTGGCGCGGACGCGGCCCTCGACCTGATTGATGTCGATCATCTGGTCGAGCAGGCTTTCCTCGGCTTCATCCTCGAGAAGTTCGGCCATGTCGGCGGTCGCGCCGGGCCCGGTCAGCTGGGCGACCGCGGCGCCTTCGCCGGCGGCGAGCGCGGCGGCGCTGGACGGGGTGGAGGCGAGCGCCGTCGGCATCGACTCGAACAGGCGTGTCAGAACCGGGCGAACTACCAGCAGGATCACAAGAAGTCCGACCACAGCGAGCACCAGCACCTCGGCGAGTTGCAGGAACTCCTCCTTGGAAATGCCGAACACCAGGGAGCCGTCATCGAATTCAAGCGGTTCCAGCTTGACGAATTGCATGTTGACGATTTCCACCGTGTCGCCGCGCTTGCCGTCGAAACCGACCGCCGACTTCACGAGGGTTTCGAGCTGTTGAAGTTCCTCGGCCTTGCGCGGCTGCCATACCATGTCGCCGTCGGCGTTCTCCACATAGACGCCGTCGACCAGGACCGCGACGGAAAGCCGCTTGATCTCGCCGGATTCCTTGACGCGGTTGCGGATCGTCTTGGTGATCTCGAAGTTGACCGTCTCCTCGCTCCGGGTCACCTGGTTCGAGGCCGAGTTGCCGGTCCCGGCGGCGGCGGCATCGGTTTCCGGCAGGTTGTTCTGCACCGTGACCGTGCTCTGGTCTTCGTTTTCGCTGCTGCTTTCGTTTTCCTGGACCGTTTGAGTCGAGCGCGCGACCTGGCTGTCGGGATCGAAGATCTCGGCGTTCTCGACGATGCGGTCATAGTCGATATCGGCGGTAACCTCGGCGCGCACCCGGTTCAGGCCGACCGTGCGCTCCAGCAATTCAACGACGGATTGACGCATACGGTTCTCGAAGCCGAGCCGCATGTCCTCGGCGGTGCTGGCCGCCGTCGAGGACTCGCCCTCGCCCTCGCCGCGGGCCAGTAGCTGGCCGCGATCATCCAGGATGGAGATCTGATCGGGGCTCAGATTGGGCACCGCGGCCGCGACCAGATGTTGGATCGCGGAAACCTGTTCCTTGCCGAGCCGGCCCGAGCCCTGGACCTGGAGAACCACCGAGGCGCTGGCCTCCTGGCGCTCGCGGCTGAAAAGCTCGCGTCGAGGCATGACCAGGTGAATGCGCGCGCCACGGACGTTGCGCATGGCGCTGATCGTGCGGGAGAGCTCTCCCTCCAGCGCCCGGACCAGATTCACGTTCTGCACGAAACCGGTTGTTCCGATGCCCTGATTTTCGTCGAAGATCTCATAGCCGACCGAGCCACCCCCCGGTAGGCCTTGCTCGGCGAGGGAGACCCGCAGTTGCAGGACTTGATCGCCCGGCACGAAGATCTGCGTGCCGTTGGCTTTCACGTCGTAGGGGATCTTCTGGGATTCCAGAACCTGAACGATCTGCCCGCTATCCGCCGGGTCGAGATCGCCATAGAGCAGGGCGGTGCCGCCGGAGGTCAGCCGTGAACTCAGGAAAATGAAGAAACCTAGGACCGCGATACCCGTCGCGACCAAGGCGGCGACCCGAACCGGGCCCAGATTTCGGATAAGATTGGCGAAAGGATTCATCTTGATGTCTCCCCGGCGAGTGCTTTTTGGAGCATGCTCGCGACCGCGTGGTCTTCCATCATGTCTCGGCGCGGGATGCCGCGGCCGAGGGGCTTCCAGAATTTATGTAAAATTTTATACATATTCCTCGAACCCCTGTAAAGAGGTACTAGGCAATTTTTTCCCAGGGCGGACTATAACAAGGCCGACTCTAAAAGAGAACAACGAATTAACAGGAAAAGTTGCGGCAAAAAATCAACAGGACAAGCCAACTGTCAGGACCCGCGTGATTCCCCGGAATGGAACGCGGCGATGGCTAGGCAGCGTCGGCCTCGTCCAGGGTTGAGACCCGCTTCAATTCCCGGCGCTCCGACAGATCGAAGGCCCGGCCCCGGTGCAGGGTTGTTCGGTTGTCCCAAACCACTAGATCCCCGACGTTCCACGCGTGGCGATAAACAAGGTCTGCTCGAGTGGCGTCTTCAAGCAGATCCATCAACAGCATCCGGGCCTCGGGTAAGGTCATGCCGTGGATTTGATGGGCGTGCGCGCCGATATATAGATAGGGCACGCCGGTATCCGGGTGATGCCGCACGATCGGCCAGTCGACCGGCGGAAAGGTTGTGCGTTGGGCCTCGTCGTAATGGGTGTCGCCGAGAGATAGCCGGGAGTGCAGGGCGTCATGTTCGGCGATCAGACCGGCCAGCCGTTCCTTCATGCTCGGCGACAAACGATCATAGGCCGCCCGCATGTCGACGAACTCGGTCTCGCCGCCCCAGCTGGTGGTCACCACCGATAGGAGGAAGGAGTATTTCGCCGCCGGTTTCTGGAAGGAACTGTCGGTATGCCAGAGCTGATTGGCGATGTTGCCGACGATCTTGCGATGATCCGCCGCCACGACCGCGCCATCGGCGCCGACATTCGACATATCGAGGGTTTCTTCATGCTTGAACCGGGTAGGAGCCCGGGAAACGCGCTTGAAGCCGATGTCCAATTCGCCGAAGGACGTCGCGAAGCGATGCAGGCCATCCTCGTCGAGACCCGTGCGCTCGAAGATCAGCACCGCGTGCTCGGCCATCGCCGCGTCCAGGGCGGTGATCGTCTCGAAGCCCAAGGGCTTTGTGATGTCGAGGCCAGTGACCCGCGCCGCGAAAGTGCCGCCGAGCCGTTCGTAGCGAGGCGTCGTCATCCGCGTTTCAGCAGTTTGGCGGCCTCGACCGAGAAGTAACTCAACACCCCGTTGGCCCCGGCGCGCTTGAAGGCCATCAGGCTCTCCATCATGCACCTCTCGCCGTCGATCCAACCGTTCAGCGCGCCCGCCTGGATCATCGAATATTCGCCCGAGACCTGATAGCCGTAAGTCGGCATGCCGAACTTGTCCTTCACACGCCGGATCACGTCCAGATAGGGCATGCCGGGCTTGACCATCACCATATCCGCGCCCTCGGCGATATCCAGCGCGACCTCGCGCAAGGCCTCGTCGGTATTGGCGGGGTTCATCTGATAGGTCGCCTTACTCGCGGTGCCCAGGGTCGAGGCCGAACCCACCGCCTCGCGAAACGGCCCATAGAAGGCCGAGGCGTATTTGGCTGAATAGGCGAGGATCTGGACATGACCGAAGCCATGCTCGTCTAGCGCGTGGCGAACCGCGCCGATCCGGCCGTCCATCATGTCCGAGGGCGAGATCACGTCGCAGCCGGCCTCGGCCTGGATCAGCGCCTGATGGCAGAGCACGTCGACGGTATCGTCGTTGAGGATCTCGCCGTTTTCGTCCAGCACGCCGTCATGCCCGTGGCTGGTGAACGGGTCCAGCGCCACGTCGCACTGAACGCCGATATCCGGATGCGCGGCCTTGATCGCCCGGATCGCGCGGCAGACCAGATTGTCTTCCTGGGTCGAGATCGAGCCACCGGCGTCCTTCAGGTCCGGTTCGATGAAGGGGAAGATCGCGACCACGGGAATGCCGAGATCCTTGGCCTCGCCCACCGCGTCGGCGACCGTGTCGCACGAGTAGCGCGCCACGCCGGGCATCGCCTCGACCGGCTCGCGCAGGTTGTCGCCCTCGCGCACGAAGATCGGCCAGATGAAGTCCGCCGGGGTGAGGACGTTCTCTTGCGTCAGGCGCCGCGACCAGTCGGTGCGGCGGTTGCGGCGCATGCGGGTGGTGGGGAAGGCGGGGCCGGCCTGGATTGGGGCCGGTCGCGCGGCGTCACGAACCTTGCCGTTAAAGGGCATTGCGCGGCCTTTCCATTTGTTGAACGGTCTGAAAATATACTAAGCCTGTGGACCGCGCGAGGAAAGTGACTCGACGTCGCGGTCGGGTGGATTTGGATTTGGATTTGATTGGGAGAGGCAGGCCATGCGCATCGTCATCAACGGACAACAGGCTTTCGGCAAGGCATGCCTGGACGCGATCATCGAAAAGGGCGTCGACGAGGTGGTCGCGGTCTATACCGCCCCGGATGTCGAGGGCCGGCCCTTCGATCCGATCAAGCAGGCGGCGCTGGATCACGGCGTCGAGGTACGCCAGCCGGACAACTACAAGGACGAGGACGTGCTCGCCGAGCTCAAGTCCTGGGACGCGGATTTCATGGTCCTGGCCTTCGTGACCATCTTCGTGCCCGAGGCGGCGCGGGATATTCCGAAACACGGCACCATCTGTTTCCACCCCTCGTTGCTGCCGCTGCACCGGGGGCCGAGCTCAATCAACTGGCCGATCATCTGGGGCGCCAAGAAGACCGGCTTGACGATCTTCTGGCCCGATGACGGCCTCGACGAGGGCGAGGTGCTACTGCAGAAGGAGGTAGAGATCGGTCCGGACGACACGCTCGGCACGGTCTATTTCGAGAAGATCTTCCCGCTCGGCGTCGAGGCGGTGCTGGAATCCATCGATCTGGTCCGCGACGGCAAGGCCCCGCGCCTACTACAGGACGAGTCCAAGGCGACCTACGAAAGCTGGTGCCGCGCCAAGAACGCCAAGATCGACTGGGAGCGCTCGGCCGGAGAGGTCTACAACCTGATCCGCGGCTGCAACCCCTCGCCGGGCGCCTGGACGGCCTTGAACGGCGAGACCTTGCAGATCTTCGACTGCGAACCCGCCGCCGGTTCCGGCCGTCCGGGCCGGATCTGCGCGGTGGACGACGAAAGCTTCACCATCAACGCCGGCCTCGGCGGTATCAGGGTCAAGCGCGTGCGCCTGGGCAAGGGCGGCAAGGTGAAGGCGGCGGAGTTCCTGGCCGAAAACCCGCTGGAAATCGGCGCGCGTTTGGGGACTTGAGGGAGCGTCCAACGTCCGACTTTTTTAGTCGTCTCGTTCTCTTCCTCCGCCATCCCGCGCTTGACGCGGGATGACGAGAGAAGTGGGGAGGGACGACGGAGAGAGGAGGCGGGATACGCCCCGTCACATTGACTCCCCCCCAGTGCCTTCTATGATCGCGCCGCTCTAACGACGGCGGTTCGACGAGGCTCTACATCATGGATTTTCAACTCTCCGAGGAACAGGCGGCGATCCAGGATATGGCGCGGGGTTTCGCCGCCGATCATTTCGCGCCCAACGCCGCGCGCTGGGACGCCGAGGAGATCTTTCCGGTTGATGAACTCCGCATGGCCGCGGAGCTTGGGCTGGCGGGGATCTATGTGTCCGAGGAGGTCGGCGGCTCGGGGCTTGGGCGGCTTGAGGCGGCGGTCGTGTTCGAGGAACTTGCCGCCGCCTGTCCGTCGACCGCGGCCTATCTTTCGATCCACAACATGGTCGCCTGGATGATCGACCGCTTCGGCAATGCCGAGATTCGCGAGCGGTTTCTGCCCAAGCTGACGACCATGGAGGCGATGGCCAGTTATTGCCTGACCGAGCCGGGGGCCGGCTCCGACGCGGCCTCTCTCAAGACCAAGGCGGTCAAGGACGGCAATAGCCACTATGTGCTGAACGGCTCCAAGGCCTTCATCTCGGGTGGGCCGACATCGGATGTCTATGCCGTGATGTGCAGGACCGGGGACGAGGGGCCGCGTGGGGTGTCCTGCGTGCTGGTCGAGGCGGGGACGCCGGGCCTCTCCTTCGGCGCCAAGGAGCGTAAGCTCGGTTGGAACAGCCAGCATACCGCGATGGTGAATTTCGAGGATTGCCGGGTGCCGGCGGAAAACCTGGTCGGGGCCGGGGGGGACGGCTTCAAGATCGCCATGGCCGGACTTGACGGCGGGCGGATCAATATCGGCGCCTGCTCGATCGGCGGCGCGCGCGCGGCGCTGGAGGCGGCGACGAGCTATGCCAAGGAGCGCAAGCAGTTCGGCAAGTCGATCGCGGAATTTCAGGCCATACAATTTAAGCTGGCGGACATGGCGACGGAGCTGGATGCCGCCCGTCTGATGATCCACCGCGCCGCCGACAGTCTCGAGCGCCGCGACCCGCAAGCAACAATGCACTGCGCCATGGCCAAGCGGATGGCCACCGATATCGGCTCGGCGATCTGCGACGAGGCGCTGCAGATTCATGGCGGCTATGGGTATCTGAAGGATTTCCCGCTGGAGCGTCTGGTTCGCGACCTCAGGGTCCACCGGATCCTGGAGGGGACCAACGAGATCATGCGGGTGATCATCGCCCGACAGTTATTGCGGGATTGAGACGCCCGACGCTTTCAAAGCGACGGTGCTCTCTATATCAACACACAAGATCAACGCGGAAAAAGAAAG
>Ga0181579_10000305_pt1 | contig 37847 bp, 33 predicted proteins | sample 071ome_24_FD_132996 | JGI IMG/M metagenome (GOLD analysis project Ga0181579, IMG submission 132996) | Coastal salt marsh microbial communities from the Groves Creek Marsh, Skidaway Island, Georgia - 071402CT metaG (megahit assembly) | ecosystem: Environmental > Aquatic > Marine > Intertidal...
CCACCGGGGCACTGTCCAGCACCAGCCTCTTATTGGCCTGACAGGTAATGCACCAATCGGCGGTGACATCCACAAAAACCGGCTGGCCTGCCGCCAAATGGCGGGTAATGGCCGCACGGTCAAAAGCAGCCCAGCCGGGTTGCCGGACGGCCTCGCGATCCAGCCAGCCTGTGGCCCCGGCCAACAGCCAGATCAACCAGAGAGCGGTGCCGGCCAACCCCAGCCCCAACAGCTGCTTCACCCGCACCATCCAGGGACCAGGACGCGGCAGACGAAGCGCCAGCTGCGGAAGCAGCACAAAACCCAGCCAGGGCGCGGCCAGCCCGACCCCCATCGCCATCATCACCGCCAGCAGCTGCGCGGCCGGGGCAGCCAGTGCGAACCCGGCAGCGGTGCCAACAAACGGCGCAGAACACGGGGTGGCCAGCAAGGTAGCCAGCATCCCGGCCAAAAAATCGCCTGCTAAAAAATCTCTGGCTGAATTCTCACTGGCTGAATTTTCTTTGGCTGAATTCCCTCTGGCTGAATTCCCTCTGGCTGTGGGCCCCGGCCCTGACAGGCGCACGGCAAATTGCGGGATCGAGAAATGCACCAACCCAAATAGGCTGGCGGCGAACAGGCTGACCAGAACCGCCATAAAGGCTAGAAAAACCGGCTGCTGGAACTGTATCCCCCAGCCGATTTGCACCCCAAGCGAGCGCAGCAGCACCAGCCCGCCTGCCAGCAGCGCAAAGCTGGTCAGGATACCGGCCGCGCTGGCCAGAAACCGCTGTCTGACCAGCACCGGGTGCGCGCCGCCCATCGACAGGACAGAGGCTGTTTTCAGCGACAGGACGGGCAGCACACAAGGCATAATATTCAAAATCAGCCCACCCAGAAAGGCGATCCCCAGCATCAAGGCGATATTCTGCCAGTCCCCGCGCAAACCAGCCTGCTGGCCAGCGCTGCTGACAACCGCCTGAAATTCAGCCATTTGCGGCCCGTCAATCAGGGTAAAGCGCAGCCGCTGGCCCAAAAGCGCCGCCGGGTCTGCCCCGTCCAGCTGGATCAGAACCTGCGGCGAGGCCGCCGCCGACACCGGCTGCGGGGCGGCAAAGCTGTAACCGGCCAGCGGGCTCTCGACAAAAATCTCATCCAGCTGGCCAGAACCACTCTGATAGGAAAGCAGAAGCGCCTGGCTCTCGGCTGACAGCTGGGCTGAGAGAAGCTGCAAATCCGGCCCGCTGCCCGGCCCCGGCACCCGGGCTGCAGCATAGGCAATGCGCTGGGCGTGCGCTGAGGAGCGCAGCGGCCCGGCTGGTAAATCAAGGCGCAGCAGCCCGGCAACCGGCACACATATATCTGAGCAGATCAGCGCATCCAGCCAGAATTCCCAGCTGCCCGGCGCACCTTTCGTATGGGCCAGCTGCAGCGGCAACAACACTTCTGAGGCATAGCCATAGCTGTCCAGACCAAACAGGGAGAATCGCTGCGGCACCGGAAAATCCAGCGCAACTGGCGGCCCGTCAGCAGATCCCTCATATAGGCGCGGCGGCAAACCGGCATCACCGGGGCTGCGCCAATAGACCTTCCAGCCAGGCTGCAGCAAAAATTCCACAGCTGCCGGAATCTTGTCCAGATCCCCGACTGCTTGCGTCGCCGCCACCAGCCTTATTTCGGCAAAATCGGTGCGTAGCCACGGCCCCTCAGCAGCCTGCAAGGCAGGCATCTGGGCAAGGCTGGCCAACAGCAGCAAGGCCGCCAGCCTCAGCATCTTGAAGAAACCGATGGTAACCATGCCTGAAGTCATACTGGAATGGCCACTATTTGCAAAGAGCCATCAAAGCATTTGCCGCTGAATGTTAAGCGGGCTAGACTCCGGGGCATGACACAGTTTCACGAACCACCTATTTTATCGAATTTGACTGGCCAGCTGCTGATTGCCACCCCGCAGATGGATGATACCCGCTTTCAGAAATCGGTTATTCTGATGTGCCAGCATGACAGTAACGGGGCGATGGGGCTGATTGTCAACAAGCCGATGGAAGAGCTGACGCTGGCCGGGCTGGCGAAAAATCTGAAAATGGAAACACCCCGCTTTGATGGGGCGGCGGCCGTGCTGAATGGCGGGCCGGTTGAGCCGCGCCGCGGCCATGTGCTGCATGGGCCGGATCAGATCATGCCCGGTTCGGTGGCTGTCACAGAAGATATTTTTATGAGCCTGCACCGCGATATGATTACCGAGATTGTGCGCGGGCTAGGCCCGGCTGACTGGCGGATCATGCTGGGTCATGCTGGCTGGGCAGCTGGCCAGCTGGAAGAGGAAATCCGCCAGAATATGTGGTTTCATGCCGGGGCTGAGGCCAGTCTGGTCTTTGCCGGGGAAGCAGGCCGCATCTGGCCGGATAGCTATGCCAGCGCCGGCATTGATGCCAGCCGCCTGTCGCCGGTATCCGGTCAGGCCTAGGCAGCCAGCAGACGGGCCAGCTGATCATTGCCCATCAGCCTGTGTTCCGGTCCTACCACGGAAAGCGCTGGGCCCGGCCCGGACAACAAGCGGCGGGCCATCGCTGAAATATCTGCCGCGCTGACCGCCTCAATCTGGCTGATCAGCGCCTCAGCTGATTGCGGGGCACCAAACAGCAAAATCTGGCGGGCCAGCGAATCTGTCATGCCAGCAACCGAATCCCGCCCCATCAGCACCGCCGCCTTCAGCTGCGCCTTCGCCCGGGCCAGCTCATCCGAACCCACCGTGACGGTGAGCTCTGCCAGGCTGGCAGCTGCCACTTCCAGCAATTCATCCATCTGCTGCGGGGCAGTGCCGGCATAAACACCAAACAGGCCGCTATCTGAATAAAGCTGGGTGAAAGAGAAAATTGAATAGCATAATCCGCGCTCCTCACGCACCCGCTGGAACAGGCGCGAGGACATACCGCCGCCATAGAGGCTGGAAAGCAGCAACAGGGAAAACCGCCCGTCATCCAGCACCGAAAGCGCTTGCAGGCCAAACAGGATATGGCTTTGTTCCAGATCCCGCTCAGCCACTGATCGGCCCGGCGCAAAGCCCGGTTTCTGGCGGGGATCCATTTTTGCGGCAGGTAGCCCGGCCAGCTTTTCGCCCACCATCTGAAGCAAGCTGGCATGATCGATCTGGCCCGCCGCGCAGACCAGCATCCGGTCCAGCCCATAGCAGCGGCCCATCCAGCCTTGCAAATCTGTCCGCCTGAAGCCTGATACGCTGTCCACCGTGCCCAAAATGGACTGGCCCATCACATGGTCAGGAAAGGCAATTTCGGAGAATTTCTCAAATACCAGATCATCGGGTGCATCCAGTGTCTGGCCGATTTCCTGAATAATCACACCGCGCTCGCGTTCCAGCTCATGATCCGGCAGGGTTGAGGCCGTCAGTATATCAGCCAGCACATCCACCGCCAGCTCCAGCTGCTCTGGCAGGACGCGGATATAATAGGCGGTTTCCTCTCTGGCGGTATGGGCATTCATATAGCCGCCGACATTTTCCACCGCTGCTGCGATCTCCGCCGCATTGCGCCGCTCGGTGCCCTTGAAAGCCATATGTTCCAGCATATGGGCAATGCCCTGCTCTCCGGCCCGCTCATCGCGCGCGCCGGCAGCCACCCAGATACCAACCTGCACCGAATGTGCCTCTGCCATCTGCAGGCTGGCGACCCGCAAGCCGGAATCCAGCTGGCTGACTTGCGGGCTGGCCGCGCTCATTTGCGGCGTTCCTGTTCCATGAGCGAGATCAAAGCCGCTTTATCATTGCGGCAGCGCAGGCTGGCCTCCTCGCGATCCATCAAATCTGCCAAATGGTCCGGCAGCTGCGGGGTCTGGCCCGAAGCCTTTTGCACCGCATCAGGGAATTTAGCCGGATGCGCGCAAGCCAGCGATACCAGCACCGTATCTGACCCGACAAGGCCGGTCTCCTTAGCCTGCCAGGCGGCCCCCAGCCCGACAGCAGAATGCGGATCAATCAGCTGGTCATGCTGGCGCCAAATCTTGTCAATCACCGCTTTGGTCGCCGCATCATCCAGACAGAAGGCGGCGAAATCCTGCTGCGCGCGCGTCAAAATCTCCTGCGGCACGGCAAAGCGGCCCTGGCTGGAAAATTCAGCCATCAGCCCGCCAACCCGCGCCCCGTCCCGGCCCAGCAATTCAAAGAGCAGCCTCTCAAAATTGGAAGAAACCTGAATATCCATGGACGGGCTGAGAGAGGGGCGCACCGTCTCTCTTTGCATCATCCCATCGGCAAAAAACCGGGTTAGAATATCATTCTGGTTAGAGGCAATGATCAGCCGTTCAATCGGCAGGCCCATCTGCATGGCCGCCCACCCGGCAAAGACATTGCCAAAATTGCCGGTCGGCACGCTGAAGGCAATCTTTTGCTGCGGGCCGCCCAATGCCAGCGCAGCGGAAAAATAATAGACAATTTGCGGCATCAGCCGCGCCCAGTTGATCGAATTCACCGCTGACAGGCCGACCCTATCCCGGAATGTATGATCATTGAAACACGCCTTGACCAAATCCTGGCAATCATCAAAATCACCGGCCAGCGCAATCGCGTGCGCCCCGTCCGCCAGCACAGAAGTCATCTGCTTTTGCTGCACGGCTGAGACACGGCCTTCTGGAAACAGGATAAAAATATCTACCGCCGCCCGGCCCTTGAAAGCCTCCAGGGCGGCTGAGCCGGTATCGCCGCTGGTGGCCCCCAAAATCACCGCCCGCTGTCCGGTGCGCTGCAAGGCCCGATCAAAGGCGCGGGCCAGAAACTGCATCGCATAATCCTTAACGGCAATGGTCGGGCCGTGAAACAGCTCCAGCAGATGCAGCCTGTCGGTCAGCCGGGTCAGCGGGGCAACCGATGGATGATCAAAACCGGCATAAGCCTCTTCTGCCATTTGGGTCAGCTCAGCCTCGCTCACCTCAGTGCCGGTAAAGCGGGCCATAATCCGGCCGGCCAGCTGGGCATAGGAGAGCGGGCGCATCGCCTCTATCTCCTCTATGGTGAAACGCGGCCAGCTGGCTGGCAGGAACAGCCCGCCATCACGGGCCAGACCGGTCAGCAGGGCCTCTTCATAGCCGATCGGCCCATGCTGGCCTCTGGTGCTGATATAATCCATCTTGCTCTAGCTATTTCTGCTTTGTTTGTGGTGCTGCTGGCGGGCGGCCAAAGCCAAGCCGACCCTGTGCATGATGAAAAGCGATATACACCCCCAGCAGCGACAGCGCCAGCCCAAACCAGGTCAGGGCATAGTTCAAATGGGCATTAGGCAGGTCAATACGCACCCGTGCCGCAATCGGCAAGGTGATCACCTCTCCCACCCGGACAGCATCAGCATAATAGCCGGTCTGCACTGCCTCACGGCCCAGAAAAGTGGCAATCTCAGCCGGGATCAAGGTGAACCAGAACCCCTTTTGCGGGTCATTCTCCGGCACAAAATAACCGCGTTTCTGGGGCAAGCGGATAATCGCCTGCAATTCTGTTTCGCCCAGCGTCAGGGAAAAGGTGCGTTTTTCCTGCGGCCTGTATTCTTCGGAAACCCAGCCCCTATTAACCAGAATCTGCATCCCGCTGGTATCAATAAAGGGGGTGACCACATGAAAGCCGGCATTGCCTTCATAGGTGCGGCCGGTCAGAAAAATCTCTGCGCCGTGATCAAAACGGCCCACCAGCTGCACACGGCGAAACCGATTCTGCTGGGGCGGGCCGACCTCCTCCAGCCGGATCGGCGGAGCGGTCGCAGCCGTTTCCAGCTCAGCAATCAGGTCAGTCTTCCAGGACAGGCGTTGCAGCTGCCAGCTGCCAAGGGCTAGCAGCGTGATCAGCGCCGGGACAGTGAACAAGGTCGGCAGCAGCATGGCTCGAAAATACATGGGTCAGTCTCTTTGCCTAAAATCAGGGCTATACAGGCCGGGCAGTCCGGGTGTGCCTGCAAAATGGGGCATCCGTGACAAAAAAGCAACCGGCCCGCAAGCGGCAATCTGGCGGGCCGGCCAAAATCCCCTGCCAGCTGGGCCCAGCCAGCCGACTCGGAGCTGTTCTGTTATCTGATCACCCGCCCCACCAATAAACAGCGACAAACAGGAACAGCCAGACCACATCAACAAAATGCCAATACCAGGCTGCCGCCTCAAAACCGAAATGCTGATCAGCGGTGAAATGGCCGCGCAAGCCGCGCAGCAGGCAGACCAGCAAAAACAATGTGCCGACAATCACATGAAAGCCATGGAACCCGGTCGCCATGAAAAAGACGGACGGATAAATTCCGTCAGTAAAACCAAAGGGCGCATGGCTATATTCAATCGCCTGCAGACCGGTGAACAAGATACCGAGTGCCACCGTCAAGGACAGCCCGATAATAAAATCGCGCCGGTTATCATGCTGCAGGGCATGATGCGCCCAGGTCACCGTGCAGCCAGACAGCAACAGAACCAGTGTATTAATCAGCGGCAGATCGAACGGGTTGAAAGTCTCAATGCCCTCTGGCGGCCAAAGCCCCCCGACCGGAAACAGGGCGCTGTCAAAAAAGGCCCAGAAAAAGGCAACAAAAAACATCACCTCTGAGGCGATGAACAGCATCATGCCATAGCGCATACCAATCTGCACAATCGGCGTATGATGGCCTTGATATTCAGCCTCACGGATAACATCGCGCCACCACAGAAACATGGTCAGGATAACCAGCGCCAGACCCGCACCCAGCACCCAATGGCCGAGGCTGTGATCATGCATATACATCGCCCCGCCAAGAGCTGAGATAAACCCGGCTGCCGCCCCGGCGGCTGGCCATGGGCTGGGTTCTACCAGATGATAGGGATGTTGTTGTGTGCCGCTCATTTTTCAGTCTCCTTGCTAAGCCCCCGAAGGAAAATCTGACCAGCTATTTGCCGATCCTCTATTAGTCTAGCTCTTGTCAGCCTGGCTGCCCTGTAGTGCAAAAAAAGTATAGGACAGGACGATTTCATTCACCTGTCTGGTATTCACATCCGCCCCAATATCCGGATCGATAAAGAAGCGCACCGGCATATCGATTGACTCCCCTGCTGCCAGCTCCTGTTCGGTGAAGCAGAAACAGTCAATCTTCATAAAATAGGGCCCGGCCTTGGCCGGTGTCACATTAAAAGTCGCGGTCCCAACGCTGGGCGCATCGCCGATATTGGTTGCCCGGTAGCGAATCACCACCTCTTCCCCGGGGCGCAGGCTGACCGGCCCGTCTATCGCCTCAAAATGCCAGTTCAGGGCCGGGTTCACATTCGCATCAAAGCGCACATTAACCGGCGGGCCGGCAACCGGGCTGGCCGGGGCACTGCTCGCCTGCTGTGTTGTACCGCCAAAGCCGGTCACCCGGCAAAACAGATCATAAAGCGGCACCGAGGCATAAGCCAGCGCCACCATCCCGGCCACAACCAGACCCAGCACGGCCAGCATCCGCCGGTTGCGCGGCTCCCAGCCTGGTGTCTGTTGCAATTCGGCGGTCATCAATCCGCCCCCATCCGCACAATGGTAATCACATAGAACAAGACCGCCAGCGAGGCGATCACCCCCAGCAGGGCAAAATTGCGCTTGCGCCGCATTTGCAGCATCTCAGCTGCGGTCTTTGGCTCTTGCTTGTCTTTTGATGCGCTCACAGCCACCCCCGCAACACCTGATCTGCCATCAAACCGGCAAATATCAAAAACAGATAGAAAATGGAAAATTTGAACAGGCCAAGGGCGCGTTTTTCATCCCCGAAGCGCATCAGCATCGCCGCCTGCCAGACAAAGACCAGCCCCAGCGCGCCGGCCACCAGCCCATACCAGACAGAAGCCAGCCCGGTTGCCACTGGCAGCACCGCCAAGGGGGCCAGTATCAGCGCATAAATCAAAATCTGCTTGCGGGTCTCTTTTGCGCCGGCAACCACCGGCAACATCGGCACGCCGGCCTTTTTGTAATCCGCATGCCGGAACAGGGCGAGTGCCCAGAAATGCGGCGGGGTCCAGAAAAAGATAATGGCAAACAATAACAAGCTGTTCAGTGTAACCTCGCCAGTGACCGCCGCCCAGCCAACCAGCGGCGGCAACGCCCCGGCAGCCCCGCCAATGACAATATTCTGCGGCGTGCGGCGTTTCAGCCAGACCGTGTAAATCACCGCATAGAAGAAGATAGTGAAAGCCAGCAGACCGGCCGCCAGATAGCCAGCGCTCAAAGCCAGCACCAGCACCGAGAGGGCCGCAGCGATCAACCCGAAGGCCAGCGCTTCAGAGGGCGCAATCTTGCCTGCTGGCAACGGGCGGGACCGGGTGCGCGCCATCACTGAATCCATATCGCGATCATACCATTGGTTAATCGCCCCGGACGCCCCGGCCCCAACCGAAATAGCCAGCAGCGAGATCAGAGCCAGCACCGGATGCGCCTCGCCGCCTGACAGATACATTCCGGCCAGACAGGTAAAGATCACCAGACTCATCACCCGCGGCTTCATCAGCGCCAGATAATCACCTGCTGAGGCAAGCTGGCCTGCCTCAGTAAAATGCGTCTCAGAGCTGCGCACCCGAATGGTCATGTCTGACCGCTCCCTCACTTAATCTTTGGCAGCGTGTCGAAAGTATGGAAAGGCGGCGGTGAACTCACCTGCCATTCCAGCGTCGTTGCCCCCTCACCCCAGGGATTCATCGCAGCCTTGCGGCGGGAAATAAACGCCTCTGCAATAATTCCAAGGAACAGGATGGCCCCGGCCGCGCTGATATAGGAGCCGATAGACGCCACATAATTCCAGCCAGCAAAAGCGTCTGGATAGTCGATATAGCGGCGCGGCATACCAGCCAGACCCAGGAAATGCATCGGGAAAAAGGTCAAATTCACGCCGATAAAGGTAATCCAGAAATGCAGCTTGGCCAGACCGGAATGATATTCAAACCCGGTCATCTTGGAGAACCAGTAATAAAAACCGGCAAACAGTCCAAACACCGCCCCCAGCGACAAGACATAATGGAAATGGGCAATCACATAATAGGTATTATGCAAAACCACATCCATACCGGCATTGGCCAGAACCACACCGGTCACCCCGCCAACAGTGAACAGGAAGATAAAGCCAATCGCCCAGAGCATCGGCACGCCAAAGCGGATAGAGCCGCCCCACATGGTCGCAATCCAGCTGAAAATCTTCACACCTGTCGGCACCGCGATCACCATCGTTGCGGCGGTGAAATAGGCGCGGGTATCCACATCCATGCCGACTGTATACATATGGTGCGCCCAGACGATAAAGCCGACAAAGCCAATCGCCACCATCGCATAGGCCATACCCAGATAGCCAAAGACCGGCTTCCGCGAAAAGGTGGAAATGATATGGCTGACAATGCCAAAGGCCGGCAAGATCATAATATAGACTTCTGGATGGCCAAAGAACCAGAACAGATGCAGGAACAAAATCGGATCGCCGCCGCCTTCTGGAATAAAGAAGGTGGTGCCGAAATTCCGATCAGTCAGCAACATGGTAATCGCCCCGGCCAGCACTGGCACCGCCAGCAACATCAAGAAAGCGGTGATCAGCATCGCCCAAACAAATAGCGGCATTTTGTGCAGCGTCATGCCGGGTGTGCGCATATTGAAAATCGTAGTGATGAAATTGGCCGCCCCCAGAATAGAGGACACCCCGGCCAGATGGAGCGAGAAAATAGCCAGATCCATCGACATCCCCGGCGTGCCGAGTGACGAGGAAAGCGGCGGGTAAATCGTCCAGCCAACCCCGGCCCCGCCATCCATCACTGCTGATAACAGCAGCAGCACAAAAGACGGCGGCAACAGCCAGAAGGAAATATTATTCATTCTGGGGAAGGCCATATCCGGCGCGCCGATCATAATCGGCACAAACCAGTTACCAAAGCCGCCAATCAGCCCCGGCATCACCACAAAGAACACCATGATAAGCCCATGGGCGGTGGTAAAGACATTCCAGACATGGCCATCTGCCATATACTGAACCCCCGGCTCCATCAGCTCCATACGCATAAAGATGGAAAAACCACCGCCGATAAAGGCAGCAAGGATGGCAAAGATGATATACATCGTGCCGATATCCTTGTGGTTCGTGGAATAAAGCCAGCGCCGCACAAATCCGGTGGGCGCGCCGTGATCATGATGGGCAGAAGCTGATTGTACACTCATCTGGTTTCTCATCAACTCTCTGTCGGACTATTGCGCCGCAGCCAGACGCAGGATTTTCTCCCGGTCTGCCATGGCAAATTCAGCTTTGGCTGTTTCCAGCCAGGTGGCATATTCAGCCGGCGGCAGGGCCTGCACGACAATCGGCATATAAGCATGATTGATGCCGCAAATCTGGTTGCACTGGCCGTAATAGGTCTTCTTGCCCTCTGGCACATCAATCCAGGCCTCATTGATGCGGCCTGCTATCGAATAGGTCTGCACCGCCAGAGACGGCACAAAGAAAGAGTGCATCACATCATTGCCGGTAATCAGCAGCTTGATGCGCGTGCCGGCAGGAACCACCATCGGATAATCAACACTCAGCAGGCGCGGCTGACCCGGCTCCAGATCCTCAGCCTCGATCATATAGCTGTCGAAAGCCAGCTCCTCATCTGGATATTCGTAATTCCAATACCACTGATTGCCGGTGACCTTGATCACCATATCGGTGTTTTGGGTTTCATCCATGTAATAGAGCAGGCGGAAGGACGGCACCGCTATGACCAGCAGAATCAGAACCGGGATCACGGTCCAGAGAATTTCCACCGTTGTATTATGCGTGGTCTTCGATGGCGTGGGATTCGCTGAGGCCCGAAAGCGCAGGCATACATAAACCAGCAAGGCCAGCACAAAAACTGAAATAAGGGTAATAATAACCAGCAGCAGATTATGCAGGCTATCGGCCTTTTCCGCGATAGAGCCAGCAGGTTCCTGAAGCCCCAACTGCCAGGCAAACGGCTCAGCAGCAAAGGCCGGGCCGTTCAGCCCCATCGCCAGCAGCACAAACGCCAGGGCAAGCAGCCCCATCAGGCGCGGCCCCGGAATAGGCGTCTCGACTGCCCTTTTGCACAGGCGGCTATTCGTCATGCTTTTGTCCCCCTTGACGACATAGTCCGGAGCGCCCCGCCCTTTCGCCGGACGGCCCCCGGAATGAGATATATCTTCAAGAGTTACTACTAGACTTTTTTACCGGCTGTGAAAAGCCCCATGCGACCGCCTGTCGCGCTGTATTTATACCGGTTTTTTCCAGCAGGTAAAAAGCAGGCGCAGAGCTTGAAAAACAGGCGCGTTGCGCCCATTATCACAAGGGAGAAAAAACCGCCGGATACCCCGGTTGGGCGCGGCTCCCCGGTTACTGCAAAAAGGCACAGTTCAAAATGGATGCACTTTCCCGCACAGATGATATTTTCTTCTCCCGCAACGGACTTGACCCGAAACAGACCGAGGCGCTGGTGGCCAAAGCGCTGGCCGGGGCAGATGATGGGGATTTGTTTCTGGAAATGCGCCATTCCGAGATGCTGAGCTTTGATGACGGGCATCTGCGCAATGCCAGCTATGATCAATCCAGCGGCTTTGGCCTGCGTGCCATTGCCGGAGAGGCGGATGGCTTCGCCCATGCCGGAGAGTTGAGCCAGGCGGCCCTTCAGCGGGCTGCTGAGGCGGTGCGATCTGTTGCATCTGGCCATGGCGGTGTGCTGGCCCTGCCGCCCGGCGGGGCAGCCAACCAGCCACTTTACACGGACGAAAACCCGCTTGAAGAAACCCGCTTTGAGACAAAAGTCGCTCTGTTGCAGGAAATGGACAGCTATGCCCGCGCCCTTGACCCGCGTGTCAAACAGGTTTCGCTGTCGCTGGCCGGTTCCTGGCAGGCGGTGCGCCTGATCCGGCCGGATGGCTGGCAAGCAGCGGATATTCGCCCGCTGGTCCGGCTCAATGTATCGGTCATGGTGGAACAGGATGGCCGTATGGAAACTGGCTCCAGCGGGGCTGGCGGGCGGGTGCTGTTTGGTCAGTATATGCGCCCGAACAATTGGCAAAAACAGGTCAAGGAAGCTCTGCGGCTGGCCCTGCTGGGGCTGGAGTCTGTCGCCGCCCCGGCAGGCGAGATGGATGTGGTTCTGGGGCCGGGCTGGCCGGGTGTTATGCTGCATGAGGCTGTCGGACACGGCCTGGAAGGGGATTTCAACCGCAAGGGAACTTCTGTTTTCTCAGGTAAAATTGGCGAACAGGTGGCAGCGCGCGGGGTGACCGTGGTGGATGATGGCACTTTTGCTGACCGGCGCGGTTCGCTCAGTATCGATGATGAGGGCACCCGCTCGGCCCGCAATGTGCTGATCGAGGACGGGATTCTCAAAGGCTATATGCAAGACCGCCAAAATGCCCGGCTGATGGGGGTAGAGCCAACCGGAAACGGGCGGCGCGAATCCTATGCCAGCTTGCCGATGCCGCGCATGACCAACACTTTCATGGAAGCAGGCAGCCAGGACCCGCAAGAAATTATCGAATCGGTGAAAAAGGGGCTTTATGCAGTGAATTTTGGCGGTGGCCAGGTGGATATTACCTCTGGCAAATTTGTCTTTGCGGCCTCGGAAGCCTATTTGATTGAGGATGGTAAAATCACCGCCCCGGTGAAGGGCGCAACGCTGATCGGTAACGGGCCGGAAGCGATGCGCCGGATCAGCATGATCGGCACCGATCTAAAATTAGATGACGGGGTGGGCACTTGCGGCAAATCCGGCCAATCCGTGCCGGTTGGGGTTGGCCAGCCCAGCTTGCGGATGTCCGGCATTACGGTTGGCGGCACACAGGCCGGCTAGACAGCTGCCATACGCCGGCCCAACAGCAGAATAACCGCCAGCAATAACAAGGTGATAAGCGCGGCAAAACCAAAATTAAGGGTGCTGCCCCCAAAGGCATAAAAGGGTCCGGCAATGCTGAGCCCGATAACCTGGCCCAGCGATCCAAACCCCTGCACCAGCCCCAGCGATCCCCCCATCTCGCCCCGGCGAGCCAGCCGCGAGGACGCCGAGGAGAGGGTCGGGTTGGTAAAGGCAAAACCACAGCAAATCATTGTCGTGCAAAGCCCCAGAAGCAGCAGGGCCGGCAGCTGCGAGAGCAAGCCAAAACTGGCAAACAAAACCGTGCATAGCTGGCCGCAAAAGAGCAGCAATGCGCCAAAACGGGCCGTTGCCATCTCACCCAGCAGGGCAACCACCCGCCCGATCAGCCCGCCTTGCACCAGAATGATGCATAAACCGACCCAGGCGAACAGCAAGCCGGTCTCACGCGCGCCAAAACCCAGCCAGTCCCGCACCAGCAGCACAAAAGAAGCCTCTACCTGGGCAAAACCCAGATTGAAGAAGAAAAATCCCAGCGCAAAAAGCCCCAGCGGCCCAGCCAGCAGCTCTGCCAAACGGCCAAATAAATGCCGCCCTTCAGCGGCTGCTGAGAGGTTGGCCGGGGCGGTCTCCTCCAGACGCAAAGCCAGCAGCAAGGCCAGAAGGCCAAAACCTGCCGCTATCAAAAATGGGGTCTGATAAATCGGGCCAGTGCCAATACCGCTGAACAGCCCGCCAATCGCCGGGCCCAGCACAAAACCGGCCCCCACCGCCGCGCCCATAAATCCCATCAGCCGGGCGCGCTGATCCGGGCTGCTGCGATCAGCTATCATCGCCTGAATGACCCCCATATTGCCGGCGGCCAGACCGGCCAGAATACGGGCCACAAACAGGCTGACAATATCTTCGGAAAAGGCAAACCAGATATTCGCGGTGATATTAACAGCCAGCGCAATCAGCAGAATCTGCTTGCGACCAATGAAATCAGACAGCCTGCCCTGCAGCGGATTGCCAACAAACATAGCCAGCGCAAAGCTGGCCAAAAGGGCGGTCATCACCGTTTCCGAATATCCCAGCTCCTCTATCACCGCAAAGGGCAGCACCGGGATCAGCGCGCCAATACCGATGAAATTCACAAATACAACCAGCAGCAGGGCTACCATATTCTGTCACCTCTGCCCGAAATCGCCCGCCACAGGCAATATGCGGCCTGCGGGCAAAACAAGCCCTAATAGTTAAAACGGGTGTAAAGCCGGGTAATATCTTCTCCCCAGCTGCCATGATAGAGGCGCAGCAGCATATCTGCCCGGGTCTCGCCGCTTTTTACAATTTGCTGCAAGGGGGCCAGGAAGATACTTTCATCCTGCCCTTCGCCGTTAATTTTGGCGCGGCGCTGCAACCCGCCCGCAGCAATCGCCAGCAGCTGCTCGGCCAGCTTATGCATCGCATAGCTGCCCAGCTGCCCCTGCAACCCGTCGCGGGCAGCTGAAATCCGGCCAGCCTCCACATCAGCGGCTGTTAGCGGAGCGGCGAGAGCTGCTGCCTCTGCAAGGGCCGCCTCATCATAGAGCAGCCCGACCCAGAAAGCCGGCAGCGCGCAGATATTCTCCCACAGGCCGCTATCCGCCCCGCGCATCTCCAGATAGCCTTTCAAGCGCACTTCGGGAAAGGCGGTGGTAATGTGATCTTCAAAATCTGCCAGCTGCGGGGTCTCCCCGGCATGGCCGGGCAACTCACCTTTCAGAAAATCAGCAAAGGACTCGCCTGCCACATCAATATAGCTATCGCCGCGATGCAGAAAATACATCGGCACCGATAACAGGTAATCCACCCAAGCCTCATAGCCGAATTGCGGATCAAAAACAATTTCCGGCACCCCGCAGCGATCCGGGTCTGTATCTGTCCAGACACGCACCCGCGCCGATTTCCAGCCAGCAGGCTTGCCCTCAATAAAAGGAGAATTGGCAAACAGGGCTGAGGCAACCGGCTGCAAGGCCAGGGCGGTGCGAAATTTGCGCCGCATATCTGCCTCATCAGCATAATCCAGATTGACCTGCACAGTGCAGGTGCGCAGCATCATATCCAGCCCCAAATCGCCTTTTTTCGGCATATAGTCGCGCATAATCCGATAGCGGCCCTTGGGCATCCAGGGAATATCCTCACGCCGCCATTCCGGCTGAAAGCCCAGCCCCACCATGCCAAGGCCCAGCGCCTCAGTAACAACGCGCATCTGTTTGAGATGCCGCCCGGTTTCAGCACAGGTCTGATGCAGGTTTTCCAGCGGTGCCCCGGACAATTCCAGCTGCCCCCCCGGCTCCAGCGTAATGGACCCACCCTGATCCTCTTTCAGCCCGATGAGCGTGCCCTGTTCCAAAATGGGCTGAAATCCCTGCTGATCTTGCAGCATCTGCAACAGCGCGCCGACCCCGTCCGCCCCTTCATAAGGAACCGGGCTGTGATCAGCTGCGCGGAACAAAAATTTTTCATGCTCAGTGCCAATCCGCCAATCCTGCGGGGCGGTGGCGTGATCAGCCAGCCAGGCAATCATATCTGCCTTGGTGAAGGGCGGGTGCGCCGCTGACAGCTTTGACTTTTTCATCACGCCTCTCCGCCTGACAAAATAAAACCAGTGAATTTTACAGAACTGCCGCTCGCTAGATATTCCAGTCACCGCAGGTGGCCTGCCAGAGAGTAAGGGCGGCCAGCGCGGCGGTATCGGCGCGCAATATGCGCCCTCCGAGCGTAATCGGCAAGAGTTTTGACCGGGATTTTATTTTTTTTCGCTCAGCCTCGGTGAACCCGCCTTCCGGCCCGATCAGCAGCGCGGCTTTTTCCCCACTTATTTTTGCCAGCTGCTGGACAGGCGATGGGCTGTCACTGCCTGCTTCTGCCTCATCACAGAAAATCAGCCAGCGATCCGGCTCTAGCTGCTCCAGCAGCCTGTCCAGCGTAATAAACGGCCCCAATTCAGGAATATCCAGCCTTTCCGTCTGTTCAGCTGCCTCGATGATATTAGCCTCCAGACGGCTATCCTTCAGCCGCGTTATCTGGCCGCGTTCTGACTGCACCGGCCAGATTTTTGCCGCCCCCAGCTCCGTCGCCTTCTGGGCAATGAAATCAAGGCGGGCGCGTTTGACCGGCACAAAAATAAGCCAGATATCCGGGGGGCTGGTCTGCGCGGCCAGCTGTTCCAGACAGACCAGCTGAACCTGCTTGCGCCCAACCTCGGTGATCTCGGCCAGCCAGCCACCATCGCGGCCATTGAACAGCAGGATCCGGCCGCCAACACGCTGGCGCATCACCGAGATCAGATAATGGCTCTGGCCGGCATCGGGCGTAATCTGCGCCCCGCTAGCCAGCTGATCCGGGACAAACAGGCGGATGGTTGAAAGCCGTTCTTGCATGGGCTGTTTCTAGCCCTTTTTGCGGGCAGATGGCAAGCATCACCCGGCTTTTCCCCGGCCGGTTTGACAGCCAGGGCTGGACAGGCAGGCCGCCGGGCCGCTATCTGTGGGGCATGGATAAGAAAAGACCGAGCAACACCGCAAGTGACATTGCGCTGGATGGGTTCTGGGGCCGCCTGCCAGCAAGCTGGCAGCCCTTCATCCTGCTGGCCCGGCTGGACCGGCCGATCGGCTGGTGGCTATTGCTGTTGCCCGGCTGGTGGGCAATCCCAGCCAGCACCAGCCACTTGTCCGAAGCGGTCAGGATAATGGCGCTGTTCTGGGCCGGGGCGGTGGTAATGCGCGGGGCGGGCTGTGTTATCAATGATCTAATAGATAGGCGCATTGACCGGCAGATTGCCCGCACCGCCGGACGGCCGCTGGCCAGCGGGGCGGTCTCGGTGCTGGCGGCCCTCCTCCTTTGCGGCGGGCTAATGATGGTCGGCTTGTTGGTATTGCTGCAGCTTCCCTGGCAAGCCTGGGTGGTCGGGCTGGCCAGCGCGCCGCTGATTATCCTCTATCCGCTGGCCAAGCGGGTGTTCGGCTTTCCACAGCTGATTCTGGGTCTGGTCTTCAGCTGGGCCGCCTTGCTGGGGCCAGTTGCGGTGACCTCTGACTGGCCCAGCTTTCCGGCCCTCTGGCTCTGGTTTGGCAGCATTTTCTGGGTGGTCGGCTATGATACTATCTATGCGGTTCAGGATATCGCAGATGACCGGCTGACCGGGGTGCGCTCCTCAGCGCTGACGCTGGGGCACGCCCTGCGTCCGGCGGTCGGGCTTTTCTATCTGCTGGCCTGGGGGTTTTTGGGGATCGGGTTTTATGGGCTTCTGGATGGCGGGGTCTGGATGGCGGGCTGGGCTGCGGCCGGGCTGCAGCTGGGTTGGCAGACGGCCAGGCTGGAGCTGGATAACCCCCAGCGGGCCGGCCAGCTGTTCCGCTCCAACCGGGATGCCGGGCTGCTGCTGACAGCCGGTCTGATGGCTGAATTTTTTATCTAGACCAGCAAATCTTCCATAATGTGCCAGGGCGGATTTTCTGGATGCCGGGCCTGCCCCCTTATGGACTGGGCAATTTGCTGGCGCAGCTGGCTGTCTGCCTGTAGCTGGTCGATCCAATCCTCTGGGTTTGACGGGCGCGCAACCCCTGCCAGCTGGCACAGCCGGGCCATGGCAGCGGCCTGATCCAGTGCGGTGAAGCGGCGCTCTTCAGCTGCTATCGCGGCCAGCGAGAGAGCAGCCCCGGTCCCGTCATCCAAAAATCCCTGACGGCTGGCATAGCCATAGACAGGTTGGCCAGCGGCGGGGATTATCTGTGGGGCCAGATGGGTGATACTGCTCGCCTCCCAACGCACAAAATCATAGGCAATGCCGACCGTCTCAGTGCGGTGCATAATCGCCAGCTGGGCCGGTTCCAGCCAGGCTATGTTCAGCGCCACGCGGGTGCCACGGCTGGGAAAGGCAGAGGCCGGAACTGCCGCATAGCCGGACAGGGCCGCAACATGGCAAATATCACAATCATTAAGCTGCGCCGGGCTGACCGGCACTTCTGCTGCTGGCCCGAATTTTCGCAATAGCTGGACCGGGGCCCGGTTGGAGCCAACCGACAGAACCGGCAGCCGCCCATCCAGCTTGACCCGCTCATCCCAGCTCTCAACATGGCCTGCCCGCACAACAAATGCCCCTTGCGGGGCCTGATAGGGGTAATCAAAGGCACGCTGTCTTTCGCTCAGCCGCTCTATTGGCTGCATCCGGCCTGCCTCTGGCTCACACGGACAGCCCGGCCATGACCGGCAGCCCCAACATCAGATTAAGATTCTGCACCGCCGCCCCGCTGGCCCCCTTGCCCAGATTATCCAGCCGCGCACAGAGCCAGAATTGGTCCTCGCTTGCATTGGCAAAAACAGCGATTTCCAGCCGGTCGGTTCCAGCCAGCGCGGTAGCAGCAAAAAACCCATCCTCCAGCCAGTCCGCAGCGCCCACCCCGGCAACGCTGATCAGCGGCTGATCCTGATAGGCTTCGGCATAGAGGGCGTGCAGTTGGCTTGCGTCAACCGGACGGGTAAATTGGCTTTTATGCAGCGGCAGGTGAACCAGCATCCCTTGGGCAAAATCCCCGACAGAGGGCATGAATATCGGCGGCGTATCCAGGCCACAATGCTGGGTCATTTCCGGCAAATGCTTGTGTTGCAAGCCGGTCGCATAGGCAAAGGCCGGTGGCGCTTTGCCACTCTCAAACTTTTCTATCAGCGCCTTGCCACCGCCGCTATAGCCAGAGACCGCCGGCACGTTGAGGCTGGCAGAAGGGGCCAGCCAACCTGCCCTTATCAGCGGCCGTGCCAATGCCAGAAAGCCACTCGGATAACAGCCCGGGTTGGACACCAGACGGGCGGCGGCAATCTCGGCGGCACGATCTGCTTCCAATTCGGCAAAACCATAGACCCAGCCAGCAGCAGTGCGATGCGCGCTGGAGGCATCAATCAGCCGCACGGACAGCCCCTCTGCCATCTGGGCGGCAGCGCGGGCCGCCTCATCCGGCAGGCACAGAATAGCAATATCAGCCGCCTGCATAGCATCGCGGCGGGCAGCCTCCTGCTTGCGGGCGGTCTCATCCAGAATCAGTACTTCCAGATCAGCACGGCTGGCCAGCCGGTCCGCCACCTGCAGTCCGGTGGTCCCGGCCGCCCCATCAATAAAAACCAGATTGCTCATACCTTTGGTGATAGCCGCTTGGCTGTTCTTGTGCAAGCAGTTGCTATCAGGGCAAACAAGGTCTATCTCAATAGGTATGGAAAAGTTTGAAGAAAACCTTGTCAGCCTCTGTCTGGATGCCGCCCGTGCGGCCGGGGCAGATGGCGCGGATATCACCCTTGCCAAAGGATCTGGCCTGTCAGCTCAGGTGCGGCTGGGCAAGACAGAATCAGTAGAGCGGGCTGAGGATTACCAGCTGGGGCTGCGTGTCTTTGTCGGCAAAAAGACGGCCAATGTTTCGACTGGCCAGCTGGATGAGACGGTGCTGAAAGAGCTGGCCGGACGGGCGGTTGCTATGGCTCGGGCAGCCCCGGACAATCCCTGGGCCAGGCTGGCTGAGCCGGAGGAGCTGGCCAGTGATCTGCCGCAGCTTGACCTTTATGATGCAACCGTGCTGTCCAGCGAAGCCTTGACCGAGATGGCGCTGGCAGCTGAAGACAGCGCGCGCGCTGAGGCCGGCATAACCAATTCAGAGGGCGGTTCTGCCAGCGCCTCGCACAGTCAGGTTTTCATTGCCACCAGCAAGGGGTTTTCAGCTGGCTACAGCCGCTCCTCCTTTGGCTTTTCGGTGGTTGCGCTGGCGGAAAAAAATGGCCAGATGGAACGCGATTATGATTACAGCTCGGCTGTCTTTGCAGCTGATCTGGATGACCCGGCTGAGATTGGCCGATCTGCTGCCCAGCGCACACTGGCTAGACTCGGAGCGCAAAAGCCGCCAACCGGCCAGTTTCCGGTCATTTTTGACAAGCGCGTCTCCGGTTCCATTGCCGGGCATTTATCCAGCGCGCTGAACGGGATGGCGATTGCGCGCGGCACCAGTTTTTTGAAAAACAGCATGGGCGAGGCGATTGCCGCCGCGGCGATTACGCTGAGTGATGATCCGTTGCGCCCGCGCGGGCCCGGCTCACGGCCCTTTGACGGGGAATGCCTGCCGGTCAGCCGCCGCGAGATGATAAAAGAGGGCGTATTGCAGAGCTGGTTTCTGGATCTGGCAACTGCTGGCCAGCTGGGGCTGGCTCCGACCGGTCAAGCTGGCCGATCCCTGTCCGGCCCGCCCGCGCCCGGCCCTTCCAATCTGATGATTGAAGAGGGCGCGGTCTCGCAAGAACAGCTGATCAGCGAGCTGGAGGCCGGGTTTCTGGTCACCGAGCTGATGGGCAGTTCGGTCAGCCTGACCACCGGCGATTATTCGCGCGGGGCGGCGGGCTTCTGGATTGAGCAGGGGAAAATCACCCGCCCCTGTTCTGAGGCAACCATTGCCGGCAATCTCAAAGAGATGTTCATGCAGCTGGAACCGGCCAATGATGCGGATCGGCGGCGCGCAGTCTCAGCCCCGTCGCTGCGGCTGAAATCCATGATGGTTGCCGGAATGACAGATGGCCAAGCAGCAGCTGGCCAAGCAGGCGGATGAGCACAGCCTTGTCCAAATGGGCGGCCCCGCAAGCCCAGCGGCGCGGCTGGCGTGACTGGACCGAGCTGATGCTTTCGGATCACGGGCTGTTGCGGCTGCGCTGGCATAATCTGCACCAGATTGATCAAGATATGTGGCGTTCCAACCAGCCAACACCCGGGCGGCTGGCAAAGATGCGCGCGCTGGGCATTACCACCATTATCAATTTGCGTGGCCCACGCGCGGATGGCGGCTGGAGGCTGGAGGCAGAGGCCTGTGAGAGGCTGGGGCTGCGGCTGCTGGATTTCACCGCCCGCTCACGCGCGGCCCCGGACAAGGATATGCTCTATCAGGCGCGCGATCTGTTTGCCGCGCTGGATGGGCCTGCCTTGCTGCATTGCAAATCCGGGGCAGACCGGGCCGGGCTGATGGCCGCGCTCTGGCTGCTTATCCATCGCCAACGCCCGGTCGCCGAAGCCGCCCGCCAGCTATCCTTCAAATATCTGCATGTAAAACAGGCCAAGACCGGCTTGCTGGATGCGTTTTTACAAGCCTACGCCCCGCATGAAGCGGCGGGTATGGCCTTTTTTGACTGGGTGGATGCGATTTATGATCCAGACCAGCTAACTGGTGATTTCGTGTCGCGTGGCTGGGCCAATCGGCTGACCGATGATATATTGCGCCGCGAATAGGCAGGTCAGTCGGCGAAATGCTGCAAGGCGCAGAGGCGGGCATAAAGCCCGTCCTTTTTGATCAGGGCGGCATGGGTGCCGGTCTCCACCAGCTCTCCGCCCTCCAGAACCAGAATCCTGTCCGCCTTTTGGATGGTGGATAGCCGATGCGCCACTATCAGCGTGGTGCGCCCCTTTTGCAGCCGGAACAGCGCGTCCCTTATCTGATCTTCAGCCTCGGCATCCAGCGCGCTGGTTGCCTCATCCAGTAACAGAATCGGGGCCTGTTTCAGTATCGCCCGGGCAATGGCTATGCGCTGGCGCTGCCCACCGGAGAGCAGCTGGCCGGACGGGCCGCACGCCGCCTGATAGCCGCCCGGCAGCTGGGTGATAAAACCATCTGCTGCTGCTGCCTTGGCTGCCGCGTGTATCTCAGCCTCGCCAGCCTCTGGATTGCCAAAGCCGATATTGGCCGCAACCGTATCATCAAACAGCACCGATTCCTGACTGACCAGAGCCAGATTCTGGCGCAGGCTGGCCAGCTTCACAGACGCTATATCCTGATCATCAATCAAAATCCGGCCTGCCTGCGGCTCCCAGAAACGCAGCAGCAGATTAACAAGGCTGGTCTTGCCGGCCCCGCTTGGCCCAACCAGCGCTACTGTCTGGCCTGACTCTACCGAGAAGCTGACCTCCCTTAGCACCGTCTGACCGGCATAGGACAGGCTCACCTTCTCAAAACGGATGGAAGCGCCGCTGATTTTCAGTTCCGCCGCCGCGGCAACCTCACCGATTTCCGGCTGCCGATCCAGCAGATCGAAAATGCGCGCCGCCGCCGCTACCCCCTCTTGCACCACCGCATTCAGCGTGCCGATTGCCCGCACCGGCTGAACCAGCATCAGCAAGGCGGTGACAAAACCAGCCACATCGCCAACCGCCATTTCACCACGGCTCACCTGCCAGGCTGCCAGAGCGACCACCCCGGCAATGGCAACCCCGCCCAGCACTTCCAGAATCGGATCAATCCGTGCGCGCCCGGCGGTCAGCACAAAAAGCCGTTCAAACAGCGCTTCAAAACTGTTTGCGGCACGGCGGGACTGGGCCTGTTCCATGCGGAAAGCCTTAATCAGGCGGATACCTTGCAAAATCTCGGTCAGCAGCGCGACTGCCCCGGCCATTTCCGCCTGCAAGGCCCCGGATGCCGCGCGCTGGCGTTTGCCTATAGCGATCACCGGCCGCATCGCCAGCGGATAGACAGCCAGCACCACAAGCGAGAGCAGCCAGTCAAACCAGAACATCATCGCCACCATCGCCGCCACTGTCAGCAGATCGCGGACCAGATTATTGGCCAGCCGCAATATCGCCTCGCGCACTAGAATCACATCATTCATCATGCGTGAGACATAGCTGCCTGCCGGTTCTTCGCCCAGCACCGCCAGATCAGCCTCAATCAGCTGGTCTGCCATGGCTTTTTGAATGGCCGTGCCAGCCCGCAAGGCCAGCCGGTTGACGGCCAGAACCTGAAAATACATTGCCGCCGCCTTGATGCTGGCCAAAAGGATGATCGCCAGCGGCACCAGCCAGAACAATTCTTGCAAGCTGATCCGCTCGCTGGTCCCGGCCAGCCCGTCAAAAACCGTCTGAATCAAGGCCGGATAGGCCGCGCCAGTTGCCGCCACAATCACCATCAGGACCAGAATCAGCAAAATCAAGGCGCGCATCGGGGCCAGCCAATCGGCCCAGAGGCGGCGCAATATTAGCTTTGTGGAGGCCGGGGCGGGGGCCGCGCGGTCTATGTCAGCAGCCATCAGGGTGCTTTTTCCTGCAGTTTTCCCATAGCCCCAATCTGCATGGCCAGAGCGCGGTTGTAAAGCGGTTCTGCGCTGGCCGACAGATCGCCGCACGCAGCAGCGGCCAAATAGCGGCTGCCACTTTGCCCTTTTGCAGGCTTTCGCTATAATGGCGGGCATAGTGTCTTCTGACCGAACAGGTTTTCATGCGCAAAAAATGGCATCACCGCCCGGCCGGGCGATTTTTGGGCGCCGGGCTGGCCGCCCTTCTTATCCGCTTTCTGTGTGGCAGCCAGCGCTGGCACCAGCATGGCCGCGATCAGATGGAGGCCCTGCTGGATGCAGGCAAGCCAGTGATTATTGTTTTCTGGCATGAACATTTGCTGGCCATGCCGGTGCTGGTCCCGCCAGGCTGTGCGGTGCTGCAATCACCGCATCCGGACGGGCAGATGATGGCCCGTATCGTCAACTGGTTCGGCATCCGCACAGTCTGGGGCTCCAGCAACCGGCAAGCCTCCAGCGGGTTACGCCAGATGGTCCGGCTGGTTCGGGACGGGGCGATTTGCGTTCTGACCCCGGACGGGCCGCGCGGCCCAGCTCGGCATATGGCAGCTGGCCCGGTGGCGATGGCACAGCTGACCGGGGCAGCGATTGTGCCGGTTGCCTGGGCCAGCACACGCTGCTGGCGCGCCAATAGCTGGGACCGGCTGCGTATCCCCAAGCCCTTTGGCCGCGGCCATGTTATCTGGGGCCCGCCAGTTGATCTGGCAAATAGCGGCGACAAGCAGCAGCAACAGGCAAGCCGCCAGCTGCTGGCCGAGCGGCTGAACCAGCTGGCAGCCGAGGCGGATCAGCTGGTGGATCAGTCAGCCGACAAACAGGTCGACAAACAGGCCAAAAAACAAGCCCACAAACAAGCCGGGGACAGATAATGCAGGTGCTGCTTTATCAAATTCTCTGGCATCTGGCGCGCCCATTCGCCGGGCTATGGCTTAAAAAAAGGCTGGCAGATGGCCGGGAGACCAGCGAGAGCCTGCCGCAAAGACTGGCCAAAAGCTGGCCGGAGAAGCGCCCGCCCGGCCCGCTATTCTGGCTGCACGCGGTCTCTGCCGGAGAGGCGGTAGCCGCCTGCCAGCTGGCCAAGGCGCTGCTCGCAGCCGAGCCGGGCCGAACCATGCTGATCACCACCAACACGCCGGCCGGGGCCGCTATTGTGCGGGCCGCTGGCAAGACGCACCCTATCCTGCACGCCTTCCAGCCGCTGGATCATCCGCTGCTGGTGGACAGGTTTCTCAGCTATTGGCAGCCGGATGCAGCGCTGTTTCTGGAATCGGATTTCTGGTTCAATCTGGTCAGCCGGGCGGCGCGCCGGGAGCTGCCTGTATTTTTTGCCTCTGCCCAATTATCAGCCCGCAGCTTTGCTGCCTGGCAGCGGCGCCCGGCCCTGGCCCGCCAGCTGTTCGGGGCGGCCTGGCTGGTGCTGGCAGTCGACGCCAAACAGGCCCGCCAATTCGGCCAGCTGCGCGGCCAGCCGCATGATCCAAAAGCCATCGCTCTCGGCTCGCTGAAGGTCAGCCGGGAAAAGCTGGCGATAAATGCTGGGTTTGCCGGCCAGCTGCGACAGGCGGCCAGCGGGCGGGCGGTGCTGCTCGCCGCCTCTACCCATGCCGATGAGGAACAGCTGATCCATACCGCCTGGCAGGCCCTGCCTGAGGCAGACAGGCCACTTTTGATTCTGGCTCCACGCCATCCCGGCCGGGCAGCCGATATTCTGGCCGATCTGGGCCCGCTGCCGCAACGTAGCCGGGACCAGCTGCCAGAGCGGCCGGACAGCGCCTATCTGTGCGACAGTATGGGCGAGATGGGCAGCCTGTTCGCGGCAGCTGATCTGGTCATATTGGGGGGCTCGCTGGTGCCGGCAGGCGGGCATAATCCTTTGGAACCGGCCCTGTTTGGCAAGCCGATACTGGCTGGTCCGCATCATTTCAAGAATCAGGCTGATTATGAGGGTCTGGTTGCGGCCGGGGCTATGCGGATTAGTGCCGCCGAAAAGCTGGCCACGGATTTGGCAACGGCTCTGGCGGATACCGGCTTTCGGATGCAGGCCGCCGAAGCCGGGCCGGCCTTTGTTGAGGAAGCAGCCCGGCGGCCTGAGCGGGCGGCAGCCGCTATTGACGCTGCGCTGAAAGAGGCGAAGACTGAAGCCGGGGGAACCAAACCATGATCGCGCAGCGCGCCCCGAAATTCTGGAACAGCCGCGGGGTGCGGGCCGCCAGCCTGCTGCCCTTATCCGGCCTCTGGTGGCTGGCCAGCCAGCTGGCTCGCGCCAAAGGCAAGCCGAAAAAGGCCAGCCTGCCGGTCATCTGTGTCGGCAATCTAACTGTTGGCGGATCAGGCAAAACGCCGTCTGTGCTGGCCTTGTGCAGCCTGCTGGCTGAGCGCGGGGTCCAGCCGGTCATTCTCTCGCGCGGGCATGGTGGCAGCGAGAGCGGCCCGTTGCGGGTGGATCCGGCTGAGCATGAGGCCGCCCGGGTCGGCGATGAGCCGCTCTTGATGGCGGCCAGCTTTCCGGTGGTGGTGGCCCGCCAGCGCGCTGCCGGGGCCGAGGCGATTGCGCGGGCCGGGCTGGGAGATGTCATTGTCATGGATGACGGGCTGCAAAATTGGCAACTGCATCAGGATCTGAAAATCGCAGTCTTTGACGGTGAGGTGGGGGCCGGTAATGGCTGGCTGCTGCCGGCCGGGCCGCTGCGCGAGAGTCTGGCCAGCGGTCTGGCGCGGGTAGATGTGATTCTGTTCAATGGCCCGGACCGGAGCGGGTTGGCAAACAGGCTGCCTGCCCATATCCCGCAGATTACCGCCCAGCTGCTGCCCTATAGTGAGGAGGCAGACCAGCTGAAGGGCCAGCGCGTCTTTGCCTTTGCCGGCATTGGCAGACCCGCCCGCTTTTTCCAGACCTTGCAGGATATCGGGGCGGAGCTGGCCGGTCAGGCCGCCTTTGGTGACCATCATCTCTGGACGGAAGCTGATCTCAGCCGCCTGTCCGATGATGCCCATCAGACCGGGGCGCAGCTGGTAACCACGCATAAGGATTGGGTGCGCCTGCCCTCGGAATGGCGAGAGCGGGTGCAGTGCCTGTCCGTCTGGCTGGACCTTGCGACAGCCGATCAGCAGCAGCTGGCCGAGATTATCACACAGAAGACAGGCCGAGATGTCCTATCATAAACAACCCTTTCTCATACGCCTGTTGATCCGCTGGCTGGTCTGGCCGGTAGAGGCTGCCGGGTTGCTGTTACTCAGCGGCCTGTTCCGGCTGCTGCCAGTCCGCATGGCCAGCTGGCTGGGTGGGGCGGCGGTGCGCCTGCTGGCCCCGTTCAGCAGCTGGCAGAGACGGGCTGAGCAGAATCTGGCCCATGCGATGCCCGAGCTGGAGGCAGACCAAAGACACGCACTTATCAGAAAAATGTGGTGGCAGACAGGCCGCACGGCAGGCGAGTTTTTCCATGCCAGCCAGCTGGTGCGGTCCGGTCAGGTGGCGATCACCGGGCTACATCACCTGACAGAAAACGCGGGCGGCTCCATTCTGGTGGGCGGGCATTTTGGAAATTGGGAAATTATGCCAGAGGCCGTGCGCCAGTCCGGCCGTGAGGTGGGGATTATCTATCGGCCGCTGAATAATCAGCTGGCGAACTGGATTTTTCAGACCCGCCAGAACCAGCCGCGCACAAAAACCTTTATCAAGGGGCGCGAGGCGGCGCTCGGCATGGTGGCAACGGTCACGGCAGGCGGTGTGATGCTGATTCTGGCTGACCAGCAGCTGCGCGAGGGGGCAGAAGTGCCGTTTTTCGGTCATCCTGCCCAGACAGCTGTCTCGCATATCAAGGTGGCGTTGCGGCGCAAATCAGCCTTGCATATGGCCCGCACGCGGCGCTTGCCGGATGGCCGGTTAAGCCTCGATATATCAGCCCCGCTGGATTTGCCCGAAGGCGAGGAGGAGGAGGCGGTTCTGGCGCTGGCAACCCGCATCAACCAGATTTTTGAAAGCTGGATAAGAGAAGCCCCGGAGCAATGGCTGTGGCCGCATCGGCGCTGGGGGCGGCTGGACTAGAACAGGTCTTCTTGCTCTGGCGGGGCCGGTTTTTTATTATCAGCCTGTTTGGCCTGTCCGGCCGGGCCATCCAGCACCGCCTGACGGCTGGCATCGGCAAAGCGCAAGATGATTTCGGCAGCGGGCGGGGCCGCAGCAGCCCGCTTTATCGGCTGACCGGCCGTGTCTGTCACCAGCACAAAGCCGCGTTCCAGCACCCGTTCAAAGGAATTTGCCGAGAGCAGGCGGCTGGCAGCTGATAAATCCTGTTCCGACTTGGCCAGCAACCGGTTCAGCCCAGCCTCTATGCGGCCAGACGCAGCCGTCAGCCGCTGGCCAGCCTCTCCCTGCTGGCGCGCTGGTTGCGGCAGCCGGTCGCCGAGACGGGCCAGCTGCAACTGCCAGCCTGCCAGCCGCTGCTCCAGCCGTGCTTCCAGCCCGGACAGCAGACTGTCCAGCTGTTGCTCGCGCCGGCCAATCTGTTCAGCCGGATGCAGCAGGCCCTTCATCACCGCAGATAGCAGCTGGGCCGATTGCTCGCGCTTGCGCAGCACCGCACGCTGCAGGCGCGCAGCCAGCTCATCCAGCCGGGCAACCAGCTCCTCTTGCACCGGGGTAGCCAGTTCAGCTGCTGCTGTCGGGGTGGGGGCGCGCAAATCAGCAGCAAAATCGATCAGCGTGGTGTCGGTCTCATGCCCAATAGCCGAGATCAGAGGGATTTGGCTGGCCGCGGCCGCGCGCACCACGCTTTCTTCATTAAAGCACCAGAGATCTTCCAGCGAACCGCCGCCGCGTGCCACAATAATCACATCCGGGCGCGGCAGGCTGCCAGTCTCTGGCAGCTGGTTAAAGCCGGTTATCGCCCGCGCTATACCGGCCTCAGCCCCCGACCCCTGAACCGCAGTCGGCCAGACCAGCACCCGCACCCCGAAACGCTCAGCCAACCGATGCAAAATATCGCGTATCACCGCCCCGGTCGGGCTGGTCACAATGCCGATAACGCGCGGCAGGCGCGGCACAGGCTGTTTGCGATCTGCATCAAACAGCCCTTCCCCGGCCAGCCTTTTGCGCCGCTCCTCCAGCTGTTTTAGCAGCGCCCCCTCACCGGCAATTTCCATGCGGCTGACAATGATCTGATAGCGGGACTGGCCGGCAAAAGTGGTGAGCTTGCCCGAACAGATGACCTCCAGCCCTTCTTCAGGCTCAATGCCGAGGCCGGGCACCATCGCTTTCCAGACCACCCCGGACAGGGTGGCGCGATCATCTTTCAAGGTGAAATAAAGATGGCCGGAGGCCGGGCGGGACGGGCGCGAGATTTCGCCGCGCACCTGAACATAATCAAAAGTCCCCTCAATCGTGCGCTTGATAGCCCCGGACAATTCCGAGACTGAATAGGGGGCCTGATTATCGGCGCGGCCAGCCACGGCGGGCGGGTCATTGCGGACAAGGTCATTGCTCATCATGGCTCTTTTATGGCACAGATAGCGGCAGTCAAACAATCGCAACCCGAAAACAGGGGAACAAATTTCCAAAATGAAGGTTTTGTTGGTTGGCAGTGGCGGGCGCGAACACGCGCTGGCCCTCGCATTAAGCGGATCACCGCTGTTACAGGAATTGCTTATCGCCCCGGGCAGCCCGGCTCTGGGCAGGCTGGGCCGATTGGTGGCGGTGGCGGCTGAGGATACCGACCAGCTTTGTGCGCTGGCTGAAAAAGAACAGGTGGACCTGGTGGTTATCGGGCCGGAATTGCCGCTGGTGAACGGGCTGGCAGACCGGCTGGACAGTCTGGGGATAGCGGCCTTTGGCCCACGCGCAGCAGCCGCCCGGCTGGAAGGATCCAAGGAATTTGCGCGTGATTTTTGCGCCCGCCACGCTATCCCGCAACCGGCTTTTGCCGCCTTTGATGAGCCAGCAGCAGCGATCCGTTTTGCCCACAGCCTGAACGGCTATTGCGTGGTCAAGGCAGACGGGCTTGCTGCTGGCAAGGGGGTGGTAGTCTGTGATGACCGGGCAATGGCAGAACAGGCTATTCAATCCATGCTGGATGGCCAATTTGGCGCGGCCAGCCGCCGTATCCTGATAGAGGAGCGGATCAGCGGGCCGGAAATCTCGGCCTTTGCGTTGCTTGACGGGCCAGAAGCGGTCTGGATGGCCTCAGCGCGTGATCACAAAAGGGCCTTTGATAATGATCAGGGCCCCAATACTGGCGGCATGGGCGCGGTCAGCCCCTCACCGCATGAGACAGAGGCGCTGCGGGGGCAGATTATGGACCGCATCATCCAGCCTGTTGCGCGGGCCATGGCAGAAGAAGGCACACCCTATACCGGCATTCTTTATGCCGGGCTGATGCTGACCGAAGACGGGCCAAAAGTGATTGAGTTTAATTGCCGCTTTGGTGATCCTGAAGCACAGGTGATTTTGCCGCGGCTGAAATCTGATCTGCTTGCTGCCATGCTGACCCAGACAGAAGGAGGGCTCAGCCATTTTGATATGCGCTGGTCGCCGGATCATGCGGTGACCGTTGTGCTGGCCAGCAGCGGCTATCCGGGCAGCTATCAGACCGGCAGCCAGATAAAAGGGCTGGACGCGCTGGAGGGCCAGCCGGATATTCTGGCCTATCATGCTGGAACCAGTCTGGATGAGGCGGGCCGGGTAACAGCAGCAAGCGGCCGAGTGCTGGCTATCACCGGGCTGGGCCCGGACAGCCAGTCAGCGCGGGCGCGGGCCTATCAGGGGGTAGCTATGATTGACTGGCCAGAGGGGTTTTGTCGCCGCGATATTGCCGCTACCCGATAACCGGCTGCCCTGTGAGAGGGCGGGTGCCTAGCCCCGCCTTGCGGCAAAAAAATCCTGCAATAGCTGGCTGGCTTCTGCCTCTGACAGGCCGCCATAGATTTCCGGGCGATGATGGATGGTGGGCTGGCTGAACAGGCGCGGGCCATGTTCAACCGCCCCACCTTTTTGGTCTGCCGCACCGAAATAAAGCCGCCTGATACGGGCGAGCGCAATCGCCCCGGCACACATGGCGCAAGGCTCCAGCGTAACCCAGAGATCACAGTCTTCAAGATATTTTGAACCGCGGCGCGCCTGCGCTGCGGCGATGACCAGTAATTCGGCGTGCGCGGTGCTGTCCTGGCGGGCTTCGGTCTCGTTTCCCGCAACAGCCAGAAGCGCGCCGTCCGGGCCGGTAATCACCGCCCCGACTGGCACCTCACCCCGCCCGGCCGCCTGTCTGGCCGCCGCAAGGGCTGCTTGCATTGGGTCCTCGCCTGTCATAGACCAAGCACTAGCCTGATTGTAGCAGGTTTGCCAAGGCCCAATCTTTGTGCGAGAAGTAAGGTGCATGGAAAAATCCGGTTTTCATTTTGCTGCTACTCCTGAAAAGGAACGGATCGCCAAGCGTATGGCCCGATCCGGCCTGTGTTCCCGCCGCGAGGCAGAAGCCTGGATTCTGGCCGGGCGGGTCTCGGTCAATGGCGCGTTATTGGACAGCCCGGCCTTTACCGTTGGCCCGCTGGACAGGATTCTGGTGGATGGCAAAAAGCTGGGCGGCAGTGAGCCGACCCGCCTGTGGCGCTATTACAAGCCGCGCGGTCTGGTTGTCTCCAATCAGGATGAAAAGGGCCGCCAGACCATTTATGATACGCTGCCCGATAATCTGCCGCGGCTGGTTTCGGTGGGTCGTCTGGATATGGATTCCGAAGGGCTGTTATTGCTGACCAATGACGGCGCGCTGGCCCGCCATCTGGAGCTGCCACAGACCGGCTGGTTGCGTAAATACCGGGTGCGGGTGCATGGGCGGATAGAAGAAGCCAGGCTGGAAGCGTTGCAGGACGGCATCGAAATTGACGGGTTTCGCTATGACAGCCTGCTGGCGCGCCTTGACAGCCAGATGAACAGCAATGCCTGGCTGACCATCTCAATAAGAGAGGGGAAAAATCGGGAAGTCCGCAAGGTGATGGAACATCTGGGCTGGCCAGTCAGCCGCCTTATCCGGCTCTCCTACGGGCCGTTCATGCTGGGCAAGCTGGAAGCCGGGGCCGTCGCCGAAGTGCCGACTGCCAGCTTAATGGATCAGCTGGGTCTGGGCCGCCCCATCCGCAAGAACATCGGGCCGCGGCTGCGGCTTGCCAAGCCCCGGCAGGATGCGCCGGGTCAAAACCGCAACAGGAATGCCGGGCCAAAAAGGGCTGGAAAAAATGCAGCAAATCATCGCCGGAAGCCGCCGCGGCAGAAAACTTAGCCCGCTGGCCGGCAACTCTGTCAGGCCAACTGCCCAGCGCACCAGAGCCGCCCTGTTCAACATTCTGGCAGGCGGGCGCTATGCTGTCCGGCTGGAAGGGGCGGTGGTGCTGGATATGTTTGCCGGGACCGGCGCGCTGGGGCTGGAGGCCCTCTCCCGCGGGGCGGGGATGGCGATTTTTGTTGAACAGGATATGGCCGCGCTGGCCGTCCTGCGGCGCAATATTGAGCGGCTGGACTTTGCTGATCACTGCCGGGTCATAGCCGGGGCAGCTGAAAAATTGCCGCCCTGGAGAGGCCCGCCTGTCGATATTATGCTAATGGATGCGCCTTATGATCACGGGCTGACGGAGGCCGGGCTGGCCGCCGCCTGGCAGGCCGGGGCGCTCTCTGAGGCCAGCCTTGTTCTGGCCGAGACGCGCAAGAGCGAAGAGCTGGCTTTGCCTGCCGGTTTTCAGCTGGAAGAACGCCGCCTCTACGGTGTTGCCGCGCTGCATATCCTCAGCCTGACCGGCTAGGCGCGCCGACCAAATAATCGTTCAATTTCGGCCAGCGAAAGCTGAATATAAGTCGGGCGTCCATGATTACACTGACCAGAGCCGGGGGTGTTTTCCATATCCCGCAGCAGCTGGTTCATTTCCTCAGCATTCAGCTGTCGCCCGGCCCGCACCGAGCTATGACAGGCCGCTGTTGCCAGCACCCGTTCAATGCGCTCAGCCAATGAGGCACTGCCGCCCAACTCAGCCAGCTCCTCGCCAATATCGCGCAGCAGCTGGCCGGCATCCACCTCACCCAATATAGCTGGTGTCTCCCGCACCAGAAAGGCCGCCGCGCCAAAAGCCTCTGCTTGCAGCCCAAACCCAGCCAGATTCTCCAGCATAGAGGTGACCTGCTCGACCTGCTCTGGCGGCAATTCCACCACCTCTGGCAATAACAGCAGCTGCGACGCGGGCTGGCCGTCTGCCAGGGCTTTTTTCATCTGCTCCATAACCAGCCTTTCATGCGCCGCGTGCTGATCTACCAGCGTGATACCGGCCTCTGTCTCGGCAATGATATAGGTGCGATGCAGCTGGGCGCGGGCGGCCCCCAGCCGGGTCTGGCGATGGGCTGCCTGCTGCTGCTCAGCCAGCACCGGAACGCGGGCTTCGGGCGGGCTGTCAGCCAGCATATCTGCGGTTTCGGCCAGCGGGGCCTGCCAGCTGGCAGCCTGTTCCTGCAGCTGGCCGGACCGGTGCGGTGGCATGGTTGGCCAGACAGCTGAGCCTGATCCTTGGCTCCGCCCGGCGCTCGCCAGCCGCGCCAGTGCCGCGCTGCCCCCTTCCAAAGTTGCCTGATGGCCTGCCGCGCGCAGGGCAGAGGACAGCGCGCCTACCAGCAAGGCGCGCACCGAACCGGCATCCCGGAAACGAACCTCAGCCTTGGCCGGATGCACATTGACATCCAGCTGATCCGGCGGCAAATCCAGAAACAGCACCGCCACCGGATAGCGCCCGCGCATCAGCATATCGCCATAGGCAGCGCGCACCGCCCCGATCAGCTGGCGGTCACGCACCGGACGCTGATTGACAAAGAGATGAATATGGGCAGCTGTCGGCCGGTTCATAGTGGGCAACCCGGCCAGCCCGGTCAGGCTGATCGTCTCTCGCCCGGCCTCTATGGCGACCGCTTCAGCAGCAAAATTGCGGCCCATAATATCGGCCAGCCGCGCCCGCCTGCCCGGCTCATCTGCGCTGCGGGCGGGCAGGTCCAGCACCTTGCGGCCGGACTCACTCATCTCAAAGCGCGTTTGCGGGTTGGCCATGGCCAGCTTTTTTATCACCTCCAGCGACCAGCCCGCCTCAGTGCGATCTGTTTTCATGAATTTCAGCCGCGCTGGGGTAGAGCCGAACAGATCAGAAATCACCACCCGTGTGCCACGCTCACAGGCGGCTGGTTTTGGCGGGCTGATCCGTCCCTGATCCACCTCAATCTGCCAGCCATGCCCGGCCGCTTCGGTTGCTGAGGTGATTTCCAGTCTGGCCACCGCCCCGATGGAAGGCAGGGCCTCCCCGCGAAAGCCAAAGGAATGAATATCAAAAAGATTGGCATCTGCCAGCTTTGAGGTAGCGTGCCGCTGGACACAGAGTTCCAGCGCCTTGCGATCCATGCCGCTGCCATCATCCGCCAGAATAATCCGGTCCAGCCCGCCGCGCTCGGTTGTGATGCTGATCTGGCGAGCCCCGGCATCCAGCGCATTCTCCGCCAGTTCCTTCAAAGCAGAGGCCGGGCGTTCAATCACCTCCCCGGCTGCGATTTGATTGATCAGATGGTCTGGAAGCAGGCGGATTTCAGCCATCTGCCACCCCTCAACGAACCTTCACCGGATCGCCCAATACCCCGTCAATCGCCGGGGTTGCCCCCTCATTGAGTGCTCTTTTCTGCAATCTGTTGGTGCGCAGGCGGCGATCCTCTGCCATCTGATCCAGCACCGGGCCAACATCCGGCAGGCCGCCAAAAATAATCTGCAAGGGCAGGCGGCGCTCAAACCGGATACCGGCAGTTTCCTCATCCACCTTGCGGCGAATATCCGGCTCAATAGCAGATAGCTGGAACAAATCCGCATAGCCGGTCAGGCTGGTATTGCGTTGCTCCAAGAGGCTACGGGCCAGATTGCGCGCCTCCGGGGCGGTGCTGGCAGCCGTCTGTAGATTTTCTGCATTGGGCCGCAGCTTGAAATCAGGCGGCAAAGAGAGCGGCGGGCGTACCACCACCTGAAATTCATCTGGCGCCGATTTTTCCGAGCCGATAGCCTGACGAAAATCAGAACAGCCGGATAGCAAGGCTGCTGCCAGACCTATCAGAATCGCGACCTGTTTATGCTGCATACCCACTCTCCTGTTCATCGGCTTTGCCCTGTTCAGCTTATTTCCCCGGTTTCGCCGTCCCGGTCTGGCGGCGGGTTTTTCGATCCGGCTATCATCTCATATAACCACAGAACCACCCCGATAGACAACGCGCTGTCTGCCACATTAAAAGCTGGCCAATGCCAGCCTGCCAGATGCAGATCAACAAAATCAACTACCCGGCCATAGACCAGCCTGTCAATCACATTGCCAATCGCCCCGCCTGCGATCAGCCCGGCGGCCAGCTGTTGCCAACGGCCAAGGCTGGGCAGCTGGCGCCACAGCCACCAGATAACCGCCAGCGCCAAAAGCGGCACCGCTATCTTGACCAGCAGCGGATTGCCCGCCAGCACGCCAAAACTGACGCCCGGATTCCACACTGGCGCCAGATTGAAAAAGGGCGTTACCTCAAGGATGCGGGGCGGCTCAAAAATCAGCGCCAGCATCCATTGCTTGGTCACGATATCCACCAGCAGAACCACGCCTGCGATGCTCAAAAAGCGTTTGGTGGAGGCGTTCCAGCTCACTGATTGACCACCTCATCACAGCGCTGGCAAATCCCCTCCTCTGAGGTAACAACCGGGTCGGTTTTCCAGCATCTGGCGCATTTGCCGCCGCTCGCCCGGCTCACGGTGATCTTTTGCACAGCTGCTTTTTTCACCTGCACAGACGAGGTGATAAACAGGGCAGGCAAATCCTGGCCAGCCAACAGATCCCCAGTGGCCGCTTGCAGTTCCAGCTGCACCTCAGCCTGTAGCGAGCCGCCGATCAGCCCGTCATTGCGCGCCTCTTCCAATGCTGCCATTACAGTGCCGCGCAAAGCACGGATTTGCTCCCATTTGGCTAGCAGGCCGGCATCCTGCCAATCTGACGGCAGCTGATAATATTCTCGCAGATGAATGGAATCCTCACCATCGCCGGTATAGGCCAGCCAAGCCTCATCCGCGGTAAAGCACAGGATAGGCGCAATCCAGCTGCACAGGCATTTGAAAATCTCATCCATCACCTGACGGGTAGCCATGCGGGCCGGATCAGCCGGGTTGTCGCAATAAAGCCGATCTTTGCGCACATCAAAATAAAAGGCCGATAAATCTGCATTGCAGAAATCATGCAGGCTTGTGAAAATGCCATGAAAATCATAGGCTTGTGTCTTTTCACGAATCTCTGTATCCAGCGCGGCCAGCCGGGCCAGCAGCCATTTTTCCAGCTCCGGCATGGCGGACGGGTGGATTTTTTCCTGCCCCTTATCATAGCCATCCAGCGCGCCCAGCAAATAGCGCAATGTATTGCGAATCCGGCGATAATGATCCGTCTGGCGTTGCAGAATCTCTGGCCCGATCCGCAAATCATCATAATAATCCGAGCTCACCACCCAAAGGCGCAGAATATCGGCCCCATTCTCATCAATGATCTTTTGCGGGGCGATCACATTGCCCAGCGATTTGGACATTTTGCGCCCTTGCTCATCCAGCACAAAACCGTGTGTGAGAACCCCTTTATAGGGGGCGCGCCCTCTGGTGCCGCAAGATTGCAGCAAGGAAGAATGAAACCAGCCGCGATGCTGGTCAGAGCCTTCAAGATAAAGGTCCGCCGGGCTTTGCAAATCCTCCCTTGCCTCCAGAACAAAGGCATGGGTTGAGCCGGAATCAAACCAGACATCGGCGATATCACGCACCTGCTCATAGTCAGCCGGATCATAATCAGGCCCCAGAAAACCGGCCGGGTCAGCGGTGAACCACACATCACAGCCCTGTTCAGCAAAGGCAGCGACAATCCGGTCCACTACCGCCTGATCACGCAGCGGCTGTCCAGTTTTTTTATGCACAAAGACCGGGATAGGCACGCCCCAGGCGCGCTGGCGCGACAGGCACCAATCCGGCCGATGCTCTATCATGGAGGAAAGGCGGCGTTGGCCAGCAGGCGGATAGAAACGCGTTTGCGACAGGGCTTTCAGCGCACTGTCCCGCAAGCCGTGGCTTTCCATGGAAATAAACCATTGTGCCGTATTGCGCCAGATGACCGGCGCGTGGCTGCGCCAGCTATGCGGATAGGAATGGGTCAGGTTGCCAATGCCGGCCAGCCCGCCATGCGCGGACATAATATCAGCGATTTTCTGATTATCGCGCAGCACATGAAGACCGGCAAAAACCGGCAGATGATCCATCAGATAGCCATCTTCAGCAACCGTATCCGGAACCTCTATCCCATGGCCCAGATGGGCCAGCTCATAATCTTCCGGGCCATGCCCCGGGGCAATATGCACAAAGCCAGTTCCCTGTTCTGTGGTAACATAGTCTCCGGCCAGCAGCGGCACCGGATGATCATAGCCCTGTCCAGCCATCGGATGGGCAGCGACCGCCCCGGCCAGATCGCGCCCCTTGCAGCGGGCGACCACTGTAGCCGCTTCGATAGCGCAGCCCTTTTTAGTCTCCTCCAGCAACGCCTCGGCGACCAAAAACACCTCACCCGGATGCACCAGCGCGCCCTCAGCCAGCTGGTCAACACGCACCGCCAGATAGTCTATATCCTCCCCATAGGCGAGGGCCCGGTTGCCCGGCATTGTCCAGGGGGTGGTTGTCCAGGCCAGCACAGCCGCCCCTTCCAATTCGGCAAGCGGCGTGCTGGTCAGCGCAAATTTTGCATAGATGGTCACCGATTTGTGATCCGCATATTCCACCTCAGCCTCAGCCAGCGCGGTTTTTTCCACTGGCGACCACATGACCGGCTTGGCCCCGCGATAGAGGCTTTCCTGCATCAAAAACTTGCCGATTTCAGCAGCGATGGTCGCTTCGGCCTGATACTGCATGGTGACATAGGGATCAGCCCAGTCACCCAGCACACCCAGACGCTGGAATTCAGTTGACTGAACCTGCATCCAATGCTCAGCAAATTCGCGGCATTCCTGGCGGAATTCGCTGATTGGCACCTGATCCTTGTCCTTGCCCTTCTTGCGGTAGCTTTCCTCAATCTTCCATTCAATCGGCAGACCATGACAATCCCAGCCCGGCACGAAATTGGCATCCTTGCCCAGCATGGATTGAGATCGGTTGATTACATCTTTTAGAATCTTGTTCAGCGCATGGCCGATATGCAGCTGGCCATTGGCATAGGGCGGGCCATCATGCAGCACGAATTTCTCGCGCCCCTTGCGGGCGGCGCGCAATTTTCCATACAGATCCATATCCTGCCAGCGCTGCAGGATTTCCGGCTCTTTTTTTGGCAAGCCGCCGCGCATCGGAAAATCAGTCTTCGGCAGGAAAACAGTTTCTTTGTAATTCATCTTCTTCACTAACCCTTGGGCAAGGGGAACAGCCCCCCAGCCAGCTATTGCCTGATCAGGCCCGCGATCGGGCCTGCAAGCCCAAACATTCTTTTGCCTGTGCCGCATCTGCTGCTATTTGCGCCCGCAGCGATTCCAGCGAGGTAAATTTCTGCTCCGGGCGCACAAAGGCCTTTAGCTGAATTTCCAGCCTTTTGCCATAAATATCCTGATCAAAATCAAACAAATGCGCTTCGGCCAGCACACCCCGATCGGCAAAGGTCGGGCGCTTGCCAATATTGGCTACGCCGGCGAAATAGCCAGCAAACGGGCCAGCAACCCCCTCAATTCCTGCCAAAATCGCATAGACCCCATAGGCCGGATGCTGGAACGCACCCAGCTGGATATTGGCGGTGGGAAAATCAAGCTGGCGGCCACGCTGGTCACCGGTGAGCACAGGCCCAGCCAAAACAGGCGGCCTGCCCAGCATTTCTGCAGCCAGCCCCGGCTGGCCCGCCTGCAACGCCGCCCG
>Ga0181579_10000307_pt1 | contig 37647 bp, 31 predicted proteins | sample 071ome_24_FD_132996 | JGI IMG/M metagenome (GOLD analysis project Ga0181579, IMG submission 132996) | Coastal salt marsh microbial communities from the Groves Creek Marsh, Skidaway Island, Georgia - 071402CT metaG (megahit assembly) | ecosystem: Environmental > Aquatic > Marine > Intertidal...
AAATCTCAGGCCATCAAGCAGGTTGAGCAGGCGTTTGATGCAGCTACCAAACGAGCCGTTGATATCTCTTTGGATGCCGGCGTTGAGGTGTTGCTGAGTGATCGGCCCGCTGCCTCTGTAGATCCCACCTATGAAAAGCTGGGCGCTCAAGCACGACGTAACGGGTAGTCCTTGATCTAACGCAAAACCAAAAGCCTCTCTACCGGCTTGGTTTGCTAGACAAAGTTCATGTCGCGCAAAATGACGCGCTCATTACCCTGGCGTCGGGTGAAGCCCTTACCATCAAAATATTCCAGCACCTCAATTGCTACATTGCGCCCGATGCCGGTGCGGTCTCTAAAGTCCTTAACCGTCATGCTGCCGTTGCTTTCCACCATGTCCCGCACGATGTCGGCGATGGACTGGAGTCGTGCGGGTAAGTAGAAGCGGTGGGCGCCGAGGTGTATCAACTTGCCATATTTCGTCAATGCGATGAGCTGTTTTTCTAGGGCGGTCAAGGGTTGGTTAAGTTGCTTTGCCAGGTCCCCAGAACTGGGTGCCTGCATGTGATCCAGCACAGGCTCTAGGGTGCTCCAAAGGGTCTGCAGATCTGCCGGTAGCGAGTCGTCTTCGCTGGGCATGCGGTACAGGCCGCCCGCTTGCTCAATACGCTGCTCTTGGAGCAGTTCGGCCAAAACGGATCGTCGAATATCCGGCGGAATGTGCTCCCATGGATTTCCTCCCAGTGCCGATTCCAGCGTTTTTGCTGTCACAGAACCGGCAGTTTCAATGAGCGCCAGTGTTTGCTGCTTGAGTTGCTGCCAATCCGTCGGCGTCACCAGTCGGTCGCCGATTTTCAGCACAGGCTGGGCATCTTCCAGCCTTTGCAGCTGACTGTCAGATATGTCCCATACGCCCTGAAATTGGTGCCTTAGCAGCGTTCCGTGGGTTAACAGTGCGGTAAAACTTTGCTCCGGAGACGGTTGGGCATAGTCGGCAACCAGATTCGTATGCTGTCGGGTGTTTCGTCGTCGCGCTTGGGCGCTTTGGGTGAACAGCACTTCGCCGCCGCCCAGTGTGGCGTCCAAAGCCTGATCCCTAATGACCAGCCGGTCGCCGCGATGGCAGGCCAAGGGTTCGTCGCAGACGATTTCCGCCCACGTTTGCTCCTGTGGGGCTTGTGTGTAGAGGGCAAGCCGGCCTGTGCTGTGGCTGGTTGCGTGGTAAACATGCACCGGCATCCAGTGTTTTAGCGCTCGGGGAAAGCTTGGGGCGCGGTTCAGCTTGATACTCACTGAGCTAGAGCCAGGGCTGGGTCTGGCGCGAAGCCAGTGACCCCGCTTTACGTCCTCCAAGGACGCCCCGACGATGTTTAAGGCGCAGCGATCCCCGCTCTTGGCAATATCGGACTCGGTGTCCCGTACGCGTAAAGAGCGAACACGCAGATCCTTACCGCTAGGAAAGTGAGACAGTTGATCGCCGACTTTGACGGATCCGCAGTGCACGGTACCGGTGACCACCACGCCGGCACCCCTAACCGTAAAGGCCCGGTCGATGGCGAGCCGAAAGCTCTCGTCGCGTTGGGATTCGTTGTGGGTAGCCGCGGTCTGTTCCAGATGGGCTAACAGCGACGCATAGCAGTCCGGATCCTGAGCGTGAGTTGGAAAAATCGATGCCCCCTGCAAAAAAGTATCCTTGATTAGGGCTTCGATCTCAGACCGGCAGGTACCAAGCCGCGCATCATCGACCAAGTCGCACTTGGTCATGGCAACCGTGCCTTGGCTCAGGCCCATTAGCGTCAGGATTTCTAGGTGTTCCCGGCTTTGCGGCATGGGGCCGTCGTCGGCAGCGATAACCAGTAATGCGTGTTGTTGGGCGGCTACGCCAGCCACCATGTTGTGGATAAATTTTTGGTGTCCGGGCACGTCAACAAAACCTAATTTGTCGGTGTAGGCAAAACCTAGGTCAATGGTTAGCCCCCGGGCTTTTTCTTCCGCCAGACGGTCTGTGTCTACACCGGTTAGCGCTTGTACTAAGGTGGTTTTGCCATGATCGACATGACCCGCCAAGGTAATAATCACGGGTTCAAATCCAAGGACTGGATGTTCGCGATTAGTTCGTCCATAGGATCGGCGCCGCGCATATCTAAAACGACCTGATCTGCCTTGATGCGGCCAATAATTGGGGTTTTGCTGCGTCGCAGGGCGTCCGCGAGTTTTTGTGCACTGAGCGTGGGGTGCTGCAGGATTACCCCGATGCTATCAATGGTTTGATCGGGAAGGGCGCCACTGCCGATTTGCGCTTCGCTCTCGATCATGGTGCCGTTGAGTGGCTTTGGCAGACCATCGATCAACTGCCTTGCCCGGGCCTGTAGCGCCTGTTGAGAGAGGGTTAGCGTTTTCAGCAGCGGTAAGTGTTCGGGTAGCTGCTGAGGATCCTTGTACAGTTTGAGGGTGGCATTGAGAATTGTCATGGTGACTTTGTCCGCCCGTAAAGCCCGCTTCATGGGGTTGCTGCGAATCCGCTCGATGAGTTCTTTGCCGCCGGCAATAATCCCGCACTGCACCGAGCCCAGTAATTTGTCGCCGCTGAAGGTGACGAGATCAACGCCCTGTTCCAGCACGCTTTGGGGCGTTGGCTCCTTTGGCAGTCCCCATTGGCTGAGATCCACAAGGCTGCCGCTACCCAAATCCACGCAGCTGGGGATACCGTGTTCCTTGGCTAATGCGGCCAGCTCCGGTGCATCCACAGATTCGGTAAAGCCTTCGATGTGATAATTGCTGGGATGGACCTTCAACAGCATCGAGGCTCTTGCCGCCACGGCTGCATAATCCTTTAGACGAGTTCGGTTTGTGGTGCCTACTTCCACCAACTCACACCCAGCCCGGCTCATCAGTTCCGGTAGCCGGAAGCTGCCGCCAATTTCAACCAGTTCCCCTCGGGATACCGGTACGGGTGCGCCAAGGCCAAACGTATTGAGCACCAGCATGAGCGCGGCCGCGCAGTTGTTGACGATGGTCGCTGCTTCGCAATCCATCAGCTCGCTTAGTCGTTCTTCGACCACGGTTTCGCGCTGACCGCGTACGCCTTTGGCGAGGTCATACTCGAGGTTCATGGGGCGGGTAACCAAGGGCTCTATGTCTCGCCAGAGGTTTTGGCTGAGCAGGGCACGCCCCAAATTGGTGTGAATGACTGTGCCGGTTAAATTGAAAACGGGAGTGTAGTCGGCCGTGGACAGGCTTTGCTTCAGCACGCGAGCGTAACCCGCAGCGTCGCCCCCCCAGTCTGGTACCAGCCGGTCCGCTCGCATGGTTTGCTGGAGTTCTCGCAGTCGCGTCTTAACCACTTGAGCACCATGGCGTTCAATCAGATCAGCCATCGGCTGAGACTGTAGCAACGATTCAATGGCGGGTAAGTCGCGAAGTTCTGGCATGGGGTTCCCTAGCAAATTCTCAGCCAGACTCGAGCTGGCGGGCTGACGGTAAACGAGGCCATTTATAGCCAAGGCATGACCATGATGCGAGAGAAATGTGGTCTTTTAAACTCGCTTTTCCTAGTGCGTGGGCGACGAGTAGCACCTAAGTGACCCTTCGCCTGAGTTTTCAGTATAGTTTGCGAACCTTGGCTGGTCCCAACAGGATTCGTTGACAATGTGTGGTTGGGTCCAGCGAAATCACTTTATTCACGGTTTAAGAGATCAACACATATGGCTAATTCTTTAGGTTCGGTTGCGTTTATCGGGTTGGGCGTTATGGGCTTCCCTATGGCAGGGCACTTAGCAAAGAGCGCTAGCGCGGTTACTGTGTATAACCGCAATACGAGCCGAGCCACCCAGTGGCTTGAAGCCTACGGTGAAAGTCCAGCCCAGTGCGCCATGGCCGCAACTCCCAAGGATGCCGCTGCCGAAGCAGACGTCGTGTTTGTTTGCGTGGGCAACGATCACGACGTGACCAGCGTGGTGTTGGGCGAGAATGGCGCCTTGGCCGGCATGAGTGGCGGATCGATGTTGGTCGATCATACGACCGCGTCCAAGCAATTGGCCCAAACGTTGGCCGATGCTTGTGGAGGTCGACAAGTGGGGTTTTTGGACGCTCCGGTGTCCGGAGGACAGGCCGGTGCCGAGAATGGCGCGTTGACGGTAATGGTTGGCGGCAGCGATGCCAACTATGCCCGTGCTCAACCCTATTTCGAGTGCTATGCGAAGAAGCACGCCCTTTTAGGCGATGTGGGGGCGGGTCAACTCACCAAGATGGTCAACCAGATTTGTATTGCCGGTGTGCTACAGGGCCTCAGTGAGGGCGTTCATTTTGCCCAACAAGCCGGCCTTGACGTCGATGCCGTCATCGAAGTGATATCTCAAGGGGCGGCCCAGAGCTGGCAAATGAACAACCGGGCAGAAACCATGGCCCGGGATGAGTACGAATTCGGTTTTGCGGTGGATTGGATGCGAAAGGATCTGAATATCGCGCTGCAGGCGGCCCGGGAACTGGACGCTCGTCTTCCTCTGACAGCCTTGGTGGATCAATTCTACGCCGACGTGCAAAGCCAAGGCGGCGGCAGATGGGATACCTCGAGTCTACTCAGACGGTTGAAGTAGCCCGGCTATCACGCACCTGCCTCGTTGGCTGAAACTAGGCACCGGATGGCAGCGCATGGCCGTAAATCAGCGCGCTGCTGTTAGTAGGCGCGCCGCTGTTCGTAAAGGGTGTGACAGCCCTGACGACGCCAGGGCTGTGCTGCGGGGACTAGCGATTCTCGACGCTGACGAAGTCCCGCTTCGGGCTTCCGGTATACAGCTGCCGAGGCCGGCCGATCTTATAGCTGCCGCCGATCATTTCGCACCAGTGAGCAATCCAGCCCGGCGTGCGTCCCGTGGCGAAGATCACGGTGAACATTTCAACGGGAATACCGATGGCTTTCAGGATAATACCTGAGTAGAAGTCGACGTTTGGATACAAACGTTTTTCGACGAAGTACTCGTCCTCCAGGGCAATACGCTCCAGTTCTCTGGCCATGGCCAGCACAGGGTCGTTTTCCACACCGAGCTCTTCCAGTACTTCGTGGCACGTTTGCTGCATCACTGTGGCTCGGGGGTCGTAATTTTTGTAAACCCGATGACCGAATCCCATGATGCGGAAGGGGTCGTCCTTGTCTTTCGCTCGCTTCACATATTCCGGAATGTTGTCGACGCTACCGATCTCATCCAGCATGTTCAACACCGCCTCGTTAGCGCCGCCGTGAGAGGGGCCCCAGAGCGCGGCAATACCAGCCGCCACGCTGGCGAAGGGGTTAGCGCCTGTGGAACCAGCAAGTCGCACGGTAGATGTTGAAGCATTCTGCTCATGATCGGCGTGCAGTAAGAAAATGCGGTCCATGGCTTTTGCCAGCGTCGGGCTGACTTTGTAGTCCTCGCAGGGGGTGGCAAACATCATATGCAGGAAGTTTTCGGCATAGCCCAAATCATTCCTAGGGTAGATGAAGGGCTGTCCTTGCGCGTGTTTGTAGCTCATGGCGGCCAAGGTTGGCATCTTCGCGATTAAACGATGCGCGGTAATCATGCGGTGCTGCGCGTTATCGATGTCCAGAGAGTCATGATAGAAAGATGACAGGGCACCAACGACGCCGCACATGATGGCCATGGGGTGGGCATCAGGCCGAAAGCCCTTGAAGAAACTGCGAAGCTGCTCGTTAACCATCGTATGGTTTTTGATGGTGTCCACGAAGTCGGTTTTCGTGGCGGCATCTGGAAGCTCACCGTTGAGCAGCAGATAGCACAATTCAAGGTAATCGGATTTCTCTGCTAGCTGTTCTATGGGGTAACCACGGTGCAGCAGAACGCCCTCGTCGCCGTCGATGTAGGTGATAGCAGACTCACAGGAGGCGGTAGATACAAAGCCGGGATCGTAAGTGAAATGCCCTTGGCTGGTGAGTTTGCCCACGTCGATTACGTCGGGCCCCAGGCTGCCAGAGTATATTGGCAGTTCTATCGGAGCGTCGGCCCCGGGGATTTTAAGCTCGGCATGCGGTGCGTTTTGTTCAGACATTGTTTTACCTTTCTCTCCATAAATCCGGTTGTTTAGTTGGTTCCGGTTGTTCCCTCTGTCCCACGCTGAACAGCAGCAGTCGCTCGGGTTGATCCGTTAGTCTCAGCGCAGCGTTCAAGGGCTTGCCTTAACGCGCTGCGCTGAGACTTGGATAGAACATCTATAATTGACGAAACGAACGGGCATTTCCAGTTTTGTGAGTCAATTGCGGAGCATTTGTGTGCTTCGCGGAGAAAAGTAGGCTCTCTGGGCTGACGTCAAGGTTGTGGCCGAGTTGCGCTGCTATCCAGAGTCGATCTCCACTGGCACTGTCATGGGCGGCAGAAATGTGTGAAGTCCTTGGCATCATGGGGATTGGCGATTAAAATGCCGGCGCCCGGGAGCGCTCCGGGACGGTTGGTCGGTCGGCAGCCTGTGGGGATGCTGGGACCGGAAACACCGGCATGCCATACAATAATCAACGTTAGGATTGTGGATATGAAGACAGAGAGACCTGTCAATCTGAACCTGCTCGCCTTCAGTTTTCCGCTGGCGGCGCTGGTATCAATCACTCACCGGGTGACCGGCGTCATACTTTTCGTCGGAGTCGCCTTTGCTCTTTACGCGCTGGATATGGCGTTGGCGTCGCCAGAGGGTTTCGTCGCAGCCCAGGCGCTTATCGCCCAACCCCTTCCTAAGTTCATTCTGCTAGGCCTCATTGCAGCGCTGGAGTTCCACATCCTTGCAGGGCTTAAACACATTCTCATGGACTTCCACTTGGGCGACTCGGTTGCCGCCGCACGATACGGATCCATGGTCGTTATTGCGCTCACCGTCATATCCACTGCCGTTATTGGAGCAATCTTATGGTAAAGCAGGTTTCTCAGGTCATGGCCCTGTCCAACAGTGGTCTATCAGATTGGGTTGTACAGCGTGCGACCGCGGTTATTCTTACTGCGTACTTTACTTGGGTGATGGCATTTTTCTTGTTCACGCCCAACATTGATTTTGCGGGTCTCACGGCATTTTTTGCTTCGCCGGCAATGAAAATCGCGGGAACGCTAGCGGTGCTATCGACGGTCGCCCATGCGTGGATAGGTTTGTGGACCATCGGTACCGATTACCTGCGGCCGGCCCACGTAGGCCAATACGCCACCTCGGTGCGGTTTGCCTACCAAGCGGTCTGTTTGTTGGTGCTGTTTGTCTACCTAATCTGGGCCATGCGTCTGGTTTGGCAGTTCTAGGCTCGCAAGTACCGGGTTTGGGTATTTAAAGAATTTATTGTTAGGAACTATCACATGGCTCAGATACGTAAAATGGAGTTTGACGGCGTCATTGTAGGTGGCGGCGGTTCCGGTTTAAGAGCAGCGCTGCAGCTAGCCCAATCCGGCCTCAAAACGGCAGTGATCAGTAAAGTGTTTCCCACGCGTTCGCACACGGTGTCAGCACAAGGCGGCATCACCTGTGCTATCGCCAGTGATGATCCCAACGACGACTGGCGTTGGCACATGTACGACACCGTCAAAGGGTCAGATTACATTGGCGATCAAGACGCCATCGAATACATGTGCTCCGAAGGTCCTCAGGCAGTGTTTGAACTCGAGCATATGGGATTACCGTTTTCTCGTACTGAAAACGGTCGTATCTATCAGCGTCCCTTCGGCGGTCAGTCCAAGGATTTTGGTAAGGGTGGTCAAGCGGCCCGAACGTGCGCAGCGGCAGACCGAACCGGTCACGCACTTCTTCATACGCTCTATCAAGCCAACGTCAAAGCGGAAACGACCTTTTTGAACGAATGGTTCGCCGTGGATATGGTGAAGAATCAAGATGGCGTTGTAGTTGGCGTCATCGCCCTGTGCATGGAAACGGGTGAAGTTGTTCATATCAGCTCGAAAGCAACCGTTGTCGCCACAGGCGGAGCCGGTCGTATTTACGCGTCTACGACCAATGCACTGATGTGTACCGGTGACGGAATCGGTATGGCTCTGCGCGCTGGCGTCCCGGTCCAAGACATCGAAATGTGGCAGTTCCATCCAACGGGTATTGCCGGTGCCGGAACGCTGGTAACTGAAGGTTGCCGAGGTGAGGGCGGTTATCTGATCAACAAAGACGGCGAACGCTTCATGGAGCGATATGCGCCTTCTGCTAAAGATCTGGCCGGTCGCGACGTCGTTGCGCGCTCCATGGTAATCGAGATCATCGAAGGACGAGGCTGTGGCCCAGAGGGAGATCATGTAAGGCTCAAGCTGGATCATCTAGGGGAAGAAGTGCTGAACAGTCGTCTGCCAGGAATCTTGGAGCTTTCGCGCACTTTTGCCCATGTTGATCCGGTCAAAGAACCGATCCCGGTTGTGCCGACTTGCCACTATATGATGGGCGGTATTCCAACGCAGGTGAGCGGTCAAGCGCTCACGCAAAATGCGTCGGGCGAAGATGTGGCGGTTGAAGGTCTGTACGCGGCCGGTGAAGCGGCCTGTGTATCGGTGCATGGTGCTAACCGATTGGGCGGTAACTCTCTCTTGGATTTGGTGGTATTCGGCCGGGCTGCTGGGTTGCACATCGAGCAAGTCATGCGTCAGGGCGTTTCTTATCGCGAAGCCAGTGAATCAGACATCGAGGCATCCATGGCCCGTTTGAATCGTTGGAATGAATCCAGTGGCGGTGAGTCCATTTACGACCTCAAGAAAGAGCTGCAAACGACCATGCAAAACAGTTTCGGCGTGTTCCGTACGGAAAAGAACATGCAGGAAGGCATCAAACAGCTTGCGGATCTGCGAGAGCGAATCGCGAAAGCGGACATGCCTGACAAGTCGTCGGCCTTTAACACTGCGCGCCTGGAAGCATTGGAACTGGACAATCTGCTGGAGGTTGCCGAGGCGACTGCTATCACAGCGGAAGGCCGAAAGGAGAGCCGCGGTGCTCACGCACGAGACGATTACCAAAGCCGTGACGACGAAAACTGGCTCTGTCATTCCATGTACTTCCCGCAAGATAAGCGGGTAGGCAAGCGGGACGTGAACTTTGCGCCTCGGACAATGGAAGCCTTTGAACCCAAGGAACGGGTGTACTAGGCCGTCATCGGACCAGTATAAACAACGAAGAAACTACAATTTTAGGGCTACTGTCATGCAAGTAAGTGTCTATCGCTACAACCCCGACCTAGACGAAGTGCCGGTGATGCGCGATGTTGAGGTTGAACTACCCGAAGGCCGCGATCTGATGGTTCTGGATGTGCTTCATCTCATGAAGGACAAAGACCCAACGCTCAGCTTTCGTCGCAGCTGCCGTGAAGGCGTCTGTGGATCCGACGGCATCAACATGAACGGCAAGAACGGGCTAGCCTGTATCACCCCGGTATCCGAGGTGGTTAAACGTAACAAACTCGTGCTTCGACCCCTGCCCGGACTACCCGTAGTACGTGACCTCGTGGTTGACATGGCGCAGTTTTATAACCAGTACGCCAAGGTCCAGCCTTACCTTGTCAATAAGGAAGCTCCGCCGGCTCAGGAGCGCCTGCAGAGCCCCGAAGAGCGTGAAAAGCTGGACGGCCTGTACGAGTGTATTCTGTGTGCTTGCTGTTCAACGTCGTGTCCTTCTTTCTGGTGGAACCCGGATAAATTCATTGGTCCGGCGGGACTGCTGCAAGCCTATCGTTTCTTGGCGGATTCTAGAGATACCGCCACTGAGGAGCGGCTGGCTAACCTGGACGATCCGTTCAGCGTGTTCCGATGCCGAGGCATCATGAACTGCGTTAGCGTTTGCCCCAAGGGTCTGAACCCGACTCGGGCCATTGGCAAAATCCGCACCATGTTAATGCAGCAGGGCACCTAGCTGCGTCATGGCCGAGATCTGACTGGCCCTCGGCCTTTGAGTGCCCAGGACGTCCACACACAAGAGGTTGATGAAGTTCAGCCTCAGACTGAGACTGCCGCGAGGGCAGCAACCCTAAAAGCAGCATCGGCCCCTAAACATGATCCAACTAGGGCTCATTCGCAAGAAACTGCCATTGATATGCTCAAAAACCTTGGCAATGCTGGCCGGAAGGCCGAGAATCCCCTTTATTCCCAGATCGTCAGGTCTGCGGTGCTCGCACCAAGTGTGAGTGGTTCAAAGAACGTTTCTATTGAGTGATTTCAGTGGTGTTTCGTGACCATAGCCCCTGGACTAGCCGATTGCCCAGTGGGGTAAAAAGAGGACAGTTGTGACCGAAGGTTTCATGCAGCGGATGCTGCGCAGTTCACACCTTGGTGGACAAAATGCAGCTTATATCGAAAATTTATATGAAGAGTATCTGCGTGATCCCACGGAGATTCCCGAGGCATGGCGTAGCTACTTTGACACGCTGCCCACAGTAGAGACCACGATCGGACCCGATACTCCTCACTCAGAGGTGGTGCAGCACTTTGAGCGCTTGGGCCGGAATCGTCTCAAGGCGCGACCGGAAAAAGTGGCGACGGAGATATCCAACGCCCATGAAACCCAGCAGATGCGGGTTCAAGACCTAGTGGCTGCCTATCGCCACCGCGGCCACAAGCGGGCCAATATCGATCCCTTGGGCATGATGGAGCGTCCGGCCATGCCGGTGCTGGATTTGGCCTATCACAATCTGTCTCCTGCCAGTCTGGATGAGACCTATCAAACCGGCACGTTCCATTACGGGGATGGTGCGGCGAAGCTGCGAGATTTGGTTCAGGCCTTGGAGAGTACGTATTGCGGCTCAATCGGTGCGGAATATATGCACATTGTTGATACCCGTGAACAGTTGTGGGTGCAGCAGCGCCTTGAAAGCGCTCGTGGCAAGCCTCAGTTCGATGCAACCCAAAAACAGCGCATCCTCGAACGCTTGATCGCAGCGGAAGGGCTAGAGAAATACCTGCACCGACGTTATCCGGGCACCAAGCGATTCGGACTGGAGGGCGGCGAGAGCTTGATTCCTATGTTGCACGAACTGCTGCAGCGTTTGGGCACTCACGGTGTGCGCGAATCGGTGATCGCCATGGCCCACCGGGGCAGGCTGAATGTTCTGGTGAACGTTTTGGGCAAAAACCCCGGTGAACTTTTTGACGAATTCGATGGCCGCGTTCAGAGCGAAAACGGTTCCGGTGACGTTAAGTACCACCAAGGCTTTTCCTCTAATGTGATGACGCCGGGCGGCGAGATGCATTTGGCCCTCGCTTTCAATCCATCGCATTTGGAAATTGTTGCCCCGGTTGCGGAGGGTTCGGTTCGAGCCCGCCAGGATCGCCGCAAGGACTACGCTGGCGACCTAGTTGCCCCCATTGTCATTCATGGCGACGCGGCCTTTGCGGGCCAAGGTGTGGTCATGGAGACGTTCCAGATGTCGCAAACCCGTGGGTTCCGGACCGGCGGAACGGTACACATCATTGTCAACAACCAAATTGGTTTTACCACGCACAAGCAAATCGATGCACGCTCCACGGAGTATTGCACCGAAGTGGCCAAAATGGTCCAAGCACCGATCCTGCACGTCAACGGCGATGACCCTGAGGCGGTGATTTTTGCGACCCAACTGGCTGCCGATTACCGGATGGAATTCCGCAAAGACGTCGTCATTGATCTGATCTGCTATCGGCGCAGGGGTCACAATGAGGCGGAAGAGCCGATGAAAACGCAGCCGCTGATGTACCAAAAGATTCGTTCCCAGAATACGGTCTGTGCGCTGTTTGGTGAAAAGATGGTGCAAGAAGGCGTTGTGCAGGCGGAAACGGTGGATGCCATGACCGAGCAGTACCGCACCACATTGGAAGAGGGCAAGAGCGTCGCCCTCGATCTCGTGCATGAGCCAGACACCAAACTGTTCGTGGATTGGACGGCGTACCTCAACAACGACACCGATGCGCCAGCGGACACGAGTTTTGATAACGCTACTTTTCAAGAATTAACCAATCGTCTTGAAAGTTTGCCGGATGGCTTCGTCCTGCATCGCCAAGTCACGAAGATCCTCGAAGACCGTCGCAAAATGGCGGCAGGGGCTATGACTGTCAATTGGGGTATGGCTGAAGTTATGGCCTACGCAACCCTGATCCATCAGGGGTATCCCGTGCGTCTGACTGGCCAAGATGTCGGAGTGGGGACGTTTTCTCACCGACACGCGGCCCTACACAATCAAAAAGACGGTTCCCGCCTGATTCCCCTGAATCTGCTGCGCGAAGACATTACCTTTGACCTGTACGATTCACTGCTGTCAGAAGAGGCTGTATTGGCGTTTGAATACGGCTACGCAACCACTGCCCCCAATACCCTCGTCGTGTGGGAGGCTCAGTTCGGCGATTTTGCCAACGGCGCACAGGTAGTCATTGATCAATTTATAAGCTCTGGTGAAACCAAGTGGGCTAGGCTATGCGGTTTGACCATGCTGCTGCCCCATGGTTTTGAAGGCGCTGGCCCTGAGCATTCGTCTGCGCGACTGGAGCGGTTTTTACAGTTATGCGCTGAGCACAATATGCAAATTTGCGTGCCGTCTACTCCTGCTCAGGTGTATCACATGATCCGGCGGCAAGCGATCAGACCAACTCGCAAGCCACTGATTGCGATGACGCCCAAGAGCCTGTTGCGCCACAAGCTGGCGGTATCAACAGTGGACGAACTGTGTGACGGCCAGTTCCAGTTGGTGATTGGCGAGACAGAAGAGCTTGATGCCAAAAAAGTTAAACGTGTGGTGTTGTGTAGTGGCAAAGTTTACTTCGACCTCTGGGAAGCGAGAGCCGAGCAAGACCTGAAGGATGTGGCCATCGTGCGCATCGAACAACTCTATCCATTCCCGGATGCTCAGTTACTGGAGGCGCTGGCGCCTTACGGTAAGCTGAACCAAGTAATATGGTGTCAGGAAGAACCCATTAATCAAGGCGCTTGGTTTTCAATTCAGCACAGGCTTCGCCGGGTTATTAAGGGGCTGAAAGCCTCACCGAGCCTGCACTACGCTGGACGAGAAGCCTTTGCTGCGCCGGCCGTAGGTTACGCCAGCGTGCACATTGAACAGCAACAGCGACTGATCCAGTCGGCTCTCACCGAAGAACCCAGCGATGATATGGAGAATGGACTTTGAGCATGGAAATTAACGCCCCTATCTTTCCAGAGTCGATAGCGGATGGCAGCGTTGCCCAGTGGTATTTCAAGCCCGGAGACTTTGTTGCCCGTGACACCTTGCTGGTGGACATCGAGACCGACAAGGTCGTCATCGAAGTATTCGCGCCAGAGGATGGCGTACTGCAGAGCATCGTGAAAGCAGAAGGCGAGACGGTGCTGTCCGAGGAAGTGATTGCACATTTTGAAGCAGGCGCGTCGGCATCAACGTCTCAGTCTACGGAAGAAGGCACCCAAGCCGATGTGGAAGCTACCCCGGAAGCTACCGCCGACGGCGACCGCTTTGCCAGCCCCGCGGCAAAGAAGATGGCGGCGGAAGCTGGGCTGAACATTGCAGGGCTTGCCGGTAGCGGGCGCGATGGCCGAATTACCAAGGAAGATGTGGCCAAGGCCTTGGCTTCCGGTGGAAATGCCGAAATGACAGAACCGCCAGCGCAGCCCGAGGTGCCGATAGCGCAAGCCGCACCAGCGGCGCCAGTTGCTGCCGAGCTTCCGCTCACGGGTGACGAAGAACGGGTAGAGCGGCGGGTGCCCATGACCCGGCTGCGAGCGAGCGTTGCCAAGCGTCTGGTGGAGGCCCAGCAAAACGCGGCCATGTTGACCACGTTTAACGAAGTCGACATGCAACCCATCATGCAGTTACGCAAGCGTTATCAGACGGAATTTCAGGCGGCTCATAACGGTACCAAGCTAGGTTTTATGTCCTTCTTCGTGCGTGCGGCTACGGAGGCGCTGAAACGCTTCCCGTCTGTGAATGCCAGCATCGACGGCGACGATATCGTCTATCACGGCTATTACGACATTGGTGTTGCGGTCTCGACGGATCGCGGTTTGGTCGTCCCCGTTGTCCGAGACGCCGATGCCTTGGGGCTGGCTCAGATTGAAGACCAAATCATGGCCTACGGTGAGAAGGCTCGCGCCGGTAAACTCGCCTTAGAAGATATGGCCGGAGGTACCTTTACGATTTCGAACGGCGGAATTTTCGGGTCTATGATGTCCACCCCCATCCTCAATCCGCCGCAAACTGGGGTGCTGGGTATGCACAACATTCAGGATCGGGCAGTAGTTGTCGATGGCGAAATCGTCATTCGGCCCATGATGTACCTAGCGCTGTCCTACGACCACCGACTGATCGACGGCCGGGAAGCGGTGCAATTTCTGGTCGCGATCAAAGGCATGCTGGAAGATCCGGCGCGCATCTTGTTGGAGCTTTAAAATGAGTAACTCCTACGACGTAATCGTCATTGGCGGCGGTCCTGCCGGATACCACGCCGCTATTCGTGCTGCCCAGTTGGGTATGAATACTGCCTGCATCAATATGATGTTGGACAAAGAAGATAAGCCAGTGTTGGGCGGCACCTGTCTTAACTGGGGGTGCATTCCGTCCAAAGCGCTGTTAGACGCCTCGCATAAGTTCGTCGAGGCTCAGCACGACTTTGCCGACATGGGAATCAAAACCGGCAAAATCAGTGCAGACGTGCCAAAAATGATCGCGCGCAAGGATCAGGTGGTGGCTGGCCTCACTGGCGGCGTTGCCGCGCTGTTTGAGGGTAATGGGGTTACCTCGCTGCCCGGCAAGGGACGGCTTTATGCGAACCGTCAGGTGGGCTACACGCCCCACGGTGGTGAGGAACAGATGCTGCAAGCCGAGCATGTGATTCTGGCGCCGGGATCTGTGCCAGCGGCCATTCCGCCAGCACCGCTCACCGGGGACTTGATTGTCGACTCCACTGGAGCCCTTGAGTTTAAACAAGCGCCAAAGCGCCTTGGCGTAATCGGGGCTGGGGTCATTGGTCTGGAACTGGGCAGCGTATGGAATCGTCTTGGATCTGAAACCGTTATTTTAGAGGCTATGGATGACTTTTTGCCCATGGCGGACCACCGCATCAGTCGCGACGCCAAAAGAATCCTAACCAAACAGGGTTTGGATATTCGCATGGGCGCACGGGTTACTGGCACGGAAGTGAAGGGCAGCGGCAAAAACAAGTACGTCAGTGTTACCTATCAAGATAAAGACGGCGAGCAGGTGCTTGAGGTGGATCGGTTGATTGTCGCCGTGGGTCGTTTGCCCTACACCGAAGGGCTACTAGCGCCGGATTCAGGGGTTAATCTCGACGAGCGCGGCTTCCTCTATGTCAATGACCTTTGTGCAACCGATGCCACCAACGTCTATGCGGTAGGCGACGTGGTGCGCGGCCCGATGCTGGCCCACAAGGGCATGGAAGAGGGCATTATGGTCGCTGAGCGGATTGCTGGGCATAAACCGTTGGTCAACTATGACACGGTGCCGAACGTCATCTACACCCACCCGGAGATCGCTTGGGTCGGGAAAACCGAGCAACAGTTAAAGAGTGACGGGGAAGATTTCAGCGTGGGTACCTTTCCCTACGCGGCCAACGGCCGTGCCCTAGCGGCGGGAGAGAACGAGGGCATGATTCGGCTGATCGCAGATACCGAAACCGACCGCATTCTAGGCGTCCATGTTATCGGGGCGCAGGCTTCAGAACTGATCGCTCAGGCGGTCATCAGTATGGAATTCAGTGCATCTGCCGAGGATTTAGGGCTGATCATGTTCGCCCATCCAACGCTGTCCGAGGGTATTCACGAGGCGGCCTTGAGTGCGCGGGGGCATGCCATTCACACAGTTAACAGGGCGAAGCGATCCTAGGGTCTGTCGTCACGATTCTACAAATTAGATTTACCATCAGGGTTTAAAGAGGGAGTAAACAAGCACCATGAATCTACACGAGTATCAGGCCAAGAGTCTGTTTGCCAGCTACGGCCTGCCAGTGTCCGAGGGTTATGCGGTAGATACCGCTGACGAAGCCGTCGCTGCTGCGCAAAAAATCGGCGGTGACCGATGGGTTGTCAAAGTACAGGTTCATGCTGGAGGCCGAGGTAAGGCCGGCGGCGTCAAGCTTGCCGACTCTTTGGACGAGATCCGTGCGTTTGCAGATCAGTGGATCGGCAAAAATCTGGTGACTATTCAGACGGACGAGAACGGTCAACCGGTAAGCAAAATCTACGTCGAAAGCTGTACGGACATTGACCGAGAGCTGTATCTCAGCGCGGTGATCGACCGAGGAAGCAGGCGGATCGTGTTCATGGCTTCCACTGAAGGGGGTGTGGAAATCGAGCAGGTTGCCGAGGAAACCCCAGAAAAAATCCTGCGAGCTACCATCGATCCCTTTGTTGGCGCACAGCCCTATCAAGGCCGAGACCTCGCGTTCAAGCTCGGTTTAGAGGGCGCTCAAATACGACAATTTTCCAATCTTTTCATGGGTTTATCGAAGTTATTTGAGGAAACAGATTGTTCTTTGCTAGAAATCAATCCATTGGTTGTCACCACAGACGGGAACATCCACTGCCTCGACGCCAAGATTAATATCGATGGTAATGCCCTATACCGACAGCCGGCCATTGCCGAGATGAACGACCCCAGTCAGGAAGATGAGCGCGAGGCCCAGGCGGCAGAGTTCAGCCTCAACTACGTAGCCCTTGAGGGCAATATCGGTTGCATGGTCAACGGCGCAGGGTTGGCCATGGGCACCATGGATTTGGTGAAACTGCATGGCGGCAATCCGGCCAATTTCCTGGATGTGGGTGGCGGCGCTACGAAAGAGGCCGTAGCGGAAGCGTTTAAGATCATACTGTCCGATAGCGCCGTGAAGGCAGTATTGATCAATATCTTCGGCGGCATCGTTAGCTGCGCCACCATCGCCGAGGGCATTATCGGTGCGGTGCAGGAAGTGGGTGTCGAGGTGCCTGTGGTTGTGCGCTTCGAGGGCAACAACTCCGAGCTTGGCCGCAAGACGTTGGCCGACAGTGGACTGAATATTATTCCGGGCGAATCACTGGTAGATGCCGTTGAAAAAGCCGTAGCCGCAGCAGGAGGTCAAGCATGAGTATTTTGATCAACAAAGACACCAAGGTGATCTGCCAAGGCTTCACCGGCTCCCAGGGCACTCTTCACAGCGAGCAGGCCCTTGCTTACGGAACACAGCTTGTGGGTGGTGTAACCCCAGGCAAGGGCGGTACAACGCATTTAGGGCTGCCTGTTTTCGATACTGTGGCCGACGCAGTCGCGCAAACCGGCGCTACCGCCAGCGTAATTTACGTTCCAGCGAGTTTCTGCAAAGACTCGATCCTTGAAGCCCTCAATGCCGGTATTGAGCTGATCGTGTGCATCACCGAGGGTATTCCAACCCTTGATATGCTGGTGGTTAAAGCCCGGCTGGAGCTGAGCGGTGCGCGTATGATCGGGCCGAACTGCCCGGGCGTGATCACCCCCGGCGAATGCAAAATTGGCATTATGCCCGGTGATATTCACCTGCCCGGCAAAGTCGGCATCGTGTCGCGTTCAGGCACTCTCACCTATGAAGCGGTGAAGCAGACTACAGACCGTGGGTTTGGCCAGAGTTCCTGCGTAGGCATCGGTGGTGATCCCATTCCCGGCAGCCATTTCATCGATATTCTGGAGCAATTCGAGCAAGACCCAGCCACCGAGGCCATTGTGATGGTGGGGGAGATTGGCGGTAACGCGGAAGAAGAAGCGGCGGCTTACATCAAAGCTAACGTTACTAAGCCCGTTGTTGGCTACATCGCCGGTGTCACGGCGCCTCCCGGGAAGCGGATGGGCCACGCGGGTGCCATCATCGCTGGTGGCAAAGGTACCGCCGACGACAAATTTGCAGCGCTGCAGGATGCCGGTGTGCGCACGGTTCGCAGCTTGGCGGAAATTGGCGACGCGTTAGCGGAAGTCACCGGCTGGAGTTAGACCGCGAGTCTAGGTTTCAGGGGCGCAATGCCCCTGAAATGCGGTTTTTAAAATGACCTCGTCAAGCCGCGAGGCGAACGCTTGAATTTGCCCGGCTCATCCCCATATCCAACCGCATACCTGCATCGACAAGCGCAAAGGGGAAACGCCACATGAGCGATACTCAGTCCGAGGACTTATCCGGGAACCAATCCGAAACTCTCAGTTTTCAAACCGAAGCCAAACAACTGCTGCAGCTGATGATTCACTCGCTGTACTCCAACCGCGAGATTTTCCTGCGTGAGCTTATTTCCAATGCGTCGGATGCCATAGACAAACTGCGATTTCGTGCCATCGAAGATGCCTCTTTGCTGGGCGATGATACTGACTTCCATATTGATGTGACCTTTAACAAGGACGCCGGCACTCTGACCATTGCTGACAATGGTATCGGCATGTCGCGGGATGAGGTCATCGCTCATTTGGGCACTATCGCGAAGTCCGGCACCGCTGAGTTTTTGGCAAACCTTACCGGTGATCAAAAGTCCGACTCCCAGCTTATCGGCCAATTCGGTGTGGGGTTCTACAGCGCCTTTATGGTGGCAAAAGAGGTCGAAGTGCTGACCCAAGCCGCCGCTGGAGGTGATGGGGTGCGATGGCGCTCAACCGGCGAAGATGCCTACAGTCTGGATGTGGCCGAAGGCCTAAACCGAGGCACTCAGGTCATCTTGCACCTGCAGGAAGACGCTTTGGAATTCGCCGAAGACACCCGCTTGCGTCACATTGTCACTCGTTATTCCGACCATATCGGCGTACCGGTGAGAATGTTTTCGACGCCCGGCTATGGCGCGTCTGAAGATGAAGAGTTTGTGCCAGAACTGGAGAGTGTGAATTCGGCTCAAGCGTTATGGACCCGATCGAGGTCTGAGGTAGAGGACGAGGAGTACAAAGAGTTTTACAAGCACGTGTCTCACGATTTTGAAGACCCGCTGACCTGGAGCCACAACCGGGTTGAGGGGAAGTTTGAGTACACCAGTCTAATCTATTTGCCTAAGCGTGCCCCCTTTGACTTGTACAACCGCGATTTGCCCAAGGGCTTGAAACTGTACGTTCAGCGGGTCTTCATCATGGACGATGCGGACCAGTTTCTGCCGTTATATCTGCGCTTTGTAAAGGGAGTTATCGATTCCAACGATCTGCCGTTAAATGTGTCACGGGAAATTTTGCAGCAGGATGAACGCGTCACTTCCATTCGCAACGCAGTCACCAAGCGCGTGCTTGGGATGCTAGAGGACATGGCCAAAAAGGAACCTGAGCAGTACCAAACCTTCTGGGACGAATTCGGCGAGGTGATTAAAGAGGGCGCGGGAGAGGACTTTGCCAACCGGGCCGCTATTTCCAAGTTGCTGCGATTTGCGTCAACGGCGGGAGAAGGCGGCACCAAGAGTGTGGGCTTGGAAGACTACCTCGCGCGGAAAAAAGAAGACCAAGAAAGCATTTATTACATCTGCGCAGAAACCTATGAAACCGCCAGTAACAGTCCCCATCTTGAGATATTCAAAGACCGGGGCGTGGAAGTGTTGTTGATGTTTGACCGCATCGACGAGTGGCTGATGAGTTCGCTGAACGAATTCGAGGGTGTGTCTTTTGTCGATGTTATGCGCGGCGATGTGACTTTGCCCGGTGAGTCCAAGTCCGACGACGATAAGGATGATGAGGAAGCCGCGGAGCATCCTTTGACTGAGCGCATTCAGGCAGTTATCGGCGACAAAGTGGAAGGCGTTCGACCCTCTAAGCGGTTGACGGATTCTCCCGCCTGCCTCGTGCTGTCGGACTACGGTGTGGGCATTCAGATGCGTAAAATTTTGGAGGCCAGTGGTCAATCCATGCCGGAAACCAAGCCATTCTTTGAATTCAATGCCGATCACCCGCTGCTGCACAGGCTTGATACGGAAGTAGATGAGGATCGTTTCGCGGAACTGGTGGAGTTGCTATTCGACCAAGCGAGCCTAGCCGAAGGCGGTACTTTGCAAGATCCGGCGACCTACGTGTCTCGCATGAATCGACTGCTGATGGATTTGCTGCCCGCTACTGACGCATAACGGCGTATCTATCTGTTGCACAAGCCGTCACAATGGCTGCTTGTGTAACGATCAAATTGCCTGAGCCAGCAAGCCGATGAACGTAGCCATTGTAGGCGGCGGTAACTTTGGGACCGCCGTCGCCAACATTATTGCCCGCAACGGGTACACCACCTATCTGTGGATGCGAGACCCCGAACAGGTGGCACAGACCATCAGCACCGGGGAAAACCTGCGCTACCTGCCCGGGCACCCGTTGGAGGCAGGGGTTCAACCCACCGCTGACTTAGGAGCGGCCACTAAGGATTCAGGGCTAATCTTCGTTGCCGTGCCAAGTGCCGGCTTTGCGTCGGTTTGTCGAGAAATGGCGCCGTTTATTGCACCAGACGACATTCTTATCAGCGCCACCAAGGGCATTGAGCCTGACGGTTTTCGCCTCATGAGCAAGCTGCTTAGCGATCTGACTCCCAGCGAGCGCACCGGCGCTATCTCTGGTCCGAATCTGGCCGAGGAGATTGCCCAGCAGCAGTACGCGGGCACTGTGATCGCCACTCATCATCAAGCTGATGCCCTGTTGGTGCAGGAGGTTATGCGCAACGACACCCTGCGGGTATACGCCAGTGCCGATGTATACGGAGTGGAGCTTGGCGGTGCGTTAAAAAACATATACGCCATTGTTTGCGGTTTGGCAGCAGGACTTGAGGTCGGGCAAAACACCATCGGTTTGCTGGTAACCCGAGCCTTGGCAGAAATGAGCCGTTTTGCTGTCTCCATGGGCGGTAATCCGTTTACCTTTCTCGGGCTGGCCGGCGTAGGCGACTTGTTGGTGACCTGCACGTCACCGTTGAGTCGAAATCACCAGTTGGGCAACTGTGTCGCCAAGGGCATGAGTTTAGAAGAGGCCTCAGAATCCTTGGGTAAGCTCGCAGAGGGGGTGAATACATTGCGGTTGGTTCATGGCAAAAGCCATGAGTTGGGCGTGTACATGCCCTTAGTGGATGGTCTGTATCAAATTCTGTTTGAAGAGCGGGGCGTTGGGGAAGTGATCAGTACTCTGATGGGCAGTTCCGAAGGCGCAGACGTTGAGTTTGTGGACCCGTCCCGGTGGCAGTAACCCACCAGCCAGATGAGGTGACCGTTGGCGAGCTGATAGGAGAGGTGCACCGGCGCTTCGACAACGCACCGCTTAGCTACGGTCACGGTACCGACAATGCATGGGACGAAGCCGTTTACTTGGTACTCAGCGTAACTGGCGCAACCGATGACGAAAGTTCACTAAGCCTCGCGGTAGAGCCAGACGACCAGCAACGCATTCAAATCCTTGCCACCCGCCGAATTGAGGAACGCGCGCCCTTGGCTCATTTGCTGGGCGAGTGCTACTTCATGGGGCAGCGCTTCTTAGTGGCACCGGGGGTTATGATTCCTCGCTCGCCCATCGGCTACTTACTGGGTGAGCCCCTTGAGGAATGGGTTGCCCCAACCATCACGCGAATCGTCGACCTCTGCGCTGGTGTCGGGTGTCTGGGTATCTTGGCCGCCAAACGCTACCCGCTCGCGCAAGTCACCATGGTGGAATTGGACGAACAGGCCGCCACGCTGGCGAGAAAGAATGTTGTTCTGCACAACCTGCAAGATCGAATTAGCGTTGTACAAGCTGACGCCTGCCAATGGCTGGCCGAGCAGGTCGATCAGTGGGATCTGATACTGACCAACCCACCCTATGTTGACGCTGCAGACATGCAGACGCTTCCCCAAGAGTATCGGCATGAACCCGAGTTGGGATTGGCTGCTGGCCCCGATGGTCTTAGCCTAGTTGATGAGTTTCTGCCTCAAGTACCTCAACGATTAACGGCTTCGGGAATGTTCCTGTGTGAAGTGGGGGCCAGCGCTCCGGCCATGCAGAGAAAGTATCCCGATTTGCCGATTCATTGGTTGGAGCTGCCCGAGGGCGGGGAGGGTGTCTTTATGATCGATGCTGTCAGCTTGAAACCATGTCAGGTCTAAAGCCTTCGGTGTAGCATCAATCGGTCCATGAAGAGCGGTTCCGGCCATGTACATCCCAAAACACTTTGAGCAACATGACGCCGCTGTTATGAAGGCTCTGACTGAAGCGAATCCCTTGGGCGCGATGGTTATCTGCGATTCACAAAGCTTGGTCGCGAATCATATTCCCTTCGAGTTGCAGGAGTCATCCTCCAAACTGCTCCTGCTTGGACATGTTGCTAGGGCAAATTCGGTTTGGCGGAATATTGAGGCGGATACACAGGCGTCACTGTCTATGTGGAGCACTAGGACGCGTGGGTTGATTTCGATCGTGACGGTGTGGGGCCGCCGGTTGAGTTCAAGACCGCGCACTTGATCGCTGAACCGATGGGTCGAGGCCAACTGCGTCCAGCGCGCTGCATTTGGCTGCTGCTTCGACGAAGGCCTTGGCGAATCTCAAGGGCGTTTCCACTTGATGGTTGCATCGCTCAGGCCGGATAATACTGTCCGACGATCATATACCGAGTGCCCCGAGGCTCAGGTCACTCACCTCACCAACAGAGCAACACATGGCAGCAAATACATTCGGCTCGCTTTTTACCGTCACCACTTTTGGCGAAAGCCACGGCTTGGCGCTGGGTGCCATCGTCGACGGTTGCCCTCCCGGGTTGCCGCTTACTGAAGCCGACCTGCAGCCCGATCTGGATCGGCGCAGGCCGGGTCAAAGCAAGTACACGACCCAGCGGCGCGAGGGCGATCAGGTAGAGATTCTCAGCGGAGTATTTGAGGGCGTCACTACTGGGACGCCCATCGGTTTGCTGGTACGCAACGAAGATCAAAAGAGCAAGGACTATGGGGCGATCAAGGACGTGTTTCGCCCGGCTCACGCGGATTACACCTACCACCACAAATACGGTATTCGCGACTATCGCGGCGGTGGACGCTCCTCGGCGCGAGAAACCACAATGCGGGTGGCCGCCGGTGCCATAGCCAAAAAGTACCTGGCATCCCATGCGGGTATTGCCATAAACGGGTATTTGTCCGGTATTGGGGAGTTGCGACCCCAGCCAGTAGATCTTGGTATCGTGGACGACAACCCGTTCTTCTGCCCGGATCCGTCCATGCTTGAGGATATTGCCGCCTTAATCGAGCAGGTGCGTAAAGACGGCGACTCTATCGGCGCTGAAGTGTCTGTCATTGCGTCCGGCGTCCCTGTGGGTTTGGGTGAGCCAGTGTTTTCGCGTTTGGACGCGGACTTGGCCGGTGCGCTGATGGGCATCAACGCGGTAAAGGGTGTGGAAGTGGGTGACGGCATGCAGGTTTCCCGCCAGCGCGGTACCGAGCATCGGGATGAGATGACGCCAAACGGTTTCACCAGTAACCACGCCGGCGGCATCTTGGGTGGGATTTCCTCCGGGCAAGACATTCTGCTGCGTTTGGCGCTCAAGCCTACCAGTAGCCTGACCAACCCCGGCCAGTCCATCGACCGCTTCGGTAATCCGGTAGAAGTGGTAACCAAGGGACGCCACGATCCATGTGTGGGCATACGCGCTACGCCCATCGCCGAAGCCATGGTGGCTCTCGTGTTGATGGATCATCTATTGCGGCACCGCGGTCAAATGGGGCGGGAGGCTGGGCTGCAACCGCCTCAGGCCGACTGATACTTCGCCAGCACCTGTAAAAAGGCGTTAGCACTGCTGGAAAGCGTGCGTTTGGTATGTGTAACCCATCCCAGAGTTCGAGTGATCGGTGCGCAATCCGGCGATAGCTGATGCAACTCTGCGGCCATGGTTCGGGGTAGCACGCTCCAGCCCACGCCAACGCTTACCAACATGCTGATGGTTTCAAGGTAATTAGTTGACAGTGCGGGCTTTAATGCTAAGCCCTCCAGCGCAAAGCGCTGGGTGACGATGCGGCCGGTGAAGGTGTTCGGGCCGGGCAAGATGCAGGGTAGGCTGGCTAGGTGATCGAGGGTTTTGGCCTCTGGCAGCGGCTTTGCGTTCACAAAGCACAAAGGATCGTGCCAAACCGCTTGGGTCGCTAAATCAGGCTGCTCGCTTTCCCCTGCCGGGTTAAGGGTGACTACGGCCAACTCAATATCCCCTGAGCGAACCATGTTGTGAGCTACTTCCGAGTCTTCAAATTGTATGTTCAGTTCTACATCAGGGTAGGCATTGGTGAAGGCTTTCAGTACCGGCGCGAGTCGGTGCAAACCAATGTGATGAGACGTGGCCATGCTCAAGCTCCCACTGACGGATTGGGCGAGGTTGCCAATGTCTCGCTCCATGTCTTTTGACAGGTCCAGCATGGCTGTGGCCTTACCGAGCAGCAACTCGCCTGCGGGGGTCAGTCCGACCCGCTTTCCTAGCCGGTCAAACAAGGTGACGCCCAAGCGGGTTTCTAGGGACTGAATCCGCTTGCTCATGGCCGGCTGACTAATGTGCAGCTGCTCGGCGGCGGCAGAGAACGAGCCGAGTCGTGCTACGTGGACAAAGGAATCTAGCTCATCAAGATGCATGGGTTTGAACCGTTTTGGCGGGTTTGAGAGCAATCGTACTATTTGTTTTGGTTATACAAAATATAAAAATAATCGAATTGTTTTATGATAAGCCGGTGCTAGACTGCGCCAAATTTTTGAGGGCTATGCCATGTCAGCAGAGCAAACATCGTCAGGTCCGCGAACCCTGTACGACAAGATCTGGGCCGCGCACGAAGTGGGGACCCGAAAGGATGGAAATTCGTTGCTTTACATAGATTTACAGCTTCTTCATGAGGTCACTTCTCCACAAGCGTTTGAAGGGCTGCAGTTGGCTAACCGCCCCCTATGGCGCGTAGATGCCAATTTAGCTACCCCAGATCACAATGTGCCAACATCTGACCGCGAACTGGGGTTCGATGGCATTACCGACGAAGTCGCCTTGGAGCAAGTGACCACTCTGGACAAAAACTGCAAAGCCTTCGGTGTTCAGCAGTTTGAAATTCTCGACCCGCGCCAAGGCATTGTGCATGTAGTCGGGCCAGAGCAGGGGGCAACGATGCCCGGTATGACGGTGGTTTGCGGTGACTCGCATACATCGACCCACGGGGCCTTTGCAGCCCTAGCCCAGGGGATCGGTACCTCCGAAGTTGAGCACGTAATGGCTACTCAATGCTTGGTGCAAAACAAGGCGAAGAACTTTGCTGTGAACGTAACCGGCGCCCTAGCCGACGGTGTAACTGCCAAGGACCTCGTGCTGGCTATTATCGGCCGACTTGGGACCGCAGGCGCCACCGGTCACACCATCGAATACCGAGGCGAGGCCATTCGGGCGCTGTCGATGGAAGGACGCATGACTTTGTGCAATATGAGCATCGAAGCTGGTGCTCGGGCAGGATTGGTGGCGGTGGACGATACCACCATTAATTACATTCATGGCCGACCGTTTGCGCCCAAGGGCGAGCAGTGGAATCAGGCGGAAAACTACTGGCGCACGTTGGTGTCTGACGAGGGGGCCGTGTTTGATGCCGCCATTACTATTGATGCCAGCACTATTGCGCCTCAAGTCAGTTGGGGTACGTCGCCAGAAATGGTGGCGGGCATCGACGAGGCGGTCCCGGATCCAGCCCAGATAGGCGATACCGTTCAAGCAGAATCCACCGAGCTGGCGCTGCAATACATGGACTTGCGGCCGGGTCAGAACATCACGGACATAGCTGTAAGTCGCGTATTTATCGGCAGCTGCACTAACGCTCGTATAGAGGATCTGCGTGCGGCGGCGGCTCAGATTCGCGGTGGCAAGATTGCCGAAAACGTAACCCAGGCGCTGGTCGTGCCCGGATCCGGCTTAGTCAAGGCGCAGGCCGAAGCAGAAGGCTTGGCCGATCAATTTATCGCTGCAGGCTTTGAATGGCGCTCGGCCGGCTGCTCCATGTGTCTGGGTATGAATCCGGACCAACTGGGGGAGGGGGAGCACTGTGCTTCCACCTCCAACCGTAATTTCGAAGGCCGTCAGGGCTATGGCGGTCGAACCCACCTAGTCAGTCCTGCCATGGCCGCGGCTGCGGCGATGAACGGCCGCTTTGTTGACGTTAGGGAGAACGGTTAATGGACGCATTTGTGCAGTTAAATGGGCTGGTCGCGCCCTTGGATCGGGCCAATGTGGACACCGATCAAATTATTCCCAAACAGTATTTAAAGTCCATCAAACGCACAGGCTTTGGCGACTATTTATTCGATGCGTGGCGGTTTCTGGATCAGGGCACCATGGGTATGACCCCGAACGAGCGCCAGATTAATCGGGAGTTTTCCCTGAACCTGCCAGAGTACCAAGGTGCGTCCATTCTAATCGCCCGAGATAACTTTGGCTGCGGGTCTTCCCGAGAGCACGCAGTTTGGGCGCTAAAAGAATTTGGTTTTCGCGCCGTGATCGCCCCGAGTTTTGCCGACATTTTCTTCGGTAACTGCTTCAAAAACGGCGTGTTGCCCATCACCCTGCCGGCGGAAGTGGTCAGCAGTCTATTTGCGCGGGTGGCAGCAGGTTTGACCCTGTCCATTGATTTGAGTGCTCAGACCGTAACCGACGGTGATCAAACCTATGGCTTTGATATTGACCCGGCGTTGAAAGAAAAGATGCTCAACGGCATGGACGACATTGATCTGACGCTGGCCGAAGTAGATTTGATTCGTGATTTCGAGGCCGGTCATCGACAGCGGCAGCCTTGGTTGTTTCGGGACTAGTCGGCTCAAACCGCGTTAGCTCCAATGCAGCGGATATGAACGCATTTAAGAAAGAGGAAAAGTTGTGAAAAAGGTTTTAGTGCTGCCGGGTGACGGTATTGGTCAAGAGGTTGTCAATCCTGCGGTAGAGGTTATGCAGGTCGCGGCCCAGCAACAGGGCGTCACCATCGATGTGGAAGAGGCTTTGGTTGGGGGTGCTGCCATCGATGACTGCGGTAGCCCCTTGCCAGATTCAACGTTGGCTAAGGCCAAAGCGGCGGATGCGGTGCTGCTCGGCGGTGTGGGTGGTCCCAAGTGGGATGATCTGCCTACGGCCCAGCGCCCTGAGAAGGGCCTGCTCGGTTTGCGCCAAGAGCTTGGGCTCTTTGCGAACTTACGGCCGGCGTTGTTGGCCAGCTCTCTGGCCAGTGCCTCGTCGCTCAAGCCGGAGCTGGTTTCGGATCTTGATATTTTGATCGTGCGCGAACTCACCGGCGGTATTTACTTTGGCGAACCTCGAGGCGTTGAGACGAGAGACAATGAGCGGGTTGGGTTTAATACCTTGGTCTATGCCGAGCACGAAATTGAGCGTATTGCCCGGGTCAGCTTTGAACTGGCCAGCAAGCGCAATGGCCGTTTGTGCAGCGTGGATAAAGCCAATGTTCTGGAGGTAAGCCAACTGTGGCGCGAGGTGGTTTCCAGTCTAGCCGCCGACTACCCAAATGTTGAGCTGTCACATATGTATGTGGATAACGCCGCCATGCAGCTGGTTCGGGCGCCTAAACAGTTTGACGTCATCGTAACAGGCAACATGTTCGGTGACATTTTGTCCGATGTAGCGGCGATGTTAACGGGCAGTCTGGGCATGCTGCCGTCGGCCTCACTGTCGGCCAGTGGTGCCGGCATGTACGAACCGGTGCATGGAACTGCGCCAGATATCGCCGGCCAGGACAAGGCAAATCCGCTGGCTACCATTTTATCCGTCGGTATGTTGTTTCGGTACAGCCTCGACATGCCCGAAGCCGCGGACAACGTGGATCGAGCTGTGGCCAAGGTGCTGGCTGACGGTCATCGAACCGCCGACATCGCGGGCGATGCTCAAGACGCCGCCGTTGGCTGCCGAACCATGGGTGAGTTGGTGATCGAAAATCTTTAATTTTTTAGGTGAGTTGGAAAAATAGATGAGTGCTGAGAAAACAGTAAACGTGGCCATTGCCGGAGCGTCAGGCGCCGTGGGCGAGGCCTTGGTTGAAATCCTCCAGGAACGTCAATTCCCGGTGGGAGAGTTGGCGTTATTGGCCTCGGAGCGATCTGCCGGTAAGCGGGTTCAGTTCAACGGCAAGTCGGTGCAGATTCAGCGTTTGGACGAGTTTGATTTCAGCAACACCCAAATAGGTTTGTTTTCAGCCGGCGGCTCGGTATCGGCGGAGTTTGCGCCCAAGGCGGCGTCGCAAGGTTGCATCGTTGTGGACAACACTTCTCATTTTCGCAATGACAAGGACATACCCTTGGTGGTGAGTGAAGTGAATCCAGACCGTGTCGCCGAGTACGCGCCGCGGAACATCATCGCCAACCCTAACTGCTCGACCATTCAAATGGTGGTTGCGCTCAAGCCTATCCACGATGCTGTTGGCATCACCCGAATCAATGTGGCGACCTATCAGGCGGTATCGGGGGCGGGTGCCAGTGGCATCGAGGAACTGGCGGGGCAAACCGCCAAGCTGCTGAACGGGCAGCCCATTGAACCGGGCAAGATGCCTGCGCAAATTGCCTTTAATGCCATTCCCCAAATCGATACGTTCCAAGAAAACGGTTACACCCGGGAAGAAATGAAAATGGTTTGGGAAACGCGCAAAATTCTTGAGGATGAGAGCATCCAAGTGAATCCCACCTGTGTTCGTATTCCGGTTTTCTACGGCCACAGCGAGGCTGTTCATATCGAGACTAAGGCGCCCATCAGCGTCTTGGAAGCGCGCGAGCTGCTTGCAGCTGCGCCGGGCGTCGCCTTACTGGGCGATCAAGAGCTTGCGACCCCAGTGGAGCACGGTGCGGGGACCGATCCGGTCTTTGTCAGTCGCGTGCGCAAGGATATCAGTCATCCCAATGGCCTTAATCTATGGGTTGTGGCCGACAATGTGCGCAAGGGCGCGGCATTAAACAGCGTGCAAATTGCGGAGCTATTGTTAACGCACTTGTAGTCCGCAGGACACGCCGGCAATACATGCGCCGGTGCATCGCCTGTGAGATGCTAGCGCGCTAATATGCCCTTCAAACAATTGGCTCGATAAAGAGGCGACGTTTTGTATCGAAACATCTGTGCAGCTGTCTTAATTTGGGTTGTTGCAGCACTGCAGCTGCCCCCAGCGCTTGCTCAGACCGCTGACCCGAGAGTCATTTTGCCTGAGGTGTCATCGGCACTTGGTCAGCCATTGCAGGCAAGGCTGGGACTGGATAGTGAAGTAGCCAACATCGGCGCGGGGATGTTCGTCCGCATGGCCGATGCCGCCGAATTCCAACGGCTGGGAATTCGCCGCTATCAAGTGGTGGATCGTATTGTTGTGACGCTTGGTACCGATGCTCTGCGAGGGCAGGTGCTTCAGCTTACGACCAGCGAACCCCTATACGAGCCCAGTCTCCGCGTTGTGATATCCCTAAGCGGTGATGACGGTGCGCGGCTGTTACCCTTGGAGTTGTTGCTGCCCTCGCCAGACGTTCTCGGCGTCGATAGACGAACCGTTTTGGTCTATCCCGACGATACGCTGTGGCGTATTGCAAACCGCACGCGGGATGCGGCAATTACGAACAACCAACAAATGCTGGCGGTACAGCGGTTGAACCCCGCGGCCTTTGTGCGTAACAACATCAATGGCCTCAAAGAATGGTCGATGCTGTCCTTACCTTCGTTTGCTGAGGCGATACAGGTGCCGGCCAGGGAGGCTGCGGAAACCGTTTCGGTTCAGCACACCCTCTGGCAGGGCGGTCAATGGAACTCGGCAGCCTCGGATGCGCAATTGAGCCAAAGTGGCGGGCAGGTGCGAATTACCGCAGTCCAAAACCCTGACAACCCTGAGCGCGACGACGCCAGTTCGGTACAGATCTCCGATGCTCCGCCGCTGTCCGCGCTGGCAGGAAACCCAGACGACGCTGCCGTGTATCGAGAACCCGTATACGAAGCGCGGGACGACTACTCCATCGAGGTATCGGACTCGCGAGTCGGCGCTTCGGGGCTAGGCCCAGGCGAGGGCGAGCTGGCATTAATCCAAGATGATGCCGGCTCCGTTGATGCTGGCCTCGATCCAGAAGTAGATGACGCTTTCAGTCCGGACCCCTTGGTCTCAAGCCCTACCGCCAGCAGCGCGCAATCCGCCGCATCCGATGACCCCTATGATCTGGATCGCTTGGAAACTCAGATACGTAAGGAGCAAGGTTCGGCCGCCGATAACGTAATCTATTTCTTGTTCAGTCCTCAGGGAATTGGTCTGCTGGCGGCTCTGACCTTTGTTGTGTTGTTGGTGCTGCTGCTCATGCGGCGAAGGGCTGCAGAGCAGGAACGCGAACTTGACCACGCCTTTCGTGACGAGGACCCATTGCTAGCTGGTCGGTCTGAGATGGCAGATGACTTGTCTGAGGACGGACCAAACGATGAAGACAGTAGTTTGGAGGATGTCTATACCACCCGCCTTAAGTTGGCTGAGGCCTATCTAGAAATGGGCGATACCGATGGCGCTGCGGAGATGCTTGAGGAGGTTATGGCCGACGGTAGTTCTGAACAGCAAGAGGTGGCCCGGCGCATTATGGAGCGTGTCGATAACGGCGATGAGTGATCACCCGCCCCAACAGTCCCAGACCAACCACTATGTCTTTTGTGTGCAATACCATGGTGCAGCTTTTTCTGGCTGGCAGCGCCAGCATCAGCAAAAGACGGTGCAAGGTGAACTGGAACGGGCGCTGAGCACTATTGCCAACGAGCCGGTAACGGTTCGTGCCGCGGGCCGAACTGATGCCGGTGTGCATGCCAGCGGCCAGATTGCAGACTTCATAACAGCCGTTGATCGACCGGCGGAGCAGTGGTTACGAGGGGTTAATGGTCTTACGCCAGACGGTATTTTCGTCACCTGGTTGAGGGCCATCAGCGATGACTTTCACCCTCGATACGATGCAGTAAGCCGGCGGTATACCTATTTGTATTACGACCAAGGAAGCAGCAATCCCTTTTTGCAGTCTCTGGCTTGGTGCACTGGTGGTTTGGATGACAGTGCCATGCACACCCAAGCTCAGGCCTTGTTGGGCGAGCACGACTTTAGCAGTTTTCGCGGAGCTGGGTGCCAATCCTTGACGGCGATGCGGCGAGTTGATCGCTGTGAGGTGAGACGAGAGGGCCCGGTGGTCATCATGAATATTGAGGCTAATGCGTTTTTGCTGCATATGGTCCGCAATATTGCGTCTGCCCTCCATCATGTGGGCACCGAGAACCCCAAAGGGTATATAAGCCAGCTTTTGCAGATGCGGGATCGCACCCAGTTAGGCATAACGGCACCCGCCCAAGGTCTTTATCTGGCTGAGGTCAGCTACCCGAGCCAGGCGTTTCCTGAGGTCGAATTGCCGCCGTTGATCCGGCAAAGGTGAGACATGGATTGGTATATCCACCGAAATACCGGAAACGGCGTTGTCGCTGAGTCGTAAATCTATAAAATCTGCCACGGTCAGCCTCGTTCCATTGACGAAGTCCAACAGGGTCAACATGAGCGCATCTTCAGAACAGCCTTGGTGTAAAATTTGCGGCGTTACCAATCCGCAAGACGTAGAGGCTGCGGTGGCGGCAGGAGTCGATGCGTTGGGCTTCAATTTTTACTCGGCCAGTGCGCGTTATTTGGCTGCGGAAGCCGCTACTGGGTTGTGTCGCGTGGCCAGCAGCGCCGATCCATCCGTGGAACGCATTGGCTTGTTTGTGGACGCATCGGAAGAGCAGGTCCGTGAGGTCATGAGGACTGTTGATCTGACCATGCTTCAATTTAACGGCGATGAGACGCCAGACTATTGTGAACAGTTTGAACTGCCTTACATCAAAGTGCTTGGTGTGAATGCGGAGACAGATTTCGGCGCTTTTGAAGCCGACTTCGTTGGCGCTTGGGCGCTGTTGTTGGACACTCACGATCCGCTTTTAAGAGGCGGTACCGGACGGCGTTTTGATTGGAACCTGTGGCCATCGACCAGTACCAGCCGGCTCATTTTGGCCGGGGGCTTAGATTCGCACAACGTGGCCGAAGCAGTCCATCAGATCCAGCCCTTTGGGGTCGATGTGGCCGGTGGTGTAGAAAGCGGAACCAAGGGCGTGAAAGATCACAGCAAAATAAGAACATTTATCGAGGCAGCAAAACATGGCTGAACCCATTGCGGATCCCAATGCAACCACCACCTACGCCCAGCCAACGGCGGACGGTCATTTTGGTCAGTTTGGCGGACGTTTCGTCGCTGAGACCTTAACTCATGCGCTGGATGGATTGGCTCAACTGTATTCGGATCTCAAAAACGATCCGGACTTTAAGCGCGAGCTGCACGAAGACTTGGCGCACTTTGTTGGACGGCCTACGCCGTTGTATCTGGCTGAGCGTTTGACCAAATCCCTAGGCGGGGCGTCAATCTATTTGAAGCGTGAAGATCTAAATCATACCGGTGCGCACAAAGTATGTAACACCATTGGCCAAGCGCTGTTGGCCAAACGTATGGGTAAGCCTCGGGTCATCGCTGAGACCGGTGCGGGTCAGCATGGTGTGGCCACAGCAACGGTTGCCGCGCGCTTGGGCTTGGATTGCGACGTCTACATGGGCGATGAAGACGTGCATCGCCAAAGTTTGAACGTCTATCGCATGAAATTGATGGGGGCCAACGTGATCCCGGTGACGTCCGGGTCGAAAACCCTCAAAGATGCCATGAATGAAGCCATGCGCGACTGGGTGACCAATGTGGACAATACCCACTACATCATAGGCACCGTGGCGGGTCCTCATCCGTATCCCATGATGGTCAGAGACTTTGCCTCCATTATCGGTCAGGAAGCACGCGCGCAAATGCTCCAGCAGGTAGGCAAGCTGCCGGATGTGGTGGTGGCCTGTGTGGGCGGTGGCTCCAACGCCATGGGTATTTTCCATCCGTTTATCAACGATCCAGATGTCGCGCTGGTGGGCGTAGAAGCCGGAGGCCATGGCCTGCATACCGGCTCCCACGCCGCGCCATTGAATGATGGCAAGGTGGGCGTGCTCCACGGTAATCGATCCTATTTGATGTCCGATGCGGACGGGCAGGTAATGGAGACCCATTCGGTGTCTGCCGGCCTAGACTATCCCGGGGTTGGCCCCGAACATGCTTATTTGAAGGATAGCGGCCGAGCGACCTATGCAGCGGCTACCGATGATGAAGCCATGGAAGCCTTTCGTATGCTTAACCGGCAAGAGGGTATCCTGCCTGCCCTGGAAACCAGTCATGCTCTGGCATGGGTGGTAGCCAATGCACCGTCCATGTCGCCGGATCAATCCATACTGGTGAATTTGAGCGGCCGAGGCGACAAGGATATTTTGACCGTAGCCGACATAGATGGCATCACGTTGTAATGAGCCGATCCCAACAGCAAAACCCAACGGGTCGAATCGCCAAGACCTTCGACCAACTCCGCAGTCAAAGTAAGACCGCCTTGGTGGCCTTCGTCACAGCCGGCGATCCTGAGCCGGGGTATACGGTGCCTGCCATGCATGCCTTGGTGTCTGGAGGCGCTAATCTGCTGGAACTGGGTATTCCATTTTCGGATCCAGAGGCCGAGGGCCCGGCGATTCAGGCCGCCAACGAGCGAGCCTTGGCCCAAGGTATGACCCTGAGCAAGGTACTGAGCATGGTTGCTGAATTCCGTCAGCAAAATGACGCCACGCCAGTGATCTTGATGGGCTATCTTAACTCTGTGCTGGCCATGGAGAACTTCGCTGAGCGCGCCGGTGCTGCCGGGGTCGATGGTTTGATCATGGTCAATCTGCCTATGGAGGAGGGGGCAGACCTGCGTGAGGCGCTCGCCGCACATAATATGGATTTGGTCTCCTTGGTGGCGCCTACCTCCAGCAATGAACGTGCGCAGGCCATAACCGCGAACGCCAGTGGATTTATCTACTATGTGTCCCTCAAAGGTACGACAGGCAGCGGCGCCTTAGCGGTGGATGAGGTGGCAGAACGTACCCAGTATTTGCGCTCTATTACCGACGTGCCCGTCTGTGTAGGTTTTGGTATCAAGGATGCGGCCACAGCCGCAGTGGTGGCTCAGCATGCCGATGGCGTCGTCGTCGGCAGCGCCTTGGTGCAACTGATGGCACAGAGCAGCAGCGTGGACGATGCTGTGGCCAGATTGCAGGGGGCTACGACGGCCATTCGGCAAGGCATTGATGCCTGAGCTTAATTCCGCTTCGGAAAAAGATCTGGATGCGTGGCTGACCTATATAGACCAGCAGCATGCAGCCTCCATCGACATGGGGCTTGAACGCTTTACCCAAGTGTTGAACAGCCTCAACCTGCAACAACCAGCCCCGGTGGTTATTACCGTAGCGGGCACCAATGGCAAGGGCAGCACTGTCCGGGTAATGGAGTCGCTACTGTTGCAAACAGGCAAGCGCGTTGGAGCAACCGTGTCTCCCCATATCTGGCGGTTCAATGAGCGTATCCGGATTAATGGAGCCGATGCCTCGGATCGGGACATCTGTGCAGCTTTCACGGCTATCGATCGTTGTCGGGGGGACACCCCGCTTACCTACTTCGAATTTGGCGCTCTGGCCGCCTTGTACTGTATGGCCGCAGCCGAAGTAGATGTGGCGATCTTAGAGATTGGTCTGGGCGGCCGGCTGGACGCCTTTAACGCCGTGGATGCTGACGTGGCGGTGATAACCAGTATCGGCTTGGACCATCAGGCATTTTTGGGGGATACCCGAGAAGCCATAGGGTTTGAAAAAGCCGGCATATTGCGACCGGGCCAGCGCGTTGTGTTAGGGCAGGATATGCCGGTCACTGTGGATCAACAATGCCAAGCATTGGGAGTGGAGCCATTACGCTGGGGGCAGGCATTTAGCAGCGACGATTCCGGTGATGGGCAACATTGGCGATACCAACGCGCCGGCGAAGCGCCCATCACGGTTCAATTCAGTCAGTTAGCCCCCCACAATATTGCCTTGGCCTGTGAAGCCGTTGCACCCTGGGTGAGAATCGACGCCAAGGCCATTCACGGGTGCAGCGATCAGCAAATGCCCGGTCGTATGGACATTCGCCAACGCGACCAACGTGTCTGGGTTCACGATGTTTGCCACAACCCTCATGGCGCAGAATTTTTTATGGCAGAGCTGGCGCGGCGAGGGATTACCCCCGACTTCTTCATCTGCGCGATGTTAGCCGGCAAAGATCACAAGGGTTTCTATGATGCGGTAAATGCCGCTACCGAGTCTCCGGCGCCTTGGCTGTTTGTCGCCAGTACCGGTGAGCGGGGCTTAGCGGGTAGCGTGTTAGCCCAGAACGTGGGCCAGCCTGATCGCGTGGCGCGGAGCATGGCTCATGCGAGGCAACTTGCGCTTGAGCAGACTCACCTTGGTGAATCAATTGTCGTATTTGGGTCCTTTAGCGCTGTTGAGCAGTGCCCTTGGCTGGCATGATAGGCACATGAACGAGATCATCCGCTATCGCTTGATTGGCAGTATTTTTTTGCTGTCGGTGGCCGCTATTTTCGTGCCCATGGTGTTTGACGCGCCGGCTCCCCAGAGTACTGCAGATGCGCTGGAACAACAGCAAGACCCGGCAGCTGCGCCGGATGAGAGTGCTGCGGGTCAATGGCCGGGGCCCCAGCAGGAAGTTGACGAACTGATTGCCGAGCTGAAACAACGCGAGGAAGATTTGGATGCGGCCCTGACCGAAAGTGAGGTGCAGCAGCGGGTAAGCGCGCTCACTGCGCAGGTGGACGCTGAGGGTTATTGGAGCGAGGATGGAACCCGCTTCGGCGAACCTGTCCTGAGTCCGGTTCGCAGCGAGACCGAGGTGTTCGCCGTCCAGCTGGCTACCTTTGACGACCCGGATAATGCCAAGTCTCTGCGTCAGCAACTCAGAGACGATGACCAAGAGGCATTTATATCCCAATACAAACAGCGGGGTCTGGGTGGAGAAAAAATCCGTTATCGGGTCGCGGTCGGGCCGCTGCTCAGTCATACTCTTGCGCAGGAGAAACGAGCGTCCTACACCCAGACTTACGGTGTGCAGGCGATTGTTGTAGCCATGGCTCAATAGCCACAGAGAGCGAGAATGTCGCATTTAGATTACATCATCATTGGAATCGTGCTCCTTTCATCAATCTTCGGTTATACCCGAGGATTTGTCCGCGAGGCTTTTTCGCTGGGTTCCTGGGTCATCGCTTTCTTGTTCGGATTTTGGTTCGGTCCAGAGCTTGCGTCCGCATACCCAGACCTGCTGGGTTCAGGAAAAGTGGCTCAGATTGCCGCCTTTCTAATTGTTTTGGTGGCGACGCTTATGGTCGCCAGCATGATTCAGTGGGGCCTCGGCCAACTCGTAAATCGCACCGGAATCGGCAGTACTGATCGCCTGCTGGGTTTTCTCTTTGGCGCTGCTCGAGGCGGTTTACTGGCCACAGTTGTTCTTATGGTGGGTCAGAGTTTCTTTGCACACACCAACTGGTGGAATGACTCTGAGCTCAAGTATGGTTTTCTGCAGTTTGAAGACGAGGTGCTGATACTGTTGGATTTGGCCAGCGATTCGCTCGACGATCCGCCGCCGGCGCCGACGCTGCCTGATATCGACTTTTCTAATACCCAGCCGCCGGATATTGAGGTAGTCGATGACCTCGATAGCACAGATTACTTTGACGAATAATAAGAGATCCCCATGTGTGGAATTGTAGGCATTGTCGCTCGAAATGAAGTCAAACAGGACATCTATGATGCCCTGACAATTCTTCAACACCGAGGTCAGGACGCCGCAGGCATGATGACCAGCGATGGACGGCACTGCTATTTGCGAAAGAACAACGGCCTAGTTAAAGACGTTTTTCAAAGCGAGCACATGGAGCGACTGCAGGGTAACGTGGGTTTGGGACAGTGCCGGTATCCGACAGCGGGTTCCACCAGTTCTGCCGAAGCCCAACCGCTATATGTCAATTCCCCCTACGGCATTGCGCTGGCTCATAATGGCAATTTGACCAACACCGAAGAACTGATGAGCGACTTGTTCGCCGAGGATCTTCGGCATATCAACACCAGCAGCGATTCTGAAGTGCTGTTGAATGTTTTGGCCAACGAGCTTGGTGTGCTGCACGCCATCGATCCATCACCTACGGAAATGTTTAAAGCCGTCGGGGCTGTGCACCAGCGGTGCCGTGGCGCTTACGCGGTGGTGGCCATGGTGATGGGTTCGGGGTTACTAGGTTTCCGCGATCCCTATGGTATTCGGCCCTTGGTAATAGGCAGTCGAGAGACCGAAAAGGGCACGGAATACATGCTCGCTTCCGAGTCTGTGGCGCTGGATATTCTGGGTTATACCCGAATGGGCGATGTCGCTCCGGGAGAGGCCGTCTTCATATCAAACGACGGGCAGCTTTTCCGCCGCCAGTGCGCGGCAAATCCGAAGCTGGTGCCCTGTATCTTTGAGCACGTTTACTTCGCTCGGCCGGATTCCATCATTGACGATATTTCGGTTTATAAAAGCCGATTGCGCATGGGGGAGCATCTGGCCCGGAGCGTGTTAGATCGTTATTCCCAACACGATCACGACATCGATGTGGTGATCCCCATCCCGGACACAGGGCGAACCGCCGCCTTGCCCTTGGCTCATGAGCTTGGTGCAAAGTATCGAGAGGGTTTTGTTAAGAATCGCTATATCGGGCGGACCTTCATAATGCCCGGCCAGCAACAACGCCGAGATTCCGTGCGGCAAAAGCTCAACGCCATCGACCTTGAGTTCAAAGATAAAAATGTCTTGCTGGTGGATGATTCCATTGTCCGG
>Ga0181579_10000310_pt1 | contig 37572 bp, 33 predicted proteins | sample 071ome_24_FD_132996 | JGI IMG/M metagenome (GOLD analysis project Ga0181579, IMG submission 132996) | Coastal salt marsh microbial communities from the Groves Creek Marsh, Skidaway Island, Georgia - 071402CT metaG (megahit assembly) | ecosystem: Environmental > Aquatic > Marine > Intertidal...
GGATGCAAGCAGCGCGGGGCGGCGATCGAGTTATATCGTAAGCTCCCAGGCGCGAGACTTGCGGCGATAGATGATACTCTTCTTGTGCTCCTTGGCGTCCTTGCTGAAACGCTCGTTGTCCGGATCCCAGTAAATCGTTTTTCCCGATCGGATAGCCATATGCCCCAAGTGAAGCGTCGTTGACAACCGATGACCCGCTTCCGCGTGATATGTCGTCGGGCCTCGACTAATCACCGCATCAATGAAATTCGGCTGCTCGCGATCCGGGCGCGGCCAAAAGTTGGAAGCCTCCTCTAGTTTTAGATTCCTGAAGAGATTCATGTCGCTAGCGGAAAGCTCGCCATTCCATTTCTCGCACTGGATCCAGCCTGCCGTTCCTTCGAAGCGAATGAAAATCTTGCCGGCGGTGTCTCGCACCCGGATCGTCGCGTCGTTCGCATAGCGATAGAGGACGTCGTATCCCGAGGGAGCCGTCACGTAGGAATTCACGTCCATCCTTTTGCTGACCCCTAGAATTTCCCTAGGGCCGCTATCATCCATTCCGATGCCTATCTGGGCCGTGTCGCATAGGTGAGCTCCCCAATCGGTCAAGCTGCCTCCACTGTAGTCCACGTGCTGACGCCAGCGCTGCGGCGCGGTAATCGTGGGCGTATAGTCGACGTAGGGAGCCGGACCCAGCCAGAGATTCCAATCGAGATCGTCCGGTACCGGAACCGGGTCTTCCTTCGCGAACATCGGCTTATTCGGCTGACCGCACTCTACGGAATAGACTTCGCCAATCGCCCCGGTTCGGGCAAGACCCGCCAACATCCAATACTTGATCAAACTCCGGTCTTCGATTCCCCATTGAAAGATCTTTTCCCGCTTGGCCGCTTCCTCAACCAGTTCGCGACCTTCCATTATCGTGAGGCTCGGCTTTTCACAGAAAACATCCTTGCCCGCTCTTAAAGCCATCATCGACATGGGAACGTGCCAGTGATCGGGCGTAGAAATCACCGCTGCATCAATATCGTCTCGGTCAATGACCTCGCGAAAATCCTGATAAACCGCGCAGTCAGCATTTCCATAAGTTTCGTCGACAATAGTCTTGGCGGCACGCGCCGCGCTGAGCCTGCAATCGCATACCGCCAGCACCTTCACTCGAGTATCCCGCAAAAAACCAGCCATATTGACGTCCGTCCCCTGTCCCCCCATGCCTATGCAACCCACCGTGACACGATTCGATGGGGAGCTGGCTCCAAATAAACGCGAGGGTAATATCAAAGGGGCAGTCCCTACCGCGGTGGCAGCTAACGAACGACTAAGGAATTGGCGGCGGTCCATGTATAACTCCTAAACTAAGTCCAAGGAGCGCTTTTCTGCAAGAGCTTTACACCCTCATCCAACACTGCCTAAATGAAGCGAAACCAGCCGAGCCGTGTCCATGAACGCATCAATGCCAATGAAATCACGCCTTACGATTCTCACTAGCCTTCCGCTTCTTGGGCTGCTACTCGCCTCCTGCCAAACCACAGGCTTGCAGGACAGCGACACCTTTATATTTATCGATCGCTCAGAGACCTTGTTCGTGCAATTCAGACACTCGGTGAGTCCCGAATACCAACTCAACTACCCGGATATTGCCGATAGCATGGAACGACTCCGGCGACGTGACTTCGAGGTCGTAATGGAAGAGTTGTTACAAGTCGCCCAACTGCCTGCTGCCGTCCGAATCCTCAAACGAAACGAGGAACCCGGAGATGGACCTCTTTTTGAAATCTTCGCCATGCGTTTCGAGCAAGAGAAATCGGGTCATATCGTAGCGACTTTGCAAGCCAAGCTCTCCAAATACGGAGAGCTCAACACTCTGGGCACCTACCACGAACGGCAAATTCCACCGCCTATGATAAGCCGCGACCAAATAGATCGCGCTTTCCGTGAAGTACTGAGAGAGCCTCTCCGAAACGCCGTCAACGAATTGAGCGCCCACTTTGAAACTCCCGAGGAACGAGAAATGGTGGACGCTCCACTCCAAGGCCTCGACGGAAATTAGCGCGGTCCCCGTGACCTTGCCCATCAGAGATGGGTTACAATCTCGCAGGTAACCGAGTTGGCTAGGAAGCAGTCTTCGTGAGCCTTGTGATGCATGGCTTCCAGCGTTTGCCGATTTGGCTCTCCTCCCTCAGCGAAAACGATCCGTGGATGCAAGTCGACTTTGGATATCACAAACTTGCCCTCCTCGTTTTTCGCCAAATGCCCGACAGCCTCGTCCCAATAGCTTTCCACGACGGTCTTCTTAAAGGATGCGATAGCTAGGAAAGTCAGCATGTGACAGCTGGCTAGCGATGCCACAAAAGCCTGCTCGGGATCCACTTTGGAAGCGTCTCCCAAAAACTGGGCGGCAGCAGACGCCTCGATGGACAGTCCATTTGGGAATGTCCAAGAATGGTTGCGGGAGTAAGCCTTGTAAGCAAAATCGTGTCCGTTTCGCTCCCAGCTAAGTATTGCTTTATGTTCCGACATTACCTGTGATCATCGCCGACTAGACGTTTTGGGCAAGCCCAAGCCCACCGACGCTGTAAAATGCCGTTCGCCCAACCCCTTTTTTCTGCCAGGACGCGCCAAGCCATGAAAAAATAATAGATTTAAGAAACCCTTCCTCGACGGATACATCGATACCTTACCGCAGCAAGGCGTGATAATACTCCACTTTATCTACGTAGTCGATCGTCTCTTTCGAATGACGACCGGTTACTTGTGGCAATCCGCGTTTGATGCAGTTCCAGTTCCTGCCCCCACAAAGCTTCTGCTCTCTAACGACATTCTGGGCGCGGGCAATATTGCCCGGACCCGCATTGTAGGAGGCGAACATCAATCGCAGTTTTTCCAGCAAAGTTCGATGCTCTGTCCAGGCATTGTAGCATTTTAGATTATACCAAATCCCCGCGTGGATATTGGATCTCGGGTCGTAGGGTGTCGGCGGCAAACCGATCTCCCTGCTAATCTCTTTGAAGGTGCCCGGCATCAACTGCATCAAACCCATCGCGCCCGCTGAACTCTTGGCATGGGGATCCAACCGGCTTTCCTGTATGCTTTGGGCTTTGAACCACTTCCAAGACATGCGACCGAAATAGGTACGCGTATACTTCCGGAAAAATTTGTCATACCGATAAGTGAGATCGCGCGTCGCGCGTCTGTCTTCCATAGGCTTAAGCCGATTCTCTTCCCTCACAAAAAAAAGCTCGAACGACTGAAAGAGCGATACCAGGAAGAGCAACCCCAGTAGGCACGCCAGATAACTTCGAAGAGCCATCGCTTCAACGCATCGTTAAGCTCAAGAGCAAACAAACCGAGAGAAGAAAGAAACCCGCGAATATGGCAGCGGCGATATTCCCTTTATGAATCTCCTGCAAAAAGTCGACCTCCTTGAAGACGTGACGATCGACCGCCCAAAGGATTCCAACAGCCAGCAGCGTGGTGAGACAGGCGTAAAAGACATTGACTAACAGCGAGAAAAAACTGCTGAAAAAGATGTCCATGAAAGCCAGGGTTACGATACTGAACATAGCCCTTTCAACTTAAGGTCTCCAATCAGCAATACAAGGATAAATCCAAGCCGGATGCTACACAAGCGCCATGGCCCTGATTGGCAACCCATCACGACCTTCGACATTTAGAGGGAAACCAATGAATACAAAATCGCCTGGTAACTGATCCTAGGTTTTCTCGTCATCGATAAATTGATACATTGCTTCTAGGCGCGTTTCCTGATACGCGCTCATGGAGATCTGGGAAATATTGTACTTGAATGTCGCTTTCCAGCCAATGCCCCCGCCAACCGTTCCTCGAAAATTCCTCACACTTACCGAGCCAAATAGCCGCCGTCCACGACCAGATCGCTTCCAGTCATGAATGACGATTCATCGCTGGCCAAAAACGCCACAGCGGCCGCTACTTCTTCCGGGCGGCCTTGGCGTCCAAGCAAATGCATAGAAGAGGCTCTCGCGCTTTCCTCTTCTTCATCCAATCCCAGATCCTTGCACGAGTTCACGAACGCCCTCGTATAGATGTAGCCAGGACATATCGAATTGACCCGTATATTCGAGGCAGCCAGATCGGTCGCCCAACCTCGCGTCAGTCCGCGAATGGCGAACTTGGTAGCCGTGTAAGTACTGAAGCCTGGCTGGCCAACGAATCCGCTCACCGAGGAGAAATTGATTATGCTGCCCTGGCCGACCTGCTTCATCTGCAGAACGACATGCTTGGCCATCAGTGATGCTCCCCGTATGTTGACGCCTGCCATATCATCCCATTCCTGCGGGGATGCCTCGATTCCCTTGAGTATAAATCGAGCAGCGGAATTCACCAATATACTGGCGGCTCCCATAGTATCCATAACGCTTCGACAGGCGGACCGGATCTGATCCTCGTCGAGCAAATCGACTACCCAACTCCGGCAACCGATCTCCTCGGCCCGCCCAGGCTCGACTTTTGTATCCAGCAAAGCCACTGAGCAGCCCTCTTCAGCTAATCGCTTGCCCGTCGCATAGCCCAGGTCGCCCAGGCCGCCCGTGATGATCGCTACTTTGTTTTTCAGTCCACGCATACTCAAGACAACCACCCTGCCGGGGAAGTCGTCTTGGGACAAATCTTTTAATGGAGCCCAGAAACGCGTGAAATCAGTACCTAAACCAAGTCATTCGCATTGACCCCTAGGCTCTGCGCCAACTAGCCTACGGAAGGATCATCCTAGAAACTGATCCTCAATAGCAGCTAATCTAACTGAAAACTTTCTTACTAGTACCAAAATCGCACAATGAAAACCCTCTCGTTTACTATCGCAATCCTCTCCCTTTGGGCAGCCACGGCTTCGCTCTCGGCCGACTCCCATGGGAATCACGGCTGGAAACCGCTCTTTAACGGCGAGACGCTCGCTGGATGGGGCGTAGCGCAAGGCTACGCTAACTACTACGTCGAAGACGGCGCCATTCTAGGCCGTACCGCAGAGGGCAGCCCTAATACCTTTCTAACAACTTACGACAAGTTCGGCGATTTCGAGTTGAAATTCGAAGTGAAAGTAGATGAAGGCCTGAATTCCGGCGTCCAAATCCGTTCGCACAGCCGCGACTTCGGAAGCCGCCGATATTTCGGTACCCAGATCGAAATCGAAACCAGCCCTGGACAGTCCGGATTTATCTACGGCGAGGGCCTCAACACGGGGTGGGTCTCCAAAGAACCTGATGAAGGGGCTAGCCATAATTACGTGAAAAACGACGATTGGAACGAGTTCCACATTATCGCCAAGGGCGACACCATCACCACATTCATCAACGGAAACCAGGTAACTAAGCTAAAGCTTCCAAGAAACATCTACCGGGAAAGTCCATCCGGATCTATTGGGTTGCAGGTGCACGGAATTAAGGCAGGCGCCGGCCCCTACGAGGTTCGCTGGCGGAATATCATGATCAAGGAGCTGTAAAAGCCCTTTCACTGCAAAAAGATTTTTTCGCCCAATTGCGATTTCCATCAATCCGAAGGGAGTCGACTAGATGGCGAGCGAATTAATGAGGGCTAGCATTCTCTGTCTCGTCTCTCTCGCCCTACCTGTATTCGCTTGCCGCTGACAGGCCTAATATAGTTTTCATCCTGGCCGACGACCTCGGCTACGGTGACTTGAGCTCCGGCGGTGCAACAAAGGTAAGGACGCCCAACATTGATCGGCTGGCGATTGAAGGCAGGAAGTTCACCGACGCCCATTCCCCGCATCCCGTCTGTTGCCCCACCCGCTACAGTCTGCTGACTGGACGCTACAGCTGGCGAACTTGGGCGAAGACGGCCAATGTTTGTTCGACCGATCCGATGCTGATCGACGACCATCAATACACCTTGCCGAAAATGCTGGGGGACGCGGGCTATCAAACCGCTTTGATCAGAAAGTGGCATCTCGGCTAGGGTCGACCCGGAACGCCGGATTGGGACGATGCTAAAGGCATCAACTACAACGGCAAAATCGCGCCCGGACCCTTAGAAGCTGGCTTCGACTACTATTTCGGAGTGCCCCACGTCGCACAGCAGCCCCATGTATTTATCGAAAATCATTGTGTTGTCGGCTTGACCGAGGATTCGCCTATTGAACTACTTATCGATTAACGATGGCTGCATCGCGCCTCCTATCTGGAACGCCATATGTATCCGCCCCGTCATCACTTCAATGGCGGAGAGGGCGCAAAATACAGGCAAGAATTCGTGGCTATGATTTTAACCGAGAAAGCCGTGGATTGGCTAACGAACACAGCTCAGCAAAACGAAAACGACGGACCCTTCTTTCTCTATTTCGCCCACCGCAACGTCCATGGACCCTATGCCCCCAATGGGCGCTTCGAGGGTAAGAGCGAGATTGGCGTGTACGGCGACTTCATTCTCGAGCTCGATTGGTCCGTAGGCGAAATCCTCAACACGCTTGATAAGCTGGATCTCGCCAAAGATACCCTTGTCTTCTTTTCCAGCGACAACGGCGGCTTTCAATTCGGTCACAGACCGGCCACCTTCGTCAATCAAAACGGGCATATGACCAACGGACCTCTTGAGGGGCAGAAAACGGAATCCCTCGAGGGTGGGCATCGCGTCCTCTTCCTGGCCCGATGGCCAGGAAAAATCGAGCCTGGATCATCCTCCGAAGACTTGATCGCTCTGACCGACATTATGGCAACCTTGGGCGAGTTGCTTGAGGTTGAACTTGGCGAGGACGCCGAACCCTACAGCATCAGCTTTCTTAACGCCCTCTCAGGAGGGGAATCCGATCGCCCTACACGCAAAGTCCTAGTCCACGACAACTATCGCGGCGGCTGTGGCGTTCGGGCCGGCGATTGGAAATTGCTTATGATCCAAGGCGGCGGTGGTATCGGCTGGAGTCCTTTCGACTACGATCGCCGCCAACCTGTCGGCCAGCTTTACAATCTCAGATCCGATCTACAGGAACAAAACAATCTATACAATCAACACCCAGAACGAGTCGCTCGCATGTCAGAGCTACTGAGGAAGATACGCAAAGCGCCCAATTCCCGCGCCCTGAGCAGCGCCTGGCCATAATACCATCCGCGATCAATTGCTTCGCCCCCCCTTTGCTTGCTCGGTACATAAAACCACCCAACACGACTATCGCCACCGTGACCAAGGCCATCGTTGGCTTATTGGTGACAACTCCGTAGATCAGAAAAATGCAGACCGAGCTGAATACGACTATCGGTACGAGGTAGAATGGCAATATGGAGGGCCGCTAAGTCTTCGGATCCCGTATTCGCAGGACAATCACAGCTAGGCATGTAGCGAGGTAGAAAGAATAGACGGCAGCTGCTGTATAGATTACCGCGTTCATAAAAGACCCCAGTGCAACAATAAGAACGATCGCCAGAACCCCTTGGAATAAAAGGGCCTTGGCAGGCGTCCCCCGCCCCGATCCCACTCACCTAAATTTCGGAGTAGGCGGTGGTCCTGTCCCACGGCATAGGAAATCCGGGCTCCGGTAAAGATGAGTTCATTGACGGCTCCCAGAGCCGAAATGCAGATCAGCATGGCGATAACCCGCTCGCCAAAATCCGGGAACGCAGAGGCCACTGCATCCGTCGCCACCGCGTTCGACGACGTCACACCCGAAGATCCTAGAGCCTTCAAAAACGCTCCGTTGATCAAGAGATAGATGAACGTTACACCCAAGGTGCCGGCCACCAAGGCGCGAGCAATATTGCAATTGGAATCCCTTACCTCCGCCGCTACTTAGGCCATTTCATTCCATCCTCCATGCGTAAAGAGTACCAAAATTAGGGCCAAACTAAAGAAAGTCGGCTATTGAGAGCCCGGAGCAAGGTCAGTAATCTCGTCCCCTGCCGGGAAGGCCAGAGCGGCCACCACAATCACCAGGATTCCTAATACTTTGGCAACTGTCAGCAAATTTTGGGTCCATTTTCCCTGCTTTACGCCAAAAGCGTTGATAATCGTCAAAAAGGCCACCGCTCCACAGACCAGTATAGTCGACCCATAGCTTTCGCCGCCACGGATTGTGTCCGGCAATATGGAAACGCCATAGGTCGCGAACGCGAAAGCCATCACCGCTATATCGCCAGGCCTGACAAACAGCAACTGCAGCCAGCCAAAAAGAAAGCCTGCCCATTTCCCATACGCTCGCGTCAGATAAACGTAATCACACCCTTGCCTTGGATAGTCCGTAGCGAGCTCCGCATAGCAAAGAGCTCCGCAAAGTGAAAGCACCCCCCGAGAATCCACAACCCTAATACTCCCCATTCCGAGCTCGCGCTACGAGCCACATCCGGGGCCGTCTGGTAAATTCCTGCCCCAATAATGATGCCCACAATGATAGATGTGGAATCGAATAAGGTCAGTTCCCTTCGGGGCTGGGGACTTTTCATATCTCGATTTAGCCGAATTCGCCAAACGGGTAAATACTCTTTCCGTCGCAAGATCAAAAAATCCCGATCGCGCCCATCAAGTGGTAGGAGGATCGTCTCGATCCTCCAAATTCCGAAATCGAATGAGGAAGAACCAGGCTTTCGACATTTGGTACTACGGTTTCCAACTTAGAATACGCGACTTGCCTATCCCTCACCGAAAAGCCAATCTTCGTCGCCGTGAGACCTCGTTTAAAGTCTGCCGTCTTCCTCCTATCCATATTGAGCGCCGGTTCGGCCGCCACCGCCCAAGACGAAAGCGTCAATCCAGGAATCAACGAATCCTACTTGGACCCCAACCTGAGCGCCATCAAATGGGTCGAACGTTTCGAACGTGAAGGCCGAGAAGTCTATGACAACCGACATGCCATCATCGAAGCCATCGGCATTAAAAACGGCATGAGCGTCGCGGACATCGGCACGGGCACAGGATTGTTCGTCCCTCTGCTACTGGAAAAAGCGGGAAGCGAAGGCCACTTGTTCGCCGTCGATATCGTTCCCGATTTTCTTGCTCGAGTAAGGGAGCAAGCTACGAAAAACGGGTGGAAGAATCTAACCCCAGTATTGTGCAGCGAGAGATCCGTCGACCTGCCACCCAATTCCATTGACGTCGCTTTCATCTGCGATGTATACCATCATTTTGAATACCCATTCGATTCTTTAGCTTCGCTGCGCAAGGCCCTGCGACCCAAGGGACAACTCATTCTCGTCGATTTCGAGCGCATCCCCGGGGAAAGCGACGAGTGGATTCTCAATCACATGCGAGCCGGCCAGGAAACCTTCGAAGCGGAAATCGAAAAGTCGGGTTTCGCCAAGGTTGAAGAAATCGAAGGCCTACTCAAAGACAACTACATGATCCGCTTTTTCAAAAAAGACTAATTATTAAATGTCTCATCCAGATGAATACATCCGAACTTACCGCAGCCCTTGATTCCGTCACAACCATCCCGCCGGTCGTCTACAGAGACGGTCGTATCGACTACGACGCTCACCAGAAAAACATGAGCTACCTGCTCAGCCGCAACTTTCTCAGCGATGGTCGCAAGCGGGTTATTTCTTTGGCTGGCACGAGCCTGATTCATCATATCAACCATGCGGACCAGTTGAAACTGATCGAGGAAACCGGCAATCTCATGGGGGACACGGGCGTGCTCATGTCTGCCATAGTACCCAATCCCATTAGCGAAGCGGGCGACCTCATCGAGAAGCAGGCTGCTCTTCCCCGACCGCCTGACGTCTACTTGATTATGACCCTGGGGGGCATCTACAGTACCGAAGGACTCTATGAAGGTCTTTTGTCATTCGCCAATCAATACGGCGAATCCTGTGGAGCGCGTTTCCTCTATTACTACCGGCAGGAGCGCGAACGAGAGCAAATCGTTCAGCTAGTCAAGGATTCGCCGCATATAATCGGCGTTAAAGTAGGCACCAAGGAAAGCGACGTGCCATCCATGGTCGAAGATATCGGCGATGACGGAATCGTCATCTGGGGAGTTGGCGACCGCAGCACCCAAGCGGCCCAGCTCGGATCACGAGGACATACATCGGGTATCGCTATCCTCTGCCCGCGGGCCAGCGATGAAATCAACAATGCCCAGCGCATCAAAGACTACGATACCGCTTTTGAGATCGAGAAAAAGATATCAGCCTTCGAGGAAATCCGTTTCGAAAATGGGCGCGTCTACAACTACGCAGCCGTCATCGAAGCCATGCGCCTAAGTGGCTTCGATGACATCGACTCTGGAGAAGGCGGGCCCTTCAATCCCTTCCCGCCCGCAGAGGTTTCCCAGCGCATCGCCGCCGCCATCGAACCGATACTGGAGTATCATTGACCGGCCCAACAAACTGAATATTGCCCCGGAATTCTCGGTAGCCCGATAATTCGAACAGAGAAAAGCCCCAACCCGTCAAACGGATTGGGGGTACAAGATTGAACTAGTTTCTCGACTTGATCAGTCGTCCAGGAATGTTACGGAGCCATCTGCTAAAGCGTACCGAGCTCCAACAATCTTGATTTTCCCTTCCTCCTCAAGCTTCGCTAGCACTGCGCTACGCGAACGAACGTCCTCCACCGTTCTCTTGATGTTCGCGTCGATCACAGCATTAACGAACTTCGTATTCTTGGAATTGCGCTTGCCATCCGCGAAGCCCTCCACGCTTCGCGCCGCAGGCGCGATCTTCTCCAAAAGCATTGTCAAATTTCCTAGCTCCACCGCATCGCAGGCTCCCTTAACAGCCCCACAGGCCTCGTGACCCATGACCACTATCGCCTTGATCCCCGCGACCGCTGCAGCGAATTCCATCGAGCCTAACTGGTCCTCGTTCTCCACATTGCCAGCGACCCGGCCCACGAAAATGTCACCGATTCCCTGGTCCAAAACCAACTCTACCGGAACACGAGAATCCACGCACGAAAGTATATACGCTTTGGGATACTGCCCTTTGGTGGCCGCCTTAATGCGAGCCACTGCGTTTGGATCCGTGTGGTTCTGACCCATGTACCTCTTATTGCCAGCCTTTAAATCCGCAAGTACCTGGTGAGGCGTCAGCGCCTTTTGCTCCTCTGGCGTGACCGGAAGGTTTTTTCCACCTTTTCCATGGTGGCTAGCCAACGCTGTACACCCTCCGAGCCCTATCGTTGCAGTTAAAAATACTAATACAGTCTTTTTCATGTTGGCGTGAACGAACGACCGAATTTATCGGAACGCAACACTTTTTTACGAATTAATTTTCGTATTTATTTTTTCGCGTGTTTTATTTCACCAAAAATTATCGATGAGAAATCAATTCGGGGTTTGCTGATTCCTTCAATTGCCCGAAAAACTAGAGGTCGTTTATCGCCTCGAATTGACAGCGATTGCGTCCTAGGTTGCTTTCTCCATTGAATTTTTTAGAACAGCATGAAGACCCATCACCATTTTCTCGTTTGCCTAGCCCTATGCCTCATTTCCTTCTCCGCTGGAGCCCAAGAACTGAAATCGGAAGACGCCCGGGCCTTTCACGAGCTCTTTCCCAGTGGCGCCAAAGTAGAGACACTCGGCACCGACTTTCAATTCACCGAAGGGCCGATCTGGGTGGGTGGCCAAGATGGTTTTCTGATTTTCAGCGATATCCCGGCCAATAAGATATACAGCTGGACCGCAGCCTCAGGGTTTTCCGTTTTCCGGATTCCTAGCCAGCAATCGAACGGAAACAATCTGGATCTCCAGGGCAGAATCATCACTGCTGAGCATTGGGGCCGCAAAGTGTCCCTACAGAAGCAAGACGGATCCATCATAGCCCTGCTAGACAACTACCGGGGACATAAATTCAATTCCCCGAATGATGTCGTCGTTAAAACCGACGGAACGGTCTGGTTCACCGATCCCGACTACGGGCTGCGCGGCCGGCCTAGGGAACTGGAGAAGAACAATGTTTTCCGATACGACCCCATGACCGGCGACGTTTCCGTGGTGGTTGATGATTTTGACAAGCCTAACGGCCTCTGCTTTTCCCCAGATGAATCCAAGCTCTACATCGCCGACTCCGGATCGCCAAAGCATATCCGCGTTTTCGATGTTGGCGATGACGGAACACTGAGCGATGGAAAGGTATTCGCCGCCCTCGATAAAGGGGGACCTGACGGAATGCGTTGCGACGCCGAAGGCCGCCTCTGGACCAGTTCGGGGGATGGATCGCAGATATTTAGCCCGGAAGGGAAACTGCTGGCTCGCGTCTTGCTACCCAAAGGCGGGGCCAATCTCTGTTTCGGTGGACCTGGAGGCAACACCCTTTACATCACGGCCCGCAACGGCGTATACGCCGTCGAGACCAAAACTCGAGACGCCCACTCGAGGCGGGCCGATTAACTAAGTGCGAATAGCCTCCTAGATCTATGGAACGGGCGATTCTTTTTTTCGGGCTGTTCGGCCTTTTCCTGACCGCCTGCAAAGAGAATTCCCTTGGTTCCGAATGGCTCCATTTGTTCAATGGAGAGGATCTGACCGGCTGGTGGGCAAATCGAGCGGAAGGATCGTTTTCCGTTCGAAACGGCTTGCTTGTCGCCCATAGCTTGGACCTGCGATCCCATCTTTTTTATGTCGGCGACCAAAGCGAACCCAAGGCATTCAAGAATTTCGAATTGGTGGTCGTGGCCAAGGGAGTGCCGCCAAAATCGAATTCCGGCATCTTTTTCCACACGGACTACGAGCTCCGTGACGACCTTGGCCATCTAGCCAATGGCTATGAGGTAAATCTGAATACCAGCCCAACTGTAAATCGTAAAACTGGCAGCCTGTACGACGTGGTGGACCTGGAGAAAAAGCCTCTCGATGACACCCAGTGGTTCGAAACCCGGATACGTGTTGAGGGCAAGCGAATCCAAGTCTCGCTTGATGGTGCCCTGGTCGTCGAGTACATAGAGCCGAATAACCCCGTCCGCAAGCCGAGCCGAAAAGGCCGCCTCCTGAATCCAAACGGCGGCGCCATCGCCCTTCAAGCCCACGACCCAGAAAGCATCTGGTATTTCAAGGAAATCAGAATTAGGGAACTGGATTGATGCCCCCCTTCTCGCTCTCCAATCGACAAACGAACCTAATCGATTCTACCAAACAAAGCCCTTTTCTTTTTTCCGACATGCGCTAGTCAGTTCAGGAAACCTTATGAGCGACCCAGCCCAAGTACTACGCGACCACCAGCCCAGCAAAGCCTTCTTCGTTGGAATCGATTCCGACGGCTGCATTTTCGACAGCATGGAGATCAAGCACAAGGAGTGCTTTGCTCCCATGTTTATCAAGCATTGGAACCTCCAAGCCGTCAGCAAGTACGCCCGGGAAGTGTGGGAATTCGTCAACCTCTATTCGAAGACTCGCGGCTGCAACCGATTCCCGGCCCTCGTTTCCGCCATCAAATACCTGGGTAAGCGACCAGAAACCTTAGCGCGCAATGTATCCATGCCAGACCTTTCCGCTTTGGAAGATTGGATTAGCCGCGAATCGAAGCTCGGGAACTCGACCCTAGACGCGGAGGTAGCCGGCGGCAACACTGGTCTGGCCCCAGTCAAAATCTGGTCTGATGCGGTCAATGCGTCCGTGAAGGATATCGTCCACGGCGTTCCTCCATTCCCAATGGTCCGGGAAACGCTAGAAAAGATCAACGAATCGGCCGACGCCATGTGCATTTCCCAAACGCCAGTCGACGCCCTCGAACGGGAGTGGGAGGAACATGGGATCCGCGAATTCGTTTCCACAATTGCCGGTCAAGAACGGGGAACGAAAGTCCAGCATTTGGAAATGGCTGCCAAAGGGAAATATCCTAGCGATAAGATCCTCATGATCGGCGACGCTCCCGGAGATCTAAAAGCGGCCAAAGCCAACGGAGCCTTGTTCTACCCTATCAATCCCGGATCCGAAGAAGCCTGCTGGCAGCAGCTCTACGACGAGGCCCTCGATAAATTCTTTTCCGGTCAATACGCTGGGGCATACGAAAAAGAGCTAGAAGACGCCTTCGAAGCCAGCCTTCCCGAAACCCCAACGTGGAAATAGGCTCATCGCAATTCCCCCTTGTATTTTCGGTACAAATTTCGGAACTGATGATAAGTTAAACCCAACGCGCCCGCCGCCTCGGTTTGCCGATTGCGGCAACGATCCTATCCAATTGGGCGATCAATCTCTCTTCCGGCCACTGAAACAGATTGTCGTCTTAGCTACCTCCTAGAAGCAATATCGGCTCGCCATCATGGGACCAGTACCAAGGGTTTTCGCTCCATGGCTTTAATGCTTGTCCCCATGCCAAACCGCAGCATCCCAGCAGGGCGCTAACCAGGAGCAGCTCACGCAAGTTCCAACAACTTCTAAAATGATTCATTCCCAATCTGACCAAGCGCTCTGAGAATTGTCCAATGTTTCTGAATGGGACAGCGTTCTAGATGAATCGCTCTTTAAACTTGCTTGGCAACTTTTGCGGTTTTCCGGAGCCGTAATCGAACGCCGCCATTTCTGTCTTAGCTATCAGGAGCAAATCTCCCGACTCGCTGTATCCGCGATAGTCCATGTCGAATCGCGTCCCCCTAATATTGCTGACCGCGATGTCCAAGTTCAAAACGTCTGGATAAAATGCCTGCTTGGCGAATTTCATGTGAAGCTCCGATAAGGTCAGTGCAACTCCTTCCAAATCCTTTTCAGTGTAGCCAAGACTGGCCAGAAACTGAACACGCCCCTCGTGCAGGTACTCGACAAAGACGTTGTTAGCCACGTGATCTCCGTAGTTATGATCAGTAATGCGAATGGGGATACGCGCTTTAAAATGAGTGACCGTAGAATTTTTGATCTCTTGGAACATCTGCTTTAGTGAGCGCTCTTTTTCTTCGTGACGGTTTCGGAGTCCGCGAAACCTCAACCGCAATTTTCGTTTGGCAAATAGCAAGCCATTGTCAAGAGACCAGAGAACGCCGATCGCGGAATCAACGCACTTTCGTCACAATCGATTCGATACGTTCGAGTTTCATTAGAGCCATTTCGCGAACAGCTAGTGAAGGCTTTCGCTCTTGACCCAGCCAACCTCTAGTATCCTACTCGACGCGTTCCCCCCGAAAATACGTCAAAAATCACCGTCCTGACTTCGACTGACCATAGGGATTCATGCTCCCTAGGCAGCTCGCCAGTTGCGAACAACTGAAATCGATCCGCGAAACCTTTTTTCCTACTTCGCTAACGGGTTCGTTAGCAAGCCGTTCCCTCATGCCTACCCACACTGATTGCCCCCCTTTTAAACGATTCGCCATGCTGAAGGTTGTACCGTGCCTCGTTCTGTGGTTTATCAAAGCATTAAATCGAACTTGGACGATTCGAGAGACTGGGCGTGAACATCTGGATGCAGCTGTAGCTGCCCGCGAACCGGCAATCGCCGCCTTTCTCCACGGCCGAACCTTTCTCTTGCTTCGCCATATGACTCGAATGCCCAACGCCAACTGGGTTTCCATGTGTTCCAAAAGTCTGGATGGCGAAGCGATGGCCCAAGTGGAAGAGAAGCTCGGGCTCCACGTCGTACGGGGTTCTTCCGGCCAAGGCGGGCTGGAGGCCCTTCAGGAAATGATTCAGCGCGTGCGCTCCCAACCCGGCTTTGGAGCGGGCCTGGCCGTGGACGGATCTCGCGGTCCCCGAGGCCATGTCCAAGGAGGAATCGTACGAATGGCTCGTTGGACTGGAGGACGCATCTTGCCTATGACCGCTTCCGCGACACGAGGCTGGATATTCCGCCGCAGCTGGGATCGTACGTTTTTGCCGTTTCCTTTCGCGCGTGTAGAGATCGCGTACGGAGAGCCCATCGATGTCCCCCGCAAACTGAATGCGGCCCAGATCGAAATGCTCCGTAGGCAAGTTGAGGATAGCCTTTTGCGGCTTCAAGCGACTGTCGACGAGTTAGCCGGATTTTCCGACGAGGAGCCCGTCCAAGCCCCGATCCCCGCCTAGCCAATCGAACTTGAATTCCTAGGCTACTCCCGTATGGTAGGAGCCCAAGATGCGGGCCCTCACAATAGCCATTTCGTTTTGCGTTACCGGTCCGGTTACCGCCGTACTTGGAATTACTCCCGACCAATCCGAATTCTTCGAGAGCAAGATTAGGCCCGTCCTCGCTGAAAGCTGCTACGATTGCCACAATAGCGTGAACAAGAAGAAGGCTGGCCTGGCGCTGGACTACCGGGATGCCATCCTCGCCGGTAGCGAAAACGGTAGTGTTATCGAGCACGGTAATCCTGAGGACAGCCCTCTAATCTGGGCCATTCGTCACGAGGATACGGAGATGCCTGCCGAGGGGCCCAAGCTCTCGGATTCGGTCATTGCGGATTTCGAAAAATGGATAGCCATGGGTGCCCCCGACCCGCGCGAGAAGAAGCCCACTCAGCTCGACCTCGACAATGCCGTATCTTGGGAAACGCTCTTGGAGAAGCGGCGCCAGTGGTGGTCGTTTCAACCCCTTGAGCGGGCTCGTCCGCCAGAAGCCGACAATCCAGACTGGGATCAAAACGCCATCGACCGGTTTATTTACAACGCCTTCAGCGAAAAGGGCCTGCCACCTCAAGAACTGGCAGAACCGGGCACCCTAGTCCGCCGACTCCACCTCATCCTCATCGGGCTTCCTCCTAAAGCAGAGGTAGTCGAGAAATTTGTCGCCAATCCCTCCGAAGCAGCCTACCAGCAATTAGTCGACGACCTCTTGGCTTCAAAGGCCTTCGGCGAACGCTGGGGACGGCATTGGATGGACTGGTACCGTTACGCGGAGTCCCATGGATCCGAAGGCGATCCACTCCTTCCCTACGCGAGTGCCTACCGCGATTACATTATTCGAGCGCTCAATGACGATATTCCCTACGATCAGCTGATACGGGAACACATCGCTGGAGACTTGCTCAAAAGGCCCCGCGTAAACGAAGAGCTGGGCATTAACGAGTCGGCTATCGGTCCCGCTCACTTCCGCATGGTGCCGCATGGTTTCGGCGTGACCGACGCCTACCAAGAGCAAATCGTTAACACGGAGAACCAGATTGACGTCATCTCAAAGGCCATGCTGGGAACAACCGTTTCCTGCGCGCGCTGCCACAACCACAAGTTCGACCCTATCAGCCAAGCCGACTTCTATCGACTCTTCGGCGTCATGATCAGCAATCGTCCCGGTACCCGAAATGTCGATACCCTCGAAAAGCAGAATCTAAACAAAAGGGATCTAGACAAGATCAAGCGACGTATCCGGAAGCCCATGGCTGACTACTGGCTTGAGAACGTCGATGATGCCATCGCCAAGCTCGCCACATTCGACTTCCAGCTCAGCGAAGATGACGAGGCCCTAATCGCCGACCTTCGAAAGAGAGCCAACAGGCGAAAACTGGAACTGCCAACAGATCCCGAAAGGCTCGACCAGTTCTATCTCAAGCGCGAGATCCAGCAAACCGGAATCTACCATCCCTTCTCTCCGCTTGCCAAGTGGGAAGGAAAATCGATCGATGATTTGGCGAAAGCCTGGAAAAACCTAGAGACCCAATACCGCGAAGACTACGCGTCCAATCAGCAGGCCAAGGCAGAAGCCACCGTGTACTACGACTTACGAAACCAGAAAACGCTAGATTCCTGGTATCCAGAAGGGAATGGCATTAGCCCGAAAGTCAGCCCAGCGGGGGTTTTTTCAGTCGCTACCGAGGGCAACCAAGCGATTACCGGCATCTACCCGACCGGTGTGTATAGCCATCTATTTTCCGACAAGCACAACGGCATGCTGGCGTCGCCCTACCATACCGCCGAAGGAGATTGGAGCTACATGCGGGCGATCGGTGAAGGTGGCGTCGTACGGATGTCCACTCGCAATTATCCGCGGGAAGGCGGGTTGCATCCATACGAGGTAACCGACAATGGGATGATGCGATGGTACCCATTGCGAAAATACAAGTTTTGGAATGGGGACCGTGTACACTACCAGATAACCACGGGCGCGGATCGCCCAACGAAGCACACCGAGGGCCGATCCTGGTTCGGCGTTACCGAAATATACGGCGGTGATATGAAACTAAAAGAATTGGGAACACCCCTGTTCACATTGTTCAATGACGATCAATTCATCACCGATTGGAATTCTCTCATCGACGCCTATCGTAACGCCCTGGAAGAATCGATTCTCGCTTGGAAACGTGGGCGCATGACCGATGCTCAAGCCCAGTACCTGGGTGCCTTCGTTCGATTCAATTTGCTTCCCAACCGCCTCGATTCGCTACCCGAAGACCTCCCTCCCCTGTTCTCGGAATACAGATCCCTGGAAAGCGAGATCCCCTTCCCCACTCGAGCCCCTGGCATATTCGAAGGGGACATCATAGACCAGCCCTTGCTCGTCCGCGGCGAATATAAAAAAGCAGCCGAGCCCGTTCGACGACAGTTTCTGGAAGTATTCGACAATCAGCCCTACAGCCCCCGCCAATCCGGCCGCCTCGAATTAGCTGAAGATATCCTAGCCCCTGAAAACACCCTCAAATCGCGGGTTATCGTCAATCGCCTTTGGCACTACGTATTTGGCAGGGGAATCGTTTCTTCCACCGACAATTTCGGGCGCCTCGGCAAAGAGCCCACGCACCCAGAGCTCCTGGACTACCTAGCTCTGGAGTTCGAAAAGCAAGATTGGTCAATAAAGACCGCATTGAAACAGATGGTCCTCAGCCGAACCTTCCATTCCGGCAGCGCCGCCACTAAAGCATCAATCGAAAAAGATCCAAATAACGAATACCTGTCCTACTTCCAACCCCGTCGTCTTGAAGCGGAGGCTATCATGGATTCCGTCAACAGCATGACTGGAAAGGATTTCCAGCGAGGCGTCTACGTGAAGACAAAACGCAACCAGCTCAACCCATTTCTCACCGCCTTCAATCTACCCATTCCCACTACCACCAACGGCGTTCGCGACAGCACCAACGTTCCCGCCCAAGCGCTCACCATGCTGAATAGCGATTTCACCAAAAACACCGCCAAAACCTGGGCCCGCAGAACGATCGATAGGCGGGCTGGCTCATCGGCTGAGTCGCTAATCGAATCCCTATACCGGGATGCCTACGCCCGCAGTCCCAACAAATCGGAACTCGGCGAGCTAGTCCCCTACTTCAACAGTATTGATAATACAGGTACAGCCGTTGAGCGGATCGCGTTTGCCCTGCTCAATTCCAAGGAGTTTATCTATGTCTATTGAATCCCTGAATCGCCGAGATTTCCTCCGTCTCACCTCCAAAGGCATCGGAGGCCTAGCTCTTTCCAGCCTCATAAATTCTGCCTCCGCTAAAAGCGGCTACCTCCAGCAGCTTCACCATCCGGCCCGAGCGAAGTCGGTGATCTTCCTCTACATGTCGGGCGGCGTGTCCCACGTGGATTCATTCGATCCCAAGCCAATGCTGCGGGAATTGCACGGCAAGCCCATGCCCATGCAAGTCGAACGCACCCAATTCGATGACGTCGGTAACATCCTCGGCTCCTTCTGGGACCCTAAACCCTACGGGGAATCCGGGATCGAATTGACCAATCTCTTCACCCACATCGCTGAGAAAGTCGATAAGCTAACGGTTGTTCGCGGGATGACCGCAAAGTTCAGCGAACACGCCCAAGGCAACTTCTTTATGCACACAGGCTTTCCCTTTCTGGGCTACCCCAGCGCTGGCGCCTGGGTAAATTATGGAATCGGTACCGAAAATCCCAACTTGCCTGGATTCGTTGTCCTTCAATCGGGGGAATCGAAAACGCCGCATGGCGGAGTGAGCCTGTTCGGCAATGCCTTCCTACCCGCAACCACCCAAGGCTCCATCTTCAATATCTCAGGAGATCGGGCCGTGCCCCATATCGAGCCAGGGATGATGAAGCAAGAGCAGCGACAAGCCCTCGACCTAATCAATTCCCTCGATCTCGGCTTCGCTGAACGCGTGGCCGCCAAGGACGCCATCGCCTCATCGGTCGAAAACGCGGAAACCGCCTACCTCATGCAGGAGGCCGTTCCCGAGCTAACCGATATTTCCGGGGAATCGGAGAAGACCTTGGAAATGTACGGCGTCAACGATCCCATCGCGCAAATGGACGAGTACGCCCGCCAGTGCTTGATGGCCCGCCGCCTAGTGGAACGGGGAGTGCGTTTTGTAGAGCTCTCCTGCTGCAGTCACGGAATCGGAGGCGGTGGCGGCGGAAACCCCTGGGACCAGCACGGGGACATCCAAAAAGGCCACGGCACCATGGCCAAGCAAGTCGATCAACCCATCGCCGCCCTTTTGGAAGACCTGGACCAACGGGGACTGCTGGACGAAACCCTGGTCGTCTTCACAGGTGAATTCGGACGCAACCCCTTCTCTCAATCGAACTTCTCTCAGGACATCGGCCGCGACCACAACCCCCAAGGTTTCAGCCTCTGGATGGCCGGCGGCGGCACCAAGCGAGGCCACGTCTACGGGGCTACCGACGAGTTCGGCTACCACGCTATCGAAGAAGTTTCAAATGTCTACGAGCTGTGGGCCACCGTCCTCCACTTGCTCGGCATCGACCACGAAAAACTCACCTTCCAGTACGGAGGCCGCAACCTCCGCCTCACCGATGTCCACGGCCGCGTCTGGAAAGACATCATCGCCTAGATACCCCTGATCTAATAGGTGGCGTCTGATCAAAGGTAGTCAGGACCGGCTCGTTACTCCGAAAATAGCCTCCCCGTCGGCTCGTTTCCGCGGAATGCAACCGATGTAAGAACGGGTTTATCCAGCGATTGTTGTGACCTAATCGCGTGATAAACCCGCTTTCTACAATCGACCCCTTCTTAAATTGGCTCTGATCAGCGACCGCGGGACGGCGACGACTTCAACCCAACAAAAAATCGGCTTTATCTACCATTCCGCTTTCGCAATCATTGACTTAACGCTTGTGCGAGTGTTCGCGATCTTGGAGCACACGCTGACACAACCCATTCCTTTGACCTACGTATTATAATTCGATGAGACTATCTCCCAGTTCCACTATCACCCTTATCTACGCCATTTGCGTTGCCTCAGCCGGCTCACCTGCATTCGCCCAACAAAGTCCGGCCACCAAACGCCTACTCGAGCGCAACAAGATGTTCGAAGAGCAGATCATTCAAGTCGCTGACAATGTGTATACGGCCATCGGATACCAAGTAACCGCCAATTCAATGATCATTGGCGACGATGGAGTCATTATCATCGACCCCGGCCAAATGCCAATAATGGCTAGCAAGGTACGAAAAGATTTCGAGCAGATCACCGACAAACCAGTCAAAGCGATCATCTACACCCACTCTCATGGCGACCACACCAACGGGGCGCCCGCCTTCTACGAAGAGGGCAAAGGCATACAAGTTTGGGCCCGGTCCAACTACGGATCGGAAATGGCTCGAAATGAAGAAACTGGTCTTCTGGGAGGCGTACGCCCTTCCAACACCCAAGGGTTTGATCTAAAGCCCGAGCAAAAAATCGGCGTTGGTGTCGCCATTCCCCCAGAACGACGACCGCAAGGGAATTTCATGGTAGACGGAGGGAGTCGAGCGGGAGGGAACGCCCAAACGCAATCATCTCCCCCACGACCGGTTCGACCTGCCAGCGTGCAACCTACTCACACCTTTTCTGAAGATCGCAAGCGCATCGAAGTAGCCGGTGTCACCATCGATCTCGTCACCGCTCCCGGAGAAACCGCGGACCAGCTCTACGTTTGGCTGCCTAAAGCGAAAGTGGTCTTCGCCGGCGACAATTTCTATCAGTCCTGGCCCAATGTCTATCCCCTTCGCGGCACGGCTCGACGCTCCATTCGCGACTGGATCACCAGCGTCAATAAGATGGTGAAAGAAGAGCCTACGCATTTGGTTGGCGGTCACACCACTCCCATGCTGAATAACGCCACAGAGGTACTCACCAACTACCGGGACGCCATGAAATGGGTGTACGACCGAACAATCGAAGGAGCCCAGAAGTATATGACGCCCGACGAGCTGGTAGAATACGCAGCCCTGCCGGAAAAGTATGCCAAACTAGACTATCTCGGCTCGTATTACGGCAGCGTGGAAGGAACCATTCGCGATATCTATGCTCAGGACCTAGGCTGGTTCGACGGAGACCCGCTCAATCTGCATCGAGAGTCCCCATTCAAGCAATCGCAGCGCATGGCCGACCTCGTGGGGGGTGTCCACGTACTCATGTCCAAAGCCCGCGAGGCCATAGAGGCGGAGGACTATATCGGAGCCGCCCAGTTGGCCCGGCACGTGATACGACTCCGCCCGGAAAACAAGGGGGCCAAGCGACTCTTGGGTGAAGCCCTAGCGGTCATCGGCGAACGCACCTTCAACGCCCCAATGCGAAACTATACGATTTCCTCTTCGAATCGCTATTTAGCCGAAGCCGAGGAGTAGGGGTCATTAATCCAGACGCTGACTTAGCAGATTATAATCAATGTAGGAGGCGGCTTTACGCCGCGATTGGAGTGCTTTGATCGCGGCGTAAAGCCGCTCCTGCGCTATTTCTGATATGCCACAGAGGTCGATAAAGACCCGCCTGAGGGGCCAAAGGGCGCAGCCGATACTCAAAAATATCCGGATTTGACCAATTCTGGAATTTTTGGTTGAGTCCCCTCCATTATGAGCAACGTGGTTGAAATTAACCGGAGGCAATTCCTTCGCGGAGCGGGCGGGCTGATGGCCCTACCCTTCTTGAATTCCCTACCCTTATCCGTCGCAGCATCAAACCCCATATCCCAGGCCCGCAGGCGACTAGTCACCGTGGGCACCTTTCTGGGCATGTATCCCGGAGAGTGGCATCCCGATAAAGGCAGCAATCGCGTTCCCAAATTGCTCGAGCCGCTCATGCCCCACCGCAATGATTTCACCGTCATATCCGGAGTCGACCACGGCATTAACGGCGGGCACAAAGGCACCCCTTCTTTCCTCTCCGGCGTCTACAAGCCCGAGTACATTGGCGAATCGATCATGGTTCGCAACGACATCACGCTCGATCAGCTGGCGGCCAAGCACCTGAGCCGCGATAGCCGCTACCACTCGCTTCAGCTCGGAGCTTCCGAGGGCAAGCCGACGCAAACCCTGTCCTGGGATGAAAACGGCGTCCCCTTGCTTCCCGAGCCCGACCCAATGGTGGTCTTCAAAAAGCTCTTTGTGAACGACCTGAATCCCAGGGCAGCCAACCGAGCTATGCAGCTCAAGCGCAGCGTTCTCGATATGGTAGCCGAAGACGCCAAGTCCCTGCAAAGGGAGATCGGTCGCGAGGACCGCGAAAAGGTCGACAGCTATTTCTCGTCTATCCGCGACGTCGAGAAACGGATCGAGCGCCAGCAGCAGTGGGTGAATACGCCCAAACCTGGCGCCCCGCCTCTGATGGAGCGGCCCACCACGTTCCACGGCAATCTGGATCTCATGTTCGAGCTCACCGCCCTCGCCCTCCAGCACGATTCGACACGTGTCGTTTCTATCGAGCTACCCGCCGGGGGATTGCCCATTATTCTTGGTGGAGAACAGCTTTCTGGTTATCACGGGCAATCACACCACGGAAAAGATCCCAGGGTTGTCGAAGAGCTCGTTAAGATCGAACGCATGCACACGGCGTCCCTATCGAAATTCTTGAGTCGCCTGAAGGAAATCCAGGACGATGACGCGACTCTATTCGACCACACGCAGGTCCTGTTTGGCAGTGGTCTCGGCAACGGTAGCTCCCACTCCAATCGGAACCTCCCCGTCTTGGTAGCCGGCGGAGACTTCAAGCATGGAGGCCAGGATGTCATTTTCAACGAGGGCGAAGTTCCACTCTGCAATGTATTCGTTACGATGCTACAAAAACTGGGCATCGAGACTGATTCCTTCGCCACCAGTACAGGGAATATAAATACGGAACTTGCTTAAGATTCGGTCGTATTAGGAGGGGAAAAGGTGGAGCATCTTAAAAAGCTACCCACGCTTGGGAACGCGATGGTAGGGAGGTCCGGCTCGGTCCTCCATCGCATCTTCAAAATTGCGGGACCGACCTGTCCGCCAAAGCTCCAGCGTAGGTGGAGCCGGCCCTCCCTTCCCTTGGTCATCCTGTCCGTCCTGAGCGCTCTTTCGCCTCTTTCCGCCTCGGACGATTTCGACATCCTGGTAACGCCTTTTCTCGAAGAGCACTGCTTGAAGTGCCACGGAGAGGAAAAGCAGAAAGGCGATATACGCCTCGACCACTTAGGCCGTGATTTCACGAATGGCGAAAATGCCATCATCTGGCAAGATGTATCCGATGTCCTCATACTCGGCGATATGCCTCCTGAAGACGAGCCTCGCCCGCCAATGAGGGAGATCACTCGCATCACCAAAGCGATAGACATTGAACTGAGGAAGGCCGCAGAAACGGTTCGGGGCGAGAGCCGTATCGCCATCCGGCGGCTAAGCCACAGCGCATTGGACAATACCGTCGAGGATCTGCTGGGGATTAATTTGAAGCTTTCCGAAAGCCTGCCCGCCGACCCCGAGCTCGACGGCTTCGAAAACATGGCTGTTACTTTGGAGGCCAACCCTGAGATGGTTCTTAAACTTCAGGATAACGCTCAAAAGATTGCCAAACACGCTATCGCCAGCGGCCCTGACATCCGTGAGGATCGCGTCTATCGCTTGGGTGTGATTGGGCACGGCAACAACGTGGAAGAGCGAGGCGAGTTCGTCATCACCTCCTCCAGTCGCGACCGAAAGCACGTCATGTGGCCAAAAGATTTCGTCGCTCCACAAGATGGCCTCTATCGGATACGTGTCAGCTCCTTTGCTCGCGACTTGCGCACGGACCTGGAGGCCCAAGGAATCGAATACACTTACACCAATGAAAGCTACCAGAAGAGCCTGCCAAAGCGGGATCGTATTCCCAACGATAAACCACGGCTGGTCTCCGTAGTGGCCATACAGGCTTCCGAAGCTCGACACATGGATGCAGCCACTGTTCCTGGACGACGAGTCGGCTATTTCTACACGGGTGGTGAACTCGGTGCAGACGAAGTCGATGTTCGCCTGAAAGAGGGCGAGAATATCATGATTCACTACGCCAGTGGAGCCATTCTCAACCAATCGCCGATAGCGATAGTCGAAGGCGAAAAGCGCCTCGTAGCGGACTTGCTCCAGGTGAACGAGATCGGGGTTTCCGGTCCTGTCATCGAATCCTGGCCTCCGAAAGCCTATCGGGAACTGGTAGGCTCCGAAAATGCGAGCGATGCCAAAATCGAGAAGAGCATTCGGGAATTTCTCTTCAAGGCTTTCCGTCGTCCTGTGCCCGACGATACCGCGAAAATGTTCGTCTCCCTCTACCAGGCCGGGATTGCAGAGGGGCTGAACAAAGAAGAATCGATGGAGAACGTTGTCGAAGGGATACTTTGCTCACCGCGCTTTCTTTTCAACTATGATTACGGTGACGCCAACGATCCCTGGGCATTAGCCAGCCGGCTTTCCTACTTTCTCTGGAATTCCATGCCCGATGAAACCCTTCTCAAACTAGCGAGTAACGGCAAACTCCTCAACGAGCGGACGCTTCGCGAGCAAGCCGCTCGCATGCTAACCGATACCAAAGCGGTCCGCTTCGTAGAGGATTTCACGGCCCAATGGCTCGGTCTGAAGGATATCGAGCTCATGAAGCCCGATCCCAAGCTGTACGAAGATTATGATCCCTTGCTCGAGTCTATGATGCGACAGGAAAGCGAGGCGTTTTTTAGCAAGGTGCTGAAAGATAATCTTCCAGCGACCGCATTTCTCGATTCAGATTTCGTAGTCATCAACGAACGCTTGGCCACCCATTACGGACTGCAGAACGTGGTTGGAGATGAATTCCGCAAAGTTGAACTACCTGTCGGCAACCCTCGTGGAGGCCTTCTGGGACAGGCTAGTATCCTGAAGCTAACCTCTAACGGAACCCGCACATCTCCAGTAGTTAGGGGCGTTTGGATACTGGAAAACATCCTCGGCGACCCCCCGTCTCCAGCCCCCGCCGATGTCGAGCCGATCGAACCTGACGTTAGGGGCACCAAGACAATTTACGACATGCTTTCTCGGCATAGGGAGATTGAAACCTGTGCGGATTGCCATCGAGGCATTGATCCCTGGGGCTTCGGCATGGAGCATTTCGATGCCATCGGGGTTTATCGCGATATCTACCGGAACGGGCAACCCGTCTACGCCAAGGGCAGCGTATCTGGAGACTCATTCGACGGTCTACCCTCCATGAAACAGGTACTGCTCAATCGCTCCGAACAGTTCACGCGCGCATTGACCGAGAAGCTCTTCGCCTACGCTTTAGGCCATCCCCTTTCCTTTCAAGAGCGGATTATCGCCGACGACATCGCCCGAGCCAATCTGGAAAACGATGGCGGGTTCAAGGATCTCATCCTGGAGATCTGCTCCAGTCCCCTCTTTCGCGGCGAGTTAAACTCTACCGTCGTCGCCCAGAACTAGCTTGAGCTACCATCACTAAAGACTTCATCGCGCAATAATGATGATCACATGATCAAGATTATTGCCCAGCGGGACTAAAGGGTCGATGACGAGCGACGAACTGGACTTCGGCGTTTGCGGGAGCCAGCGGGACAAACCAGCGATAAGGGAACGTTTCTGCTACGCTCTACGCGAGCATGTTGTGGAGCACACGCCCGTGAACGTCGGTTAGTCGACGGTCTATGCTGTTGTTTCGCACCGTCAGCTTCTTGTGGTTGAGACCCAGTTGGCGTAAAATAGTTGCGTGAATGTCATACACCTCCGTTTTCCGGGCAGGGTCAAGGGGTTTAAATCCCCAGACATCGCTTTCCCCATAGGTTCCGGGTTTAATTCCTCCACCGCACATCCAATTCGTGAATACAAAGGGATTGTGATCTCGCCCCGCGCTGCCTTGCGAGCATGGCATGCGACCGAACTCCGTAGTCCAAAGGATGATGGTGTCATCCAGCATGCCGCGCTGCTTCAGATCTTTAATTAAAGCGGTTGCTCCACGGGCCATTCCCAATGCCAGTGGCTCATGATCCCTCTTGAGATTCTCATGGCTATCCCAATTTCTTCTTGGGAAACCATTGTCGTTCCCGCTCCAGATCTGCACAAATCGGGTGCCGCGTTCCAACAGTCGGCGAGCCACGAGGCACTTGCGGCCAAAGAACTCTGTCTCCGCCTTGATATTAATTATGCTATCATCCACCCCTGGACCTTCCGGAGCCAATCCATACATGTCCTTAACGTATCGCGGTTCCTTCGACAAATCTAAGGCGTCTGTAGCACTCAACTGCATGGCCCCCGCTAGTTCATAGGCTTTCACCCGAGCTGAAAGACGATTGTCGCCAGGGCGCTCTGCTGCATGGGCCGTATTCAAGCGTTTGAGCAACTCCAAGCCAGCGTGATCGCTAGCCGGGGTGATGAACGAGCTCTGCGGGGGATGGAGATCGGCTATAGGATTCTCGTTTCCCGGGCGAATCAACGTGCCTTGATGCTGAGCGGGCAAAAAAGCCGCTCCCCAATTTTTCGCTCCATTGGAAGCCAGTCCTCTATGATCGGGCAAAACCACGAATGTCGGCAGCTCTTCACTTTCGCTACCCAATGCGTAGGAAACCCAAGATCCCGCGCTAGGGAATCCCGGGAAATTAAAGCCGGTGGTTTGCAAAAGCGTGGCCTGGCTGTGAACGCCCGTTTTCCCTACCACGTTGTGTACAAAGGCTAGATCATCCACAACTTCCCCCAGCGGGGCCACGATTTCGCTCAGCATCTTCCCACTTTGCCCATAGGGCTTGAATTCCCAAGGGCTGGCAAACATCGATCCAGGTTCGCTCTGGAACAGCTCCACCTTCTCTCCGGGATCCCAAGGCTGACCGTCTTTCGTCTCCAAATACGGCTTATAATCGAAAGTGTCTACATGGCTTGTCGCTCCCGCCATGAACAACTGAACTACTCGCTTCGCTCTAGGCTCGTAATGCAGGGGATGAATCACGCCTGGAGCTCCCAATAGCCCTTCACGTGTCAAAAGGCTACCCAAAGCCATGCCTCCCATCGTATCCAAAAACGTTCTTCGATTCATCTCAATCCAAGTATGAAAAGTCGTTCAGATTAAATAAGACACGGGCCATGCTCTCCGGGCCGAAAAGCCTCAAGTGTTCGCCGAGCAACTCGCGTTCCAAGGAATTCGGAAATCTGCCCAAGGCCAATCTGCTGGCTCTTTCAACCACAGCCTTATTCGTTCCTAACTCTTCGCTTTCCAAACGCTCTCCGAAGCGCTTCGACATCTCTTCGACGAAACGATGGTTCCATTGGGTGAGAGCTTGCAGAGCCGAAGTCGACTCGTCTCGTACCGCAACGCTGATAGATGGATCAGCGCAATCCAATGTGGTTAGCATGGGCTGTGGTTGAGAGCGTACTACAAATCGGTAAATCGTTCGGCGATGCGATTCAGGATTGCCCGGGTCATACAGGTGATACTCGTAGTGCGGCGAGTGCTGCGGCTTTTCTAGCACGAAATCGAAGAAGCTCTTCCCTCCTCTCTCTTCCAATCTGAGCGCGCCGCCGATGGCCAATAGCGAATCTCGAAACTCTTCTGCCGTCAGTCGCCTCCGATCCGCTCGCCAATAAAACGCGTTCCCTGAGTCGATTGTCGCATTAGCCTCGTCATGAGCGCTGGAGAGGCGATAGGTCTCACTCGTGACCAGAAGCCGAATGAGCGACTTGAGAGACTGCTTTGGATCGTCTCTGAGACGGGCAGCCAAATAATCCAATAGTTCGGGATGCGTAGGCGGTTGTCCCATTCGGCCAAAATCATTGGGCGTTCCCGCCAGAGGCTTTCCAAACGTCCATTGCCAAACGCGATTGGCTATTGAACGCCAAAACAGAGGATTTTTCTCGTTAGTTAAATAATGGGCAAGGGCAGCCCGCGCTTCTGCTTCGTTGCTACCGATCCCATCAAATACTTCCGAAGCGCCTTCCCAAACTGGCGGCGCGCCGGGCCACATTCGTTCGCCCGGGGACCTCAAGTCGCCCCGATTAAGCAAATGGATCGGGCGAGGCATGCCGTCCGTACCGGCAAACCGGCTACGCATGACAAAATTCGCGTTCGCTGCATAGACGAGGGAATCAGATTTGTAGCCTTTCAGCCTTTCGCTAAGAGAATCGATTTCCGCGTCTACCTCCCGCTTCCTGACCTCGACTTCAGGAGAAAGCGTTTCTTCTGTTATTCGAGCCCGCTCGCTCTGCAACGCTTTCAACTCTTCGAAAGCAACTCCACTGGACGGCGTTTTGAAATAATTTCCGTCGACTAGATACTCGGGACGCCAATGCTGGCTATCGATAATCTGGTCCGAGACGGTCACCTTCTTGCCCAACGCGAAATTCCGTTCTCCAAACGCGTCCAGAGCCTCCAGCTCCCCAAGGGCGAAAACGTAATCCGACTTGAAAGGCAATCTAGCCGGCAGCTTGGTAGTAGCGACACGTATGTACCGTATCGAAGGAGGCCCTACATCCACAAGAACTGTACCTACTCCCGGATTCGGCTGATCCGAACCGGCCATATCGCTTAGCAAACGAACCCCCTCATCGAAGTTCGGATCATTTGCCCCTTCCACTCTATAGCGGATAGGAAATCCGTAACCTTCCTTAACTTTATGCTCTTTATCGTAAGCTGGCATCAAGCGGATCTGGGCCACATTGGTAGACTCTCCTAGGTCCACCTGTATCCACTTCTCAATACCAGCCTTCGAGGCAGGCTTTGCCTGAAATCCGTACTGCAAAGAATCGCCTGTCCCATAGACTTCCTTTATTTCATTAATCTGCCGGTCGATTCCCGAAAGCTTGGCCGTAAGCTCTCTGTTTATACGGGCGCCTAGCTCCAACTGCTCCTTCTTTAAAACATTGATTTCCTCTATAAGCGAATCTCGCTCCTTCCGACGCTCAAGCGATAGCCCTTGGTATACACGATCCTCCCGATCCACTCCAGCGAAGACGGCATGCAAGCGATAGTAGTCTTCCATCTTTATCGGATCGGCCTTGTGCTTGTGGCATTGGGCGCATTGCGCCGTGGAGCTTTGGAAGACGTTAAACACCGCCGAGACCATCTCATCGCGGTCCAAGTGCTTGGCAATGCGCCCATCCAGCTTCCCTTCCCCCACCTCAAAATGCCCGATAAAATCCCAAGGGCCCGCAGCCAAGAAACCTAGCCCTAAAATCCCGTCAGATTCTTCTGGATACAATACATCACCCGCCACTTGTTCCTTGGCGAATCTGCCGAATGCCTTGTCCGTATTGAAACTGCGAATTACATAGTCGCGATACGGCCAGGCATTCTCACGCAGCTTATCTTTGTCGTAGCCATGCGTTTCCGCAAAACGAGCCACATCAAGCCAATGCTGACCCCATTTTTCACCGAATTCTGGAGACGCCAAAAGCCGGTCCACCCATTCGGCCCAAATCTCATTTCGTTCCCGTTTGCCGCCAGCTTTTTCGTAGGCCGCTACAAACGAGTCGACTTTGCTTGGCTCTGGAGGCAGACCGGTCAAGTCGTAGCTCAGCCGACGAAAAAGCGTAGCCGACTGTGCCTCCGAAACTACTGGCAAACCTTTCTCCGCTCGCTTCGCCTCTATGAACGCGTCCACCGGATGCTGGCCTTCATTAATGGATTTCGTTTCCGATGCGATTGGACGCAAGGACCACCAATCCAGATCGCGCGGCTTCTTGTCTTTGAGAATGCGGCCATAGGACCAATCAGCCCCAGAATTGATCCACCTCTCGATCAGCGAAACTTCCGCATCGCTAAGAGGATCGCCATCCTCCGGCATGTCTGGATTGGGGCCTGTAATAACATCGACAAGATAACTCCCCGATGCATTCCCAGGAACAATCGTATCGGGATGATCCATCGCGGACTGCAGCGACTCCAGGGAAAACTCCCCCTCCGCATCGCTGGCATTATGGCAGGAAAGGCATTTCGTCTCGAATATAGGAGCAATTTCCTTCTCGAAATCCACCTCTTGGCCGCGAATATCGAAAGTCAGATAAACCAATATCGACACCAGTTGCACCAGGTAGCGGAAGCGCTTCATCGGAAAGGGACAGTGATCGTTCAGGGTAAACGAAATATATTCCATTCAAGCATCCGCATTCAAGTATATTACCTGCAAAGCTTAGCAACTCCTGGTCCGAGTTTGACGCTACATCGTTGACCTGCGCAATAATAATGTGCACGTACACTCAGTTACTGTGCGCCCTACATCTAGCCCAATCGAGGAAGGCAAACGGAAATTGCGTCCTCTATCGAGCGATGAGCACGATGACGAGCTTCGACAAACCTGGCCTCAGGCTGCTGGATACTTATCCATCAGGCGGATATTGTGGTCGACCTCTTTGGGACTGCGGGCCCCGATAGTCATAGCATCCAAATAGCCGAGATTCTGAGCGAACTTCATGCAGTCGCTACATTGGTCTACATGCTTACCGGCCCCGAATATTTTCATGCCGACCACACTCGCTCCGCGTTCCTTGAACTTGCGTTGAACCGGTATAACTTCTTCTGGCGTTCCATCCATGGCCGTACCGAACGGATTGATACGCGTGAAGGCGATCTGGACCCAATCCAACTCGGTAGCCCGATCCAATGCCCGCAAGTCATGGGCTGACATGCCTAGGGCTTTGATGACGCCCCTCTCTTTGTACTCTTGGAGCACTTCGATATAACCTGCCAGCTCGCTATCCCACTCGGGGGTTACGACGCAGTGCATGAGCACGACATCAAGAACATCGATATCCAATTCTAGCCGGAACCGATCGATGGCCTTCCGGGCCGAGTGCCGCTGTTGGGCTGGCGTCAAGGCAGTCGTATCCGCATCATCGAAGCGATAATTCATTTTGGTTAGGATAGTGATATCCTCCCGCGGCAAGTGGCGTAGGGCTTCACGGAAATAGTAATGGCTCCCATACTGGTCCGCTAGGTCGAAAAAGCGGATCCCGCGCTCATAACCATGCCGCATTAATTCCACAAAATCCTCGAATCCCGCCCGGGTCTGGTCCGACTGCCGCCGCGTTCCCTTGAAACCCGTGCCCTGAGCCATCCGCGAAGTCGTGATGCCCGTGTTGCCTAAAGCTACCTGCGGAATTTGCGGCAAATTGCCACGTGTCTTCGTCTTGGCTTTGGCGATAAACGGGGCCGTGGCGGCGGCTCCGGCAAAAGTGGAGAGGAATTTGCGGCGTTGCATTTGAGACATATATCGGGAATCCTTCCGTCTGAGAATTATCTTGGGCTATGGCGAAAACGTATTTCTAGGGCACTGGTGGGCAGTTTGGGGAGAATCGAGAAAAGTTCAAGTTCTAGAGTTGCGCCTGCCTTTCTGAGCCGGACACCGGAGCCACAAACTGCGCCGAAGGGGTTCTAAGAGATACAAAGACGCGAAATTCGTCTTTAGACGAAAGCTGGATGCTTCTGGGCCGGGCCCAGCATCTAAACCGCCTCTAATTCTTCTTTTTCTTGGAAGACTTTTTCGATCCCTTCTTGGTCTTACCCTTCTTGCCGCCCTTTTTTGAGGACTTCTTGTCCTTCTTCTTGTCGGACTTCTTCGCTTTGCTCTTTTTCTTTTTTTTGAGCTTGGTCTTGGCTTGCGGCGGAGACTTGACTGCCTTCTTCTTTTTGCTAACCGATTTCTTCTGGGCTGGCGATTTCGATTTTTCGACTGCCGAGGCAACTTTCTTGGCGGCGGCGATTACGCGTTTCGCCCGAATAAGGCCGAAACCAGGTATAGCGGTCAAAGCGTCCACCGTGCTGGCTGCGATCAATTCTGCAGAACCGAATCCATGCTTCTTCAAGAAATTCGCTGTGGAAGGCCCGATTCCGGATATTTCGGTGACTCGGGTGCTCATATATTTCAAAGGTCGATGGTTGAATCCTTAGCTAACAGAGAGAAAAGGTGGTCTCATACAGTCCTCTAGTCAATGTTACGGGTGTGTTACGGGCAAATTGTAACATTGCTAGGAGAAGCGATCAAATTTGAGCGCTCAGTTCCACTTGCTTGCCGCTAATACCCCTTTCGGAAAGGAGCGAACATATCCGCTTATAAAGTTGAAAATTGCTCATGCCAAAACATTCCCGCGTCCCACTTGTTCGACTCGATTGAGCCCCCTCGATTCTCCTTCAAAGAAAGATCCATGAATTTAGAGAACGATCTGCAATCCGTCCTGGGCGACCTTACAGAGGACGAGATGGCTGTCCTGTCCGATTTTCAAGTGAAGACAGATTTTCCGGAGTCAATCGCTCCTTCACAGAGAACCTGCCGCGGAGAATTCGTTGCTACGGCAATCAAGCATGTTAGCCTTAATGAGCTTGTCACAACGATTTCACTACGTAACCTTCGCATCGAATCGCCCCCTCTCTGCAAACTGAAAAGTCCCTATCCCTTGTTGGCCTACAGTCGCTCCACCCAATTGATTTTAGCCAAAGCTCCTTCAACCAGCTCGATCTCTCCGGCTGCCGAATCCCATCGCTCCGGGCCCGAGGCATCCATCTCCTGCGAGAAATCGTCCTAAAAGAGGCCAGCATTAGCCAATCCCTGGACCTTTCCCTAGCCCGCATCGGTGGAACCGTCGACCTGCGACAAGCCGATCTTACCGCGCCGGGAAAAGCCAAAGCCGGTGAACTCCACCGGTCTGGCGATACGCCTCTAGACGAATCCGGCCAAACTCGCAGGGAGAGCTATTCCCATTTCGAGATGGGCTCTTTTCTGGATAGCCAGATAGGGGGTTCCATTCGTTGCTGCGACGCCCAGCTCGATCGCAAGATTCGCATCACCAATGCCCGGATAGAGGGCGACCTCGACCTGTGGGGAACGGACTTTGTCGATCTAGAAGGGCATGAAAACGGGCTAATCTGCACGAATTCAGAGATCGGCGAGAAGCTGGTTTTCTCTGAAACCACTTGCAGCGAGAGCACCCGCATCGCCTAGGACTACTCTCGCATGCGCATCCTGCATTTGGGCAGGGATCAAGCCAAGTGGCCAAGAAAGAATCGCATTTCCCTCGAGGGGACGACCTTCGAGGCGTTCGCGTTTATCGAGCGGCAGAAACCGGACGAATTGACTAACGTGTTCGACACCGATTTGACTATCGCGATTCTCAAGCGGAACGGCCATGGATTTTATCGCCAACCTTGTCGACAGGCAGCCCAAAGCATTCGCCAAAAGGGCTACGGAGAGGAGGCATTAAAAATCATGGTGGCTATGGAGCGGGAAGCCAGCAAAGTGAAATCGCTCCAGCATCGAGCCCGCGACTCAGAGTCCGGGATCACCTTCAAGGAACGAATTTCGCTAGGAATTCGCCTGGTCAGGAAGACCATGTCCAATTCACTCTGGTCGTTCGCCGATTACGGGTACCGGCCAGAAAAGACTTTGTGGACGCTAATTACGCTTTTGATAATCAACATCGGCCTAAATTTCGGTATTCTCCATTGGCATAAAGACGCCTTGGCCCCAGCGTCAGAAGATGTCTAGCTACAAGAAGATAGCGATCATTGGGACGGCAATCCACGAGAGTATCCCAGCTTCAATCCCGTCATTTTCGCTCTGGAAACCCTGATTCTCGCCCTCGATTTGGGCCAAGAGACTGCCTGGCAACCGAATTGGCGGAATCCACTTGGAATCGCCTACGCACTCTACCTGTATATCATCCACATGTTCTTCGGGCTCCTATTGATCGGCGCGCTGGTGGCTGGGATCGGCAAACGGCTATCCGATGATATATAGTGAAAGAGCGTCTTCCTGAGGTGAGCGAATCTCCTCTGGACAGGAACCCTCAATTCCTCAGAATCCGCCCGCAATGAAAATCGTTATCGTAGGCGCCGGCGAGGTCGGCTCTCATTTGAGCGAAACCTTGAGCCTGGCCGATCATGACGTCACCGTAATCGAACGCGATCCCGAGCACGCCCAAACCATTCATGAACAACTCGATGTACGGGTGATCAATGAAAATGGGAGTTCGGCCCGAACTTTGAGACGAGCCGGGGTCGATAAGTGCGACTTTTTCCTGGCCATGACCAGTCGGGATGAAACTAATCTGGTCTCTTCTTCCCTCGCCAAAGCGCTGGGAGCCCGTACCACATTCGCCCGCGTCCACGATGCCACGTTTCGCGACAATTCTGTCATCAACCACCAACGCCATTTTGGGATCGACCACTTGGTCAATCCCGAGGCCCTAGCCGCAGTCGAACTCGCCAAACGTATCCGTAATCCGGGACGGGTAGCCGTTGAGGATTTCGGGCGCGGAAAGATCGAAGTACAATCCGTCGAAATCCAAGAAGGGGCAAAGATCGTCGGTATACCCCTGCTAGAAATGAAGCTGCCTCGCGATCTGCGCATTGGACTCATTCAACGAGGAGATACCTCAACCGTCGCCAACGCCCAATCCGTCCTCCAAGAGGGAGACATCGTGACGCTCTTCGGGCACCCGGATTCGCTATTCGAAGCGAAGCCCCTTTTCGACCCGGACTCCAAGCTATCCAAAAAGATAGGCGTTACCTTGCTGAGCGGGAGCGAAATATCCATTTCTTTGATACGACTTCTAAGCAATTCCCGATTCAAGATCCGGGTAATCGAAAAAAATCTGGGCCTGTGCCGATCTCTAGCGGAAAGCTTGCCCAATGTCACATTTGTACATGGAGAAGGGACTTCGCTGCGAGTGCTTGAAGAGGAGGAGATCGGCAGTGCCGACTTTTTCATCGCTTGCTCCAAAGATGATGAAGACAATATCATGACGTGCTTGCAGGCGCACAAGCTAGGAGCCCATCACACGATGTTGGCTATCAATAGAGCCGACTACATCGAGGTTCTGGACAAACTGAGCTTTTCCTTGGGCCTCGAACTAGCCGTCTCTCCGAGAATCGCTACCGCAAACGAAGTTCTCCGATACATCGGAAAGAAATCCTTTATTGAACTCGAAGAGGGCGATAAATGCTCCACCTGCATAATCGAGGTAGACATTGGGCCCAAGTCAACTGTATCTGGAAAACGTATACGAGACGTAAAATGGCCTAGCGGATGCGTTATCGTGGGGCAGGAATCCAACTTCATTCCCCGCATGCCAACCGGCGACGACGTTTTGCAAGCGGGCGACTCCATAATCGCCCTTATCGGCCAAGAGAACCTGAAGGAGCTACTAAAGCTAACCAAGTAAGAACAGAAGCCGTTTAGTCTGCGACTGAATAACCCGTAGCTTAAAACCGCCAAACGATTACCGTGCTCGACAGCTGGATACGCTAGCCAACCACCAGCAACCTCCCAGCTAAAGAATATCCGCCTGACAGAACAATGAATTTCGGACTCGTATCCAGACTGCTAAGCGTAGTGATGGTAATCATCGCCCTAGCCTTCGCGTTATGCCTCGGCGTATCCATATTCTTGGACAGCGAGGCCGACCAGAGACTGACTATCGCCGCGTACAGCGCTTCTCTAGCCACCGCGCTAATCTTCGCTGGAATTCTCTACTGGACCGGGCGAAAAGCGCCGCAACGATTCTATCGTCGGGAAGCCTTGAGCGTAATTGGCTTAGGCTGGATTCTATCTAGTCTCTTGGGCAGCATTCCCTTTCTCGTGGTGACGCCCCATATCGGAGTAACGGGAGCCATTTTCGAGAGCGTTTCAGGAATCACGACGACAGGGGCCAGTGTGCTTTCCGATTTGGAGTCATTGCCCTACAGCCTGTTGTTCTGGCGATCGCTGAGCCAATGGATTGGGGGCATGGGTGTCGTGGTATTCTTCGTGGCGATTCTTGGATTTCTCGGAGCTGGAGCCAAACTCCTCTACGCGAACGAGGCATCGGGATCGACATTCGATTTCGAAGAAAGTCGCGTTCAATCTGCAATCCTTCGACTGATCTATGTCTACCTAGGTCTGTCCGTTTGCTGCGCGGTTGGATACCGTATCGCTGGCATGAGCTGGTTCGACGCCATTTGCCACATGTTTGCCACCGTGGCTACTGGCGGATTCAGCACGCGAACCGAGAGCATTGCAGCATTCCAGAATCCAGCCGTGGAAATAATCGGCATCGTATTCATGATCTTGGGAGCGATTAGTTTTCCCTTAATCCTGGCCATGCTCAATGGACGTTTCCGGCGAATTCAGCAAAACACTGAATTCAAAGCATTCTTTATAATACTTTCGATTTCAGCGGCAGTCGTCGCCACCATCATCGTCGTCGATGGAACCGACAAGAGCGTGCCCCACGCCATTCGATCAAGCATTTTTCAAACAGTGTCCATCATGACCACCACTGGCTTCGCGACAGAAGATTTCGCGAAATGGTCGGCGTTGCCTCAGTCGCTGCTTCTCGTTCTCATGATCATTGGCGGGTGTTCCGGTTCCACCGCTGGAGGCATAAAAATAAATAGGTTAGTCGTCGCCTTACGACTTTGCGTAGTGACGATCGAGCGATCCTTTCGTTCTCGAGTCGTACGCCAGATTCGAATCAACAATCGAGTGTTGAACGATCAGGCCACCCACGAGATCGCTATGTACGTAATTCTTACCGGAGCGATCTTTCTTATTTCCGTGCAAGTCGTTTCCCTCTTCGAGACGTTTTTCGAGATGGATTCCAATCTCAGCGCGGTGCATGCTTGCTTTTTTAATGTAGGCCCCGGATTCGCCGA